>WNGA01004914.1_pt1 | contig 21606 bp, 18 predicted proteins | sample 5400061 | NCBI WGS metagenome assembly WNGA01 (sample SAMN13153366, study PRJNA577476) | soil metagenome | isolation source: 100 cm soil or saprolite under grassland replicate 2 | place: USA:California | collected 2016-06-15
ACTCCCAGCCGAGCCCCTCGGTGAGAGCACCGCCCACGAGCGGCCCGAACGCGACCGCGACGCCGATCGTGGCGCCGTAGACGCCCATCGCAGCACCCCGCTCGCGACCCGCGGTGAACTCCTGCGCTATGAGCGCGAGCGACACCGCGAACATCACGGCGCCGCCGACACCCTGCACCGCACGGGTGACGTTAAGGAAGGTTGGATCGGTGGCGAGCCCCGCGAGGAGCGAAGCCACGGTGAAGATGCCGAGCCCGGCGGCGAACACGCGCCGTCGGCCCAGTCGGTCCGCGAGCACGCCGGCGGTGAGCACGAGCGCGGCAAGCGAGACGGTGTATGCGTCGATCACCCACTGGAGGTCCGTGAAGCTCGCGCCGAGGTCCTCTCGGATGGACGGCAACGCGGTGTTCACGACCGTGATGTCGAGCAGGAGCATGAAGGTCGCGACGCTGACCGCGATCAGCGTCCACCACTTCCTATGCATGTTGATTCCTCCGGTACAATTTGTCAGGTCACCTTGTCAGGGGACTTTATAAGGTAACTTGACGATATAGTCAAGCTGCCTTACCATGAACTCAACATGACCGTGGACCCGATTCCCACGCGGCGCCCGCTCCCCGCCCTCCTGATGGAGGTCAAGGTCGCCGCGGTCCAGAAGGTGTTCGCGCGCCTCCGCGACAAGGGCTTCAACGACGTGCGCGAGGGGCACGGTTGCGTCTTCGGATTCATTGACCTCGAGCACGGCTCGCGGCTGACCGACCTCGCCGAGCGCGCGGGGCTGACGAAGCAGGCCGTGGGCGAGGCCGTCGCGGAGCTCGAGCGGCTCGGCTACATCGAGCGCGTGCCGGACCCGAAGGACGGCCGGGCGAAGATCATCAAGCTCACGCCGCGCGGCCTCGAGGCCTGCCTCACCGGCCGGCGGATCTTCGCCCAGATCGAGCGCGAATGGGCCGAGCAGCTGGGCGAGGAGCTGATCGCGGGCCTGCGCGAGGCGGCCGAGCGGATCGCGAGTGCCGAGCGCGAGGCCGTCGCCGCCGGGCGGCGCCGAAGCGCCGCCGCCTGAATAACGGCATCGCGGCGCACCGGGCACCGCCCGGTGCTTGCGCTACGACGGCATCGCGGCGCACCGGGCACCGCCCGGTGCTTGCGCTACAGCGGCTCAGGCCGGTACGGCGCTCCGGATGTAGTCGACGATCCCCTGGACGGGCGCGCCGGGCGTGAACACCTCGGCGACTCCGACCTTCTTGAGCTCGTCGATGTCGTCGTTCGGGATCGTGCCGCCCACCACGAGCACGACGTCCTCGGCGCCCTCGTCCTTGAGGAGCGAGGCGATCCGGGGCACGAGCGTCATGTGAGCGCCGGAGAGGATCGAGAGACCGACCGCGTCCGCGTCCTCCTGAAGCACGGTCTCCACGATCTGCTCCGGGGTCTGGTGGAGGCCGGTGTAGATGACCTCCATGCCGGCGTCTCGGAGGGCGCGGGCGATGATCTTGGCGCCGCGGTCGTGCCCATCAAGGCCGGGCTTGGCCACGACTACGCGGATCTTCCTGCTCATGGGCGCGAGAGGTTACCCAGTGGACCGCCATCCCGAACAGCAGCATGAGGGCGCCGAGGATGAGGAGCGCGGCCGAGTCGGCGCCGCTGTTCGGGAGCGTCGGGCCGCCCTCCGACGCAGCCGGCTGCGTCCCGCTGCCGCCGGTCGTGCCCGCACCGCCGGTCGCGCCGCTGCCCGAGCCGGACGTGTCGCCGCCGCCGGCCTGCGCCGCCCTGACCACGACGGTGCCGTGCATGAACGGGTGCGGCGTGCAGATGTACGAGTAGGTGCCCGCCTGGTCGAACGTGTGCGATCCGCTCGCGCCCTTCTTGAGGATGCCCGTGTCGAACGCCCCGTTCGTCGAGGTGGCCGAGTGTCCCGAGGGGCCGCTGTTGGTCCAGGTGACGGTGTCGCCCTGGTCGATGGTGATCGTGCCCGGCGTGAAGCTGAAGTCCGCGATCGCGACCGACCCGCTCGCCGCCGCTATGGCCTTCGGCTCGGGCGCGGCCGAGCCGGCGCCCTCGTCCGCGAGGAAGCGCGGCTCGGGCGGCGCCGGGGCCGGCTCGGGCGGCGTCGCCGCGGGCGCCGGAGCAGGCTCGGCCGGCGCCGGATCCGGAGCCGCCGGCTCGGCCGGCGCGGTGTCCGTCCCGGCCGGCGCGGTGTCCGTCCCGGCCGGCCCGGTGTCCGTCCCGGCCGGCGCGGCGTCCTCCTGCGCGAGGATCGAGCCCGGCACGGCCAGCGCGATCACCAGCGCATAGGCCGAGACAAGCAGGGCCGGGTGCTTCATGAGCCCGCGCACCCTATTGGGTACGCGGGGCGCGCGGGAGCGGTTCAGTCGCGCTTACGGTGCTTGACGAATTGGAACCGGGCGGTGTGGATGCTGCCGTCGTCGAGCCTCAGAACGAACTCGCGGCAGCTGCCGACCCAATCGCGGTCCGTCTTCCAGAGCATCATGTAGCGCTCCGTCCCGCGCTCGTACTCGAAGGCCGGCCGCTTCATGGCGCCACGCGTGGCCAGTTCCGCGTCGCCGCCCCCGCAGCGCGTCGAGCGCGGGTAGCCGTCCGCCTCGGGGCGCTTGCCGCGGTAGCCGTTCAGCGAGAAGCGGAGCGGCACCGGCACGCCGGCCTTCCAGCGGTTCACGTTCGGCGGGTTGCGCACAGGCCAGAAGAAGCCGTCGAAGTCGTACTGGACGCCGTAGGTAACGGTCGCCGACGCCGGGTTCCCCGCGCCGTCCGCGGCGTGGACCTCGAACGTGTGGTCGCCGACGCTCGACGTGTCGATCGGCTCGCCGTTCGCCACCGTTCCATCGCACGACGCAACGCCGGAGCCGCCCGCCTGGTCAGCGCAGCTGTAGGCCGCGAGCACGCGCTGGCCGAGCGTGTAGACCCCGCCGTCCACCGGCGCGTCCACCGCGATCGTGGGCGCCGTCCGGTCGACCACCGTGTAGGTGACGCTCTTCGAGGCCGGGTTGCCGGCGTTGTCCGCGGCCTCCACCTTGAACGTCTTGTCGCCCACGCTCGACGTGTCGACCGCCGCGCCGTCGGCGACCGTGCCGGAGCAGCTCGCGAGGCCCGAGCCACCGGTCTCGTCGGCGCACGAGTAGTCCGCGACGACCTGCTCGCCGAGCGCGTAGACCGCACCGGAGGCCGGCGTGGTCAGCGCGATCGTGGGCGCGGTCTTGTCGACGACCGTGTAGGTCGCCGACACCGTCTCCGTGTTCCCCGCATGGTCGGCGGCGTGCACGGTGAACGTGTGCTCCCCGAGCGCGCTCGTGTCCACGTCGGCGCCGTCGGCCACGTCGCCGGCGCACGACTCGATGCCCGAGCCGTTCTCCTCATCCGCACATGAGTAATCCGCGGTCACGTGCTCACCGCGTGCGTAGACCGCGCCGTCGGCCGGGCTCGCGATGGTCACCTGGGGCTTCGTCTCGTCGACGACCGTGACCGTGTTCGTGACGACCGTCTGGTTCCCTGCGCGGTCCCGCGCCGTGACCGTCACCGACACGTCCCCGAGCCGGCTCGTGTCGAGCTGCTCGCCGTCCGCCGTCGAGCCCTCGCACGAGTCGAGGCCCGAGCTGCCCTCGTCGGCGCACGAGAAGTCCACGACCACGTCGGCCCCCTGCTTCACGTGAGCCCCGTCCACCGGGCTCCGCAGGTCCACGGTGGGAGGCGTCGTGTCGGGCGGCACGCAGGGCGCCGTCCCGGTGAGCGTTATGCGATAGAGGCCGGGGCCGCCGGGGGCTCGGCCGTTCCAGCCGCTGAGCGTCTCCGCGGCGCCGAACCCGTTCGCGTAGATGACGCCGTCGGGGAAGGTGAAGCGGCTGTAGTTGTCCTGGAAGATCTCGCCCTGCGAGCTCTGCGGGTCGCGGTTGTACTCGCTGATGGCGAGGAAGTATTCGCCGCCGGCGCGCGGTGAGAAGCGGTGCTGCGCCGGCAGCATGGAGCCGCGCGAGCCGTTCCAGTCGTCGTTCGCGTAGACCCCGTACCCCTGCGAGTCGAAGAGGAACATCTGCGTGTCGAGCGTGGTCGGCGTGTTCCCTCCGACGCTGCTCGCCGAAAACGAGGCGCCATCCGTGAGGCACAGGCGGTACACGTCCGCGTCCGTCGCGTCCGTGAAGCTGCCGTTGATCTCGGTCACGGCGCTCCCGCCCATGTCGTTTGCCGTCACGCGAAGATCGCCGGCGTCACCGACCTCGTTCGCGGCGAATGCGCCCGGCGCGAGGGCCAGGGCAAGAACGGCTGTCACTGCACAGGCGGCGGTTCGGATGAAGCCAGGTGTCACGGGTTCCTTTCCCGCGGCACGGAGGGAAGTGCCCTTTGCATCGGCTCGCGGGGGCCACTTCTTAAAAGCCAGTGCCCCTGCTGGACACTGCCTATTTGTCTAGAAGACCGGCGTTTCGGTGTATGTGCCGAAGACGCGCTGGAGCGATTCCACGATCTCGCCCTCGCTCACGTGCGCGCGGGCACAGTCGAGCAGCGGCTCCATCAGGTTGCGATCGCCCGCGGCGGCCTCGCGCAGCTCCGCGAGGGCGGTCTCCACGGCCTCGGCGTCGCGGCGCGCCCGGACGGCCTGCACGCGCCCGATCTGCTTGCGCTCGAGCTCCTCGGGGATGCGAAGGAGCGCGAGGTCGCGGTCCTCCTCCTGCTGGTAGCGGTTCACGCCCACGATCACGCGCTCGCCGCGCTCGATCTCCTCCTGAAGCCGGAAGCTCGACTCGGCGATCTCGCGCTGCGGGTAGCTCTGCTTGATCGCCTCGACCATCCCGCCGAGCTGGTCGATCTTTCGGAACTCCGCGTAGGCCGCCTCCTCCATGCGGTCGGTGAGGGCCTCAACGAAGTACGAGCCGCCGAGCGGGTCGATCGTGTTCGTCACGCCGGTCTCGTGGGCGATGATCTGCTGCGTCCGTAGCGCGACCCGCACCGCCTCCTCGGTCGGGAGGGCGAGCGCCTCGTCGTACGAGTTCGTGTGGAGCGACTGCGTGCCGCCGAGCACGGCCGCCAGCGCCTCCGTGGCCGTGCGCACGATGTTGTTGAGCGGCTGCTGCGCGGTGAGCGACACGCCGGCCGTCTGGGTGTGGAAGCGCATCAGGAGCGAGCGCTCGTCCCGCGCGCCGTACGTCTCCTTGAGCTCGCGCGCCCAGATCCGGCGGGCCGCCCGGTACTTCGCGACCTCCTCGAAGAAGTCGATGTGGGCGTTGAAGAAGAAGCTCAGCCGCGGCGCGAACTCGTCGACGTCGAGGCCGCGCTCGAGCGCCTGCTCGACGTAGGTGAAGCCGTCCTTCAGCGTGAACGCCAGCTCCTGCTGGGCGGTCGAGCCGGCCTCGCGGATGTGGTAGCCCGAGATCGAGATCGGATGCCAGCGCGGCATCCGCTTCGCGCAGAACTCGACCATGTCGGTCACGAGCCGCATGGCCGGGTCGATCGGGAAGCACCACTCCTTCTGGGCGATGTACTCCTTGAGGATGTCCGTCTGGATCGTGCCGGCGAGGCGCTCCGGCGGGGCGCCCTGACGCTCCGCCGCGACCACGTAGAAGGCCAGCATCACGGCCGCCGGCGCGTTGATCGTCATCGACGTCGAGACGTCGCCCATCGGGATGCCGCGGAACAGCGTCTCCATGTCGTCGAGCGTGTCGATCGCGACGCCCTCGCGGCCCACCTCGCCCTCCGAGCGCGGGCTGTCCGAGTCGTGGCCCATCAGCGACGGCATGTCGAACGCGGTCGAGAGCCCGGTCTGCCCGTGGTCCAGCAGATAGCGGAAGCGCTCGTTCGTCTCCTCGGACGTGCCGAAGCCCGCGAACTGGCGCATCGTCCACAGGCGGCCGCGGTACATCGACGGGTAGACGCCGCGCGTGAACGGATACTCGCCCGGGAAGCCGATCCGCTCGAACGGGCCCACGTCCTCGGGGGTGTAGAGCGGCTCGACCTGTTCGCCGCTCAGGGTCGAGAACAGCGTCTCGCGCTCGGGCGTGCGCGAGAAGCGCTCCCTGAACCAGCGCTCGGCGTCTGTCATGGCACGCGGCTCCACCGCCATCGCCCCACAGTCTAGGTACGCGGGTCGCCGCTCAGGCCGCGAGGGCGAGCGGGCCCACCTCCGGACTCAGCTCGCGGAGGCAGAGCGCCGCGGTCCACGCGAAGTCGCGCGCCCCGAGTCCGCGGCCCGACTCCGGGGCGTAGTACTCGCGCATGCCGCCGCCCTCGATGGCGGCGATCATCTGCCCGCGCAGCGTCCGCGCGGCGCGCCGTTCGCCGTGGAGCTCGAGCCCGAGAGCCGTCAGCCACGTGATGTTCGCCCACACCGGCCCGCGCCAGTAGTTGCGCGGCGAGCGCTCCGGGTGCGTGGCGTCGAGCGAGCGCACGCCGTAGCGCGACGCGAGCCGGCCGTCGAGCACGGTCGTGCGCGCCACGGCGATCTCCTTGTCGCCGAGCCCGGGGCTGAGCAGCGCTAGCGCGGACCCCGCGCTCGTCACGGCCAGCGGCGAGCCGTCGGTCACGTCGACCGCCCCGATCAGCCCGTCCGAGCCGACGCGGGCGCGAAGCGCGGCCGCCACGCGCTCGCCCGCGGCACTGCTCTCCTCGGCGATTCGCGCGTCGCCGAGCTGCTCGGCCAGTTCGGCGAGGTCGTTGCAGGACCGGGCGAGGATCGCCGAGAAGCCGGCATCGAGCACGCGGAAGCGCCCGCGGCGCGCGAGCTCCGCCTGGTCCCAGCGCGTCGCCGTGCCCTGGCGCACGAGCGTGAGGAAGCGGCGGTAGTGCTCGTGGCTCGGGCGTTCGGCGGCGTCGACGTAGTCGGTGTCGCGCCGCCGCATCACCACGACCTCCGGGAGCACCCGCCAGAGCGGCCCGTCCCACTCCACGGCGTTGTCGCGCCCGGACTCCCACGGATGGATCAGCACGGGCTCACCGAGCCCATCCGGGTCGCGCACGTCGAGCAGGAAGCGGTGCCACGCGTGGAAGGGGTTCAAGAGGCCGCGGGCGCGGCGCTCGTCCGGGGAGCGCTCAAAGACGAGGCGCATGCAGGTGGCCGCGAGCGGGGGTTGCGTGATCCCGGAGATGCGCCGCCCGTCGGCGCTCAGGCGCTTTCCCCACCAGCGCGGACCCGGCAGGTAGCGCGAGGTCAGCCTCGGGAGGACGCCGGGCCGGAACGCGATGTGAGGGATCATCCCCTGCGCGTCGCGTGCGCCGGCGAGGCTCTCGAGCTCGGTCCACGCCCGCGCCGGGTCGAGCTCGGCCCAGCCGAGCGACGCGAGGGCCGAGTCCCAGTTCCACTGATGCGGGTAGAGGGTGCGCGACGGCAGCGTGTAGCGCCCGCTGTCGTTCGCCCGCAGCACGTTCGTCGCGGCCGCCTTCAGGTCGCTGCCTGGGAAGGGGAGCACCGTTCCGTGCATCCTCCTGCTCTGATCGGCTGTCAGCGCGGGCGGCTCAACTGTGCAACTTCAGGGCGGTTCATGCGTTGCAATCACCATGAAGCGGACACTCATCACCCTTGCTGCACTCGCGGCGCTCGCGGCGCCCGCGGTCCAGGCCGCCAAGCCCCCAGCGAAGAACATCACGATCGGCGCGACGCCCGACACCGTCAAGTTCGGCCGCGCCGTGACGCTCTCCGGGAAGCTCACCGGCTCCAACAACAGCGGCCGACCGGTCACGGTCGAAAAGGACCCCTTCCCCTTCGACAACGCGTTCTCGGCCGCCGGAGCAGCGGTCACGACGAACGCCCAGGGCGAGTGGACGTTCAGCGACAAGCCGACCGTAAACACGCGCTATCGCGCCCGCTCCGGCAACGCGGAGAGCAGGACCGTCGACGTGTCCGTGCGTCCCGCGATCTCGCTGGCGCTCTCCGACTACACGCCCAAGGCCGGGACGCTCGTGCGCTTCTTCGGCCGGCTCTGCCCGGAGCACGACGGCATCCGGGTCGGCCTGCAGCGCCGCGTGAGGCCACACGAGTGGCGCACGCTCAGGCGCCCGATGCTGAAGGACATCCCCGGCGAGACCTGCTCGAGCTACTCGAAGCTCCTGCGCGTCCGGCGTGATGGTGCGTACCGCGTGCACTTCTTCGGCGACGCCGACCACGTGGAGGGCAACAGCCGCGTGCGGCACGCGAACGCGCATCGGTAGGCGGGCACGGGATCTCGCGTCGCCGCACGGGTGGGCCTCAGCGGCGCGCGAGATCCCCGCTCAGCGGGGCGAGCCGCCTAGCCGCGCGGGCAGCAGTCGCCACCGCGGGCGGCGCGCCCGCGCGGCCACGTAGCCGCTGCCGCCTCCGACAAGCGCCACGCTGCCCACCGCGGCGGCCCACTTGAGGCGCCGGCTGAGCTTGTCGAAGCGCATGATGCGCCAGCCCTCCTCGCGCGCGACCCGCTCGAGCGCGCGGTCGGGATTCACGGCCACCGGGTGGCCAACGGCGCGCATCATCGGCAGGTCTGACTCGGAGTCCGAGTAGGCGTAGGACTCGGACAGGTCGATCCCCTCGCGCTCGGCCAGCTCGCGGATCGCCTCGGCCTTGCCCTCGCGGTAGGTGAACGGCCCGGCGGCGCGGCCGGTGTAGACGCCGTCGCGCACCTCGCTGCGCATGCCGATGCCGCCGTCGAGCACGAGCACGTGGGCGAGCACCTCGGCCAGCTCCTGCGACGCGGCGGTCACGATGTACGCGCGGCGTCCGGCGTCCTGGTGGGCGTAGGCCTCGTCGAGCACCTCGCGGTAGAGCAGCGGCAGGATCCCGGCGAGCACGTCTGGGCCCATGCGGGCGAGGTCGACGGCGCGCTGGCCGGCGATCGAGTCGAGGATGCGCTGGCGGAGCTCGTCCGTGCCGGCGTCGGTCGAGCCGTTCAGGCGGAACTTCAGGTTCGCCCAGCCGTCACGCGCCAGCTGGCGCCGGGACACCATCCCGGCGCGGTATGCGGCGCGCGCGAAGTGCAGCGCGCTCGAGCCCTCCATGAGCGTCTTGTCCAGGTCGAAGAAAGCGGCGCTTGCCATGCGGCCGAGGCTAGAGCGTTCTAGCCACCATTCACCTCGACGATCACCGCGTCGCCCTGTCCGCCGCCGGAGCAGATGGCGGCACAGCCGAGCCCGCCGCCGCGGCGCCGCAGCTCGTTCACGAGCGTCATCAGGATGCGGGCGCCGCTGGCGCCGATCGGGTGCCCCAGCGCGATCGCACCGCCGTTCACGTTCACCTTCGACTCGTCCACGCCCAGCATGCGCATCGAGTTGAGCGCGACCGACGCGAACGCCTCGTTGATCTCGAACAGGTCGATGTCGTCGACCGACAGACCGACCTTCTCGAGCGCCTTCTTGGCGGCGTTCGCCGGCGTGCGCGCCAGGTAGGGGAACTCGTCCGCCACCGCCGCCTGCGCCACGATCGTGGCCAGCGCCGGACGGCTGTTCGCCTGCGCCCACCCGTCGGAGGCGAGCACGAGCGCGCCGGCGCCGTCATTCACGCCGGGGGCGTTGCCCGCCGTGTGCGCGCCCTCCTTGTGGAACGCGCCGCGCAGCTTCGACAGCGACTCGAGCGTGCTGTCGCGGCGAGGCGCCTCGTCGACCTCGACCGTCGTGTCGCCCTTCCTCGAGCTGATTGTGACCGGCACGATCTCCTCGGGGAGGCGGCCCTCGTCGGTGGCCTGCACCGCGAGCTCGTGCGAGCGGAGCGCGAACTTGTCCATGTCGGCGCGCGTGATCTCGAGCTCCTCGCCGACCTCGTCCGCCTCCTCGCCCATGTGCTTGCCGGTGAACGGGTTCGTGAGGCCGTCGTTGACCATCGCGTCGAGCGCCTTCGCGTCGCCCATCCGGTAGCCGAAGCGGGCCTGCTTCAGCAAGTAGGGCGCGCAGGACATCGACTCCATGCCGCCGGCGACGGCCAGGTCGAGGTCGCCCGCCCTGATCGACTGGTCCACCATCCCCGCCGAGCGGATGCCCGAGGCGCAGACCTTGTTGACGGTCTCCGAGGAGACCTCCGTCGGGATGCCGCCCTTGATCTGGGCCTGACGGCTCGGGATCTGGCCCTGGCCGGCCTGGAGCACCTGGCCGAAGACGACGTGCTCGACCTGGTCGGGCGACACCTCGGCCCGCTCGAGGGCGGCCTTGATCGCCGTCCCGCCCAGATCCGTCGCGTCCAGCGAGGCGAGCGCCCCGCCCATCTTCCCGAACGGCGTCCGCGCGGCGCCGAGAATCACAGTCTTTGGCATGTGCGGAAAGCTATCGACTGGGTAAATAGTCCGGCATGCGCGCAGGGGTCGCAGCCGCGGTGATCGCTGTCCTGATCCTGCTGCCGGCGAGCGCAACGGCTCAGGGGGTCGACACCACCTGCCAGTTCTCGCTGACGCGGCTCGACGCGACGACCACCAACGTCCTCGCGGTCGATACGAACGCCGTCTACTGGGGCGGCACATACGGCGCGCTGCCCGGCACGCGCATCCGCATCGAGGGGCAGTACCCGCACTCGCGCTACATGAGCTGGAACGTCTACGACTCCGCCGCGCGGCCGATCGACGCGCTCAGCGACTCCCAGCTCGCGCCGGATCCGGACAGCTCCAACCCGTTCCTCCCGGGCGCCGACCGCACCGTCACGCAGCGCTCCTACACCGCGTTCATCGAGGTCGGGCCCCGGCCGGCGCAGCCCGCGCCCAACACGCTCTACACGGGCGACTCGCAGGGCGGGACGTTCCTGTACCGCGTGTACGTCCCCGACGCTGGTCGCGACCAGAAGGGCGGCGTCCCGTTGCCGAAGGTCATGCTCGAGTCGACCGACGGCTCCGGAGCGCCGCTCAGCGTCGAACAGTGTCGCGAGCTCCAGGCTCCCTACGCCCAGCCGCTCAACGATCTCATCGCAGGAGCGCCCGGCCTGCCCGACCCGACCGCCGACGGCGAGGGCTACCCGGGCCGCAACCCTCCCAACTGGCGCCTCTTCGAGAACTTCTGCAGCTCGGCCGTGGACGTCATGCTCGACAACGAGACCGGCGAGCAGTTTCAGCCGGGCGCAGAGGAGCGCTGCGGGAACGGTCCGGGCTTCTTCTCCAACCGGGACATCGCCTACGTCTTCGCTCCGACGTCGCGCGGATTCGGCGAGCTGCTCGTGCTGCGTGGGCGCGCGCCCACGTTCGCCGACACGCGTCCCGGCCCGGCGGTCATGCCGAGCGGGCAGCAGCTCCGCTACTGGTCGTTCTGCCAATACGAGCCCGCGACGCAGCGCGTGATCGACTGCCGCTCGGACGATCGCGTCGTCGTCGGGCCCGATGGGGGGTACACCATCGTGGTCTCCACGGCGGAGCAGCGTCCCGCGAACGCGCGGCCGGAGTGCGGCGTGACCTGGCTGGCGTGGGGCCCGCAGACGCAGGGACTGTTGATCTACAGGCACATGCTCGCGGATCCGTCGTTCGCGCAAGCGATCCAGAACGTGCCCCAACCCGGAGCGGAGCTCGACACGATGGGTGACTACTACCCGAGCGGCGAGTACCTCGCCGGTCCGGGCGACTTCGGGACGACGGCCTGCCCGCGCGGCTGACGCGGACCTCTTAGACTGCCGCCGCTGATGGCGCCGATCACCGTCAGCGCGCGCTCCGGCGCACCCGAGGAGACAGCGGCCGACACGCGCGTCGTCGGCGTCTTCGAGGACGACTCGCTCGGCGACCCCGCCCTCCAGCGCCTGATCGAGCTCGGCGAGGCCAAGCGCGGGTTGAAGAAGGTGGCCGTGGCGCACGAGGACGCCCCAGGCGGCGGCCAGCGGCGCGTGCTGATCGCGGGGCTCGGGCCTCGCGACAAGTTCGGGCCCGAGGAGGCACGCGTGGCGGCGGCGGCCGCGGCGGGACGCGCGAAGGAGGTGGGTGCGGTGTCGCTGTCGTGGGCGGCGCCGGGCGGCGAGGGCGTGGGGGCCGCGCTCGTCGAGGGCACCCTTCTGAAGCTCTATTCCTTCGACCGCTTCAAGTCGCAGGCGAACGGCAACGGGGACGACGGCGTGGAGTCGCTCGAGATCGCGGGCGACTCGGTGGACGCCGGCGAGGTCGAGCGCGGCCGGGTCGCGGCGGTGGCCGCCAACGCGGCGCGCGACCTACAGAACCTGCCGGCCAACGTGGCCACGCCGACGTTCCTCGCCGAGCGCGCCACCGAGATCGGCGACCAGCACGAGGCGCTCGAGGTCGAGCTGCTCGACCGCGAGGCGATCGTCGCGCGCGGGATGGGCGCGTTCGCGTCCGTGGCCCAGGGGAGCCACGTGGAGCCGCGCCTGATCGTGCTCCGCTACCGGCCCTCGGGCGCGAGCGGCCCTCACCTCGGCTTCGTCGGCAAGGCCGTGACGTTCGACACCGGCGGGATCTCGATAAAGCCCTCGGCGAAGATGCAGGAGATGAAGTTCGACATGTCCGGCGGCGCCGCGGTCATCGAGGCGATGGCCGCGATCGCCGAGCTGGGCGTGCCGGCGACCGTCACCGCGGTCGTGCCGTCCACCGAGAACATGCCGAGCGGCCACGCCGTGAAGCCGGGCGACATCGTCAGCGCCATGAACGGCAAGACGATCGAGGTGAACAACACGGACGCCGAGGGCAGGCTGATCCTGGCCGACGCCCTCTGTTACGCGGTCGAGCAGGGCGCCGAGCGGATCGTGGACCTCGCGACGCTCACCGGCTCGATCCTCGTGGCGCTCGGCCACACCTACGCCGGCCTGTTCTCGAACGACGACGACTGGTGCGCCGACGTGACAGCCGCCTGCGACGCCACCGGAGAGATCGGCTGGCGGCTGCCGCTGCACCCGGAGTACTTCGAGCTCACAAAGGGCCAGTACGCGGACCTGACGAATGCCGCCGACCAGCGCGTGGCGATGTCGAGCTACGCCGCCGAGTTCCTGCGCCAGTTCGTCGACGACCGCCCCTGGGTCCACATCGACATAGCCGGCACCGCGTGGGGAATGACCCGCAACTACGTGGGCAAGGGCGCAAGCGGCTTCGGAACCCGCCTGCTGATCGAGCTGGCCCGCCGCGCCGCCGCGTGAAACCGGGTTTCACGCTCTGTGACATAGATCACAGACTGGTTTAGATCGGCTTTTCGGTGGTTACGGTCACGGCGTAAGTCGGAAACCGGCCTTGTTCGCGCCGGGGGAGGAGCGCGCGCGAACTAGGCAAGTCCTGGTCCTGCAGCAGGGACGACGCGCAGGCCAGGCAGTCCACCCTCGGAGGTGGTGTTGTGAGGAAGGCAGCCCTGCTGCTTGCATGCGCATGCGCGCTGCTTGCAGTTGCGACAACTGCGGTGGCAGTCGCGCCGTCGCAGGCTGATACCACGGATACGACAGCTACCCAGGCGTCAGAGCCCGTGGCGCAGGCGGCGAGCGATCGTCTTCAGGCGCGCTACCGCCACTGGCGCCGGAAGCTCGAGCGTTACGGCGTCTGGCACGGACGGAACCTCGTCCGCGCCGCCGCGAGCGACGACCGCGAGCCGACGGCCCGCGAGCTGCGTCGCTCGATCAGGCGCATGGAGCGCCGCTTCAAGAACTGGTCCCGGACCTACGAGGGCCGGGCGACGGTGCACCGCTTCAAGGTGCGCCGCGTCCCGGAGTGGGGGCGCGAGCACCTGCGTTCGATCGCTTGGTGCGAGTCGCGCAACAACCCGCGCGCCGTGAGCGCGAGCGGGGCGTACCGGGGTCTCTACCAGTTCAGCTTCAGCACCTGGCGCGTGGTCGGTGGTTGGGGCGACCCCGCCGCCGCTCCCCGCTCGGAGCAGACCTGGCGGGCCTGGGTGCTGCTGAAGAACCACGGCAGCGGCCACTGGCCGGTCTGCGGCTAGCGCATGCGGCGGGCGCGCGCGGGGCACGCGCGCGCCCGTCGCCGCTGTCGTGCCTCCCAGCTAGCGGTTCGTCCGGGGCTGCTCGTACGACTCGTCGCGGACGACGTCGCCCTCTTCGTCGCGCTCGAAGCGGCGCTCGCGCTCCACGTCGGGCTCGCTCGTCCGCTCGTAGTGCTCGACGCTCTGGTCCGCGTGCCGGCGGTCGAACTCCGCCGCTGCCTCGTCCGGGTCGGCGTCCGGGTCCTTCTTAGCCGCCTCGATGTGACGCTCGCGCGCCGTCTGGTGCTGCTCCTCGGCGCTCGCGGCACGCTCGCGCGCCAGGGCGTCCTGGCGCCGGGCCTCGGCGGCCTGGGCCTCCGATTCGGCGCGCGTCCTGTCCGCCTGCGCACGACCAACCTCGGCCTCGCGCCGAATCTCGCGCGCCTGCTCGCGGCGCGTCTCGTGCCTGCGGTTGCGGCCCGCACGGCCGAGGAACCACAGCAGCGCGAGCACGATCAGTGCTCCGACGACGATGGCGATGATCACTCCGGTGTCCATACCTCTATTCCTCCCATCTGGGTCTCGGGAGGGGGTACCCAATAACTGGGCGGGTACGCCTACTTCGCCGCCTTCTCCTGCTCCTCTTCCTCCACGAGCTCGCGCTTCAGCACCTTGCCGGTGGCGTTCCGGGGCAGCTCGTCGATGAAGACGATCTCGCGCGGCACCTTGTAGCGCGCGAGGTTCTGCTTGACGTAGCCCTTGAGCTCGTCCTCGGTCGCCTTCTTGCCGCTCTCCAGCACGACGAAGGCGCGCAGGCGCTGGCCGAAGTCCTTGTCGTCCACGCCCACGGCGGCCACGTCGCTGACCGCGGCGTGGCGCGAGAGCAGGTCCTCGACCTCCTTCGGGAAGACGTTCTCCCCGCCGGACACGATCATCTCGTCGTCGCGCCCCTCGACGAACAGCCGGCCGCCGTCGTCGAAGCGGCCGACGTCGCCGGTGGCCATCAGGTTGCCGATCACGTCCTTCGAGCCGCCGCCGGTGTAGCCCTCGAAGAGCATCTCGTTGCCGACGAAGATCCTCCCGGTCTCGCCCGGCTTCACCTCGACGCCCTTCTCGTCGTACAGCCGCACGATCGTGCCGCGCGGCGGGCGGCCGGCGGTGCCGGGCGCCGCGCGCATGTCGGCCGGCGTGGCGATCGTCGCCCACGCGACCTCGGTCGAGCCGTAGAGGTTGTAGAGGGTGTCGCCGAACTCGTCCATCCAGCGCGTGGCGAGGTCGCCGGGCAGCGCGGAGCCGCTGGCGGCCACGACCTTCAGCGAGGAGGTGTCGTACTTCGTGCGCGTCTCCTCCGGCAGGTCGAGGATGCGCTGCATCATGATCGGCACGACCGCGAGCCCGTCCGCGCGCGAGCGCGCCACCTCGGCGAGGCACGCCTCCGGGTCGAACTTGCGCCGCAGCACGTAGGTCATCCCGAGGATCAGGCCCAGCGAGAAGTGCGCGAAGCCCCAGGAGTGGAAGAGCGGCGCGGCGATGTGGATCGTGTTGCGGCTCTTCAGCGGGATGCGCGACAGGTACGACACGACCGGGTCGATCGACTCCGGGTTGCCGCGCGAGGCGCCCTTCGGCGTGCCGGTCGTGCCCGAGGTCAGGATCACGGCGCGGCCCTCGCGCTCGGGCGGCACGACTCCGCTCGGGTCGCCGTCGGCCACCAGCTCGTCGAGCGTCGGGTCGTCGCAGGTGGGCGAGTCGTGCCACGCGATGAAGCGCTTGCGGCGATGCCCCGCGTCCTCGAGCAGGCCGTAGAACTCCTCGTCGAAGATCAGCGCGCGCGGGTTCTCGCGCTGCACCACCTCGAGCAGCTGCGGCCCCGCGAAGGCGGTGTTGAGGTAGAGCGCGTCGGCGCCGAGCTTCGACAGCGCGATCGTCGCCTCGATGAAGCCGCGGTGGTTGCGGCACATCACCCCCACGCCGTCGCCCTCGACCAGGCCGGCGTCGGAGAGGGAGTGCGCGAGCGCGTTCGTGCGGGTGTCCACCTCGCTGTAGCTCAGCGTGCCGAGCTCGTCGACGATCATGGTCTCGTCCGGGAAGCGCTCCGCGAGCGAGATCGCCCCGGCCGCGGGGCTGCGGCCCCAGCGCTGGAGGGTGCGGAGGACGCCCCAGAGCCGGTCCGGCCGCATCGGCCTGATCACGCCCGCGTCGATCAGCACCTTCACGCTGCCGAGCTCGTAGAGCAGCCTGCCGGGCAGGCTCTTTCCGTCGTCGTCGGCCACCTGTTCCTTGACCTCCTCGTCCTCGAGCTCGAGGGCCAGATTCTTCAGGGTCTGCTCGAGCGTCGTCGCGACCATCGGGGCGCCGACGCGGTCGGCCACGCTGCCGAGCAGGCCGCCGGGCGAGTCCCAGGAGAGGCGCAGGACGACCTTGGTGCGGCCGTCATCCGCCTCGCGCAGCCGCCAGCGGACGCGATGGTCGATGCCGGTGATGCTCGTCCAGGCCATGTCGGCCTGCTCGTCGCACTCGACGATCTCGATCAGGCCGCCGATGTCGGCGGAGCCGATCCGCATGCGGAGCGCGAAGCGGGCGCCGAGCCCCTCCTCCTCGTTCTTGCGCTCGAGGCGCGTGAGGCCGTGCCAGAAGCGGTCGTAGTTGCCGGGGTCCGAGACGAGCTCCCAGATCTCGGCCGGCGAGGCGTCGATCAGGATGTCGCGCTCGACGCGCATCAGCCGAGCACCGGGAGCGAGCGCTCCTCGGCGAGCCCTGTGAGCGCCGTCTGCATCCGGCCCGTTACGAGCTCGTACGCCTTGTCGACGCCCATGCGCGACACGTCGATCGGCTCGAGCACCTGGATCGTGATCTTCGCCGGCAGCGGGATGTGGCCGAGCATGTCGCCAACGTTCAGCCCCCACGGCAGCGCGAGCGAGACCGGCAGCACCTTCGGGCGGAACATGCGGTCGAGCCCGAGCAGCTTGGCGATGCGCTCGCCGCGCGACAGGAACAGCGCGGTCTCCTGTCCGCCGATCGCCACGACCGGCACGAGCGGAACCTTCCTCTCCTTCGCGAGCCGGATGAAGCCCCTGCGGCCGCCGAAGTCCACGCGGGCGGACTCCCAGCTCGGCCGGTGGACCTCGTAGTCGCCGCCCGGGTAGACGAGCAGCGCCGCACCTGCCTCGAGCGCCTGCTGCGCGTTCTCGGGCGTCGCCGCCACGGTGCCGTACTTCCGCAGCATGCTGAGTCCCGGCATCGAGAGGACGAGGTTGTGCGCCAGCTGGTGGAACTTCCTCTCCACTCCGAAGTAGGTGCTGAAGGCCAGCGTGAAGACGTGCGTGTCCGGGGTGAGGTTGCCGCCGGAGTGGTTGCCCACGAGCAGCACCGGCCCCTCCTCCGGGATGTTCTGGAGGCCGCGCACCTCGGCGCGGAAGTAGAGGCTCGCGAGCATCAAGAGGCCGGGAAGCGTCTCGCGGATGTAGTCGGGATCGCGTTCGTCGAGGTCGGCGGTCGGCACTCGGCGCTGCGCCTCCTCGGCGATCGCGGCGATCAGGCGCCGGGCGATCTGGACGAGCGACCCGGGCCCCGAGGCGGAGTCGGCGGGGGCTCCGCCGTTCGACGACCCGTGGGCGGTCGAGGTGCTCATTGGGGGCCTCTCACGCGGCCCGTCTCAGCGCCGACCTCATGGCCGGCCAGCCGGACGGCGGCCCGGACGGGCGGCTGATCTTGTGCGGCTCGCCGCTCGGCAGGCCGCTCAGGAGCCGTCGGAGCTCGGGGCTCCGGAGCTGCTTCGCGACCGTCTCCTCAGCGGTGTCGATCACGTCCTGGCGGCGCTCGACGTTCATCCAGTTGCGGCCCATCGCGGCGTGGTCCTCCGCCGTGGGCTCGATGATCACGACCTCGGTGCCGAAGCGGCGCACCTTGCGCTCCTCGCGCTCGAGCCGGCCGCGTGAGGCGCGCCGGGTGAGGGAGGGCAGGAGGTCGAGCGCTTCGTTGACGACGCCGGTGGCCGCTCCGGTCACGCCGCGGCGCGACGTGGTGCGGCCCTCCGAGCGGCTCGTGAGCGGGTTGAGGCAGATCACGAGGTCGAGGCCGCGGCCCGCGACGAGGTCCATGTTCGCGACCGAGCAGACGCCGCCGTCGACGTAGCGGCGACCTCCGATCCGCACCGGACGGTAGAAGCCGGGGATCGCGCAGGAGGCGGCAACGGCGTCGCCGATGTGCGCTCGCGGCGAGTCGAGCCGGCCGAACGGGGTGCGGCGGCCGGACTCGTAGTCGCACGCCACGGCCCAGTAGTTGGGGTGCTCGACCCAGTCGCCGGGCACGGCACGGGTGACCACTTCCTTCAGCGAGTCCGTCGAGACGAACCCCGACGGCAGCCAGCCGGCGACCATCTGTAGCGGCGTGTGGCGCAGCGGGTTCGATAGCGCGGTGAAGGCCATGCGGAGCGAGCCGGGCCCGATGGCCGGCAGGCCGCGGTGCAGGCGGAAGTTCGCGCCCGCGGAGCGGTCGGCGTCGGCGGCGGGGCGTCCGTCAGGGCCGGCGAGCCCCTCGAAGACCTCGCCGCGCGAGTGGGCGACCATGAACCAGGGCGGCACGCCGGCCGCCACGAGCGCGCCGACCATCGAGCCCGCCGAGGTGCCGACGATGTGGTCGGCGCTGCCGGGATCCCAGTCCGTCTCGCGCGCGAGCGCGCTCAACCCGCCGACGAGCCACGCCCCGCCGAGGACGCCTCCCGCGCCGAGCACCAGCCCCACCTTCACTGAGACGCGCTTCCCCTCGAAAAGCCGACCGCAAACGCCGACCCGCACGAATCCATGACCGCCTCCAGATTACCCGCGGTGGACTCGGAGCGCTCGTCCTCAGGACTCCTCGCTCTCGGGGTCGGCGTAGGCATCCTTGCGCCAGGGCGGCTTCACGTCGGGCTCGAGCGGCCGGTAGCGGCGGTGGTCGCGGGTCTCGAGCGGAACCAGGCGAAGGCCCTCGCCGGTGCTGCTGCGCTCTTCGAGGTCGCGGCCCGGGACGAGCGGGATGCGACGGGGCGGGGCGACGAGCGGAAAGCGTCTCGGGTTGCCGGTCCGCTCCGGGCTCTGCCAGCCCGTCTCGCTTCGGAACGGCACGTGGCCCGAGTGGCTGCCGCGCGAGACGCGCACCCAGCCGGTGCTCCGGACCCAGCGGTCGTGACAGTCCCGCCACTTGCAGCCCTGGAAGTGGCCGTGCGAGCTGGCGCGCATCCAGGTGCTTCCGTCCGGGTCGACCCTGACGAACACGCCCTCCCAGTCGTCCTTGTGGAATCCGGGGTAGTCGGGCGTGCCGCTGAGGAGCCGGCGCACGCGCGGAAGCAGCCAGGAGCGCTCCCACAGCTTGTCCGAGCCGGCCAGGGCGGTGTTCGAGTCGGGGTAGTAGAGCCAGTACTGGATGTAGAGGCGGCCCTGGCGCCGGATGAGGCGGGTGAAGGCGGTGGCGCGCCCCTTCCCGTCAGCGCGGCCGCCGTCCGTGACGTGCGCGTCCAGGCTGGGATCGTCGGGCGCTGTGGAGCACCTCACCTGCCGGCAGCGCCGCCAGTCGACCGGAAGCTCGCGCTCGCCCCGCTCGTAGACGAGGTTTGGCGCGAGCGCGCGGACCGTCGCGGCATCGCGCTCGCCGTAGGCGTCGGCGAGACGCCGCTCGTCGGGATCGCAGCGCCCGCCGACCGCGCACACGAAGTGCCGGACGAGGAATCCGCCGAAGTCCCGCCCGTCGAAGCCGCCCCGGCCAGTCGCGGACCAGGTCGACCGGGCTGATGCAGTCGTTCGCGATCCGGAGCAGCTCGGAGCGCGGGATCGTGTAGCCCGGGAAGCGGCTCTCCGGATGGAGGAAGGCCCATCGAGCGCGCTCGTACGCGAGACACCCCAACCAGGCCCGCCGCCAGGCCAGCCCGACACCCCGCCGCGCCCGCCGGAGCAGCCCAGGCGCCTCCGGAAGGCGGAGGCCGGGTCGGGGCCGAGCCTGGCCGGGTCGCGGGATCAGCGGCGGCACCACGAAGGCTTCACGCTCAGGTGGTGCGGAATCGTCGCGTTTTCCGCTACGCATACCCACCACCTGGGGCTCCGGCCGGTCCGTTCGCTGCGCCGCGTAGGTTACGGAGCCGACCAGCGTGGTCGCCAGGCTGCGGCCGTCGGCGCGTGGCGCGAAGCGCGCGAGCGCCGCCAGGGCGATCGCCAGGAGCAGCACGATTCCGATCCACTCGACGCTCGCCTGCCCGCGCTCGCTGCGCATGCCGTCGAACGTAGGCCGGTGCGGCGCACGTGTGGGCACGCGCCGGTGACGAGGCGGCTACAGCGGAATGACCGCGCGCTCCGCCGAGCTCGCGCGCGCCGCCTCGATGATGCGAAGCGTCGCGACGCCGGCCTCGAGGGGTACGGGAGGCGGCTCCGCCGCCGCGGCCTCGCCTGGGCCGCCCGAGCCCGCGGCCGCCCGCTCGCCGGGGCGACGCGCGGCGTCCGCTCGGCTGCGGATCGCTCGCTCCATCCGCTCGTAGAACTCGATGTAGCGGCCGCGCTCGGTCTCGACAGGCTTCGATTGCTCCTCCGTTCCGAGCAGACCCCAGGCCTCGCGGGGCTCCTCGCCGAAGCCTGGGTCGGCCGGGTGGGCGCCCGCGCGGAGGGCGGCCTCCTGCACGTCGAGGCCCCACTTCACGTACGCCGCCTCAGTGCCCAGCGCTCGCAGGCGCGGGCCCAGTTGGGCCGCGACCATGCTCGCCCACAGGTGCGAGCGCGCGCCGGACTCGTGCTCCAGCGCGACGAAGAAGTCGTCGTCCACCTTCGCGCCCGGCCTCACGGAGCGCACCTCCGCGTACACCGAGCGCGCCGGCCCCAGCAGCTCGAGCGCCTGGTCGATCACGTGCGGCCCGAGGTCGAACAGCACCCCGCCGGCGTCCTCGGGCCCGCCGCCCTCGCGCCACTTGCCGAAATCGACCTCCGGCCGCCAGCGCTCGAAGCGCGACTCGAGGCGCAGCAGCTCGCCGAGCGAGCCTGCCTCCACGAGCCGCCGGAGCGTCAGGAAGTCGCCGTCCCAGCGCCGATTGTGGAAGACGCTCGCCACCACGCCCCGCTCGGCCGCCGCCGACGCGAGCGCCTCCGCCTCGGCCGCGCTCGCCGCCAGCGGCTTGTCGACCACGAGGTGCAGCCCGGCCTCCACCGCGGCCAGCCCGAGCCGCGCGTGCTCGCGGTTCGGCGCGGCGACCACGACCAGGTCATGCGAGTCCGCCTCGGCGAACAGCGCCTCCGCGTCGGGCAGCACGGACACCTCCGGGTGGCGCGACCGCGCCGCCGCGACCCGCTCCGGGTTCGACGTGACCACCGACGCCAGCGTCAGGCCGGCCACGGCCTCGACGAGCGGCGCGTGGAACGCCGACCCGGCGAGGCCATAGCCGATCAGCCCGACGCGGAGGGAGTCCAGGCTAGACCCGTCCCGCCGCCTGACGCTGGTGGCGCGCGATCGCGTCGATCACGACGGCGGCCAGCAGCACCGCGCCGGTGACCATGAACTTCACCGACGACTCCAGCCCCAGCAGGTCCATCCCGTTCGAGATCGAGGTGATGACGAGCGCGCCGAGCAGCGCGTGCCACACGCTCCCGCGCCCGCCGAACAGGCTCGTCCCCGCGATGACCGGCCCGGCGATCGCCAGGAGCAGGAAGTCGCCGGACCCCGAGGACTGGTTGACCGCCAGGAGGCGCGACGCGGCCATGATCCCGCCGATCGCGGCCATGGTCGACGCGATCACGAACACGATCACGCGCACGCGCATCACGTGGATGCCCGCCCGGCGCGCCGCCTCGGCGTTGCCGCCGACGGCGAAGATGTGGCGGCCGA
>WNGA01004092.1_pt1 | contig 21605 bp, 14 predicted proteins | sample 5400061 | NCBI WGS metagenome assembly WNGA01 (sample SAMN13153366, study PRJNA577476) | soil metagenome | isolation source: 100 cm soil or saprolite under grassland replicate 2 | place: USA:California | collected 2016-06-15
CTGGGTCTGCCGCTCGAGACGTTCGATGCAGTCGGACAGTGGCGCACGATGAGCGAAGCCAACACGCCGATTGACGCGTCGGGCGCGCTGCCCGATGGGACCAGATTCGACGGACCGGCCGGATTGAAAAAGGCGCTGCTTTCGCGGTCGGACGCGTTCGTGAACACCTTCACCGAGAAGCTGCTCACCTACGCGCTGGGCCGGGGAATGGAATACTACGACGGCCCGGCCGTCCGGCGGATCGTGCGCGACGCTGCGGCGCAGGATTACCGCTTCTCGTCGTTCGTGCTGGGCATCGTGAAGAGCCTGCCATTTCAGATGAGGCGAACGCTCGATCGCCCCGTCACGACGGCTGCTCAGAGGTGACGTGGAGCTCGATGACGTGCTGGCGACAGACAACAAGGAGCGCTGTTAGGCCATGATGATCACGAAGAAGTCGGTGCCTCGTCGTACGTTTCTCCGCGGGGTCGGCGCGACGCTCGCGCTGCCGCTGCTCGACGCGATGGTGCCTGCGCTCTCCGCTTCGGCAAGGACCGTCGCTGCTCCGGTGCGACGGCTCGGATTCGTCTACGTGCCCAATGGGGTGAACGTCTCGCGATGGACGCCGGCCGGCCTCGGAACGACGTTCGAGTTCTCGCCGACGCTGACGCCGCTTGCGCCGTTCCGCGATCGCGTCACGATCTTGAGCGGCCTCGACAGCGATCCGGGCGAGTCGTGGGGCGCCGGTGGCGGCGATCACGCTCGCGCGCAGCCCTCATGGCTCAGTGCGACTCATCCGAAAAAGGCCGAGGCGCACGTCCGGGCCGGAACGACCATCGACCAGATCGTCGCGAGCGAAATCGGGCAGCAGACGCAGCTCGCGTCGCTCGAAGTGGCGCTGGAGCGCACCGACCTCGTGGGCGCCTGCAGCTCTGTGGGATACAGCTGCGTCTACACGGACACCATCTCGTGGCGCTCGCCGACGACTCCGCTGCCGATGGACAACAACCCGCGCACGGTGTTCGAGCGCATGTTCGGCGAAGGGACGACCAGCGCCGAGCGTCTGGCGCACATGCGCCGGAACCGCAGCATCCTCGATGCTGTCATGCAGCAGGTGGCGGCATTGCAGCGAAATATCGGCCCGAGCGATCGGCTCCGCGTCGATGAATATCTCTATTCCATTCGCGACGTCGAACACCGAATTCAAAAAGCCGAGGAGCAGAGCGCGCGGCTCGAAACTCTCGTCCCCGATCGTCCGAGCGGCGCGCCGCAATCGTTCGAAGAGCACTGCAAGCTGATGTTCGATCTGCAGGCCCTCGCTTATCAGGCCGACATCACGCGGGTGATTTCATTCCTGGTGACGCAGGAGTTTACGAATCGGACCTATCCGCAGATTGGTGTGAACGATCCGCATCACGGCACTTCGCACCATCAGGAGAACCCAGAGAAGCTCGAGAAGCTCGCGAAGATCGATGTGTACCATGTGCAGCTCCTCACGTATTACCTCGAAAAGCTGCAGTCGATTCCCGATGGCGAAGGCAGCCTCCTCGATCACACGATGCTTCTGTACGGAGGCGCGCTGAGCGACGGCAACGTGCACGCGCACGTCAACCTGCCGCTCGTGGTGATCGGCGGCGGGGCCGGCAAGCTGAAAGGCGGACGGCACTTGAAATACCCGAGCGGCACGCCGATGGCAAACCTGCTCGTGAGTCTCGTGAACAAAATGGGTGTCCCGATCGAGTCGATCGGCGACAGCATCGGGCCACTGTCAGATTTTTCTGACGCATATCTCTCAGAGCTGTAGACGTGTGAACAGCGTGAGTTGCCAGTTGCCAGTTGTCAGTTCAAAGTTAAGTTTTTAGTTGCGTCTTCGCAGTTAGTTTGAAGTGATAAGAAACCATTAACTCCTGAAACGGACAACTCAACTTTGAACTGGGAACTGGCAACTGGAAACTTCTTGCGGGATGGAGGGAAGATCATCATGCGACCTCGCGTCGTGATCTCGATCGCTGTTGCGCTATTTGCGATCGTCACCCTTGGTCGCGCGGAAGGCGCTCCGGCCCGCGACGTGCTGCTGATCGAGGCCGCAAAAAGGCCGGACGCGGCGGCGGTTCGCGCGCTCCTGCAGCAACATGTCGATGTCAACGCCGCTGAAGTCGACGGAACGACCGCGCTCCACTGGGCGGCGCACCGCGACGATCTCGTCAGCGCCGGCTTGCTGATTCGCGCCGGCGCCAGGGTTGACGCAGCCAATCGATACGGCGTGACGCCGCTGGCGCTCGCGTCGGTCAACGGCAGCGCGGCGATGATCGAGCTGCTGCTGAAGGCTGGCGCGAACCCGAATCTGGCGCAGCCCGAAGGCGAGGCGCCGCTCCTGACGGCGGCGCTCACAGGCAACGTCGCTGCGGTCCGAATGCTGCTCGAACACGGCGCCGACGTAAAGGCCAAGGAGAGTCGCGGCGGCCAGGACGCACTGATGTGGGCGGCCGCCGAAGGCCACGCGAGCACCGTGCAGACTCTTCTGGAGCACGGCGCCGAGGTCGACGCTCGATCGGCCGGAAAGTACACGGCGCTGATGTTCGCGGCACGCGAGGGCGATATCGACACGATCAAGGTGCTCCTCGCGGCGGGCGCCGATGTGAACGCGACGGAATCGGCGGGCGCCAGCGCGTTGATGATGGCGATTCACAACGCGCACTACGAGCTTGCGGCGCTGCTTCTCGACAAAGGCGCGGATGTAAACGTCAGCACCAGCAGCTACACGCCGCTACACCTTGCGATTCAGATCAGGAACCCCGACTACGAGAAGTTCTACCGGCCGGTGCAAACGGGACATCTGAACAGCCTCGACTTCATCAAATTGCTGCTGACACGAGGCGCGGATCCGAACGCGCAGATGACCAAGCCGTTCATCGTCCTCGGATCGCCGCTGGACGTACCGCTGCCCGGCGCCACGCCGTTCTGGCTTGCGGCCAAGGGCGCGGATCCGGTGGTGATGCGCCTGCTGCTCGAACGCGGCGCGGATCCGCTTGTCGCGACGACAGGGAAGACGACGCCGCTCATGGCCGCGGCCGGTGTCGGCTATGAGCAGGGGAAGAGTCCCGGGTCGGAAGCCGAGGCGCTCGAAGCCGTGAAGCTCTGTGTGGAGTTGGGCGCCGACGTGAACGCCGGCAATGCCATCGGCTTTACCGCGCTGCACGGCGCCGTGATTCGCGGGGCGAATTCCATCGTGCAGTTCCTCGTCGACAAGGGCGCCAGGCTGGAGGCGAAAGACAAGCGCGGACGCACTCCGTTGACGATTGCCGAACTGGGCGCCGGCGATTCGACGCAGCGACGGCAACTCCACACCGCGGAACTCCTGCGTCAATTGATGTCGGGTTCGCGGTGACGACGGCGCGTCGACGCGCGTATCCTGCCCAACGACAATGCATGCCACGATCAGGGAGCGAGTGATGCGTCTCTCTCTCATCTCATCCGCCGTCGTCACGCTGCTCGCCGCCGCTTCGCCCGCGTTCGCGCAAACGAGCGTGTATGTCGAGGAGCTGACCTGGGTGGAGGTCCGCGACGCCATCAAAGCGGGCAAGACAACTGTAATTCTCCCAACAGGCGGGACCGAACAGAACGGACCGCACATGGTTCTCGGCAAGGAGAACATCGCGGTGCATTACGCCGCGGGAGAGATCGCGCGACGCCTCGGCAACGCTCTGGTCGCACCGACGCTGGCGTTTGTCCCCGAAGGGAATGCGGATCCGCCATCGGGAGCATTGCGCTACCCCGGTGGCATCACGCTGCCTGAAGACATGTTCATCCAGGTGCTCCTGTGGGCTGGTCGCAGCTTCAAGGTGAACGGGTTCAAGAACGTCGTGTTCATTGGCAACAGCGGGGGCAATCAGGCCGGACTGAAAGCGGCCGCGGAGCAACTCAACAAAGAATGGGCCGGTACGGACGTCCGTACGCACTTCGTCAACGACTACTACATGGCGACGACCGCGGGTGGTCCGTTCGAGAAATGGGTCATCGAACAGGGTGTGAAGAAGGAAGAGATCGGAACGCACGCCGGCGTCAGAGACACGTCCACGCTGATGGCCATCGAGGCGACGTACTTCAAGAGAGGCCAGTTGATTCGGTGGGACAAGCTGGCGAAAGGCGGCGGCTTCGAAGGCAGCGGTGTCAGCGGCAACCCGACGTTTGCCTCGGTCGAGTTCGGCAAGAAGGGGCTCGAGTTCAAAGTCAATGCTGCCGTGCAGCAGATTCGCTCGCTGACCGAGCGTAAGTAGAGGCGTTGATCCGCATGGCAGTTCACAGGCGTACTCACGAAACTGGCCCCGGCACCCAGCTGACCGAAGCGGAACGCTTCGAGATTGCGGACAACATCGATCGCCTGATGAACGCCGACATCGTCGGCCGCGGATTCGTCAGCCGGATTTATCCGGCGGCGCGCGCGCTCGCCGGACGTCCGCTGGTGCAGGACGCCGGCGATCGCCTCCTCGAGCGGCTGCAGTCCAATCGCAGGCGTGCCGTGCTGATTTGTACGGGCGCCACCACTCAGCGGCCCGGGCTTGCGGACTACATCGGCGAGATGGACGGGCCGCCGGGCGCGATTGTTCTCGCGCGCTTCATCGGTCTGGCGTTCTCGGCGCTCCCTGTGCTGATCACCGACGCCGGTCAAGGGCCGATGCTGGCGGCGGCGTGCCGATCGCTCGGCATGTACGATTTCTCGCTCAAGAACCTCGCCATCCAGTCGGAGCGGTCGCCTCACGTCTCTGCAGTCTCGATCGCCGAACTGTCTGATGACGACGAGCAAGCGCGCGCCATCTCAGAGGATCTCGTGACCCGCGCCGACCCGGTGGCCCTGGTTGCGATTGAAAAAGCCGGACGCAACGAAAAAGGCGTTTACCACAACAGCCTGAAGCAGGACACGTCCAGCTGTAAGGCTCGCGCCGAGCGGTTGTTCGATGTGTGTCACGAGCGCGGCATTCTGACCGTCGGCATCGGCGACGGCGGCAACGAGCTTGGGATGGGCAACGTGCGCGACGCCATCCTCGAGGCGTTCCCTCACATGCGGAAGTGCGTCTGTCCGTGCGGCGGCTCCATTGCCGCCGAGCAGAAAGCCGACTCACTTATTGTCGCCGCGGTGTCCAACTGGGGCGCCTATGGCCTTGCCACGTATATGGCTGCGGTGACCGGAACGCCATACGCGGCGCATTCTCCGCGCCGCGAACGCGATCTGCTGCGCGGCTGCGCGCGCGCCGGCTACGTGAACATCGACGGTTACGCAATTTCGACCGCCGACGGTATCCCGGAGCGCCTCCACGTCGCGTTCGTGGCATTGATGTCGTGCATCGCGCACTGGCCGCCCCTCAAATACGCGAGGGCCGGCGTCCTCGGCGATATGCTGGCGGACTAAATGTACAGACCAGGCGGCGTCATCAGTTCTCTGGTCACGAGCTTCCGTGAGGACGGAAGTCTCGACGAGCAAGGAATCCGGCGAAATATCGAATTCCAGCGCGAGCACGGAATCAGCGCGATCGTTGTCCTTGGCGGCACCGGTGAGCCGATGTCGATGACAGCGGCCGAGCGCGCGCGTCATGGCGGTAAGCGTCGAGGCGGCGGGTCCCTCGATGAACGTCGTCGTTGCCGCACTCGTGGGTAACCCGGACGAAGTGACCCGCGACATCGCGGCGGCCGCCCGGCATCGCGCGCGCGCATGCATGATCACCACGCCGCCCTTCGTGCGCCCGTCCGACTCAGACGTTGCGGAATTCATCACACGCGTCGCCGCGCGATCGACGCTGCCGTTGATCATCTTCAACGTGCCAAGCCGGACGGGTTTCCTGATGTCGCCACCGCTCATCGCGCGGGTCGCCGGAGCGATCGATCTTCTCGCCGGCATCAAGGAATCGAGCCGCGCCATCGTCCAGTTCGGCGAGGTGCGAAGGCGGTGTGCCGCCCCGTTTGCGTGTTTGCAAGGCGTCGATGCGCTCTATCTGCCGTCGATCGCGATCGGCGGCGATGGCGGGATTCTGGCGGCAGCGGCAGTTTTTCCTGAGTACTGTGTGGCCATCGAACGCGCCGTTGCGGCGGGGGATTTGAAGACCGCCCGCGCCAAACACTACCAGCTGCTCTCGATTGTCAACCTGCTGTACGAAGCGTCCCATCCTGCGCCGTTGAAGGCGGCTCTCGAAGCGCGGGGCCTCCCTGTCGGCCGGACGCGTCCGCCGCTCTATGGCATATCGGAGGACCTGCGCCGGCGCGTCATCGACTGTGCAAACACGCTGCAGTCGTCAACTCACGCGGTCGCGTAGCGAATGACCTTCGATGTCTGACGCCAAGTCACGACCGCCTGGAGTTGGACGCCGGAGTTTCCTGACGGTCATGCCATCCGCCGTCGCAGCGGGTCTCAGTTCGCCGCCGCGCCGCGCGTCGCGAACGAGAAATTGACGGTCGTTCTGGGCGATCGCCGCTACGCGATTCATCGTCGCTGGGCCCGGTTGCCGTCCGGTGAGACCTTCGGGTTCGTCTCGGATGTCATGGTGGACGAGAACGATAGTGTGCACGTCGCGCATCGCGGTGCCGGGCATCCGATCGTGATCTTCGATCGCGACGGCCGCTTCGCGGGCCATTGGGGCGATGATCAGATCGCTGAGCCGCATTACATCGTTCGCGCAGCGGATGGCAGCATCCTCGTCGCCGACCGCGACGCGCACCAAATCCTCCGTTTTGATAGCGGTAAACGGCTGGTGCAGGCGCTCGGACGCCGGCATTGGCCATCTCTGGACGCGCCGTTCAATCATCCGACGTGCGCGGCGATGGCGCCGGATGGCGAAATCTACGTCGCTGACGGGTATGGCAATTCGAGCGTTCACCGCTTCGACTCTGACGGGACACTACTCGCCACCTGGGGCGGCCGCGGCGACGGGCCCGGCGCCTTCACGACGCCGCACGCGATCTGGGTCGACCGCTTCGATCACGTGCTGGTCGCCGATCGCGAGAACAATCGCGTCCAGGTATTCGATCGTGCAGGAACGTGGCTGACTGATTGGCGCGACTTCTATCACCCGATGAAGATCTGGGTGGACGATCGCGACTGCGTCTTCGTCACCGATCAAATCCCGCGCATCACGCTGTTGACTTCAGAGGGCCGGCTGATCGGCCGATGTCGTGGAGCGGTCAACGGCGCTCACGGTCTTTGCGGCGATTCGCGCGGGAATCTCTACCTGGCCGAGTTGCCGCCGCAAGACATCACGAAACTCGAACGGCTCGATTAATCTCGAGACCGCGCGCCGGCGAGCTGTCAGTACTCCGCAAACATCCGCTTGATCTCCTTGAGATCTCTGGTTTTCGTCAAAGCGAGCATCAGCAGGATGCGCGCCTTCTGCGGATTGAGCGTGTCGGCGGGGATCATACCCATCTCATCGTCCTCGCGACTGGAGAGCACGCGTCCGTTGCCGACGCGACTCGAGCGGACGAGAACCGGCATCGTCTCGCCGCCGGTAGAGAGCAGTTGTTTGAGCGCCGCGCGCTCCACGCCCGAAATTCCGCCCGCGCCCGTGCCCGCGAAGACGATGCCTTGCACGTGCTCGGCGAACAACGACCGGAGCATGGCCGTGCTCGGCTCCACGTACGAGTACACGATCTCGACTTTTGGCAACTGCGTGCTCGCGCTCACGGCGAACTCGGATCGGCTCGTGTGGCGTTTGGTGGGCGCACGATAGAAGCTCACCTTGTCGGCATCGACGTATCCGAGAAACCCGAGCTCCGGCGTGCGGAATGCTTCGACACGATAGGTGTTCGTCTTGGTGACGTCGCGCGCCGCGTTGATCTCGTCGTTCATGACGATCAGGACGCCTTTGCCGCGCGCCTCGGGCGCCGAGGCGGTACGAATCGCGTTGAGCAGATTGAGCGGACCATCGGCGCTCATCGCCGTCGCCGGCCTCTGCGCGCCGACCAGAACGACAGGGCGGTCGTCCTTGACCGTCAAATTCAGGAAATACGCGGTCTCTTCGAGCGTGTTCGTGCCGTGCGTGATGACGACGCCGGCAGCCCCGGGATCGCTGGCAAAGATCGCGTTGATGCGTGCGGCGAGCGTCAACCAGTGCGCCAGCATGATGTTGGGGCTGCCGACGTTGACGATCTGCTCGACCTTGACGTTGGCGACCTGCTTGATTTCAGGCATGCTGCCGATCAGTTCTTCTCCGAGCAACGCGCCCGCCTTGTACTCGGTCAGGCTCGTCGGCGACGCCCCCTTGCCGGAGATGGTGCCGCCGGTTGCCAGCACCCAGACGGTCGGCAAATCCTTGCTGGTGGCGCCTTGTGGCAAAGCACGCGTGACCGCCGGCGGGGCGGACACGAGGAGAGCGACCGCGAGGACTCGCCGCGCGAAACGTAACGTCATAGCCATGTGGGACCTCATCGCGTCAGACAAGGGCATTCAACAACGGCGGAGGCCGGTTCTGAACAGACGCGACAATCTGTTGCAATTCTCCGGGTGCCCGTACGCATCACGCACGTGCTACGGTAGCCGGCACCTACCACAAGAGTCCGGGTGTCTGCTCGATCGGTCCAAATTGGTGGCCGACTCCGAGTTGTTTTGAACGATGTGGGGGAGGAGCTGCGATGTTGAACAAGGCGGCACGGTGCAGCGTGGCGATCGGAATCCTCCTGGTTATTGGCGGCGCCGGATCGGCTGCAGCGCAGACCGGTCAGATTTACGGCGAGATCACTGGCAAGGTGGCGGATGCACAGGGGGGCGTCCTGCCAGGTGTCACCGTCAGTCTGTTGGGTCCCGCAATCATGGGTGCACAGACAACGACGACGACCGAGGGCGGGATCTATCGATTCCACTTCATTCCATCGGGTACTTACACCCTGCGATTCGAGCTCCAGGGTTTCCGCGTGCTGGTGCGCGACGGCTTGATCGTCCAGGCTCGCACCACCGTGACGCAGGACGTCACGATGGAAGTGGCCTCGCTCGAAGAGTCGGTCACCGTGACGGGCGCCTCGCCCGTCGTGGATGTCGCCAACACGAAGATCGGCCAGCGGCTGGGTGACGAGTTGCTCCAGTCGGCGCCGACCACGCGCAGCTTGTTCGGCGCCGTCTCGCTGCTGCCTGGCGTGGTCATGGGACAGCAGGATATCGGCGGAACGGCTGCGTGGGGGGTGCCACGCGTGATCGCGCATGGTGCGACGGCGTACAAAGTCAATCTGATGGGGAACCACGCCGAGGGTCCGCAGCAGAACGGATCGTATTACTACGTTGACTTCAACATGATGGAAGAGGTCTCCGTCGAAACGGCCGCGATGGGCGCGGAGGTCGGTCCCGGCGGCGCCCAGGTGAACATCATTCCGAAGAGCGGCGGCAACGACTTCAAAGGCAGCTTCTACTTCTCGGGCACCGGCAAGGACCTGGCGGCCACGAATGTGGACGACCGGCTCAAGGCCCAAGGCGTCAGCGTGGGCACGCTTCCGAAACGGATGTGGGACACCAATGCGGACGGCGGCGGTCGAATCGTGCGTGACCGCGTCTGGTGGTACAACTCCTTCCGCGAGTATCTCTACTACGACAGCATCATCGGCTTCCCGCGGGACCATTTCGCCAGGCTGCGGAACTACACCTTCCGACCCAGCGTGCAGGTGACGAGCACCAACAAGCTGTCGATGCTCTACGCATACCGACTGAAGGAGGAGCCGCTCCGCGATGCCTCGTTCAACGTGCCGCCGGAGTCGACGCATTACCAGTACTCGCCCAGCTATTTCGAGAACCTCAACTGGATGTCGGTGTTCGGGCAGCGGACGTTCCTGGAAATCGCCTCCGGCATGTACACCGGGTTCATCAATCGCCGCAATCCTCCCGAGTGGGAGGCGCTGCCGTTCCCGGTGTCGCCGAGCACCGATATCGTGACCGGCGTTCGATGGGGGCAGCATTCAGGCGGTGCAGCGTTCGAACACGGGTTCACGTTTTCGACCAACATCGCGGCCACGCACTATCGTGACAACTGGATGGGCGCCAACCATCAACTCAAGGTGGGACTGCAGCTGGAGCGAGGCTGGGGCAATCGCTTGAACGTGCCGTTCGGCGATACCGAATACCGGTACCGGAACGGAGTGCCCGCGGAGATTTTCGCCTACAACAGCCCGGTCAAGCCGCAGCAGGACATTGCTTCCGCCGCCGGCTTCATCCAGGATCGCGTGACCTTCCGCCGCGTCAGCCTCAACGCCGGGATTCGCTACGGCCGGTACAAGGGCTGGCTACCCGAGCAGACCGGCGGCGGCGGCGTTTTGATGCCGGAGACCGTGTTTCCGAAACTCGAAACCGGGTTCGTCTGGGCCAACTTGGCGCCGCGCGTGGGCGTCGCCGTCAAGCTCACCGAGGATGGGAAAAACGTTGCGAAGGCGAGCGTCGGCCAGTTTTACGACGAGCTCTTCACCGGCGACTTCGAATTGATCAACCCGAATGCCTTCAACAGCATCGCGACCTATCGCTGGTTCGGCGATCTCAACGGCAACCGCAAGGTTGACGCGAATGAGTACGATCCGAGTCCGCTCAGCGTGTTCGCTGCCAGGTCCAACCGCATCGATCCGGATTTCAAACAGCCGCGGATCGATGAGTTCACGGTGGCGTTCGAGCGCGAGCTGTTTCCCAATGTCGGGGCATCAGCGACCTGGGTTCAACGGCGATTTACGAACAACTGGGCGGACGTCAACGTCGGCATCCCGCTCACGGGCTACGCGCCAGCGACATTGCCGGATGCGGGGCCCGACAACATCGTGGGCACCGGCGACGATCGGACGATCACGATGTACAACGTGCTGCCGGAGTTCAGAGGACGGGACGCGTTCGTACGTCAAACCGTGCCCGGCGATAACATGAACTACAAGGCGCTGGAGTTGTCGCTCGGCAAGCGGATGGCCAACAACTGGCAGCTGACGGGGTCCTACACATGGTCGAGAGCCGCTGGCGTGATCATCTCGGGCAACCGCAAGACCATTGCGAACCCGACGGATCCGAACGCCTCGCTCGATTCCAATAAGTACGGGCGCGACGCCACCGATCAGCCGCACGCCTTCAAGATGCTCGTCAACTACGTCGCACCGCTCGGTTTCAATGTCGGTGGCAACATTCAGTTGCTCTCCGGCCTGCCCGTGGATCGGACCTTCCGTGGCAGTCTTTCGCAGGGGAGCACCACGATTCGAGCCGAACCACGCGGTACCTATCGCGCCGACGCGCTGAAGCTCGTGAACGTGAAGGTCGACCGGCCCTTCAAGTTCTCCCGCATCAAGGTCGGTACGTTCGTCGAACTGCACAACCTGCTCAATAGCAGCTCCGCCGTCGGTATCGCCACGCTGACGCAGGCCTTTGCCTCGCAGGCCGCATTCGACGCGGCGGCTCGCGGCAATACGACGTACTTCGGACGCGTTACCGAAATCGTGGTACCGCGCATCGCCAAATTGGGCATCAAGATCGATTTCTAATGTGCCGCGCCGCAGATGCACACCAGCATCTGCGGCGCTGCAGGAGCCTGGCCACCATGGCAGACACGACGGTTGCAATTCCGGCCAAAGACTCTGGGATCGCGTTCCCGGCGACCACTGCACGCGAGGGCGTGCTCACGTGGTGGCACGTGGCCACGTCCGACATGCGTCGCGCGTGGATGGCCGCGTCGCTCGGCTGGATGCTGGACATGTTCGACGTTCAGCTCTACGCGTTGGTCCTGGCCGCGCTCATCACCGATCTCGGGATGGCAAAGTCGGTTGCCGGCCTGCTCGGATCCGCGACGCTGCTGGCCGCTGCTGCCGGCGGGGTGATGTTCGGCGTGTTTGCCGATCGGTACGGCCGCACACGCGCAATGATGACGAGCATTATCATCTACTCCATTGCGACCGGAGCATCCGGGCTGGCGCAAACCATCGTCCAGCTCGCAATCCTGCGCGTGTTTGTAGGAATCGGCATGGGCGGCGAGTGGGCGACGGGCGCGGCACTGGTCGCAGAGACGTTTTCGACGGCGCATCGGCAGAAGGCGCTCGCATACATGCAGAGTTTCGCGGCCTTTGGTCTGATCGCCGCGCCGATTGTGACCGCGCTGGTCATGCCAACCTGGGGCTGGCGTGCCGTGTTCTTCGTCGGCGTGTTGCCCGCTCTGCTGGTGTTCTGGATCAGACGCGGCGTCAAGGAATCGCGGATGTGGGAGGCGGTGCGCTCCGCCCCCGTCGCTGAACGCGGCAGGTTCTCGGACATGTTTCACGGCCGTCTGCTGCCGATCACGGTTGTCGTGACCTTGATGCATGCGTGCAGCGGGTTCGCGTGGTGGGGCTTGAATCTGTGGATCCCGGCGTATCTATCTCTGTCTGTCAGTCAGGGCGGCATCGGGCTGAGTACGCAGATGATGTCCGGCCTGATGGTGGCGCAGTACATCGGCCAATGGTTTGGATATGTCACGTTTGGCTATGCAAGCGATCGCTACGGCCGGCGCGTGAGCTCTATGGTGTACCTGGTCGCCGCCGCGGTGGCTGTGCTCGCGTATGTGGCGACTTCTGATCCGCTCTTCTTGCTGTTTCTCGGACCGCTGGTCGCGCTCTTTGGCACCGGTCACCTGAGCGGCTTTGCCGCGATCAGTGCGGAGCTCTATCCGACGGCGATTCGGGGACGCGCGCAGGGATTCACCTACAACGTCGGACGCGTTGCCAGCGCAGTTGCGCCGTTCACCGTGGGAACGCTGGCCCAGTCACGAGGATTCGCGGCGGCGCTCTCGTTGACCGCGGTCGCGTTCGTGGTGAGCGCCGTGATGTGGATCTGGATTCCAGAAACGAAGGGCCGGGCGCTCGAATAGACCGGGGCGCGCGGCCAGCAGGAGAACTGACGAGTGGCAGCGACTGGCGTGATTGAGATTCGAGGAGTTCGAGCCGCCAGGGGCGAGCGTGCACGCGGCTTCGTACAAATTGGCGAGACGGCGACCGGCCCCATCCGCATTCCGGTCGTCATCGTCAACGGCGCTGAACCTGGACCCACCCTTTCGTTGACCGCCGGCGTGCACGCGACAGAGTACCCGCCCATCGATGCGGTGATGAGGACGGTGAACGAACTCGACCCTCAGCATCTGCGAGGCGCGGTGATTGCCGTGCCCGTCGCCAACACGACGATGTTCGCGAGCCGCATGCCGTTTGTCTCGCCGATCGACGGACTCAATCTCAACAAGATCGCGCCGGGCAATGCGGAAGGAACGATATCGGAAGTTCTCGCGCACGTTCTGCTGCAGGACATCATCGGTGTTTCCGAGTACTACATCGACCTCCACGGCGGAGACATCGGCGAGGCGCTCTTGCCGTTCGTGGCGTGTTCGATCACCGGAAACGCCGATCTCGATCGGAAGGCCGAACTCCTCGCGCGCCTCTATAGCCCTGACGTCATCTCCCTTTCCGCTGACGGCGCGACGGTGCCGCCGTTCGCTGGATCGATCGTGCATTCCGCGGCACGCCAGGGGATCGTGGCCTTGTTTGCGGAAGCAGGCGGTGACGGCACGCTCGAAGAAGCCGATGTTCAGGTGCACGTGAACGGGATCAAAAACGTGCTGCGCTATTTACGCGCGATAGAGGGTGCCCCCCACCTGGTGGGAGCACGTTCGAAAGGGACCCGCCGTTTCGTCATGCGCGCGAGGCGATCCGGTCTCGTGCGCCTGAAGGTGGCCATTGGCGACCGAATCGCGGAAGGTCAGGAGATTGCCGAAATCTGCAACATGTTCGGCGAGACCGTCGAGGTTGTGCGCTCGACGGGAGACGGGACCGCCGGTCTCATCTGGACCCACAAGGTCGTCAACTCGGGCGACCCGCTGGTGCGATGTTGGGTGACCGAACTTGCCCCACCATTGCCAGAGTTCGACCGACTGTCAGACCGCGTCTCGGAAGGCGTGCTGTGATGTCTCGTCCACGCGCGCGACGGCGACAATTTCTTACAACTTGGTGCCGTTTGTGAGCTGGCCGGGCCGTACACTCGTGAAGGGTCACTCAGTCTCTACAGGCAGGTGTTGTTGGATGAGACGCGCCAGCATCGCGCTTCTTGGTATCGCCTTGGTCAGTTCGGCCTTTTTGTCCGCTCATCCGCGGGCCGGGTCCGATCGCGCCGCGAATCTTCCACCAGCAGCTGCACGTTTCAACGCTCGGCCACCGCAGACGCAGTCAGCCGCGGTTGCACGACCTGAATCTGCACCCGACGCGCACGACGCCTTCGTGCAGCAGTACTGCGTGTCCTGTCACAACCCCACGGCGAGACGAGGCGAGCTCTCACTCGCCGCGTTCGAAATCGCCCGCGCGGACGAACACGCGGAAGTCGCGGAGAAAATGATTCGGAAACTTCGTGCCGGCATGATGCCGCCGCCGGGCGCCAGACCCCCCGATCCGGCGGCCGTTGCCGCGATCGTCGAGGCGCTCGAATCGCGGATCGATCGGGCCGCGTCAGCGCGGCCGAATCCGGGCAGTCGTCCCTTCCAGCGACTGAATCGCGCCGAATACGCCCGCGCGATTCGCGATCTGCTCGCCATTGATGTGGATGTCGCGGCCTTTCTTCCGGCCGATCTGAACAGCAGCCACGGCTTCGACAACATCGCCGACGAACAGGCGCTGTCGCCGACGCTGATGGACGGCTACCTGCGGGCGGCGGGTAACATCAGCCGGCTCGCCATTGGCGATCGCCACGCGACGACCAGCGCCGCCACTTACACGGTGCCGATCACGGCATCGCAAATGCGTCATGCCGAAGGCGCGCCGATGGGCACGCGCGGCGGCATTTCGACGATGCATGTCTTTCCGGCCGATGGCGAGTACGCGTTCAGAGTTCTTCTCTTCGGCGGTCCAACGGGCGATCTGTTCGGATCACCGGCGGCCGCGGCGGGCGAGCAGATCGAGGTGTCGGTCAACGGCGAGCGCGTCGCGTTGCTCGACATCAAGCCTGGAATGAAGGAATCGGATCCGAACGGGCTGACGTTGCACACGCCGAAAGTGCACGTTGCCGCGGGAGCGCAGCGGGTGTCGGCGGCGTTCATCCGCACATTCGAAGGCCCGGTGAACGATCTCATCGCGCCGATTGAGTACACGCTTGCGGATACGAACATCGGAGAAGGGCCAGGCGTCACCGCGCCGCCTCATCTCAAGGAGTTGACGATCACCGGGCCGCTCGAAGTCTCCGGTGTGTCGGACACGGCGAGCCGTGAACGCATCTTCTCCTGCCGGCCGGCTGTGGGGAGTCAGGAAACGGCATGCGCGCGGTCGATCATCGAACGATTGGCGCGTCAGGCGTTTCGCGGTTATCTCGAAGACGCGGATCTCGCAGACTTGATGCGGTTCTACGAGCGCGGCCGCCGCGAGGGCGATTTCGAGAACGGCATTCAGTGGGCCTTGCAAGCGATGCTGGCCCACCCGTATTTCGTGTTCCGCCTCGAGCGCGCGCCCGCCAATGTTCGGCCGGGGCAAAACTACCGGATCAGCAATCTGGATCTGGCGTCACGGCTGTCATTTTTTCTGTGGGCCAGTATTCCGGACGCGGAGCTGCTGAAGGTTGCCGGCCAGGGGCGGTTGAATACGCCCGCCGTTCTCGAGGCACAGGTGCGGCGCATGCTGGCGGATCCGCGCTCCGAATCGCTGTCGACGCGGTTTGCGGCCCAGTGGCTCCGCCTGGGCGAAGTGGAGAAGTTCCGCCCCGATCAACTGTTGTATCCGCATTGGGACGATACGCTCGCCAAGTCGCTCAAACGCGAAACCGAGCTTTTCTTCGACAGCCTCGTCCGCGATGATCGCAGCGTCCTCGATCTGCTTCGTGCCGACTATACGTTTGCAAACGAGCGCGTGGCCAAGCACTACGGTCTTCCGAACGTCATGGGCGAAGCGTTCCGGCGTGTGCCGTTGCCGTCCGACACTCGACGGGGCATTCTCGGCCACGGAAGCGTCCTGATGCTGACGTCGATTGCCGATCGCACGTCTCCGGTGCTGCGCGGAAAATGGGTGATGCAAGTCCTGCTCGGCTCGCCGCCCCCGCCGCCGCCGCCCAACGTGCCGGAACTCGACGCCACGAAGGTCGTGAAGGGTGCCAAGCTCCTCTCGGTGCGCGAGCGGATGGAGGAACATCGCGCCAATCCGGCGTGCACCTCGTGTCACCGCGTGATCGATCCGCTTGGGCTCGCGCTCGAAAACTTCGATGCCTCGGGCGCGTGGCGCATCAGGGACGGTGACACGCCGGTCGATGCGAGCGGGGTGCTCTACGACGGCACGAAACTCGACGGCCCCGTCAGTCTTCGCAACGCGCTGCTCGCCCGATCCGATGTGGTGCTGTCGAACTTCGCCGAAAACCTTTTGAGTTATGCGCTCGGACGTCCTGTTGAGTACTACGACATGCCCGTTGTTCGAACCATCGTGCGTGAGGCGGCCGCGAACGACAATCGCGTCTCGTCGTTCATTCTTGGCATCGTGAAGAGCACGCCATTCCAGATGAGCCGTGCGGCGAGCGCGCCGCCGACCGACTCGAACGCGGCCGCGAAAAGCGAAAGACGATAGGAGATCGCTCATGTTCATCACGAAAAAGCACATCTCTCGTCGCACCGTCCTGGGCGGCATTGGCGCCACGGTCGCACTGCCGTTCCTCGACGCGATGGTGCCGGCGCAGACCGCATGGGCGAAGACGGCGGCCGCGAAGATCCGCCTGGCGTGCATCGAGATCGTTCATGGCGCCGCGGGCTGCGCGGGCTGGGGCCTCAAACAGAATCTCTGGTCACCGCCGCAAGTGGGCAGAGAATTCGACCTCTCGAAGACCAGCCTGAGCCCGCTCGAACCGTTTCGCGATTACGTGACGATCGTCAGCAACACCGACGTGAGGAACGCCGAGTCCTTCGATCCGTCGGAAATCGGCGGCGATCACATTCGATCCAGCTCGGTGTGGCTCACGCAGACGCATCCCAAGCACACCAGAGGCACCGACGTTCAGGCCGGCACGTCGCTCGATCAGTTGTGCGCGCAGCGGCTCGGGCAGGAAAATCCGATCCCGTCGCTGCAGCTCTGCATCGACGGCGTGGATTCGGGCTGCTCGTCGTACGGATACGCCTGCGTCTACAAGGACACGTGCAGCTGGGCGTCACCGACCGAACCGTTGCCGATGGTGCGCGATCCACGCGTCGTGTTCGATCAGCTGTTTGGCGTTGGTGCGACCGCCGACGAGCGCACCCGGCGACGGCTCCAGGATCGCAGCATTCTCGACGCGATCAGCGCGGCCGTCGCGCGAGTGAAGACGCAGCTCGGTGCCGGCGATCGCATCCGGCTGTCAAAGTATCTGGATGACGTGCGTGAGATCGAACGTCGAATCCAGAAGGTTGAAGCGTTCAATCGCAGCGGCGAGCCTCGCGAATTCCCCGACGCGCCGATCGGCGTGCCCGACGGCTTCGAGGAGCACGTCAGGCTGATGTTCGATCTGCAGGTCGTGGCGTTTGCCTCGGACATCACGCGGATCACGGCGTTCAAGCTCGCGCGCGACGCGTCGGCGCGATCGTACCCGGACAGCGGAGTGAAGACCGGCTTCCACCCGGCTTCCCATCATGGCGACAGAGAAGAGCGGCTGATCGATTTCTCGAAGATCAATCGCTATCACGTCAGCATGGTGCCGTACTTCCTCGACAAGCTGAAGAACACACCGGACGGCGACACAAACCTTCTGGAAAATACCTTGATCATGTACGGATCGCCGATGGCTGACGGACAAGTGCACAGCCACAGAAACTGTCCGCTGTTCCTCGCCGGACACGCGGGTGGCCGTCTGACGGGCAACCTGCATCTCAAGGCGGCGCCGGGGACGCCGATGGCGAACGTGATGCTCACCGTTCTCCACAACGTCGGCCTCGACGAGATCAAAAGCTTCGGCGACAGCACGGGTGCATTCGATTTGACGTCGGTGCCGAAACCGACGAGCACAGTGCAGAGCGGTTAATAAAGTCGATGTAGTGGCGGGCCTTCAGGCCCGCCTTTGTTCCGCGTCGCGGGGCTCATTCAGGCGGCAGCAGCTATGAACAGGGTCGACAGGTTCGTACGTCGTGGTGCCTGCGCGGGTGCGATCGCCGTGCTCTCGCTGTCAGTGGCGGTTGCTTCGAGCGGCAGTGCCGCGCTGGCCGATGCGGCGATGCAGAAGAACTGGCCGCTGGTGCGCACGCTTCTGACGCAAGCCACCGACGTGAACGCAGCGCAGGGCGACGGCATGACCGCGCTGCACTGGGCCGCGGCTCACGGCGAGGCGGACCTCGCCCGGACGCTGATTGCGCGCGGCGCCAGCGTGAACGCCGTCACACGTATCAGTAGGCAAACCCCACTCTTCATGGCGAGCCTGTACGGACACGCGGCTGTCATCGACGCCCTGCTGAAAGCCGGGTCCGATCCGAAGGCCGTGTCGAAGACCGGCTCGACGCCGTTGATGCTCGCCGCCGCTTCGGGCAACGTCGACGCCGTCAAGCTGTTGCTGGATGCCGGTTCCCATGCGAACGCGAAGGAAACCGGCAATGGCCAGACGGCGCTGATGTTCGCTTCGGGCTACAACCGGGTGCCGGTCATCGAGCTGCTGAGCGCTCGCGGCGCCGATCCCAACGCCACGTCCAAGGTCGAAGATCTGTTCGCCCTTTCGAGTGACCCCGGTGAGGGTGGCGGCCCAGCCAGGCCGGGTCAAGTGCCGGGTGTCGATCGGCCGTATCGCTATAACGAGCTGGTCGGCTACGTAGGAGGGCTTGCGCCGCTGCATTTTGCGGCGCGGCAGGGCCATGTCGACGCGGTCGACGCGTTGCTCAAAGCGGGCGCGAATCTCAATCAGGTGAGCGCCGGAGATCATACCAGCCCCTTGCTCATCGCGATCATCAACGGGCATTTCGATCTCGCGATGCACCTGCTCGACAAGGGCGCCGATCCGGCGTTGGCCGCCGAGAACGGCGCCACCGCGCTTTTCGCGGCAATCAACTGCCAGTGGGCGCCGAAGGCCTTTTATCCGCAGCCGCGCGCCTACTTGCAGCAGAAGACCGGTTATCTCGAGTTGATGACGGCGCTGCTCGCAAAGGGCGCTGACCCTAACGCGCGGGTGAAGAAGAAGATTTGGTACGCGGAATACAACCACGACGAATCCAACATGGACGAGAGCGGCGCCACGCCGTTCTGGCGGGCCGCGTTTGCGGGCGATGTCGAGGCCATGCGCCTGCTGATCGCGCGCGGCGCGGATCCGTCCATCGCGACGGTTGCCCCCGCCCAGCGGCGCGGCTCGTTCAACGTCGCGGCAGGAAAGGATCTCTCGGGATTGCCGCCACCGGTACCCGGAGGCCCGTCGGTCACGCCGCTTCTCGCCGCTGCCGGCGTGGGCCACGGCCGCGGCGCCGGTCCGACGCACACCCATCACCTGTCCGGATGGATGCCCGCCGTCAAATGCCTCGTCGAGGAACTTGGCGCCGACGTGAATGCGCGGGACGACGGTGGTGATACGGCTCTGCATTACGCGGCGGCGCGGGGTGATAACGAGATGATTCTTTATCTCGTGTCCAAAGGCGCCGGCGTCAAGGCGGTGAACAGAAGCGGGCAGACCGTTGCCGATATGGCGAATGGTCCTACGGAACGCGGCGTGCCGCCGTTTCGCGAGACGCTGGCGCTGCTCGAAAAGCTCGGAGTCAAGCCGAATAACAAATGCGTGCTGTGCAGCTGACGAGGAAGTGACTGATGCGTCGATATTTCAGCGCGCTCGCGCTCGTCCCTCTCTTGCTCGCCGCCGCCGGTTCCGCTGCGGCGCAGAACAGCGTCTACCTCGAAGAGCTGACCTGGACCGAGGTGCGCGATGCGATCAAGGCAGGCAAGACCACGGTCATCATTCCCACCGGCGGCACCGAGCAAAATGGGCCGCACATGGTGCTCGGCAAGCATAACTTCGTCGTCCATCACAATGCCGGTGAGATTGCCAAGCGGCTGGGAAACGCACTCGTCGCGCCGACGATCGCGTACGTCCCCGAAGGCGCTGTCGATCCTCCGTCGGGCGGGATGCGGTACGCCGGAACCATTACGCTGCCAATCGAACACTTTGTCACGCTGCTCGAGTGGACCGCGCGTAGTCTCAAGCTGCACGGATTTACCGACATCGTGCTGATCGGCGACAGCGGCGGCAATCAGGCGGGCCTCAAAGCGGCGGCCACCGCGCTCAACAAAGAATGGGCAGGTACTCGGACGCAAGCGTACCACGTGAACGACTACAACGACGCCGGCGCTTCACCGAATTCCCCGTACGACCATTGGCTGATGGAGCAGGGCGAGAAGAAAGAGGATATCGGCTCCCACGCCGGCATCAAGGACACCTCGAACCTGATGGCAATCGAAGCGATCTACCACCGGGAAGGACAGCTCATCCGGCGTGACAAGCTGGCCAAAAACGGCGGCGACGAGGGCAGCGGCGTCAGCGGTGATCCGCGGCGGGCATCAGTCGAGTACGGAAAGCGCGGCCTGCAGTTCAGAATCGAGGCTGCCGTGAAGCAGATCCAGGCCATGATCAAACAGCGGTAGCGTCGGCCATAGCGACAATTTCTTACAGTGTTTTCGTCCCTCCTCCCCAGCGCCGGGGCTAGTATTCGTTGAACCGTCCACAAACGTGTCCTTGCCGGCAGGCTGTGGGTCGTGGTGCACGCCGGAGGAGGGACTAGATGGTTAGCCGTCTGTTCGGCGTTGCCGCCGTTTGTTTGAGTCTGGCGTTCGTGTCGGCGATGACGACCCGCGTTCAGGCGGTTCCGTCCAATACTGTCCTTTCGGCCACTTCTGCACAGCAGACGTCGCCGCCGGCCTCGCAGGCCGATCAGCGCGCGCTTCTCGATCAGTACTGCGTCACCTGCCACAACCAACGGATGAAAACGGCCGGTCTTGCGCTCGATGCCCTCGATCTTGGCCACGTCGGCAACGACGCGGCTGTCTGGGAAACCGTCGTTCGGAAGCTCCGCGGCGGGGTGATGCCGCCCGCGGGCCGGCCGCGGCCCGATCGCGCGCGCTACGACGGTCTTCGTGTCTGGCTCGAAGGGGAACTGGATCGGGCAGCCCTGACCAGTCCGAACCCGGGCCGAACGGCGACGTTTCACCGGCTGAATCGCGTCGAGTACCGCAATGCGATTCGCGATCTGCTCGCGCTCGACCTCGACGTCGATTCCTGGCTGCCTGTCGATCCGGCGAGCTACGGCTTCGACAACATCGGCGACGCCCTTGGCGTCTCGTCGTCTCTCCTCGAGCGGTATCTGTCCGTCGCGGAGAAGATCGCCAGTCTGGCGATCGGCGATTCCACAATGGGTCCGAGCAATGAAATCTATGTGGTCGCGTCGGATGTCACGCAGCGGGACCACATCGAAGGCCTGCCCTTTGGCACGCGCGGCGGCGCGCTCGTTCAGCATTTCTTCCCGCTGGACGGCGAATATGTCATGCAATTGCGACTCGCGCGGAATTTCAACACCAACATCAACGCGCTCACCGATCAGCACCAGATCGAGGTCAGCGTGGATGGCGAGCGGGTGCAGTTGTTCACGATCGGCGGAAAGCCGCGCACTCGAGGTGTCCCTGCCGACGGCTATACGGCTTCCAAGGAAGACGACGCGCTGAAATTCAAGTTC
>WNGA01005234.1_pt1 | contig 21591 bp, 22 predicted proteins | sample 5400061 | NCBI WGS metagenome assembly WNGA01 (sample SAMN13153366, study PRJNA577476) | soil metagenome | isolation source: 100 cm soil or saprolite under grassland replicate 2 | place: USA:California | collected 2016-06-15
ACTACGCCAGCAGCTTCGACGACGCCCTGGAGGTCTTCCGCGCCGTCTCCATCGGCAAGACCGGCCAGGTCACACGCGACCAGCCCACCACGCTCCCCGGCGCGGAGCAGGCGCAGCGGACCGAGTACACCGAGCAGCAGCCGGGCGCCAACGGGCAGGCCTACACCCTGCGCCTGGTCGAGCTGCACGCCATCACCCCGGCCCGGACCATGTTCGACGTGCTGGTCCGCGCCCCCAGGGAGGACTTCGACAGCGCCCAGCTCGGCAAGGCCCTGGACAGCTTCCGCGTCACCTCTCCCTGACCACGAGTCACCCCCCTGACAAGGAGATGCGCCCGATGCGTACATCTGCCCGCAGGGAGTGGCGATCCGCCCCCCGCTCCCCCCTCCTCCCACTCGTCCTGCTCCTGGTGGCCGTGCTCGCCACCGGCTGCAGCCTCGGCGGCGGCAAGTCCGCCAAGGCAGAGGCCGCCCAGGCGACCACCGCCACCACCGCGGCCGGCCAGCCCGCCGCCGCGCCCGTGGTCGCCTCGAGCGACCACGCCGACCTGCCCGGCATCACCCTGGCCATCAACCAGCTGCGCCGCAGCGACGCCAACACCGTCACGCTGATCTTCACCATCGCCAACAAGGGCTCCAAGGCCCTGAACTTCGACTGGACCTGGGGCGAGGCCGGGTTCGTCGAGGTCGGCAACGCGCTGACGTTCGACATGTCGGGCGCCTACCTGGTCGACACCGGCGGCAAGAAGAAGTACCTGGTGCTGCGTGACACCCAGAAGGTCTGCCTGTGCACCACCGGCATCCTGCGCTCGGGCACCGAGCTCAAGGGCGTGGAGGCCGGCCAGGAGACCACCATGTTCGCCAAGTTCCCGGCCCCGCCGGCCCAGGTGGCCAAGCTGACCGTGGTCGTGCCGCACTTCCCGGCCCTGGACAACGTCCCCCTGAGCTCATGAGCGACCACAGCCTGCGACCAGTGGCCGGCCCGAGGAGCCGCGCGGGCGGGCGGCGGGCGCTCCACCTCGGTCTGCTGGCCGGCGTGCTCGCCGTGATCCTCGCCGCTCCCTCGGGCGGCGCGGCACCGGCCGCGGTGGCCCAGGAGACGAGCACGACCACGGCGGGCGTCAGCGGCACCACGGTCGCCGGCGAGACCTCGACCACGGTGGCCGGCGAGACCGGCGCGACCGTCGCCAGCGGCGGCGCGACCGGCGGCGGCGGGCTGGACGTGACGCCCCGCGTGGTCGACCTGGTGTTCCGCACCGTCACCATCCGTGACGGCAAGGACACCGCCACCGTCTCCGACGCCCCCGGCAGCACCGAGGTCGACCTCGCCGCCGACGTGCTGTTCGCCTTCGACTCCGACAAGCTCACCCCCGCCGCCCAGGCGGAGCTGCAGGACACCGCCAAGCTGATCCGCGACAAGGCCAAGGGACCGGTCCGCGTCGAGGGCCACACCGACTCCGTCGGCTCCCAGGCCTACAACCTCGGCCTCTCCGAGCGCCGTGCCCGAGCCGTCCGCGACGCGCTCAACCAGCTGCTCGGCGACCGGCCCACCCAGTTCTCGGTCAAGGGCTTCGGCGCCAGCAAGCCGATCGCCCCCAACAAGAACCCCGACGGCAGCGACAACCCCAAAGGCCGTGCCCGCAACCGCCGCGTCACCGTGGCGATCCCCACCTAAGCGAGCCCGCCATGCCCATCACCCCACACCCGCACCACCCCAGCCGCCCGACCGTCCCGGCCGGCCCGGAGCGGCCGCGTCCCGGGGCCACTCGGCCGCTACTGATGCCGGTCCTGGCCGTGCTGCTGACCATGGCCGTGGCCTTGCTGCTCGGTGCCTGCACCGGCAAGGACAAGGCCGACGACCAGGCCGGCGGGAAGGCCAGCGGGCCGCTCGCCAGCGTCCGCGGCGACATCCCCGGCCTGGTCCTGGGCGGCGGCTCCCTCGAGCGCGACGGCGGCAACGTCGTCCTGCGCTTCACCATCACCAACCAGACCGGCAACAACGTCACCATCGGTGACCTGCTGGGCAAGCAGGGCACCGCGAACTCCAACGGCACCGGCGGTGTCTCCCTGTACGACGGCATCGCCCGGAAGCGCTACGTGCCAAGCGACCAGACCCCGACCACGGTCCCGATCGGGCTGGACCCCGGCAAGAGCGTCGAGCTGTCCACCACCTTCCCCGGCGTCCCCGAGACCGCCGGCGACATCTCCGCCCTGGTCCCCCACTTCGCCCCCCTCGACGGCCTCAAGATCCAGGGCTGACCCGGCGTCCGGCCGGGTGTCCCCACGACGACGCCCGGCCGGGCGACCTAGCTCGAGCGGTCCCTGAGGATGCGCCAGAGGCGCTCTGGCGTGTACGGCGGGTCGACGTGGCGGACGCCGAGCGGGGCGAGGGCGTCGGCCACGGCGTTGGCGATCGCGGCGGGGACGGCGATCGCGCCGCTCTCCCCCAGTCCCTTGGAGCCGAGCGGGGTGTACGGGGAGGGGGTCTCCACGAACTCGCCCTCGACCGGCGGGGCCTCCACGGCCGTGGGCAGCCCGTAGACCGTGAAGTTGCCGGTCAGCAGCTGCCCGGCGTCGTCGTAGACGGCCTCCTCGAACAGCGCCTGGCCGACGCCCTGGATCGCGGAGCCGACCACCTGCCCCTTGGCCAGCAGCGGGTTCACGATCCGGCCGCCGTCGTCCACGCCGACCAGCCGCCCGACCGCGAGCCGCCCGGTGTCCCGGTCGATCTCCACGATCGTCGCGTATGCCCCGAACGGGAACACCGGCCCCGGCAGCTCGAAGCGGACCTGCGCGTCGAGCCCGGGTTCGAGGCCGGCGGGCAGCCGCGACGGGTCGCCCGCCGCGGCCGCGACCTCCGCGAGGCGCAGCGAGCGGCCTCCGGGCGCCGCGAGGAGCCCGCCGTCCTGGAGCCGCACCTCCTCGGGGGCGACGCCGAGCATCCAGGCGGCCACGCGGGCCGCCTTCCGCCCGACCTCCTGGGCGGCGAGGTACACGGCGGAGCCGCCGGTGGTGACCGAGCGGCTGGCGTAGGTGCCCATCCCCCGCGGCACCGTGCGGGTGTCGCCGGTCTCGACCTCCACCTGGTCCGGTGACAGGCCGAGCGCGTCGGCGGCGATCTGCGCGAAGGTGGTCGCGTGGCCCTGCCCGTGCGGCGTCGAGCCGGTCCGCACCAGCACGCGGCCGTCGGGCGCGACCGCGACCGAGCCGGACTCCCACAGCCCGGCGCCGGCGCGCTCGACGAACACGCACAGGCCGACGCCGACCAGCCGCCCGACCGCGCGGGCGTCGCGCTGCTCGGCGCGGCACTCGGCGTAGCCGAGCAGGCTGCAGGCGCGGTCGAGGGCGCGCGCGTAGTCGCCGGAGTCGTAGGTGAAGCCGAGCGCGGTGGTGTGCGGGAAGGCCTCCGGCGGGATGAAGTTGCGGCGCCGGATCTCGACCGGGTCGACGCCCAGCTCGGCCGCTGCCAGGTCGGCGAGCCGCTCGGCGACGTAGGCGCCCTCGGGACGCCCTGCCCCGCGGTACGGGCCGGTCGGCACCTTGTTGGTGGCCGCCCCGACCACCTCCACGTCCACGGCCGGGACGTCGTAGGCGCCGGTCAGCAGCATGGCCGAGGTGACCGGCGGCGCGGCGGTCCCCGGGTACAGGTAGGCGCCGAGGTCGGCGACCGTCCTGGCCCGCAGGGCCAGGAAGCGGCCGGCGCCGTCGAGCGCCAGCTCGGCCTCGATCTCCTGGCCGCGGCCCTGGTAGGCGGCCTGGAAGTTCTCCCAGCGCTCCTCGACCCACTTGACCGGGCGGCCGAGCCGCATCGCCGCGACGGCGGCGACGGCGGCCTCCGGTGCCAACGCCCCCTTGCTGCCGAAGGCGCCGCCGACGTCGCGGACGACCAGCCGGCAGCGTTCCGCCGGCCGCCGCAGGACCGCGGTGAGGTTGCGCAGCGGGCGGTGGGGGTCCTGCGCGGACAGCCACAGGGTCAGCAGGTCCTCCGCGGCGTCGTAGGCGGCGACCGCGCCGCGCGGCTCGATCGGGGCCGCCACCAGCCTGGGCATCGAGAAGCTGCCCCGCACCCGGTGGGCGGCCGAGCCGAAGGCGGCGTCCACGTCGCCGTGCCGCCGTGCCCAGCGCAGCAGCACGTTGCCGGGTGCCGCCTGGTGCAGGAGCACGGGCGAGCCGAGCGCGGCGTGCGGGTCGACCAGCACCGGCAGCGGGTCGTAGTCGACCGCGACGAGCTCGGCGGCGTCCTTGGCGGCGGCACGGGTCTCGGCGACGACCACGGCCACCGGCTCCCCGGCGAAGCGGACCCTGCCGGTGGCCAGCAGCGGGATCGGCGTCTCGGCGACCTCGGCCCCGTCCGGCGCCATCACCGGCATGGGCGCGACGTGCCCGGCGAGGTCGGCGGCGGTCAGCACCGCCAGCACGCCGGGTGCCCGCCGTGCCGCCGCGACCTCCACCTGCACCAGGGTGGCGTGGGCTTCGGGGCTGCGCACCGCCACCATGTGCGCCATGCCGGGCAGCACCAGGTCGTCGACGTAGGCGGCCTCGCCGCGCAGCAGGGCGGCGTCCTCGCGGCGCCGGACCGGGCGGCCGACCCATCCGGGGCTAGCCATCGGCCAGGCGCTCCCGCATCCAGTCGGCCGCGAGGGGCTGGTACCGGTAGGGCAGGTTGTTGCAGACGTGGTTGCCGTCCTCGTACATCACCAGCTCGCCGGCGGGGGCCTCGGCGGCGACACGCTCGGCCTGCCGCCACGGGATCAGGCGGTCGAGCCGGCCGAAGATCACCAGCAGCGGCTGGGTCAGCCGGGGCAGGACCGGGCCCAGGTCGAGGCGGCCGGCGAGGCGCTCGCCCTCGGCCTGGTCACGGGCACCACTGTGGTGGACGAAGGTCTCGCGGGTGAGCCCGGGCAGCCCGGCCCAGCACTCGCCGAAGTCGTAGGGGCCGCCGATCGCCACCGCGGCGCGGATGCGCGGCTCGAACGCGGCCGCCCGCGGCGCGTAGTAGCCGCCGAGGCTCACCCCGACCGCGCCGGCCCGGTCGGGCAGCAGGTCGTCGCGCCCGTGCAGGTGGTCGAGGGCGGCGGCCACGGCGACCTCGTAGTCGGGCCGGATGTGGGTGTGGTAGCCGGTCTCGCCCTGCCCCGGCCCGTCGAGGGACAGGGTCGCCATGCCGCGGTCGAGGAAGGCGCTCTCCCAGTTGAAGAACTCCTCCTTGGTGGAGTCCAGGCCGGGGAGCAGCAGCACCAGCGGCGCCGGCCGCCCCGGCGGGCGCCGCAGGGTCGCGGTCATCACGGTCCCCTCGAAGGGGATCTCCAGCCGCTCGGCGCTGGGGTCGAGCAGGCGGTGGGCGTTGCGCAGCGCCGCGACCGCCAGGTCGGCGGTCTCCCGGTGGCGGTCGAGGTCGACCATCCAGACGAACTTGGCGTAGTGGTAGGAGAGCGTGGCGCGGACCCAGGCACGCCCGGCCGTCAGCGTCCGGCCCCGCCGCTCGGCCTCGCGTGCCAGCCCGGCGTGCAGGTCGCCGTTGGCGCGCCAGGCGCCGAGCCACTCCTCCCAGCGCTCGAGCGGCGCGGTCACCCGGGCGAAGTCGTTGGGGTCGACACCCTGGGCGATCAGCCTGGGCGCCCAGTTGGCCACCGCCGCCTCGATGCGGGCGTCAGGCACGGGCCGCCACCTCCTCCGGGTCGAAGCCGAGGTCGCGCAGCAGCACCATGGCGGCGTTGCGGCCGGGCGCGGCCGACACCGACCCGCCCGGGTGGGTGGTGGCGCCGGTCTGGTACAGGCCCGCGATGGGCGTCCGGTGGCCGGCCCACCCCGGGACGGGCCGCAGCGCCCCGGACTGCGCCGGGCCCATGTCGCCGCCGTGGCAGGACCCGTGCCAGTTGTGGGCGTTGAAGCGCTCCAGGTCGAGCGGGCTCTTCACGTGGCGGGCGAGGACGACCTCGTCGCCGAGGTTGGGCGCGTAGCGGCGCAGCGCGGCCAGGTTCGCCTCGGCCACCTCGTCCTTCAGCTCGTCCCAGCGGCGCGGCCCGCCGGCCAGCTCGTACGGCTGGAAGCCGACCACCTTGAGGGTGTGGCGGCCCTCGGGGGCGCGCGACGGGTCGGCGACGGTCGGCGCCAGGACCAGCAGCACCGGGTCGTCGGTGGCGACGATGCCCCGGTTGAACTCCGAGCCGACCCGCAGCATCCGCTCGACCGAGTGCGGGGTGCCCGCCGCCACCGACTCGACCGTGGCGGCGCCCGCCGGGTACCTGGGGGGCTCGGTGGTGGCGTAGTGGGCGACGAACATCGAGACGCCGGCCCGCCAGGTGTCGACGCCGTCGCGGAAGTCGTCGCCCCACGCCGCGGTGGGCGCCAGCTCGACGAGGTGCTTGACGTGGACGGTGGACAGCACGGCGCGGCGGGCCAGGTGGCGCTCCCCGTCGGCGGTCTCCACGCCGGCGCAGCGGCCGCCCTCGACGATCAGCCCGGTCACCGGCCGGCCGGTCAGGACCGTGCCGCCGTGGGCCTCGACGAAACGCGTCAGCGCCAGGGGCAGCGCCAGCGACCCGCCCTTCGGCAGCGTCCAGCTGTGCCGCTGCCGCCCGAAGACCAGGGAGTAGGCGAGCGGCCCGGTCCCGGGCCGCTCGACGGGCTGGACGGTCATGAAGCTCATCCACAGCATGAAGGCGCGGGTGTGCTCGTCGGAGAAGGTGTCCTGGACGACCTCCCAGGCGCTCATCGCCTGGCGGCGCAGCCACCTGCCGCCGTCCGGGGCGCCAGCGAGCAGCTCCGGCAGCGCCGCGCCCCAGCCGACCGGGGTGTTGCGCCAGCGGCCGAACAGGGGCGCGACCTGCCCGTAGTCGGCCAGCACGCGGCGGTAGGCGTCGGCGTCGCGCCGCGAGAAGCGGGCGAGCTCCTCGCAGGTCCGGTCCGGGTCGCGCCACTGCGTCAGCCAGGCCCCGTCGGGGAACGGCACGTGCACCACCGGGTCCGGGTGGAGGTACTCGAGGCCGTAGTCCTGGAGTGGCAGCTCCCCGCGGGCGATCGTGGGGCTGGCCTGGATGAGGTTGTGCGCGGTCGAGCAGGTGTCGTGCACGAAGCCGGGCAGGGTCAGCTCCTCGGAGCTGGTGTCGCCCCCGACGGTGTCGCGGGCCTCGACGACCAGGCAGGACAGGCCGGCCTTGGCGAGGTAGGCGGCGGCGACCAGGCTGTTGTGGCCGGCGCCGGCCACGACCACGTCGTGCTCGGCGGTCACCGGTGCACCTCCTCGAGCCCGAGCAGCGCGGCGGCGTTGCCGCCGAGCACGGCCCGTTCCGCCGCTTCGTCGAGGGCGAGGGCGCGGACCTCCCCGACCGGGTCGTCGCTGCCCATGTCGAAGGGGCGGTCGGAGCCGAGCAGCACGTGGTCGGCGCCGGCGTAGGCCACCAGCGACCGCAGCAGGTCGGCGTCGTGGGTGACGGTGTCGTAGTAGAGCCGCCGCAGCGACGCGTCGGGGCTGCTCACCAGCCGGGACCTGGCATGCGGCTGGAACGAGTGGGCGTGGCGCAGCCGTCCCCGCACGGCCGGCAGGGCGCCGCCGCCGTGGGCGAGGACCAGCCGCAGGCGCGGGAACCGTTCCAGCACGCCCGCCATCACCAGGTGCGCGCCGGCCACGGCGGTCTCCAGCGGGTTGCCGACGGTGTTCCACAGGTAGAACTGCTCGAGGACGGGCAGGTCGAAGCCGCGCGTGGTCGGGTGGACCAGGATCACCGACCCCATGTCCTCGGCGGCCTCCCAGAACGGCAGGAAGCGGTCGTCGCCGAGGGAGGAGCCGGCGACGCTGGCGGCCACCTCGGCGCCGCCGAGGTGGGTCTCCCCCATCAGGCGGGTCAGCTCGTCGACGGCGGCCCGCGGGTCCTGCAGCGGCACGGCCCCGAGCGCGGCGACCCGGTCCGGGTGGGCGGCGCGGATGGCGGCGAGGGCGTCGTTCTGCACCCGGCAGGCGCGCACGGCGGCCGCCAGGTCGAGGTCGTAGGGCAGCAGGTTGACCCAGGGGGACAGCACCAGCCGGTCGACGCCGGTCGCGGCCGCCTCGGCCAGGATCCGGTCGACGTCGACGAACTCGCCCACCGCCGAGCGGATCGACCTGCCGCCGAACTCCACCACCTGCGCGCCGGCGTCGCGGCGGACCGCGGGGCGCCAGGCGTCGGCCGGGTCGGCCGCCCTGGTGATCTCCGGGACGATGACGTGGGCGTGGACGTCGACGATCACGCTGCTCCCCTCACGGCTCGGACTCCCCTGCTCCCCCCGGGGCTGCGGCTCCGCTGCTCGAGCCCTCGGACCCCTGGGGCGCCTGGCGGATGGTCCCGCCCAGGTACAGGTCGGCGATCTCCGGGTTGGCCAGCACCTCGGACGCGGCGCCGGTGAGGCGGACCCGGCCGCCCTCCATGACGACGCCGTGGCTGGCGCTCTCCAGGCCGAGCCGGACGTTCTGCTCCACCAGCAGGACCGTCCTGCCCTGCGCCCGCATCCGCGCGACCAGGTCGTAGACCTGCCGCAGCGTCCTCGGCTCCAGCCCGAGCGACGGCTCGTCGAGCAGCACCAGGGCAGGGTCGAGCATCAGGCAGCGGGCGAACTCGACCAGGCGCCGCTGGCCGCCCGACAGGTTCCCGGCCTTGTCGGAGGCGCGCTCGCCGACCAGCGGCAGCAGCTCCTCGACGGCCTGGTAGCGCCGCCGCACCAGCGCCCGGTCGCGGCGCAGGACGTAAGCGCCCATGAGGACGTTCTCGCGCACCGTGAGGCTCGGGAACAGGCCGCGCTGCTGCGGGACCTGGACGACCCCGCGGGCGAGGACCTCGGCCGCGCCGAGGCCGGAGATCACCGTCCCGTCGAGGGTGATGGTTCCCCGCCACGGCCGCAGCAGCCCGCTCACCGCCTTGAGCAGGGTCGACTTGCCGGCCCCGTTGGGACCCACGACGCAGGTGATCGACTCGCGCTCCACGGCGAGGTCGACGCCGTCGAGCACCCGCGCGCCGCCGTAGCCGGCCGTCACGCCGCTGAGCTCGAGGAGCGCGGCCATCACACCTCCAGCGGCTCGGAGGCCCGCCCCCAGCCCTGGCCGAGGTAGGCGTCGAGCACCAGCGGGTCGCGCTGGATGGCGGACGGCGACCCCTCCGCGATCACCGTGCCCCTCGCCATCACCAGGATGGGGTCGCACAGGCCGAGCACGAGCGGCATGTTGTGCTCGACCACGACGACGGTCAGGCCCTGGCGGCGCAGCTCGCGGATCAGCTCGGCGAGGCGCTCGACCATGCCGGGGTTCACGCCGCCGGCCGGCTCGTCCAGCAGCAGCAGCCGCGGCTCGAGCATCAGCGCCTGGGCGAGCTCGACCAGCTTCTGCTGGCCGAAGGAGAGCTGCCCGGCGGGGTGGGCGGCGAACGGCTGCATCCCGACGAAGTCGAGCAGCTCCTCGGCGCGCCGGGCCTCGCTGCCGCCGACGGCGTCGGCGGCGAGGTTCGGCCAGGAGAAGCTCCGCAGCGGCGCGACCACGTTCTCCAGCACCGTCATCCCGGGGAACAGCCGGGTGATCTGGAAGGTCCGGCCCAGGCCCAGGTAGGCCCGCTCCCACGGGGCGAGCCGGTCGATGCGCCGCCCGTCGAACCGGATCGCGCCGCCGCCGCTGCGCAGCATCCCGGTGAGCAGGTTGAAGATGGTGGTCTTGCCCGACCCGTTGGGCCCGATCAGCCCGGTGAGGCTGCCCTCCCGCACCGCGAACGAGCAGGCGTCCACCGCCTTGACGCCGCCGAAGCGCCTGACCAGCCCGTCCACCTCCAGCAGGACGCGGCCGGGGGCGTCCGGCGCCGGCTCGGCCCGCTCGGCGACGGTCAGCGCCTGGCGCCGCTCCCTCGGGACCGCCCGCACCTGCCGGCGCGACCACCACGCCCGCGCCGTGGGGATCACGCCGAGCGGCAGGAACAGCACCACCGCGCCGAGGGCCAGGCCGAAGGCGAGCAGCCGCAGCCCCTCGGCCGCGGCGATGCTGTTGGCGGCCTCGTTGAGCGGCACCACCGCGAACGCGCCGATGACCGGCCCCCAGATCGTGCCGCGCCCGCCGAGCATCGCGGCCAGCACGATCTGCACGCTGACGAGGATGTCGAACATGCCGCGCGGGTCGATGAAGGTCAGGAAGTACGCGTACACGCCGCCGGCGACGCCGATCAGCACCGCGCTGGCGACGAAGCTCAGCACCTTGTAGGCGGGGGTCCGCACGCCGATGGCGGCGGCCTTGTCCTCGTCCTCGCGGATGGCGACCAGCCCGGTGCCGAGCTTGCTGCGCCGGATCCACCACGACAGCGCGACCGACAGCACCGCCAGGCCCAGCATCGCGTAGTAGAAGGGCAGGTTCTGGACGTCGCGGTCCCACTCCGGCAGCGGCAGGGTGAGCCCGTTCGAGCCGCCGGTGAGCCCGCCGAGGTTGAGCGCCAGCGTCTGGAACAGGAACAGCAGCGCGATGGTGATGATCACGAAGGCGTGCTCGCGCGTGCGCGTGATGGTGGCCCCGAGGACGGCGGCGACCACCGCGGCGGCGAGCCCGCCGAGCGGCGCCAGCAGCAGCGGCGAGAGGTGCAGGCGCAGCGACAGCAGCGCGACGGTGTAGGCGCCGATGCCGAGGAAGGCGCTCTGGCCGAGCGAGACGTAGCCGGTGAACCCGGCCATGATGTTCCAGCCGCCCGCCATCACCGCCAGCAGGAACGCGAAGATCATCACCGACTGCCCGTAGACGTCGTCGAGGCGGACCAGCGGGTAGGCCGCCAGCGCCAGGCCGAGCGCCACCACCACGGCCCGGCGCACGACCGTCGGGGTCGGCCTCACGCGACCACGTCCTCGCGCAGCCGCGAGCCCGCCAGGCCCTGCGGCCTGACCAGCAGGACCGCCAGGATCACCAGGTAGAACACCACCACCGCCCAGCGGGTCGAGACGTAGGTGGCGGTGAGCGCCTCGGCGACGCCGAGCAGCAGCGCGCCGGCCAGCGCGCCGGGCACGCTGCCCATGCCGCCGAGGACCACGATGCCGAGCAGCCGCGAGATCCACTGGTAGTGCGAGGCCGGGAAGACCGCGTAGAGCACCGAGAGGATCGAGCCGCCGGCGCCCGTGGTGGCGATCGCGACGGCGAAGGTCAGCGCGGCGACGGCGCGGATGTCGACGCCGACGAGCTCTGAGCCCTGCGGGTTCTCGGAGGCCGCCCGGATGGCCCTGCCGGCCCAGGTGCGGGTCAGCAGCAGGTACAGCCCGGCCAGCACGACCACCGCGGTGAGGCAGCCGTACACGTGCGCCTTGGGGAAGAACAGCGGGCCGAGGTGGAAGGACTGGTTGAAGTAGCTCGGGGTCACCGAGCGGAACACGTTCTTCCAGGTGAGCCCCATGGCGCCTTCGATGGTGATGGCCAGCGCGAAGGTCAGCAGCACGGTCATGGACACCGGCGCGGTGCGGATGCGGGAGACGAACAGGCGGTAGATCGCCCAGCCGACGGCGAACATCACCGGCGTGGTCAGCGCACCGGCGAGGATCGGGTCGAGCCCGGTGCGCCGCCACAGCTCGAAGGTGAGCAGCGCCGACAGGATCAGCAGGGCGCCCTGGGCGACGTTGACGATCCGCATCACGCCGAACACCAGGGTCAGGCCGGCGGCCAGCAGCGCGTACACCCCGCCGACGAGCAGACCGAGGATGACGGTCTGGACGGCGTGGGTCACCGGCTGGCCCCCACGGTCAGCTCTTCCAGTCCGGCTTGGGCGCCACCGCCTGCTCGGCCGTTGCCACGTCCTTGGGCAGGACGATCTCCGACTTGCCGCCCTGCCACTGGGCCAGCAGGAAGTCCGACTGCGGCGCGCCGGTCTCGTCCCAGCGCAGCGGGCCGAGGATCGTGTCGACCTGGTTGGCGTGGAGCCACTCGGCCAGCTTGTCCTGGTCGATTTCCTTGACCGCCTCCACGGCGGCCTGCAGCACCTGCGCGGCCGCGAACGCGTCGGCCGCGTCCTCCTCCGGCAGCTTGTTGTACTTCTGCTGGTACCGCCGGACGAACTCCTGGTTGAGCGGGTAGTCGGCCTCGGCGCTCCAGCTCACCGTGTAGAAGACGCCCTCGGTGTTGTCCTTGCCGACGCCCTTGGCGTACTCGTCGGAGTTGGAGGGCGCGGAGGTCTGGAACATGGTCGTGGGGCTGAAGCCGACCTTCACCAGGGACCGGATCAGCCCGACGCCGTCGTCGAACACGGCACCCTGGGCCACCAGGTCAGGCTTGCGTGCCTTGATGGTGTTGGCGATGGTGTCGAAGTTGTTGGTGTCCGGCGGGTAGACCGTGCTGTAGACGGTCTTCACGCCGGTCTGCTCGAGCGCCTTCTGCATGGTCTGGATCACCGGGGTGGTGAACGGGTCGTCCTGGGTCGGGTAGGCCGCGGTCTTGGGCCGCTGGTCGGCCGGGAGGCTGTTGATCCAGTCGACGAAGACGTCCGCCTGGTGCGGCGCGGTGGCCTGCTGGGCGAAGAACAGGTAGTGGAACTTGCGCTCGAACATCTTCGGCGAGCCGCCGGCAGGCTCGACGTAGACCATCTTGTTGCGCTCGGCCACCGCCGACGCCGGCAGGTTGAGCAGCGACGAGAACGTCCCCAGCAGCAGGTCGACCTTGTCGCGGGTGATCAGCCGGTTGTAGTCGGCCACGATGGTGTTCTGGTCGCTGGCGTCGTCGAGGATGTTGAGCTTCACCTGGCGGCCGAGGAGGCCGCCCCTGGTGTTGAGCATCTCCGCCCAGATCTCGTAGCCACGCTTGGCCGCCCCGCCGGGCTGGGAGAAGTCACCGGTCAGCGGCAGTGACGCCCCGATGACGATCGGCTCGGAGCTCTGGCTGCCGCCACCACCACCGTCCCCTCCCGAGCAGGCCGACCCGACCAGCATGAGGACGGCGAGCGCCGCTACAGCCTTCCATCCACCTCGCGCCATTGCTCCTCCTCCCACGGGCCTCGCCCCGATCACTCCTGGAGTCCGGACATCCGGGCGAGCACGGTGAACACGGTGGCGAAGTCCTGCCGTCGCAGGCCCATCGCCCTGGCGGTGGTCAGCAACTCGTTGGCGACGGCCGTGGTCGGCAGCGGGACGTCCAGCTCCCTGCCAGCATCCAGGGCGAGGAGCATGTCCTTCTGCATCATGTCGACGTCGAACCAGGCCTCCTCCGGCATCTTCAGCACGAACGGGCCGCGGTAGCGCACCATCGGGGAGGCGACCGCGCTGCGCTTCAGCACCTCCACGGCGGCCTCGCGGGGGATGCCGCCCTTCTCGGCCAGCAGCACGCCCTCGCTGAACGCGACCATCTGCACGGCCAGGCTGAGGTTGGTGGCGATCTTCATCAGCGCGCCGCGGCCGTTGGCGCCGACGTGGGTGACGGTCGGCCCGATGTCGCGCAGGACCGGCAGCACCCGCTCGAGGACCTCCCGGTCGCCGCCGGCCATGATCGACAGGCGGCCCTCCTCGAGCGTCACCACGCTGCCCGAGACCGGGGCGTCGAGCATGGCCGCGCCACGCTCGGCGACCTTGGCGGCCAGCGCCTCGCTGGCCGCGGGGCCGACGGTGCTCATGTCCACGTAGACCTTGCCGGGTCCGAGCCCGGCGAGGACGCCGTCGGGCCCCTCGGTGACCGCGCGCAGGGCGGCCGTGCCGGTCACCATGCTGAGGGTGACCTGCGACGCCTCCGCCACCGCCCGCGGGGAGTCGGCCCAGCCCATCCCCTCGGCCAGCAGCCACTCCGCCTTGGCCCTGGTCCGGTTCCAGCCGGTCACGGGATGGCCGGCGGCCAGCAGCCGCCGCGCCATGCGCCCACCCATGACCCCGAGCCCCACGAACCCGACCTGTGCCATCTAGCGACCCTCCGCGGTCTCCGCCTCGGCGTGCCCGTCCGCGCGCCGGCGTGCCTCGTCGACGTCCTGCTCCACCCGCAGCAGGTGCTGGCGCATGCGCTCGCGAGCCTGGTCGGGTTGCCTGCCCTCGATCGCGCCCAGGATCTCGCGGTGCTGGCCCAGCGAGCGCTCGGGGCTGCCGGGGATGTGGTAGATCGACAGCAGCGCCCGGTGCAGCACGTCGCGGATGGCCTGCATCATGTAGGTCGCGACGCGGTTGTGGGTCGCGGCCGCGACGGCGAGGTGGAAGCGGACGTCGCCGTCGACGTAGCGCTCCGCGGACGCCAGGCCCTCCTCCATCACCCGCTGGGCCGCCTGCATCGCGTCGACGTCGGAGTCGGTGCGGCGCATCGCGGCCAGCCCGGCGGACTCCACCTCGAGGATGCGCCGGATCTCGAACAGCTCGCTCAGGTCGCCGTCGTGCATCCGCAGCAGCAGCGCCAGGGACTGGTTCAGCGGGTTGGCGTAGTCGGCCACGACCAGCCGCCCGCCCCCCGGCGAGGCGATCAGCCCCTTGGACTCCAGCATCCGCAGCGCCTCGCGCACCGAGGAGCGACCGACCCCGTACGCCGCCGCCAGGTACCGCTCCCGTGGCAGCTCGTCGCCGGGGTTCAGGCGGCGGTCGCTGATCTCCTGGACGAGGCGCTCGGCGACCAGCTCGTAGACCTTCTTGCGCTCGATCGGCTCGAACATGGCACCTTCCGGGCTGGGGGGCCGGGTCGGTGAGACGGGCGAGGTTGGTCAGACCAGCAGACAGTCCTATCGGTTGCCGAACCGTATCATCGACGCAGGCGCCCGACCAGGCGTGGCGAGCGGAGGACCCGGCGACGGACACGGAGGTGCCTGACGATGCCCCGGATCAGCTACGTGGACCCCGACACGATCGACGACCCGGAGATCAAGGGCTACCTGGACCACGCCCGGCGGCACGGGACGCCGAGGCCGGAGAGCCAGGCGATCAGGGCGCACAACCCCAGCGTGATCCGGGCCTTCTCCCAGGCGTGGGACCTCACCTTCCGCAACGGCGTCCTCGACCACCGGGTCAAGGAGCTGTGCCGCGTCTACGTGTCCAAGTCGATCGAGTGCCACTACTGAGGCCTGCAACGGTCTGTCCAGGGTGGACAGCAAGGCGTGACCGAGGAGCTCTACGACGAGCTGCTGGACTTCTCCGTCTCCGACAAGTTCAGCGAGCGCGAGAAGACGGCGCTGTCGTACACCAGCGCGATCATCTGGGACGCCGACCTCGCCGACGACCGGCTGTGGGAGCGTCTGCACCACCACTTCACCGAGCCGGAGCTGGTGGAGCTGGGCTTCTTCGTCGCGCTCACGCTCGGCCAGCAGCGCTGGATCAAGACCCTCGGCATCGGCAACCGCGAGCTGCTCGCCGACACGGAGGCCGGGCTGGCGGCGCCGGCTCCCGCCGACCCGTCCGCGTAGGCGCGGCCGGGCGGCCGGCCCAGTGGGGCTCCCGGGGGCCGACCGCCGCGCTCAGTCGAGCAACTTGCACACCGAAGTGATGGCCGCGTCGGAGCGGCCAGATGCGGCCGGCGGGAGCGGCGCGGCGGTTTGCCGTCGTCTGGGGTGAGTGAGCTCGGGCTGCCGGGAGGCGCGACTTTCGTCCACAGGTTCCATCGCGGCCTGGGCGGCGCTCGCCTGGCCCGGTAGCGTTGGACCATGGAGCCAAACACCAGTTCGCCAAGCGAACCAGGAGCCGGCGCGCTGAGGCGACTGCCCCACCGCAGGGTGTGACCACCAACCGGCGCGGGCCTACAGCCGGCCGCGCTGGCGACCCGCTTCACGTCCGGCCACCTGTTACGCGTGGTGCGGCGCCGGCCCGTCGGGCCGGCGCCGCGGGCACGGACGGTCAGCGGAAGCGGCGGAAGAACTCGCGCAGGTCGCCGACCAGCAGGTCGGGCGCGTCCATGGCGGCGAAGTGGCCGCCGCGGTCGAACTGCGACCAGTGCACGATGTTGTTGGCGCGCTCGGCGAAGCGCCGCACCGAGCGGAAGTCCCACGGGAACACCGCGACGCCGGTGGGCGTGGGGTTCGCCGCCTCCCGATAGCCGGCGTTGGTGCGCGCGTTCTCGTAGTACCAGCGCGCCGACGATCCGCCCGTGTCGGTCAGCCAGTACAGCATCACGTGGGTGAGGAAGCGGTCGCGGTCGACGTTTCCCACGTTCTCGCCGCCGAACCCCATGAACAGCTCGCTGTTCCAGGCGAGCTGGCCGGCTGGTGAGTCGGCCAGGCCGTAGGCCAGCGTCTGCGGGCGGGTGGACTGGATGCTCAGGTAGCCCGAGCGCTCCTGGAAGCTCGACGTGATCTCGAGTCCCGCCCGTTCGAAGTCGTCCAGGTCCGCCATTTCCGCCGGGTCCCCGGACGGGAACGCGAAGATCTGCTGGAGATGCACGCCCAGCAGCCCGCCTGGCGCGAGGATGCCCAGCTCACGGCTGACCAGGGCGCCGACGTCACCGCCGTGGGCGCCGTAGCGCTCGTACCCGAGGCGGCGCATCAGCGCGTCCCACGCCCTGGCGATGCGGGCGCTGTCCCAGCCGGGGTCGCCGGGCGGCCCGGAGAACCCGAAGCCCGGGACCGACGGGACCACCAGGTGGAAGGCGTCGGCGGGGTCGCCGCCGTGCGCCCGTGGGTCCGACAGCGGGCCGATCACGTCGAGGAACTCGGCGACCGAGCCCGGCCAGCCGTGGGTGAGCAGCAGCGGCACGGCGGCCGGCTCGGGCGAGCGGACGTGGAGGAAGTGGACGTTGGCGCCGTCGACCGTGGTGGTGAACTGCGGGTGCTGGTTGAGCTGCGCCTCGTGCTTGCGCCAGTCGTAGCCGCCGCGCCAGTACGCGGCCATCTCCTTCACGTAGGAGAGCTCGACGCCGTAGTCCCAGCCGGCCCCTGGCAGCTGGTCGGGCCAGCGGGTGCGGTCCAGGCGCTGGTGCAGGTCGTCGAGGTCGGCCTCGGGGACGTCGATGCGGAACGGCCGGACCTCGGCATCGGCTGGCGCGGTCGGTGACTGGTCACGGGTGGTGGGGTCGGCCACGGGAGCTCCTCTCTGCTCGCTGACTCGGGTCACACCCACCACACTAGCGGCCGTTGCGGTCAGGTCTTGTCCGCGACGGGTGGCAAACTCTCCAGCATGTTGGAGACCTCGGCCCGGCTGCTGCGCCTGCTCTCGCTGCTGCAGGCGCGGCGCGACTGGTCCGGCCCGGACCTCGCCGACCGCCTCGGCGTGAGCGCACGGACCGTCCGCCGCGACGTCGAGCGGCTGCGCAGCCTCGGCTACCCGGTGCACGCCACGTCGGGCACCGCCGGCGGCTACCGGCTCGGCGCGGGCGCGGCCCTGCCGCCGCTGCTGCTCGACGACGACGAGGCCGTGGCCGTCGCCGTCGGCCTGCGCACCGCCGCCGGTGGCACGGTGGCCGGGATCGAGGAGACTTCGCTGCGCGCGCTGGCCAAGCTCGAACAGGTGCTGCCGTCACGGCTGCGCCACCGGGTCGAGACGCTGCAGTCGGTCACGCTGCCGCTGGCCGGCACCGGCCCCACGATCGACCCGGACACCCTCATGCTGATCGCGGCGGCCTGCCGCGACCACCAGCGCCTACGCTTCGACTACCGCGGCCGCGAGGGGAACCCGAGCACGCGCGACACCGAGCCGCTCCGCCTGGTGCACACCGGCCGCCGCTGGTACCTGGTGGCCTGGGACCTGGGCCGGGAGGACTGGCGCACCTTCCGCGTCGACCGGATCACCCCCCGCATCCCGACCGGCCCGCGCTTCACCCCGCGCGACCCGCCCGACGAGGACGTCCCCGCCTACGTCAACTGGGTGGTCTCCTCCGCCAGGCACCGCTACCAGGCCCGCTTCACCTTCCACGCCTCCGCCGAGACCCTGGCGGAGAAGGTCCCGCCCACCTCCGGCGTGATCGAGGCGGTCGACGACCACACCTGCATCCTCCATACCGGCTCCAACCACCTGGACGCCCTCGCGATCCACGTCGCGGTCCTCGGCATCGACTTCGAGGCCCACGAGCCGCCGGAGCTGCTCGACCACATCCGGACACTGGCCGAGCGGTTGGGGCGGGCGACGCCGCCGGCGCCGTCCACTCCCCCGCCGGGCGGCCGATCGGAGTGAGCCGATCCGGCGGCGGCCGGGGCGTACTCAGATGAGCGGCACGAGCAGTCCGCGGCCGGCGAAGCCCACGATGCGGTCGAGCGTGGCGGTGTAGGTGGACGTCAGGTCCGCGTTGCCTCGTAGCGCCCACAGCAGCTCGCTCTGGTTCCAGGCCGACTCCCGCGCACGGGTGGTGCTCCAGTTGGCCAGGACGTTCTCCAGGTGCTCGAGCTGGCGGTCGTCCAGTGGACACTCCTTCAGCAGCTCGTCCCGGACGGCCGGCTCGACCTGCGCCAGGATCTCGTTGACCTTGTCGTAGTCGCGACGGTGGGAACCGGCGTCCAGCCTCGTGCCCAGCGCTCGGCAGGTCTCCACCAGGGCGCGCGGCAGGTCGAAGTTGATGTGGGCGTTCATCCCCGCGACCGCGAACTGCAGCGGCACGATCCGATGGTCGTCGCGGCGGTCGAACACGGCCGTCCATGCGTGCGGCGTCGCCGACGGGTCGAGCACCTGGGATCGGGCGGCGGCGAGGTACGTGTTGGCGAACACGACGTCGAGGCGTTCCATGAAGATCTCGTCCTCGAAGAAGCCGGTCCCGGCACGCTGCTGGAACGCCCTTGTCACCTCCAGGTACATGAGGTTGAACCAGCGCAACCCGTCGCCGGCGCCCAGGTGGCCCTGGATCGCCTCCATGCGTTGGATGGCCTCGCCGACCGAGGCGACCGGCGGACCGGTGATCGGAGAAGCAGTGGACATGGCCGCGCTCTCCTCCTGTTGCCGATTGTCTGATCCGGGTGAGATCCCTATGTACATGGGCACATGGGAAACGCCACCACGCAAGCTATCGACGGGCGCGCCGCCAGCACGACAAGACGACGGAAGCAGCACAAAGAGTCCGTAAGGGGCTTGAACATGCCATCTTGTGCATCATGGTAAATTGGGGCGATCGTTCCTTGGTCGATCAAGGGCCGACGCTTCGACGTCGTCATTCGAAGGCCACGGCACATGGCAGCAGATGCGCCCGAAAGCAAGGTTCGGTGGCGGCTCACGGCCAAGGAGAGAGCCATACTCACGCAGGGCAGACGACCACGTACCTACCCGGTCGGGGATGCCCTGTTCCTCGAACGCGATCTCTCGTACTTCGCCATTCTGATCCTCGAGGGGCGCGTGAGGGTGACGTCAGAGGCGACGGCTTCGCTCGGCGCCGAGAAGGTGCTCGACTATCGAGGGCCGCACGATGTCGTCGGTGAACTCTCAGCCATCGATCGCCAGCCCAGGTCCGCCACGGTCAGGGCCGTGAGCAAGGTCAAGGCTGTGGTCGTAGGCGCTGAGGATCTGAACAAGTTTCTGAACGCCAATCCGAAGGCGATGCGAAGGCTGCTCGTGGCGCTCGTCGGATGCCTCCGCGACGCGGACGCGCGGGTGGAGAGCAGGGCGTACGAAGTGCCATGCCGGATCGCTCGGGGACTGCTGGAGTTGGCCCGCCGGCACGGCGAGCCGAGCAGTCAGGACGTCATCGAGCTGCCCATGTCGCAGCGGGAGCTGGCAGGGTGGGTCGAGGTGAGCCTACGAGCGACCGTCGACGTGCTCGAGCAGCTGGACAAGGCTGGCGCCATCGAGCGAGGCCAATACCGTCGCATCGTCGTCCGCGACCTGGGGGCTCTCCGGCGCTTCAAAGCCCGCGCGTGCCCACAGGAATAACTGCGCACCACGACGCGATCACTGTGCGCACGGGGGCATAGAGCGACCGCGCACAGGGTCCGATTGCTGCACGCGCCTGCGCCCAAACACCAGCTTTCGAGCATGCCATGCTGCCCTTGGCGCCCACGATGGCACTCGCACTCCGAGTACATGGTGATCGATACGGCAGGTCCAATGAATCGCCCCGGCGACAACCCAATGGTCAGATACCCGACATGTGGGCTGGCTCGCTCGTCGGTCGCAGCACGAGACAGGAGATGGCGGACCGAGCCAGGACGGAGGCGGCGCGGCTAGCACCATCGCAGCCGCCATCACCGAGGAGCACAAGCATGAAGGACCGCATGATGAGCGTGCTGGTCAGCTCCGCCACTGGGCTGGGCACGGCCCTTGCGGGCGCTCGCTGGTGGGCTGTGCTCCTTGCCCTGTGCATCGTGCTCACCCTCACCTATGGGGTCGTCTGCTGGCTCGCGACCTGCTCCAAGGCCAGCAGGATCAGCACGTTCCTCATTACGTGGGAGCGTGAACCCGAACTCACGAGGCCACCGGAATCTTCAGATCTTGTCCGAATCTGATCCGGCTACACCTGACGCTGTAGCTCTTCAGTCGTTGTACCAGCGTCGGTAGCCGCCTCATTTTTCTTTGCTTCCTTGGCATAGCCGAGGAATTTCAGGAGCGAGTTGAACCCTTCGGTGCCGGCGCTAACAAGTAGTGCAGTCACAAAGAAGTCCAGCGTATCCCTATCCTCGATACCGAGACGCTCCAGTACTCGCAAAGGGCCGATCGCTGCGAATGCGAGGCCCGCGAGGAGCGCTACCAACGCTAGAATCAGCTTCTTGTTCTTCGACACACCTGGAATTGCTTCTATCACCGGATCAAGAATTTCAAGGAGTCTTTGCAGGGCTAAGCCACAAGCAAACGCAGGCGCGAGTGCACCAATGAAGCTGTCCATCGCTTGTCCCTCCTCACTTTGATGTTGATGCTGTTGAGGAATGCGAGCGCAGCGAATCGAGGTGGTTGAGGAAGCGGATCTGTTGAGCCTGGCCATGCTCGGTCATGCTGTCCCCCCACCGTGCTGCCGCCGGCTCCAGACACATATCTAGAGAGCCGTGTTGACAGACGCCCGAATTACCTTTTATAAGTTAGTCGGGGGATTCCTACCAGTCAAGTCGCTCGCTACGATGGCGAACATGGAGAACGAGATCCGGGTGAAACCCGGCGCGGAGTTCCAGGTGAATCTCAGCGAGATCCCAGGCAGCGGTCATGTCTGGCAGCACGCCGCGACCCCCGAGGGACTCACCTATCTCGGAGCCAGCTACCTGGACCCTGAGCCACCGCGCGCGGTGGGTTCATCTCGGCGGCGAGGGTTCCGATTCCGCGCCGACCGGCCCGGAGACTTCACGCTCAGCTTCCGACTGGAACGGCCCTGGGAACGCGCGCCAGTCCAGCAGCGGACCATCCGGATCCCGGTGAACTAGAGCGCGACCTTGCCCGCTCTGGTAGACAGGTGGGTGTCCATCGCATCGCCCGGAGCAGGCTACTCTGCTCACCGAACTTCCTCGTTGCCCGCCTCAGCGCAGCCGCAGCGCCAGGGCGACCGCCATCGCCAGGCCGATCGCGACCACCGCGCGGCGGACGGCCTTGCGGCCGAGGCGGTAGGCGAGGCGGGAGGAGGCCCAGCCGCCGAGGGCGGCGCCGGCCATCATCACCAGGGCGTCGCGCCACAGGATCGCGCCGGAGGCGATGAAGCAGACGATCGCGATGCCGTTGATGGCCGCGGCCAGGAGGTTCTTGACGCCGTTCATCTGGTGCAGGTCGGTCATGCCGAGCAGGCCGAGGGCGGCGAGCATGAGGATGCCGATGCCGGCGCCGAAGTAGCCGCCGTAGA
>WNGA01011480.1_pt1 | contig 21591 bp, 19 predicted proteins | sample 5400061 | NCBI WGS metagenome assembly WNGA01 (sample SAMN13153366, study PRJNA577476) | soil metagenome | isolation source: 100 cm soil or saprolite under grassland replicate 2 | place: USA:California | collected 2016-06-15
AGGGCGGCCAGGGCCAGATGGACCGCGGCGGCCAGGCGCAGCAGCCGCGGACAGGTCAGGACGGCCAGCAGCCGCGCCAGGAGATGCAGCGGGAAGGCCAGCAGCCGCGTCAGGACATGCAACGTGAAGGCCAGACGCCGCGGGCCGGCCAGGGACAGACCCAGCAGCAGACGGGCCAGGGCGGCGCGACATCCACCTCCGCGTCGCTGACGACCGAACAGCGGACGAAGATCAAGGAGACGGTGCTCAAGACCAGCAGCGTCAACCGCGTGACCAACGTGAACTTCAACGTCAGCGTGGGCACCGTGGTCCCGAAATCCGTGCATCTCGTCGCGGTTCCGCAGGAAATCATCGTCATCCATCCCGCGTGGCGCGGATTCCTGTATTTCGTGGTGAATGACGAGATCATCATCGTCGAGCCCGGCAGCTTGAAGATCATCGCCGTCATCGCCTGACCGGCGCTCGGGTTGTCTGGCAGAGAAGGGCGGCGTGGCCGCCCTTCTTTGCGCCTGCATCTCATCCCGGTCGGACGGACTCTATCCCGGGGCGCTGGTAGCCTTGTCCATGTCGCGCAGGAGCCAAGTGAGCGCCGGAATCCTGGCGTATCGCCGCAACAACGGCCTGGAAATCCTGCTCGCGCACCCGGGCGGGCCGCTGTGGGCGAAGAAGGACGAGGGGGTCTGGACCATCCCGAAAGGCCTCGTGGAATCCGGCGATCTGCTCGCCTGCGCGCGGCGCGAGTTCACCGAGGAGACGGGCCTCGTGGCGGACGGCGCGTTCATCCCTCTTGCCCCGGTGAAGCAGAAGAGCGGCAAGGTCGTTCACGCCTTTGCGGTCGAGGCCGATTTCGACCTCACCGAATGCCGCAGCAACTCGTTCAAGCAGGAATGGCCGCCGCGCTCGGGCAAGTGGAAGACCTTTCCGGAAATCGATCGGGTCTCCTATTTCGACCTCGCGACGGCCATGCAAAAAATCCTTACCTATCAGCGTCCGTTCATCGCCGAGCTGGCGCAGAAGCTCGGCGCGACGTCGGCGACGATCGCGAGGTGATCGGAGCAGGTGCGCGCGTCGAGATCGAGGTAGCTGCGGATCAATGCCGCGCCGGGCCGGCAGTAGACGCGATCGAGCCGCAGCAGCGGCCAGCGCGACGGAAAGGTGCGGTAGCGCGTGTAGGCGGGAAGCTCGCGCGAGAGCGCCGAGCGCACCGAGCCGGGCCAGAACCAGTCATTGAAGTCGCCGACCACGATGGTGGTCATGGCGCACTGCCCGGCGATGCCGAGGAGCGTCCTCGCCTGGCTACGCCGCTCGCGAATGCTCAAGCCGAGATGGGTCGCGATGATGCGTACCGGGCCGAGCGGGGTCTCGATCTCCGCCTTGACGGCGCGGCGCGGCTCCCGCTCGGGAAATGAAATGTCGTGGATTTCGCTCGCCGCGATCGGCCAGCGGCTGATCAGCATCTGGCCGTAATCGCCGTCCGCCGTGGTGATCGATTTCGCCCCGATGCCGTGGCGGCCGAGCGCCTCCTGCAGATAGGCGAAGGGGTTGCCCGCGGCCTGGCGCCGGGAATCGACCTCCTGCAGGGCAACGACGTCGGCGTCCCAGCGCTGGATCAGCGCGACGACGCCGGCGAGATCGAACCGCGGATTGCCCCCCAGCGCGCCGTGAATGTTCCAGGTCATCACGCGCAGGGTCGAGGGGCTATTCTCCCTCAAAGCCGTTCGCTCCACAATTTCGAAACGAGGACCTGCAGGCCGATGGACACCGCGATCCACCCGACCGCCGCCGCGAGCAGGAGCGCGACATCGGCCGGCGTGGGATGGATCAGAATGCGGAAAATCTGGTGGCCGAGCACGGAGAGCACGATTAGCCCCGGCAGCATTCCGAGGACCGTGCCGGCGACATAGTCCAGGGGACGGATGGCGCTCGCACCGGCGACCAGGTTCACGACCGTGAACGGCGCGACCGGAACGAGCCTGATCGTGGCCACCGCGATCACGCCCTTGCGGGCGATCCTTCGGCGGATGCGATTGAGCCGCGGCCCGAGAACGTTGCGCAGCGCTTCCTTGCCGAGCCGTGCGCCGAGCGCGTAGGTGAGAATCGCGCTGGCGAACACACCGGCGGCCGCATAGGCGAATCCGGGCCACGGGCCGAACGCGGCGGCGGTCGCCGCGATCAGGATCGTCACCGGGAAGGCGAGAAATCCCCCGGCGATGAACGTCCCGACGACCAGCAGCGGAGCCCATGGGTTCTGCGCGAAGGCGGCGAGCGAGCCGTGCACGGTCTCGGGCTCGGCCAGCCGCGACAGCGGCGTATAGTGCCAGGAGAGCGTCAGCGCCAGGATCACGACGGCGGCGCCGACGACCTTGATGAGCGAGCGGCGCGGCCGCTGGCGCGGCCCCAGCATGGCCTCGAGAAATGCCTCGGCCGCAACCGGCCGCTCGGGATCGGCGACGCTCTCGATATAGCCGGCGACGTCTCCCTCGCCTGCCTCGCCGTCCGCGACCTCCCGCAGGCTGTGACCGTTGCGCGTGAGGTGGTCGGCCGTCGCCAGAAGCGAGCCCGATTTGTCGAGGGCTGCGGCCACGTCCGCTGCCTCAACACCGCAGTGCTCGCCGAGAAGCCGGTCGCGGATGCGGGCGATCATGCGGCGTTCGTCCTCGTTCGATGCCTCGATCGCAAGATCGCACTCCGTATCGGTCCCCATCGAGCGGTTGTTGAGGTTCGCCGACCCGATGCGGAGAAAGACATCGTCGATCACCATTACTTTTGAATGAATCATCGTATCCGTCGTTCGGCCGTCGCGGGCCACCTCGGGATAGACCAGCCGGACCCGGTCGCCCACGCCCGCCTCGCGCACGATGCGCATGAAGCGGATGCGCCCGTTCCGCATGACGTGGGCCTCGAGCCAGGAATGATGGGTCTGCGGGGCGACGATCAGCACTTCCAGCGCGCGGCGCGCGCGCAGCCTTTGCGCCAGCCGTTCAGCCACCTTGGCGCAGGTGAGGAACTGGTTCTCGATGTAGATCGACTTTTCCGCGGCATCGATCGAATCGAAGAACAGCCGTTCGACCTCGCGCACTTCTTCCTGACCATCGTAGCGCGGCTGGGTGCGCGCGATGCCGACCGCGACGTCGGCGAAATCCGGCGTCACGCTCTCGGGCCAGGAGTCGCCGCCCACCAGCACCGACCGCACGCGTTCGCCCGTGGCGCACATCCACCGCGCACGGGCAATCCCGCCCAGCGCGCGCGCCGCCATGCCGCTCACCATGGCCTGCACGTCGTGGAACGGGCGGTAGGGTTTTCCCGAGGCATCGGTGCGATGCGGATTGTCGAGCTCATGCGCGGGCGTATCCCAGCGCCGGATCGTCAGGTCGAGGCCGCCGGAAAACGCCACCGCGTCGTCGACGACGACGAGCTTCTGATGCTGCGAAGAGCCGAACGGCACCGCGTCGTCGAGCGCGAAGCGAACGCGTTCGGGCGTGTTCCAGCCGAGCGTGAGGCGGGGGAACAGCTCGCGCTCGTTGGCATAGAGGACCGAGTAGTCCCACAGCAGAAGGTGGACGACGAGGTCGCGCCGCTCGCGCACCAGCGCGGCGAGGAGATCCGCGAACTCCGCCGGATAGCCGTCGTCGGCGGCATCGGTTTCGCCGACCAGGCGGGCCCGGCTGTGCAGATCCCACCCGACGATGAACACGCTCCGCTGCGCGTTGCGCAGAGCTTCGCGCACCGCGCGGAAAAACGCCGCGCCGTCGATCAACACCGCCATGCGGTCGGCGTGCTCAAGCCGCCAGACGTTGCGACCGCGCTCCAAGATCATTCTTGAAGTCCTTGAAATTCAAGGAATATTCCAATCCGGCAAACACTTGCCGGCAAACTCGTACATAAGGTGCCTTGGCTTAACGCGAAAGATCGGATTTGGTCGCAGATTGGGCCGTACGGCGGCTTGGGGTGGCTGTGGAGCGCCCAATCCGTCATGCCCGGCCGGTGTTACAGGAGCATGCCCATGATCGTCCGCCTACCCGGCGCTCACCCGACGCGCTGCCGCGCGGTGATCCACGGCGACCTCGTCTTCGCGGTCGCGGTCTCACCGGACAAGGCACCGCCGTGCTACGAGCAGACGAAACGCGCCCTTGCAGCCATCGAACGGAGCCTTGCCGAGGCCGGGACCCACAAGAGCCGCATCCTCACGGCGACCGTCTTCATCGCGGACATGACGCAAAAGCCGGAGATGAACCGCGCCTGGGACGAATGGGTCGACCGGAGCAATCCACCCATGCGCGCGTGCCTCGGCGTCACGCTCGAAGGCCAAGACCTGGTCGAGATCGTGGTGACGGCGGCGAAGCAGTGACTGGGCGCGTTGCGGACGCCTGTTGCCAAAAATTCCGCGGTGCCACACCCTGATGGTCGAGATCGAGCATCGTGGGATGGGCCAATGAGCGGAGTGAGATTGTTTGCCGGTTTGCTCGGGGCCGTGGTCTTGGCAAGTTCCGCCGCGGCACAGGATTGGCCGAACCGACCGGTGCGATTCATCGTGCCGCTCGCGGCCGGCGGGGGGCTGGACTTCGTCGCTCGCGTGATCGGCGAGCACATGTCGCGCGAACTCGGCCAGCAGGTCGTGATCGAGAACCGTACCGGCGCGGGCGGCACGATCGGCATCGACACCGCGATCAAGAGTGCTCCCGACGGCTATTCGGTGCTCATCACCAACGACAACGTCGCGAGCGCGCCGCATGTGCTGGGATTGAATGTGGATTTCCTCAAGGACCTGCTGCCGGTCGCCGTCCTCGGCCGGCAGCCTCAGGCGCTTGCCGTGCATCCCTCGCTGAAGGACGTGAATTCGGTCGCCGACCTCATCGCGCTGGTGAAGCAAAGGCCGGGAATGGGCTGTGCGACCTCGGGCGTCGGCTCGAACCAGCACGTGCTGCTGGAATGGTTCGCCAAGCAAGCCGGCATCAAGCTCGACCACGTTCCCTATCGCGGTGCCGGCCAGGCGATCAATGACGTGGTGGCCGGCCATGTGCAGGTCGCCTTCCTGGGCCCGACCGCCTTGCTGCCGCATTACAAGGCGGGAACGCTGCGACTGCTTGCCCAGTCCGGGGAGACGCGCTCACGCAGCCTGCCGGACGTGCCGACCCTGCAGGAATCCGGCTTTCCGGGCCTATCGGTGGAATCGTGGTACGCCGCGTTCGTCCCGCTCGGCACGCCGCCCGCGCTGATTGCGCGGCTCAACACCGCCATGAACAAGGCGTTGGCCGATCCCGCCACGCGGGAGCATTTCCTGAAAAGCGCCACCGAGACGGTCGGCGGCAGCCCTGAGGACCTCGCCCGCGCGGCGCGCGCGGACTTCGACAAATACGCGCGGCTCGTCAAGGAGCTCAATATCCGGACGAATTAGCGGAGCAAGGGCGTAGGTTCGTTCAGCGCCGCCAACGACAATTGCTCATCTCGAAATTTCGCTGGCGCTCCCCTCCGGGCTCCGCTCTGCGGTCCAAGAATACAGCCGGATTCACGAAATTTCACAGGCGAGATTTCAGATTGCATATCATATTTTTTCAAGCTAGTGCCCCGTTTCCGAAGTTCGTGATACATTGCAGCACTCTCTCACACGAACTTCGGAAACAAAGGGGCACTAGCAGGTATATGATTCTAGTGCCGCTTTTCGATTTGAAGTTCCTAAACGAACTTGCCGCTAGCGCTGTAGGAACTTCAAATCGGCGGCACTAGACTGGCTGAGCGACTTTACCTCAGCCTCAGAGGGGGCGAGACAATGATCAAGAAGCTGACGATTTCGATCGCGGCACTCGTTCACATTCTTTTCGCCATGCAAGCGGCCGAAGCGGCTTCCGTCATCAAACATGTCTTCGTCATCGTGATGGAAAACACAGATGCGGACCAGATATACGGCAAGCTCAAGCGCGCGCCTTATATCAATAAGTCCCTTATTCCCAAATATGCACGCGCGACAAACTTCAATGACCCATTGCCGGAGGAGGACAGTGAGCCTCACTATGTTTGGATGGAAGCCGGCACGAACGAGTTTTCCGACCACACATTTGATAGTGACGATCCTCCGTCAGCCAAGAACAGCACCGCAAGCACGGATCATTTGGTGACGCAGATCAAAAACTCCGGAACCGTCACCTGGATGACTTACCAAGAGGGCATACAGACCGGCAAATGTCCCATCGCCAAAAACGGCCTATATAGGCCAAAACACAACCCGTTCGTCTTTTTTCAGGATGTGTCCGGTAACCCTCCGAGCGAACACAACCAGTATTGCATTGACCACACCAAGCCATATTCCGAATTGGCAACGGACTTGGCAAAACAGATGGCAAATTATGTCTTTATCACTCCGAACCTGTGCCATGACATGCACGGAGACAAAAACTGTCCTCCCAAAGTCGATCCCGTGACCGCCGGAGACACTTGGCTGTCATCGGAACTGCCGCGCATCATTGATTGGGTCAACAAGAATTCCGGCGTAATATTCATCGTGTGGGACGAAGGGACCTCTAACAAAAATATTATAATTCCATTCCTGGCAGTCGGTCCCGGCGTCAAGCCCAACCATGCGAGCAGCGTCAAGTACGATCACGGCTCGCTTGTCAGGTCGATCGAGGAGATTTTCAATCTGCCGATTTTGCCGAAGGTCGCGAACAAGAACGACCTAGCCGACATGTTCAAAGCTGGGTCTTACCCGTAGATGCCGGCGTCAGGGCGCGGGGGAAAGCGAAGCGTGCCGATGTCGTCGTGAGACGCCATGTCTCACGTTTCCCGTGGGCACGGCGATGCTCTTCCAATTGCGGAGAGGACGGCCGCAGTGAAATCGGCCAGCTACGCCCGCACCTCCTGGCGCTGGAACACCACATAGCCGATGACGAACAGCACGATCGTGCCGGCGATCAGCCCGACGATCTGCGGCCACGCCATCATCAGGCTCTCCTCCATCGGCAGCGGCGCGCCGACCACGGCGCCCTGCAGCTGGCTCAAGTAGATGGGCCCGAGCGAGCGGGTCGCCGGGTTGAGCACGGCCAGCACGACTTCGGCGAACAGCGTGCTCGGCGATATACGCGACAGGAACTGCGACCCGAGGATGAGCGTCTCCTGGTCGGGCGGCAGCACCGCTTCGGCGATTGCCGGCGCCAGCGCCGGCCAGATCACGGTGAGGAACAGCCACAGGCCGAGGGTCACCAGGGCCGCGGTCGCGGCCGAGCGGAACACGATCGAGAAGAGGAGAGCGAGCGCGAGCCACACGCCCGCATAGGCGATGGTGACGAACAGGAACACGACGCTGCGCGCCATCTCCTCGCCTCCCGGCGGCAGGCCGAGCAGGAACAGGCCGAGGCCGATCACCAAGAGCCACAGCGCGATCAGGCTGACCGAAAGCGTCGCGAGCCCGGCGAGGAATTTCCCGAACAGCAGCGCGTCGCGGTAGATCGGCTGCGCCAGGATGCGGGACAGCGTGCGGCGGTTGTGCGAGCGCGGTCAGCACGACCAGCCATTCCAGCACGCGCATGCGCGCGCTGGTCAGGTGGTCCGACAGCTCCTTCAGGAACACGACCCCCACGCCGCGTAGCGCCGAGCCTTCACGCCGCATGGCGCACCCCCTGGTCTTCGAAATAGCGGGTGTAGATCACCTCCAGGCTGGGCTCTTCGACCGAAAGCCGGGTGAGCCGTCCGCCGGCCGCGACCACCGCCGCCGCCGCCTCCGGCCGCACGTCGCGTTCGGCGAGCAGCCGGAAGCGGTCGGGACCGGTCAACTCGACCGCGCGCACGCCGGGCACCTGGCGAAGCCGCTCGTCGAGCCGCTCGCCTTGCGCCTCCACCTCGACCGCAAACCCGCCGCCGAGAACCTTGCGCCCGAGCTCCTCCACCGTGCCGATGAGCACGATCTTGCCCGCCTGGAACAGCGCGACGCGGTCGCACACGCTCTGCACCCGGTCGAGCAGGTGCGAGGAAATCAGCACCGCGACCCCGTCCTGCTTGAGCGCGCGGATCATCGCCAGCAATTCCGCCGTCGCCTGCGGGTCGAGGCCGGAGGTCGGCTCGTCGAGGATCGCGATCGAGGCCTCCTTCATCATGATCTCGGCGAGGCCGAGCCGTTGGCGCATGCCGCGCGAGAAGGTGCCGACGCGGTGGTCGGCAACGTCCACAAGCTGCACGCGCGCGAGCGCCGCGGCGATCCGGGCCTCGCGCTCGGCCGGCGCAAAGCCGATCAGCCGCGCGGTGTAGCGGAGATTGTCGGCGGCGCTGAGGTGGTCGTAGAAGCCGACCGAATCGGGCAGGTAGCCGACCCGCCGCTTGACCGCGAGCGGCTCGCGCACCGGATCGTGCCCAAGCACGCGCGCCTGACCGGCCGATATGTCGGTCAGGCCCAGCAGCATCAGGATGGTGGTGGTCTTGCCGGCGCCGTTCGGGCCCAAGAGCCCGAAGATCTCGCCGCGCCCAATGGTGAACGACACGCCGTCGACCGCGGTCGCGCGCCCGTAGCGCTTGGTGAGATCCTGCGCCTCGATGACGGTCTCGCTCATCGCCGGCCGAACCTCGCCACCGCCCCGACCATGACCAGCAATGCCACGCCGATGATCCCGGCGCCGGCGATGCCCCAGATGGTCGAGGTCGTCACCGTGATGCGGAAATTGGAGGTGGCGGATTCGCCGCGCGAGTTGGCCCGCAGGGTGCTGACGTAGTCGCCGGCAATCGCCTTGCCGGCCGGCGTGATCTGCGCCTGCACCTCCTGATTCTGGTTGGGCGCGATGCGGTCGACCTGTTTGGGCTCGAACGTGACCTTCCATCCGCTCGGTCCCGAGCCGGACAGCTCGATCTGGTCGGCCGGCGCGGTGCCGGTATTGGTGATGACAATCGGGATCGTGGTCTCGGTCCCGGCCGTCGCGCGGGCGCTCAGGACCCCGTCGCGGCCGGCGATCTCCAGCCGCGGCTGGCCGGTGATTTCGAGCGCCACGTCGGCCTTCGCCGTGGCGTCCTCGGCAGCGGCGCGCAGCGCCACCGGATAGCGGCCGGCCCCGATCGTGTTCGGCGGCCGCACCTTCAGCTTCACGTCCTTCGATTGGCCGGCATCGACCGGGACGGCATTGAGCTCCTGGCTGCCATAGGCTTCGGTGAACGAGGTCTCGAAGTTGCGCGGCGCGTCGGCGGCGAGCGCCACGACCAGCCGCTTGCCGCTGTCGTTCTTGACGGCGATCTGATACTCGAAGCTCGACCGCGCGGTGCCGCGCAGCTCCGGCAGCTGCGGCGTCACCGTCAGCTTCGCCGGCAGGTCCTTCGCCAGCGTGACCGCGAGCGGAAGGCTGGCATTGGTCCCCTGCCCTTTGGCGGCGATCGTCAGCGTCTCGGTGCCCATGGCGGCGTTCGCCGGCACGTCGAGCCGCAGCTGCAACGTGGCGCTACTATTTGTCGCGGCCATCGCCGCAGCGACCGGCTGGCCGCCGCCGAGGAGCGTCGCAGTCCAGCCGGACGGAACGCCCTCGACCGTCAATTCGAGGCGTTCCGGCGGCAGATTGTAGTTCTGCAGACGCAGCGAGATCGTCGACGTCGTCCCCGGCCGGACCGTGACCGCCGGGTAGTCGGTCAGCAGGTAAAGCCCTTTGATATCACGCGGTGTGTCCTCGGCGCGCGCAGACGCAGCGCCGAATGCGATGGCAACCGCACAGGCAAGAAAAACCAGACGGCGCATGGCAACTTCTCCAGTCACGGAATGGGTCCTCCCCAATCAGCTCCCCTCGTGCGCCGATGCGCGGCGCCGGGAACGGTGGCGTACGTTTTGGCAATCGTGGCGACACGGTGCAAGCCTGCCTCGATTAAATTTTGGCAAGGCTGGGCGAAAAAGCGATGGCAGGCCAAATCTCTGCGCCAGGACCGCGCGATCCTACGAGAAAATTCGGGGCCAAAGGGGAACCGGCCGGAGCGGGGAAGTTCCAACGCGCCAGGGCCCGCCCCCGCGACAAAAAGCACCACTGCCCGAACGCCGGTCCCACACCTAATTTAAGGGCACGCCGGGCGGCCTCCCCAAGCCCCCACGTCCCCCCAAGGCCGTTCGGTCATGGCCCCGGTCGATCCCCATCGGCCGGGGCTTCTTTTTGTCCATTGTGCGGACGGCGGGAGAGGGAATTCATCGCCGATCACGCGCGCAGCACGGTCGGCCAGTCGGGCTCGTCCTCGGGCAGGACCCACGGCTCCTCGAGCGCCTCCGCCTTCCATTCGGCCCAGGCCGGCAGCGCCATCACGGCGTCCATGTAGGCGCGCGAGGCGGCGCCGACCTCGATGCCGTAGGTGTGAAAGCGCGAGACCACCGGCGCATACATCGCATCGGCCGCCGAGAAGCGCCCGAACAGGAACGGCCCGCCGTTGCCGAACCGGGTCCGGCAGTCGCTCCACATGGCATCGATGCGCTTCGCATCGGCCGCGACCGCGTCGGGGAGGTCGCGCCGCATGACGGGCCGCCAGAAGTTCATCGGGCAATGGCGGCGCAGCGCCGAGAAGCCCGCGTGCATTTCCGACGCGATCGCGCGTGCGTGCGCCCGGGCCCCGGCGTCGGCGGGCCACAGGGCGGAATTCTTCTCCGCCAGATATTCCAGGATGGCGAGCGATTCCCACACGTGGGTCGCGCCGTCACGCAGAACCGGCACCTTGCCTGCCGGAGACAGCGCCAGCAGCGTCGGCTTGAATGCCGGATCGTTGAGCGGGATCACCTGCTCCGCGAAGGCGATGCCGGCCGCCTTCATGGCGATCCACGGCCGGAACGACCACGACGAGTAGTTCTTGTTGCCGATGACCAAGGTCAGTGCCATCGCTACCCCCTCGTCTTGCGCGTGACAGAATCGAAGCTTCGGCGGGCGCCGACAAGCGAAATGTCGTGATGGCGCCGATCAGCCGGGCGCATGGAAGACGGAGGGCTTGAGATGGATCCCTTCACCACGCTCGATCTGGTCGCCCTTGCCTGGTTCATCGGCGTCTGGGTCGCCTATGCGGTCGCCATCGAATGGAGCCCTTACGGGCGCACCGGCCTCAACGCGCTGATGGATCGTTACCGCGAAGTGTGGATGCGGCGGATGCTCGTGCGCGACAACCGCATGGTCGACATGCAGGTCATGGCCGCGCTCACCAACGGGACCGCCTTCTTCGCCTCGACCTCGCTCATCGCGGTCGGCGGCGCGCTGACGCTGTTGCGCTCGACCGACGAGGTGCTCACCGTTCTGGCGACCTTGCCGTTCGGCATCGAGACGTCACGCACGCTGTGGGAGGTCAAGGTCGTCGGGCTGGCGGTGATCTTCATCTATGCGTTTTTCAAGTTCGCCTGGGCCTATCGGCTGTTCAATTACGTCGCGATCCTGCTCGGCGCGAGCCCGCTCGCCGTCGACAAGGACACACCGGAAGCCGATGCGCACGTGCTGCGCACCGCGCGCCTGTTCGCGGCCGCCGGCCGGCACTTCAACCGCGGCCAGCGCGCCTTTTTCTTCGCGCTCGCCTACCTCGGCTGGTTCATCAGCCCCTCCGTGTTCATGGCCACGACGGCAGCCGCTCTCATCGTCATGTGGGCGCGCCAGTTCGCTTCGGATTCCCGCCGCGCCGTAGTCGGCGAGTGACGGCCTGCTCAAAAGGCATCACTGGGGCGAACGGTTTGGGTAGGAGAAAATGACCGGCGGTCGCTTCTATTTGAGCATCGTAACCGTCCTAACCGGGTCCCGGAAACAGCTCGGAGGTCCGGCCGGTGATCCAGTACATGAATAATCCCACCCACTCCCGCACCGCCGTGTCGGTGCGTTTCAAACCGTCGGACAGGCTGTCGAACGGGCGGAGGAGGTCGGCCGAGCCGCGCGTGCGCCAGTCGACCGGATAGGCCTCGACCGTAAACCCCGCCCGCCGGAAGGCGCCGATCGACCGCGGCATGTGGTAGGCGGACGTCACCAGGAGCCAGCGCTCGCCGGGCTTGGGGTCTGCGAGCGCCTTGCTGAAGCGGGCGTTCTCCAGCGTGTCGCGCGCGCGCGCCTCCAGCGCGATACGGCTTTTCTCGATGCCGAAGCTTGCGAACATGCGCGCCGCAAGATCGGATTCGAGCACGTCCTGGAACACGAGCCGGCCGGAGCCGCCGGAGAACAGGATGCGCGCGTCGGGATAGCGGCGGGCAAGCTCGGCAACGACCGTCATCCGCTCGGCGGCGTCGGTCAGCGCGACTTCGCCGCGCGCTTCGGCCACCGGCGTATCGAACGACCCGCCGAGCACGACGATGCCGTCCGGCGGCCGGCCCGCTTCGTTCCAGGCCGGAAAGCGCTGCTCGAGCGGCAGGATCAGCGCATTGCCGACCGGGGTCAGCCCCATCACGGCGAGCAGCACGAGGCTCGTCACGACGAGCCCGCGTCCGGCGCGCGCAAACCGCGTCGCCATCAGGACGATGCCGGCAAGGCCGAGAATGATGAGAATGTTGGACGGGACCGCGAAGAAGCCGAGGATTTTGGCGAGGACGAAAAACATCGGCGACCATCGTAACCGTCATGCCCGGGCTTGTCCCGGCCATCCACGTCTTTGATGCGATAGCCGGTTAAGACGTGGATGCCCGGCACAAGGCCGGGCATGACGGTCTGGCAGATCGTGGCGCTCAGCTTCGCTTCTTCTCCGCCTCGTAGCGCGCCCTGGTCGCCTCGTTGGGCGGATAGAGGCCGGGCAGCGGCGCCCCCTTCTGCACCTCGGCGAGCGCCCAGTTCTCGAACCGCTCCTGCTCGGTCCCGAGCTTCGCCACCTCCTCGGCGAGCGCGACCGGAACCACCACCGCCCCGTCGCCGTCGGCAACGATGATGTCGCCGGGAAATACCGCGACGCCGCCGCAGCCGATCGGTTCCTGCCAGCCGACGAAAATGTGCCCGGCCACCGAAGAAGGCGCCGCGGCGCCCGTGCACCACACCGGTAGCCCGGTGGCAGCAACGCCCGCCGCGTCGCGCATGGTGCCGTCGGTGACGAGGGCCGCGACGCCGCGCTTCTTCATTCGCGCCACCAGGATGTCGCCGAAGATCGCCGCCTCGGTCACGCCGCGCGCATCAGCGACCGCGACGACCCCTGCCGGCATGTCCTCGATTGCCGCGCGGGTCGAGCGCGGCGAGGCCCAGGCCTCAGGGACCGCCAAATCCTCCCGCGCCGGGATGAAGCGCATGGTGAAGGCCGGCCCGACCAAGCGCTCGGTTCCGCCCGCCAGCGGCTTCGGCCCGCGCATATAGGCATTGCGGATGCCCTTCTTGAGCAGGACCGTGGTGATGGTCGCGGTCGTGACGTCGGCGAGCAAAGCGAGAGCCTCGGCGGAGATCATCGGAGTAAACCCTTGCAGAGCGGTTCAATCTTAGCCCGGCGAGAGCCCGTGCGAGACCTCAATCCCACACGGGCGCGCCGGAAAAGGAGTAGTTGACGACCCGTCCGCGCGGATGCGCCAGTGCGCCGATGCGGGCCATCTCCTCCTCGGTCAGCGTGAAGTCGAAGATCGCCGCATTGCTTGCGAGCCGTTCGATCTTGGCGGTGCGCGGGATCACGACGATCTCCTGCTGCACGAGCCAGCGCAGGCACACCTGGACCGCCGACTTGCCGTGCGCCTTGCCGATCTCGTTCAACACCGGATCGCGCGCCGCCTGTCCGCGCGCGATCGGGCTGTAGGCGACGACCGCGAGCCCGTGCCGGCGGCAGGCCTCGATCACCTTGGTCTGATCGAGAAAGGGATGAACCTCGATCTGGTTGGCGACCAGCGGCTCCGACGACAGCCGCACGGCCTCCTCGACCAGCGCGACATTGAAGTTCGAGATGCCGATATGACGTGCAAGCCCTGCGCGCTTGACCTTGCACAGCGCTCCCAGCGTCTCGGACAGCGGAATGTTGGGGTTGGGCCAGTGCAGCAGCAACAGGTCGACCTCGGACAGGCGCAGACGCACCAGGCACTCCTTGGCCGAGCGTTCGAGATCGCGCGGGGCGAAGTGGGTCGGCCAGATCTTGGTCGTGACGAACACGTCGTCGCGCTTGACGCCCGACGCACGCAGGCCTTCGCCGACTTCGCGCTCGTTGTCGTACATCTGCGCGGTGTCGACGTGGCGATAGCCGAGCCGTAGCGCCTGCTCGACGATGCGCGCACAGGTCCGTCCTCTGAGATCCCAGGTGCCGAGCCCGAGCAGAGGAATGCGGGCACCATTGGCTTCGACGACGTGCATCGAGGCACCCGTCACCCATCCCACTGCGGCGCGTGCGGCGGGCTGACGATGCGCTTGTTGGCGCTCCGCAGGCGCCCCAGCTCGGCCATTTCCGCGTCCGACAGCGAGAAATCGAACACCGCCAGGTTGTCCGCCAGGTGCTGCGGGTTGGAGGAGCGCGGAATCGGGATGATGCCCTGCTGCACCAGGTAGCGTAGCGAGACCTGGGCCGGGCTCTTGCCGTGCGCCGCGCCGATGCGCGCGAGCACCGCATCGCCCGGCACCGCGCCGCGCGCGATCGGACAATAGGCGGTGATGGAGAGGCCATTGCGCCGGCTCGCTTCGATCACCTTCGAGCGGTCGATGAACGGATGGACCTCGATCTGGTTGGTGACGAGCGGCTCGGTGGCAAGCTTCGCGGCCTCTTCGACCAGCGCGACGGTAAAATTGGCGACGCCGACGTGGCGGGTCTTTCCCTCCCGTTGGGTCTTGCACAGGACGTCGATCGTTTCCTTGAGCGGCACGTCCTTGTTGGGCCAATGGATGAGCAGCAGGTCGACATGGGAAAGGCCGAGGCGCCCGAGGCTTTCGTCGACCGAGCGCTCGAAGTCGCCAACGCGCAGGCGATCGTACCAGACCTTGGTGGTGACGAACACGTCGTCGCGTTTGATCCCCGACGCGCGCAGCCCCTCCCCGGTCTCGCGCTCGTTGCCGTACATCTGCGCCGTGTCGACGTGGCGGTAGCCCATGCGCAGCGCCGCATCGACGGCCTTGACGCAAGTCTCCTCCTTCAGCGTCATGACGCCGAGGCCGATCGCCGGAATGCGGGCGCCGTTCGCTTCGACCCATTGCATGGAATGACCCTCGCTCGGTGGACTTTCCCTATCTGACGGATTTTGCAACGGCCGACAACCGCGAAGTCGGCGCTATCGCTCGCCGGCCAGCACGTAGGCCCACAGCGCCTCGACGTCCTCGGGCTTGAGCACGTCGCCCCATGGCGGCATCTGGTTCTTGCCCCGCGTCACCGCGGTGACGAAGCGTTCGCGCTGATCGCGCGGAAAATTCCTCAAGTTGAACGCGCTCTGCGGATCCAGCATTCGCGGCCCGTGACACGGCGAGCAGTTGCGTTCGTAAACGTCGGCGCCGGTCCGGACCTGCTCCGGCGTGAACGTCTGCTGTTCCTGGGCCGACGCCGACGCGAAGCCGAGCGCCATCGCGCAGGCGATCGATGCCGCAACGGGCGTTTTCACGGTCACTGGCTTGTCGACCGACGGGTTGATGGTCTCGCCTGCCCCGCTACTCCGGCATGACGGCGAAGGTCCAGACCGATCCGCCCGGCACCACGTTCTTGAGCTGCTCGCGCGCCGCGTTCCACCACAATCCGCCGATGCCGGAGAGCACGGTGACGTATTGCCGGCCCTGGTGGGTGTAGGTGACCGGCATCGCATTGATGCCCGAGCCGGTCTGAAACTGCCATGCGAGCTTGCCGGTCTCCGCATCGATGGCGATGAACTCGCCGGTCTCCTTGCCGGTGAACAGGAGCCCGCCGCCGGTGGCAAGGATCGCCGACCAGATCGGATGGTCGGTGAGCGGCAGGCGCCAGCGCTTCTCAGCGGTCAACGGATCGATCGCGTCGACATGGCCGACCGCTTCGCCGGGGGCGACCGGCGCCGGGCGATTCTCGATGAACTGGTAGCGCTGGCCGACAAGTCGCTCCTTGATCGGAAGATGCTTGTAGAGGCCGGCCCGGTGCATGGTGGGCGCATAGAGGAGGCCGGTCTCCGGGTTGAAGGCGGCGTGCGGCCAGTTCTTGCCGCCGCGCGTCGACGGCCACATCTCGACCTGCTCGCCCGCGCGCACCTTCCGACCGACCTCGGTCTCCACCGGACGGCCGGTCTCCGGGTCGACGTGGCTTGCCCAGTTCACCTTCTCGTACGGCTTGGCCGAAATCAGCCCGCCTTTGACGCGGTCGAGCACGTAGAGGAAGCCGTTGCGGTTGAGCTGCATCAAAACTTTGCGCTTCTGTCCCGCGACGTCGATGTCGGCGAGGATCAGCTCCCAGCAGGCGTCGAAATCATACGGGTCGTTCGGCGTGAACTGGTAATGCCACACGATCTCGCCGGTCTTCGGCCGCAGCGCCAGGACCGACGAGGTGTAGAGGTTGTCGCCCGGCCGCGATTGCGAGGCCCACGGGGCCGGATTGCCGATGCCCCAATACATGAGATCGAGCTCGGGATCGTAGGAGCCGGTGATCCAGGCCGAGCCGCCGCCGATCTCCCAGGCGTCGTTGTCCTGCGGCCAGGTCTCGTTGCCCTTCTCGCCGCGCGCCGGAATGGTGTAGCGCCGCCACAACTGCTTGCCGGTCGCCGGATCCCAGCCGTCGATGAAGCCGCGGATACCGAACTCGGCGCCGGAGATGCCGGTGATCAGCACGCCGTTCGCGATCAGCGGGGCGACGGTGAGGGAATAGCCGTCCTTCCACTCGGCGACCTTCGACTTCCACACCTCCTTGCCGTCCTTGGCGTCGAGCGCAATCACGTGGGCGTCGAGCGTGGTGCGATAGATCCTGCCGTCGAAGATGGCCGCGCCCTTGTTGGAAACCCCGCAGCACACGACGCGCGGCGTCTCGGGCGGCCAATCGAGCGTGTGCTTCCAGATCTGCCTGCCCGTGCCCACGTCGATCGCGACCGTCGCCTTGGCGTTGGTCACGTACATCACGCCGTTGTGCACGATCGGCTGCGCCTGCTCGCCCCAGGAGTTGTCGAGGCTCAGGTTCCATACCGGCACCAGGCGTTTGACGGTCGTCTTGTCGATCTGCTTGAGCGGGCTGTAGCGCTGTTGGTGGTAGCCCATGCCGTAGGTGAGGATATTGTCCGGATTCTTCCCGTCGTTCTTGAGATCGTCGAGCGTCTGCGCCGACGCCGCGGCGGCGAGGAGGGCCAGAATGGTCGCAGTCGCTGTGATGCGTAGCATGGACGTTCCTCCCGACTTGGTGCCGACGAAGCGCGAGCACATCCGGTCGACGCGGCCGGAACTTGGATTTTCAAAACAGATTAGTTCATTCCGGTCGCAGGTTCGAGAGCATGGAGAGCAGGACAGACCTGCGGTCTGTTCCCATCCCCATTCGCGGTTCGCAAAGGCGAAAACGACGACATGGCATGCCGTCGTCAGCCCGTCTTCTCGAACAGCTCCCGTCCGATCAGCATGCGGCGGATTTCGCTCGTGCCCGCCCCGATCTCGTAGAGCTTGGCGTCGCGCAGAAGCCGCCCGGTCGGGTAGTCGTTGATGTACCCGTTGCCGCCGAGCAGCTGGATGGCGTCGAGGGCGACCTGCGTCGCCTTCTCGGCGGCATAGAGGATGGCGCCGGCCGCGTCCTCGCGCGTGGTCTTGCCCTGATCGCAGGCCTTGGCGACGGCGTAGACGTAGGCCTTGCACGCGTTCATCGTCACGTACATGTCGGCAAGCTTGCCTTGCACGAGCTGGAACGAGCCGATCGGTGCCCCGAACTGCTTGCGCTCGTGCACGTAGGGCAGCGCCACGTCGAGGCAGGCCTGCATGATGCCGAGCGGGCCGGCGGCGAGCACCACGCGCTCGTAGTCGAGGCCGGACATCAGTATCTTCACGCCTTCGTTGACCTTTCCCAGCACGTTCTCCGCCGGCACCTCGCAATCCTGAAACACCAGCTCGCAGGTGTCGGAGCCGCGCATGCCGAGCTTGTCGAGCTTTTGTGCGGTGGAGAAACCCTTCATGCCTTTTTCGATGAGGAACGCGGTGATGCCGCGGGCGCCCGCATTGGGATCGGTCTTGGCGTAGACCACCAGGGTCTCCGCCTCCGGACCGTTGGTGATCCACATCTTCGAGCCGTTGAGGACGAAGCGATCGCCTTTGCGCTCCGCGCGGGTGCGCATCGAGACGACGTCGGAGCCGGCGCCCGGCTCGGACATGGCGAGCGCGCCCACGTGCTCGCCGGAGATCAGTTTCGGCAGATAGCGGCGCTTCTGCTCGACGGTGGCATTGCGGCGGATCTGGTTGACGCAGATATTCGAATGGGCCCCGTAGGAGAGCCCGACCGAAGCGGAGGCGCGCGACACCTCCTCCATCGCCACGCAATGTTCGAGATAGCCGAGGCCGGTGCCGCCGAACTCCTCCTCGACGGTGATGCCGAGGAGACCAAGCTCGCCGAGCTGCGGCCACAGGTCGCGCGGAAAGGCGTTGGTGCGGTCGATCTCCTCGGCGCGCGGCGCGATTCTGTCCCGGGCGAAATTCGCGACCGTGTCGCGCAGCATATCGACGTCGTCGCCGAGGCCGAAGTCGAAACCAGTCCAAGCGTTCGGGATCATGACACGCCTCCCCGCGCAACGCGGCAGAGCCGTTATAGACCAGGGTCGCGGACCGTGTCAGCCGAAGCCCGCCTTCAGTGCGGTGGATTTGAAGTTCCTATCAGATCGTGCGGCAAGGTCCGTACAGGAACTTCAAATCCAAAACCGCACTAGAAACATATGCTTGCTAGTGCTCCTTTGATTCCGAAGTTCGCATGAGAGGGTGCCGCAAAGTGATGCGAACTTCGGAATCGGAGCACTAGCGCGCGCGGCGCCGCGCGCGTCCGACGATGCCGCGCGTCTCGCGGTCTTATCGCAGCCCGAACCACAGCGTCGCGATGCCGAGGAAGGAGAAGAAGCGGGCCGGACGATACCGCCGGATCGACGCGGAGCCGGATGAGGATCAGCGGGATGAAAATCCCGCCCAGTGCGGCCGCTGCAAGCACCGTGATCATGGCAAGCCCGATGACCAGCCCGAGATCGGTCACGTTGAACCAGGCGGCGGCGATTGCCCCCATGATCACCGCGAAGGCGAGCCCGTTGAGCACGCCGACCATCAGCTCGCGGCCGATGATGCGCCAGGCGTTGCTGCGGCCGAGTTGCCGCGTGGCGAGTGCGCGCACCGCGACCGTCATCGTCTGCGTGCCGGCATTTCCTCCCATGCTGGCGACGATCGGCATGAGCACGGCAAGCGCGACCATCTTCTGCAGCGATCCCTCGAACAGGCGGATGACCCCGGACGCCAGCAGCGCCGTGAACAGATTGGCCAAGAGCCAGGGAAAGCGGCCCTTGGCAATCTTCCACACCGAGTCGGACAATTCCTCGTCGCGCCCGACGCCGGCGAGCGCCCTGATGTCCTCCTCGGCCTCCTCCTCGATGACGTCGACCACGTCGTCCACGGTGATCACGCCGACGAGGCGGTTGCCGGTATCGACCACCGGAACGGCGATCAGATTGTAGTGCTCGAACAGGCGCGCCACCGCCTCCTGATCGTCGGTGGCGGGCACGCGGATGCGCTCCTCATCCACGAGTTCGGAGATGGGCACCGGCCGCTTGGTCCGCAGCAGCCGGTCGAGCGCGACGGCGCCCTGGAAACGATACGCCGGGTCGACCACGAAGATTTCGTAGAAGCGGTCCGGAAGATCGGGGCTCTCGCGCATGTAGTCGATGGTCTGGCCCACGGTCCAGAACGGCGGCACCGCGATGAACTCGGTCTGCATGCGCCGCCCGGCGCTGTTTTCCGGATAGTAGAGGCTGCGTTCGAGCGCGGTGCGCTCGCCCGCCGGCAGCTGGTCGAGGATTTCCGCCTGCTCCTCCTTCGGCAGGTCCTCGAGCAGGTAGACCGCATCGTCGGAGTCCATCTCGCGGACGCCGTCCGCGACCGTCTGCGCCGGCAGCTCCTCCAGGATTTCCTCGCGCACCGTATCGTCGACCTCGGTAAGCGCGGTGAAGTCGAAGGCGCCGCCCATCAGCTCGATGAGGCGGGGCCGCAACTCCGGATCGAGCGCTTCCAGGAGATCGCCGACATCAGCCTGATGCAGCTCGCCGACGAGGGCGGTGAGCGCGGCGGAATCGCCTGCCGCGACCGCCTGCCTCACCCGATCGACGAAGTCCGGGCGCAGCGCGCCTTCCTCGTCCCGCAGCGGAGCCGGGGGCGAATGCGCGCGCGGCGCGGCCATGTCCTCGTCATCGAGCATGCCGGGTCTCGGAAAATGATCTTGAGCGAGAAGGCATCTGCGGTTCTACGCCGCGTCCTCGAACGAGGCAATCAATGCCGTCATGACATCGCCGCAACGGTGTCGGCGTTGGAGATCGCCTGCGCAGAACCGCCAGTGGGACCCGACATGCTGCGAGGGCTACCGCGTCGTCCACGTCGTGCCCGGCGGCCCATCGGAGCTTTGACGCTAGGCGGCACTCCGGCAACCCCGGGGGCAATCCACCCGATCCCGCCCTGTGTCTTCTGCGCCACGCCTTACGATGAAAATTAATCGTGTACAGAAAATTCCCTGCGCGCCCTTTGCTATCGGAAAGAATCGCCCGCTAGATTGCCTTGCCCCTCATGCGGGGCATCAGGGGGATTGGTTTCAATGCGCAGCCTTCTTGCCGCGTCGGCGGCGTGCGTCTTCGCGGCCGCGGCTGCACATGCCGAATGTCCGGGCAATCCCAACGCCATCGGTACCTCCCGAACGATTACCGTCGATCCGACCGAGTACGGCCGGATCGGCACCATGCAGTATCGCCAAACGCTGCCGCTCGACGACAAGGAGGTCGTGCTCACGTTCGACGACGGGCCGATACCGCCTTACACCAACCGCGTCCTGGATATCCTTGCGGCCGAGTGCGCGAAGGCGACCTTCTTCATTGTGGGGCGCCAGGCGCGCGCGTTCCCCGATCTGTTGCGCCAGGTCTATGACGCAGGACACACGATCGCCAACCACAGCCAGAACCATCCGCGGGCATTCGACCGGCTCCCGCTCAGCCGGGTCACCGAGGAGGTGGAGGCAGGATTCATCTCGACCGGCGCCGCGCTCGGCGACCGCAACGCGGTCGCGCCGTTTTTCCGGGTGCCCGGCCTGCGCACATCCGCGGCGGTCGAGGCGCATCTCGCTTCGCACGGGGTGATGGTGTGGAGCGCCGACTTCCCCGCCGACGACTGGCGCCACATCTCGGCGAAGCAGGTGATGCAGCGCGCGCTCGACCGCCTCGAAAACAAGGGCAAGGGCGTGCTGCTCTTGCACGACATCCAGCCCGCGACCGTGCTGGCGCTGCCCGACCTGCTGAAACACCTCAAGGAGCGCGGCTACCGCATCGTGCACGTCGTGCCTGCGGGCCCCGACCGGCCAAAGACCGTGACGGCGCCCGAGCAATGGGCGCTGCATAAGCCGTCGAAGCTGGGCTGGCCGCGCATCGTCGAGGCCACGCCGCCGCAGCTGCCGGTGCCCAGCCCCGAGAGCTTCGGCTGGCCCCACATCTTCCAGGCGAGGGCGCTGGTCGAGACCACGCTCGTCAGCGTGGCGGTCGCGCGCAGCCACCGCCGTCAATTGGTGCGCGTCGTGCCGACACCGCGCTGGCCGGCGCGCACCCATGCCCGG
>WNGA01011588.1_pt1 | contig 21585 bp, 25 predicted proteins | sample 5400061 | NCBI WGS metagenome assembly WNGA01 (sample SAMN13153366, study PRJNA577476) | soil metagenome | isolation source: 100 cm soil or saprolite under grassland replicate 2 | place: USA:California | collected 2016-06-15
GCGATCAAGTCGCTGGAGGGCGCCTGCCCGCTCGCCTCAACCACCTCGCCTCCTGACGACGCTCGCCGCGAGTCCCGCGCTCGAGCATCGACCTCGATCGGCAGCCTCAACCGCTTATCGCAGGATCCGGGTAGCTAGCGAACGACGAAGGTGCTCTGGCCAAGGAGGGCGCCGTAGCGGTTAGCCCTCTGGATCCCGAAGCCGGGCCAGACGAACCATACGTAGCGTCCGGGCGTGAGCCGGCGAGTGCGGCCCGCGAACTTCCACTTCGTCGTGAGCGCGTAGTGGGCGTTGGTCGGCCAGACGCTGAGCACCTTCTGCCCCGGCCGCGCGACGCGCGACTGCGGCGAGGCGCCGAGCCGGTAGACCTGGAGATTGTAATAGGACGCGCTCGAGATCCGAGCCCAGCGCAGCACGGGCGGCTTCGTGACAACCGCTCCGTCGACCGGAGAGTAGAGCGCCACCCTCTTCGGCGTCGCCCGGGCGGCCGCGCCGACAGAGCGGTTGCCGACGGTGTCCGATGTCACGAGGAGGTACCGATACGCGATTCCGTTCCGCAGGTGTCTGTCCTTTAGACGCTTTCCCCTGCCCGAGTAAACCGTCTGGTTCGTCGAGCCGGTGCCCGTCGATCGGCTAATGGTCAAGTGGTCGAAGTCAGCATCCTTCGGCAGAGCCCAGGTGAGCTCGATGAAGCCGTCGCCCGAGCGGATCTTCAGGTTCCTGACCTCTCCCGGAGGTGTCGTGTCGAGGTTCGCCGGCGGGGCCGCGCCAGCGACGACCGTCAGCCGGGATTGGGAGGTCGAGACGTTGCCCGCCTGATCGCTCGCGGTGAACGTGATGACGGTGACCCCGAGCGGGAGCACCTCCGGCGCGTCGTTGGTCACGGGCACCCGTCCGTCGATCAGGTCCGTCGCGGACGCCGCAGCCAGCCACGCGGCAACCTTTGGGTCGCTCTTCGAGAGCTGAGAGGCACCTCCCGACGAGAACGTTGCCGGCGCAGGCGCGTTCAGCACCGGCTTCGTCGTGTCGCGGACCGTGATGGTGAACGAGGCAGCGCCCACATTCGTGTGTGCGTCCTTTGCGGTACACGTCACGGTCGTGGTGCCGAGACCGAAGAGGCTGCTCGAGGCCGGTGAGCAGTTCACCGGCACTCCGCCGTCGACGAGGTCCGATGCGGTCGGGTTCGTGAAGGTGACTCGGGAGCCCAGCGGCCCGTCGGCCTCGATCACGATGGGAGCCGGCACTCCAGTGAGCACGGGCGGCGTGGTGTCCCGGACCGTGACCGTGAACGTGGCGCTCCCGGTGTTGCCATGGGAGTCGGTTGCGCTGCACGTGACGGTGGTGGAGCCGAATGCGAATGTGCTCCCCGAGGCGCGCGAGCAGCTCGGCGCCAGCGAGCCCGAGACGAGATCGCTCGCGGACGCCGAGAAGGTCACCACCGCCCCGGCCGGGCCGGTCGCCTCCGCGGTGATCGGCCCCGGAACGGCGACCGTCGGCGGCGTCGTGTCCTTAACGGTAACGTCGAACGAGGCAGAACCCGTGTTGCCCGACGAGTCGGTAGCCTTGCACGTGACGGTCGTCGTGCCGAGAGGGAACGTGCTCCCCGAGCCCGGCGAGCAACTAACAGAGATGCTGCCGTCGAAGTTGTCGGTCGCCGACGCGGAGAACGTCACGACCGCTCCCGACCCGCCGGTGGCCTCCACCGTGATGGGCGCAGGCACGGATACGGTAGGTGGCACGGTGTCATTCGATTGCACCGTCACGGTGAATGAGGCACTGCCGGTGTTGCCGTGGGAGTCGGTGGCAGTGCACGTCACGGTCGTCGTGCCGAGAGGGAACGTGCTCCCCGAGGCAGGCGAGCAGCTAGGCGTCAGCGAGCCCGAGACGAGATCGCTCGCCGACGCCGAGAACGTGACCACGGTACCCGCCGGGTTGCTAGTAGCCGTGGTGATCGCCGCGGGGACCGTCACGGAAGGCGGCGTGGTGTCGACGACAGCGACGTCGAACGACTTTGACGCCGTGGCACCGGTCGGGTCGCTGGCGGTGCACGTGACCTTCGTGACGCCGAGGGGGAAAGTCGAGCCGGAGTCTGGCGAGCAAGTGACCGGAACCGTGCCGGCGGTTTCCGAGGTCGCCGTCGGCGCCGGCCACGTCAGCGTTGCTCCTGCAGACGAGGTCGCCTCCACGGTTTGGTCGTCAGGCATGCCATGGATCTGGATCGGCGGCGGGTCGGAAACCGCCGACGGCGCCGCTACGAGCGCCACGAAGGCGAAGGCGAGCACGCTCAACGCGAGCCCACGACGGAATGCTTGTCCCCCTCTCACTCCCCGGTGTACAGACTGCCACCGGAATCGCGAGTGTCAAGCGCCCCCGGTCAGGCTACGCTGACCCAGGCGGGGTGCCGGAGCGGTCGAACGGGGCGGTCTTGAAAACCGTTGGCCCTTCGCGGGGCTCGTGGGTTCGAATCCCACCCCCGCCGCTCGGCTTGCGTTGCGGCGGCTTGACACGTCGGCACTCGGTGTCGGATACTCGCGCGTGGCGGATGACAACGATGTCTTCCTGAACATGGGCGAGGCTTCCTGAACATAGACGACGCCCCTCCTCCCCTCCTCGAGGCCCGGAACATCCAGAAGCACTTCGGGCATGTCGTTGCCCTCCGGGATGCGAACTTCTCGCTGCGCCTGAACGAGGTTCACGCCATCGTCGGAGACAACGGCGCCGGTAAGACAACGCTGATCAAGATCATCTCCGGCGTCCACCAGGCCGACGCCGGCGAGCTGCTGCTCGACGGCCGGCCGCTGACGATTGCCAATCCGCGGGAGGCGCGGGCGATGGGCATCGAGACCGTCTACCAGGATCTCGCCCTTGCCGACCACCTCGACGCCGCGGGGAACCTCTTCCTCGGACGCGAGGAGCTGCTCCGACCTCCGCTGTCCTGGTTCGGCTTCCTCGACAAGAAGGCCATGCGGCGCCGCGCCGAGGAGGAGCTGCGTCGCCTCAAGATCGGGATCCAGTCGGTGGAGGAACCGGTTCTCAGCCTCTCCGGGGGCCAGCGGCAGGCGGTCGCCGTCGCGCGTGCGATCGCATGGGGACACCGCATCGTGATCATGGACGAGCCGACGGCTGCGCTCGGTGTGCGCGAGTCGAGCATGGTGCTCGAGTTGATCAAGGAGGTCCGAAGCCAGGGCCTCACCGTGATCATGATCAGCCACAATCTGCCGGAGGTGTTCGCCGTCGCGGACCGCATCACGGTGCTGCGGCTCGGGCGGACCATCACGACGCTCGAGACGAGCCAGACCAGTCTGGACGCCGTCGTCGGGATGATGACCGGTGCGCTGCAGGTCGCAGCGTGACCGCGACGCAGCGACGCCTGTCCCCGCTTGACAACGTTGTCGTGGCACGACGGGGCCGACCGACGATGACCGACGTGGCGAACGCCGCGGGGGTCAGCCTGAAGACCGTCTCCCGCGTCGTTAACGAGGAGCCGGGCGTCAGGCCCGAGACCGCGGCGCTCGTGGACGACGCGATCGAACGTCTCGGCTTCCGCCGGAACGACATGGCCCGAGCCCTGCGCCGCGGGCAGCGCTCGCGCACGCTGGGACTCGTCATCGAGGACGTCTCGAATCCGTTCTACTCGGCGATCACGCGAGGCGTCGAGGAGGTCGCGCGCAAGCGCGGGCTTCTCGTCATCGCGGGCAGCTCGGACGAGGATCCCCATCGCGAGCGTGAGCTCATCCACATGTTCTGCGAGCGGCGGGTCGATGGATTGCTCGTCGTTCCGGCGGGCGACGATCACCGCTACCTGCTGCGTGAGCTCGAGCTCGGCACGCGTGCGGTCTTCATCGATCGGCCACCCGGAAAGCTTCGCGCGGACGTCGTGCTGCTCGACAATGTCGGAGGCGCACGCAGCGCCGTCGAGCATCTACTGGCGCATGGGCATCGTCGCATCGGAATGATCGGCGACGAGAAGACGATCTTCACGGCCGTCGAACGGCTTCGCGGCTACCGCGAGGGGCTCGAGAGGGCCGGGATCGACGTGGACGACTCGCTGGTGCGGCTCGGCGCCCACGATGCGGAAGCCGCCGAGTCGGCAACGCGCGAGCTGCTCTCGCTTCCCAAGCCGCCGACGGCGCTCTTCGCCGGCAACAACCGGATCGCCGTCGGAGCCCTGCGCGCCCTCTCACTGAACCTCAAGAGGGTCGCGCTGGTCGGCTTCGACGATCTCGAGCTCGCAGAGTTGCTCGCGCTCCCGGCCACGGTTGTCTCCTACGAGCCCGCCGAGCTGGGTCGCGAGGCAGCCAAGCTTCTCGCCCGACGGCTCGCGGGCGACGAGCGACCCCCCCAACGCATCGTCCTGCCGACGGCGCTGATCGCTCGCGGCTCCGGAGAGGTGAGGCGGTGAGGCCGATTCGACTCGAGCCGAACCAGGTCCACCGCTTCTATCGCGGCGGTTCGGCGATCGCCCAGTTCCGGGGGATCGTCGACGACAGCGAGTACGCGCCCGAGGACTGGGTGGGCTCGACAGCGGCGATCTTCGGCGAGTCGACAGCGGGCTTGAGCGTGCTGCCGAACGGCCAGCTGCTCCGGGATGCAGTTACCGCCGATCCGGAAGCGTTCCTCGGTCCTGAGCACGTGGCGTGTTACGGGGCCGACCCGATGCTGCTCGTCAAGCTGCTCGACGCCGGCGAGCGGCTGCCCGTCCACTTCCATCCCGATCGAGCCTTCGCAAGGGAGCATCTCGGTCTCGCTCACGGGAAGACGGAGGCGTGGCTGATCGTCGAGACGCGCGGCGAGAACCCACGCGTCTACCTGGGCTTCCGCGAGGAGGTCGACGCGGAGACGCTCGCCGACTGGGTCGCGCGACAGGAGCGCGAAGCGATGCTGGAGGCCCTGAACGAGCTCGCGGTCTCGCCGGGCGACTCGGTGTGCGTTCCGGCGGGACTCCCTCACTCGATCGGGCAGGGCGTGTTCCTGGTCGAGCTCCAGGAGCCGTCCGACCTGTCGGTGCTACTCGAATGGGGCGGCTTCGCCGTGGACGGCAGCCGGAGCGGGCATCTCGGTCTGGGCTTCGAAGTCGCCCTGAAGGGCGTCACGGGAAGCGCGCTCGGCGCGGAACAGCTGACCCGCTTGCACTCCTCGCGCGGAGACGGACAGCCATTCCACAGCGGGCCGAAACCACTGCTGCCGTCCGAAGCCGACCCGTACTTCCGCGCCCAGGTACTTCGCGGTCCCGAGATCTCCCTCGAGCCCGCCTTCTCGATTCTCGTCGTCCTCGACGGCGAGGGAAGCCTCGAGACCGAGCACGGCGACACGCTCGAGCTTCGTCGCGGTCAGACCGTACTCGTCCCCTACGCGGCCAGCGGCGCAAGGCTCACGGGGGAGATCTCGGCCATCTGTTGTCTGCCTCCCCAGCCGAGCTGAGAGAGAATGGCCTCGGTGGATGAGACGAAGACCGCGGACGCCGTCTCGAGCGACGTGCAGCTGGCGGAGGAGGAGTCGTTCTGGCAGCGGGCCCTGCCCTACCTCACGCGCTCCTGGCTCTTGGTCTTTCTGCTGGGGCTGGTCGGCTACTTCTGGCTCTCGACACCGTCCGGGACGTTCCTCACAGGGACGAATCTCCAGCAGATCGCGCTCACCACCTCGGAAGTGATACTGCTTGCGATCGGCGAGACGTTCGTGATCGTCACGGCGGGGATCGACCTCTCGATCGGCGGCATCCTTTTCTTCGCGGGCGTTTGCGGAGGTGAGGTCATGCTCCGTCTGTCCGGGACGAGCGCCCAGACGGTGAACGGGCAATATCCGCATGGCGACATCGCGATCCCGGCGGGAATCGCCGTCTGCATCCTCGCCGGCTCCGTCTGCGGCTTTATCAACGGGACGCTGATCACCAAGCTGCGACTGCCTCCCTTCATCGTCACGCTCGGGACCTTCGGCATGACTTTCGGCTTCGGTGACCTGATCTCGGGGGGCGCCTACCTCGGTGCCCCGGTGCCGCCCAGCTTCACGAGCAGCTTCGGAAACGGAAAGCTGCTCGGCCTCTACTACCCGATCTGGGTCGCGATCCTTTTCCTGGTGGTCGCGCACATCGTCTTTCACCACACGCGCTTCGGTCGCCACACGGCGGCGATCGGCTCCAATGCCGAGGGCGCACGGCGCACGGGCATCGCCGTCGACCGACACCTCATCAAGGTCTACACGCTAGCCGGGCTCCTGGCAGGTGTCGCCGCCATCCTCGACCTCGCGATCTTCACGAACATCACCTCGGTCGGGCACCAGACAGACAATCTGAACGCGATCGGCGCCGTCGTCATCGGGGGTACGAGCCTGTTCGGTGGTATCGGGACGATCCTCGGCAGCGCCGTGGGCGCGTTCATTCCGACCGTTCTGCAGAACGGCCTCGTCATCGAGGCCGTTCAACCGTTCTGGCAGGAGGTGGTCGTCGGAGCCACGATCATCCTCGCCGTCTACCTCGACCGGCTGCGCCGGCGGCGCAGCAACGCCTAGACAGAAGGGAGGTGCAAGCCCAATACCCAATCGTGTAGGGCACCGGATCCACACACAGAGACAGGGAGGTTGAATAGGTGTCACGCCATCGCCAGCTCATCGCTCTGCTGACGGCCGTGGCGGTAGGAGTGGCAGCAGTCGCTTCCACGGCCTCCGGCAGCAGCACCGCGCAGAAGCAGCAGAAGAAGACGTATACCTTCTACCTGGTCGCCGGCATCGCCTCGGATGCCTTCTACCTGACGATGAAAAAGGGAGCGCAGGCGGCGGCCAAGAAGCTAGGCAACGTGAAGGTGATTTTCACGGGCTCGCCGGCAGCCTTCAGCCCGCCGACGCAGATCCCGTACCTCAACGGGGCGATCGCCCGTAAGCCGGACGCGATCCTGATCGCTCCGACCGACAAGACGGCCCTGATTGCCCCGATCCAACGAGCGATCAGCGCCGGTATCCCGGTCGCGACCGTGGACACGTTCATCACGAAGAAGATCGCGTTCACAAACATCTCAACCGACAACCCAGCCGGCGGGCGGGCGGCGGCGGACGCGCTCGTGAAGGCCATCGGCGGGTCGGGCGAGGTCGCCGCGATCAGCGTCAACCCGGGTATCAGCACGACGGATCAGCGCCGCGACGGCTTCGCGGCGGAGCTGAAGAAGTACCCGAAGGTGAAGTACTGGGGCGTCCAGTACTGCAACGACAACCAGACCAAGGCCGCCAACCAGACCGCGGCGCTGCTCGCCGCGCATCGGAACCTCAAGGGTATGTTCGCCATGAACGTCGTCTCCGGTAACGGAGTCACACAGGCGGTGAAGGCCGCCGGAAAGGCGGGCAAGGTCAAGCTCGTGGAGTTCGACGCGGGCCCGCCGCAGGTGCAGGCGCTGAAGGCCGGCACCATCGACGCCCTCGTCGCGCAGTACCCGTACGGCATCGGCCAGCTGGGCGTCCAGTTGGCCTACAAGTACGTGACGGGGAAAAAGTCCGGGATCAAGAAGCACTACGGCACAGGGTCGGCCGTCATCACCCGGGCCAACGTGAACAAGCCGGCGATCAAGAAGTACCTCTACACGCCGTAGCCCGGCTGGGCCGGGACGGTGCGCGCCTCACGGCGACGCACCGTCCCGGCCATGCTCGAACCGCCGCCCTTGTGATTCGCATAGGCGCTTGTAAAGCTGAGCACGAGCGATGCGGTCTGAGGTACTGACCGGGACCGTCCTGGCGGGTTTTCGGGTGCTGTCGTTAATCGGCACGGGTGCGATGGGCACCATCTATCTGGCCGAGGACACAAGGGGCGGTCGGGTGGCGCTGAAGCTCTCGCGCCGGAACTGGCGCGGAACGAGCGCTTCCGTCAGCGCTTCCTGCGCGAAGCACAGCTCGCGGCGAGCCTCGACCATCCCCACATCGTCCCCACCCTCGCCTCCGGAGAGGAGGACGGCGTCCTCTACCTGGCGATGGCCTACGTCGAGGGGTCGGACCTGCGCGAGCTGCTCCGGCGCGAAGACAGGCTCGCGCCGGAGCGAGCGCTCGACCTCGTCGCACAGGTCGCGGAGGCGCTCGATGCGGCCCATGCGGCAAGGCTCGTGCACCGAGACGTGAAGCCCGGCAACATCCTCGTCACCACAAGGCCCGACGGCGAGCACGCCTACGTCTGCGACTTCGGCCTCGCCCGGCACGTGACCTCCGTCAGCAGCCTGACCGGCGACCGCGGCTTCGTCGGCACGATCGACTACGTCCCGCCCGAGCAAATCGAGGGAGGGCCAGATCGACGGCCGGGCGGACGTCTACTCGCTCGGCTGCGTGCTCTACGAGTGCCTGGCCGGTGAGCGCCCATTCGACCGTGAGAGCGAGCTCTCGGTCGTCTTCGCCCACCTGAACGAGCCGCCGCCGCATCTATCGGATGTCAGAACGGAACTCCCGCAAGCCTTCGACGCCGTCTTCGAGACCGCCCTCGCCAAGTCGCCCGACGAACGCTACTCGAGCTGCGAGGAGCTAGTCGCGGCCGCCCGCGCGGCACTACAAGGGAAGACCTTTGTGCGCCGCAAGCTCCGCCGAAGGCGGCTGGTGCTGGCCGCGGGCGTGGTGCTCGTAGCGGCAGGTGCAGGAATCGGCGGCGTTCTGGCAACGAAGAGCGACTCGACGGCGGCCAGTCCGCCGAGGATCACGCAGACCTCGATCGCCGGTGCCAAGCTCGGCCTGACTGCCGCGGCCTACAAGACGCGCTTCGGTGGCTGGCGCGCGGAGACGGCCACGGACAGCCAGGCTCCCAGCTCGAGCGCCGCCCAGTCGTGCTCGCCGCCGCCGAACGGCACGAACACGCCGGCCCCTTGCCCAAACTCGATCGCCGATCCTGTGAGCACTCCGACGTCGGCAGGCGAGCGCTCGAGGATCGCGGCAAGCTCGGCCGGGAGCCGGTCCGCGTCGAGCTCGGCAGTAGCATCGGAGCAGCACGAGCTCGCCGTCGTAGGTCATCGCGAGGCGCACTACGTCGCGAGCCGGCTCCGGGCTCGTGAAAGCCGCAGTCCGCGCTCTGACCTTGAGCGATGCCCGACGCGCGTTGGCGGTGGACGCCGCGTGCTCGAGCTCGGCCTCGTCTTCGACCAGACGCGCAATGATCAGCTCTCGCCCCGGGAGCGTCGCGAGCACCTCGGCAATCGCCAGAAGCCGGTCCAGCTGATCCTCGTCCGAGGGGAGCACGAGCACAGCTCGATCAGGCTCTGCAGGGGGGCGCGCGCGGGCAGGAGCCGCTCGCGTCAGGTCGAGCGACGGATCCTGCCCCAGGATTGCCCGCTCGAGCTCGTGGAGCGCCGGGGTGGGCTCGATGCCGAACTCGTCCACGAGCGCCGCCCGTGTTTTCCGGTAGACCTCGAGTGCCTCCGCTTGCCGACCTGACCGGTAGAGCGCGAGCATCAGCTGCCCGCGAAAGCGCTCGCGAAGCGGGTGTTCGAAGACGAGCTGCTCGAGCTCTCCGACGAGCTTCCCATGGCGGCCGAGGGCGAGCTCGGCCTCGATCCGCTGCTCGAGCGCCGCGAGGCGAATCTCTTCGAGCCGCTCGATCGCCGTCTGGGCAAACGACTCGTAGGCGAGGTCGGCGAGCGGCGCGCCACGCCAGAGCCCCCGCGCGTCACGCAGAAGGTCGGCCGCGAGCTCCGCCTCTCCGCGCTCGAGTGCCCGTCCGGCCTCCTCCGTCTGACGCTCGAAGCGGTCGAGGTCGAGCTGCTGGTGCGAGAGACGAATGACATATCCCGGTGAGCGGGTGTCGATCACCGAGGCGGAGCCGAGCGCCTTGCGCAGCTCGGAGATCTGCCGCTGCACCTGCGTGACCGCCGTGACCGGCGCCGCTCCCGCATAGAGGTAGTCGGCAAGCCGCTCGACCGAGACGACCCGATTCACGCTCAGGAGCAGGATGGCCAGAGTCGCGCGCTGCCTCGGCCCTCCGAGGAGAATCGCGCCTTGCTCATCCACGACCTCGAGCGGCCCCTCGATGCGGAACTCGAGCACTTTGCCGGACCGTAACCGCTCGATAGCGATTCGGTAGCGGCTGGTCCCACGATCGGGCACACCTGTCGAAGGGAGGGAACGCACCGATGAACAAGCTCCTTGCACTGCTTCTGCTCGTCCTGTCGGCTGCGGTCATGGCGACGACCTCCGACGCGACGACTCCGGGCAAGAACGGGCTGATCGTGTACCAGGGTCCTCCCCCGCACCGGCTCTGGGTCGTCGGTGCCGATGGAACGGGCCTCCGCAAGCTCACCACTACGAAGGGAATGCAGCTCTCCTACGAAGACCCCGACTGGTCGCCGGACGGCCAGGGCTGAAGCGGCTTGGCTGCAGCACCCACGACTGCGTCATGCCCGCGTGGTCGCCCAACGGAGGGCTGATCGCCTTTTCCCGGAGCTGGGGCGGCGTCCAGAACGACCAGATCAAGTTCGCCGAGATCTTCGTCATGACAGCCGGTGGCGGCGGCATTCGCCAGGTCAGCCATGTGACGACGTCCAAGCCGTTCTCGGCCGACGTCGGACATCCCGCCTGGTCGCCGGACGGGAAGCGGCTTGTGTTCGAGGTGCACAACTCGAAGAGCGGCGAGCCCGCAGGCGGGCGGGCGCTGTTCATCGTCGACGCGGACGGCTCTGAGCTACGCCAGCTGACGCCCTGGGAGCTGAACGGCGGTGGCAAGCTCGACTGGTCGCCGAACGGGAAGCTGATTCTCTTCAGCTCCGTCTCGCCCGCCCGCGAGGGTAGTCACGCGAACCTGTACACGATCAGCCCGGACGGCACCGGGCTGAAGCAGCTCACGAGGTACCCGGAGCCGAAGTCAGTAGGCACCGGGTCCTTCTCTCCCGACGGCAAGTGGATCGTCTTCAAGCGGTTCACGACCACCAAGCGGTTCACGACCACGCCGTTACCGGGGATCTTCGTCATGCGGGCGAACGGCACCGGTGTTCGCGCGGTGACCAGGGACAAGATCGGCTTCGTCCCGGACTGGGGCCCGGCGCGATGAGCGGGACAGCGCCCAGTGTCACGACGCATCGAAAACCTGATACCGGATTTGGTACCGCGCCCGTCGGACCCAGCTGTACCGAAGGACGGAAGCGGCGCCAAAACCCCGCTTCCGTCCTCAACTGCCTCGACTCGTCCCGGTGAGATCAGGGCAAGCGGGGTGACCAAAGGGCGGACAGTACGCCGGCGGCCGCAAGCAGCGCGGCGGCGCCTCCAAGGAACGCGTACGTGACTTCGCTCTTTCCCGCCTTGCGTCCGAGACGAGAGCCAAGCTTCTCGTACGCGGCCCGTAGTGACTCAGCCGTCCTCGCCCGGAAGGTCTCGCCGCCGCTGATGTCGGAGATGGCCCTCAACGTCTGGGGATCGGGAGCGAGGCGGCGCGAAGTCGAGGACCGTCCGCCGAACAGGCCTCCACCGAACTGTCCGAGCCCCGGCGGGAGCCGGCCGTGGCGAGTGCCGAGGGCGATCGTGTAGACCGGCATGCCCGCGTCCCTGGCGCGCCGGGCACCTTCGAGCGGCGGCACGATGCCCCGGTTCTGCCTGCCGTCGGAGAGAAAGAGAATCGAGACCAGCCCACGCGCAGTGGGCAACGGACGCGCCGGTGTGCCGGCCGCCAGCAGAGACCTGGTACCGAGCGCCTGCCGTCCGAGCTCGACCGCGCGGACGAGGGCGTCGCCGATTGCCGTACCGCCGAAGCCGCTGAACGCCCCGATCGAGTCGATCGACTCCCGAACGAGCTCGCGGTCGGTGGTAGGGGGAGCACCGACCTGAGCCTCGCCCGAGAAGACCACCAGCCCCACCCGTACGCGCTTCGGCACACGATCGAGGAAGGTGCGGACCGCCTCCTGAGCTGCGCCGAGCCGCGACGGGCGCACGTCCGTGGCCTGCATGGACAGGGAGGCGTCGACGACGAGAATCACGGTCGCGCGCTCCGACGGCACGAGCGTCCTCGCCTGGGGGCGGGCTACAGCGACGCACAAGGAGCCGAGCGCGAATGCGAAGAGCACGGGTGGGACGTACCTGCGCCACGGACGGCCACCGGCCACCTGCGAGAGGACGTCGAGATTCGTGAACCTGATCGCGTACTGCATTCGTCGGCGCTGGGCCACGACGTAGAGAGCAGCCGCCGCGGGAATCACGAGCAGTGTGAGCAGCAGGAGCGGGGCGCCGAAGGTCATTCTCCTCCCGCGCACAGGGCGCTGACCTGCACGATGCCACGGATGCCGCGCACGAGCCCCCCGGCTCGCCCGGCCACGATGATCCGGCTGTCGCGCACAAGTCGGGTCACGGAGACGCTCGCTGCAAGCCGCCGACCGGGCGGTGCAGACGTGTAGAAGCCGACGGCATGCGAGGCGCCGACCAACCGCTCGCCCGTGGCGCATCCGTGCACGACGCGCACGCTTCCAGGTTTCAGCCTGATGGTCCGCACGCGCCTGACGGTGGGCCGGCGCGGCGGGAAGACCCGGGCAATCGAGGTCGGAATACGTCTCCCGCCCCCGGCCCCGGGGATGCAGCCGATGTGCGGGCGGAAACTCGGCCTCGTGCTCGACGACAGGCCGACGTAGCGACCCAGGACGACCGCTGCCCGAGAGGTCGTGATCCCCGGGTTCACGGGGCTTCCGAGCGTGCCGAGGAAGCTGACGTCGATGGCCCGGTCTGACAGCTCGGCGTCGAGTCCTCCCACGACGTAACGGCGAGGGCACGAGAGCTGGTACTCCACGCTCGCTCTGGGCACGCGGCGATCCTTCGGCAGCATCACCCACGGTCCGGCGACCGGTACGCAGACCATGAGACCCCTGCACTCGTTCGTGGCTTCGGCCGGGCCCGCACCGGCGGCGAGCACGGCCGCGAACGCGACGAAGGCGAGGGCGAGCGCGCGTCTCACGCCACCCTCCTGAACCACAGCGCCGAGAGCGCGCCACCGGCAAGCAGCAGCACAGCGGAGCCGCCGGCAAAGACGTCGGTGATCTCTCTCGACTGCTTGCGGTGCCCGAGACGAGACCCCAGCCGTTCGTAGACCTCCCGAAGCCGGGTGTCGTTCGTGGCGGTGAAGAACTCGCCATTCGTCGTCCGCGCGATGAACTGAAGCGTGTCGGGCCTTGGCGGAACCCGGATGATCTGGCGGAAGCCTCCCGTCAGCTGCTGCTCGACGATCCCGTTCGGCGTCCCAACCACGATCGAGTAGACGGGCACCTTCAGGGCTTTGGCCCGCCGGGCCGCGGCCTGGGGCGACGCGCGACCGCCCATCTGCGCCCCGTCGGAGATGAGCAGCACGGCTGCGGGAGGCACGCTGCCGTCGCTCCTGCGCTCTCTCTGCGCGAGTCCGATCGCGAGTGAAACCGCGTCACCCAAGGCGGTCCCCTCGCCGGGCCGCAGCGACGCCAGCGCGGCGCTGGCGAGCGAGCGGTCCTCCGTCGGCGGCACCGCCACGACTGCTCGAGTTGCGAAGGAGACGACGGCGACGCGGAACTTCTTCGGCACCTTGGTCAGAAAGGTCTCGGCAGCGATCCGAGCGGCATCGAGCCGAGTGGGCTCGACATCCGTCGCCCTCATCGACCGCGAGACGTCCACGACCAGGATCACCGTTGCCTCTTCGCGCGGAACGGTCACGGTGGCACGTGGCCGGGCGACGCCGATGATCATCGCCGTAAGCGCGACGAGCAGGATCGCGAGCGGCAGGTGGCGACGCCGTCCGGGAGCGCGGTCGACCACGTTGGGAAGGAGGGCGGGGTTGCCGAAGCGGGCCGCGAAGGCTGCCCGACGTCGCTCATGGCTCGCGTACAGCGCGACGAGGAGAGGGACCGCGAGAAGACCGAGCAGCGCGAGTGGCCACTCGAAGCTCACCGGTACCTCCGCCGCAGGAAAACGGCGAGAGCTCGGAGCCAGTCTCCCGAGGTGCTCAGGACGACGTGCCGGAGGCCTAGGGAGGCCAGTGACGTCGCGAGCCTGCTGCGCTCCTCCACGGCTGCCGCCGCGAAGCGAGCTCGGAGTCCGGCATTGCGGGTGTCGACGCGAAGCTGTCTACCCGTCTCGGGATCGACTAGCCAAAGCTCACCAGCGTTCGGCAGTTCCTGCTCGCGTGGATCGCGGATCTCAACGGCGATCACTTCGTGACGCCCGGCAAGCTGGAGCAGCGGACGCCGCCAGTCGAGGGGCCCGCGGAAGTCCGAGACGAGCACGACGAGTGCGCGCTGGCGGGCAAGTGCTCCCGTACGCCGGGCAGCCTCCCCGATGGAGGTGGGGCCGACTCGCCTCTGCTCCTGTTCGTCGCGAAGCGCGGTGAGCAGGCCCATCAACCCGACCCTGCCCTGCCTCGGGGGCAGGGCGCGCGGCTGCCCGTCGCCGAAGGTGATCACACCAAGCCTGTTGCCTCGCCTGGTGGCCAAGTGACCGACGGCAACGGCGACTCCCTCGGCCACGTCTGCTTTGCGGCGGTCGGCGGTGCCGAACCCCATCGAGGGCGAAGTGTCCAGCACCAGCCAGCTGACGAGCACACGCTCGGCCAGGTGGATGCGGACGTGCGGCTCGCCCGTCCGCGCCGTGACATTCCAGTCGATCCGACGAACATCGTCGCCGGGGACGTAGGGGCGCACCTGCACCAGCTCGGAGCCGTGACCCTGGAGCGCGGAGCGGTAGTCGCCGGCGAGCAGGCCGTGAACCCGCCGGCCGATCGCCACGTCCAGCGCGCGCAGGAGCGCGTCCGGCATCGGGCCTGGGCCGGGACGCTCTGGCCTCGAGGCAGCCGGTAGAGCCCGGACGAGGCTCACGCCGCGCTGGTCCGCGCGAGATCGAGCTGGGGAACCGGCACGGCCGCGAGCACCGCTTGCAAGATCTGGTCCGGGTCGACCTCCTGCGCGAGCGCCTGGTAGGTGAGGACGAGGCGATGGCGCAGAGCATCGTTCGCGAGAGCCTGGACGTCCTCCGCCAGCACGTAGTCGCGGCCGCGGACGAGCGCGAGGGCCCTCGCGGCCTGGACGACGCTGATCGGACCCCGGGGACTGGCGCCGAACGCGATGTACTCGGCGAGCTGTGGCAGACCGTGCGCCGCGGGCTCTCGCGTGGCCTCGGCCAGCGAGACCGCATACGCGACGAGAGCCGGATCGACGTAGACGCCGAAGACCGCCCGCTGGAGCGCCTTCAGGGCGTCGAGCGAGAGCGCCTGACGCAGCACCGGCGCCTCGACGAGCTGCCTCTGGACGACCGTCAGCTCCTCGTCCCGCTGCGGGTAGCCGATCACCACCTTGAGCATGAAGCGGTCGACCTGCGCCTCGGGCAGCGGGTAGGTCCCCTCGGACTCGATCGGGTTCTGCGTGGCCATGACGAGGAAGGGGTCCGGGACCGAAAACGTCGTGTGACCAATCGTGACCTGGCGCTCCTGCATCACCTCGAGCAAGGCCGACTGCACCTTGGCCGGCGCTCGGTTGATCTCGTCGGCGAGCAGGAAGTTGCAGAAGACCGGCCCGAGCTCGGTGTCGAAGCTCCCGTCGCCGGGGCGGTAGATGCGCGTCCCGACAAGGTCGGAGGGGACCAGATCCGGCGTGAACTGGATGCGCGAGAAGGAGCCGCCGAGGACCGCGGCGGTGGTCTTGATCGTCAGCGTCTTGGCGAGTCCGGGGACCCCCTCGATCAGGAGGTGCCCCTGCGCCAGGAGGCAGACGAGCACGCGTTCGAGCATCGCGTCCTGGCCGGCGATGACTCGACGGATCTCGAAGAGCGCCTGCTCGAGGCGATCCCTAGCCTCGGCCGGCGAGAAGACGGGTGGGTCGTCGGTCCGGTCGCTCACGCGCGCGCTCCTTGTCTCGATGTGGAAGGACCATACGAACAGAGGCAAGGCCGGGTTTGCCCGCGGCGGAGGGGACTTCCCCGGCCGGCGAGCCCAGCCCGTCGAGGCTCGGACCCAGCCCCATCGTGCAAAGGATGCACGGGATGAGACCGGTTCGGCCTTCGACTCTCTAAGAATGAGCTAAGAACCCGGCGCCTGGGGTCCCCCGCCGCTCCCAAGGAGCGGTCCTCTGGGGGCGCTTCCGAAGCGCCTGAGTACAAATCTGCCTAGGCGGGAACGGTCCAGGAGACATGGCAGCAGTCCCTGCGCTCAGAGAGCAGGAGTTGCGTGCGAGCGACGGTTTCCGCGTCGAGACGCCGCGCGGTCGGCTCGGCGTCGTCCAGGAGGTCTGGCTCGGCGAGCACGGCGACCCGCAAGCGCTCGCGGTGCGGACGATCGACGGCCGGCACGGTCTCCTGCTCGCCGACGAGATCGCCGCGGTTCATCCGGACGAGGAGCAGGTCGTCGTCGAAGAGCCGACGCTGCTTGAGCTCGAGGCGCCGCGGCTGGACGGCGATCGGGCGGACGGCGCTGGGGAACGCCTCTCCGCGTCGTGGACGACGACGGGAGCCATCCTGCCGCTTCCCGAGCCGCCGACTCGCCTCCACCTGCCCTTTGCGCACGCACGACTGGACGCGCCTGCGCCGAGCGTGTTCGTCGAGCGCCCGCTCTGGCAGACGGTGGCGATCCTCTATGGCTCGATCGCGCTCCTCGCCGCCCTCCTGATCGGGCTGACGTTCCTGCTGGCCGCACTCGTCGCCGGTCACGCGTACTGAGTCCCGAAGCGGCGGGCGCAGCCGCTCAGTAGCGAAGCCCCTCACCACGCAGCAGCACACCGAGCGTGGCTCGGAGGATCTCCAGGTCGTAGCGCACCAGCCGCCGGGCGGGCCAGGTGCGGCAGGCCTCCACGTAGGCGAGGTCGAGGTCGGCGTAGCGCACGCCCGGCACCCCCTTCCGCGTCTGCGCGGGGCCCGTCCAGCCTGCCTGTGCGACGTCGCGGTAGTCGAGCCCCTCCGCACGCTGCCGTAGCACCATCTCCGGCGGCCAGGGCCTCGGTCCCACCAGGCTCATGTCGCCGCGCAAGACGTTCCAGAGCTGGGGCAGCTCGTCGAGGTACCAGGGCTTGAGCATGTGGCGCCCCGCCCAGGTGAGATTGGACGCGTCACCCTCGTACTCGCGGGCATGGCTCGCTCCGGGCTCGACCTTCGCGAGGACGTCGGCCCGCAAGGTGCGGAATTTCAGGAGGTCGAACGCACGCCCACGGGAGATCCGCTGCTCACGGTAAAGCCAGCCTCCGCGATCCCGCGGCACGAGCAGCATCTCGAGGGCCATGACGACCGCGAGCACGAGCAGCACGGGGGCGGCAAGGAGCAGCAGGACGAAGGCGACGACCCTGTCCAGAAACCGCTTCGCGAGAGGGTAGGGAACGGGATCCACGTGCGAGATGGGTTGACTCTATGCGGCTCCATCCGACGCTGGTCCTACCTTGAGGAGGCAGTGCTGATCGGAGCGACGCTCCTTTTGCTGGCCCTGATCCTCGCGCTCGCCGCGACTGCTCGGGTCTTTGGGCCTGTCGCCGTCGTGCTGACGGTCTGCATCTCTTTCCTCGCCGTGCTCGCCGAGACCGGCGACCGGGCGGCGGCGTTGCTCGTCGCGGGCCTTGCGATCGTCGCCCTGCTCCTCCTCCGCTCCGCCGCGGAGACGGCGCACGGAGTCTCGGTCGCCCGGCGCGAGAAAGAGCGGCGACACCGGCACCGCTCGAGACGACAGGCCTGGGAATCGCTCGCCACGCTCGAGGATCTCGAGCAGGGCGAGCAGGCGCGGCGCGCAGCCTAACCCGCAGGTCGGCCGAGCGGCTCGCGGCCGGGCTCGGCGTGGAACGCGACGGTGAACTCGTCCACGCTCAGGACCTCTCCGTCGAGGGAGCGCGCCGCGTCGCTGCGCAGACGGCTGGCGGTGACGTGGCTCGCAGCCAGAGCGTCGTGTCCCTCCCACAGCGTGATGACCATCGCCCGATTGCTCTCCTGGCCGATGAGGAAGTAGTAGCCGTACAACCCCTCCATCTCCGAGATCTCGTCCAGCGCCTCCCGGAAACGATCCTCGGCCTCGCCAAGCCGTTCGGCCGGCACGTCGTATGTGCTTACCCTCGCAACCATCGACCCCCCTCCCAGGTAGTTACCGATCATCCTTCCCAGATCCGTCCTTCCCCATGCGAGGCTACGAATGTATGAGCGACCCTCGCGCCCGGCCACTCCAAAGGACGGACCTCGACCCCGAGCCCCTTCGTCAGTTCGAGGCCTGGCATCGGGAGGCACACGCGGCCGGGGAGCCCCTGCCTGAGGCCGTGGCCCTGGCGACCGCAACGTCCGCGGGCGCACCGTCGGTGCGCATGGTCCTGCTCAAAGGCGTCGACGAGCGTGGCTTCTCCTTCTATTCGGGCTACGAGAGCCGGAAGGGCCGGGAGCTCGCTGAGAACCCCCGCGCCGCCCTCTGCTTCTACTGGCACGGACTGGGCAGGCAGGTGCGCGTCGAAGGTGCCGTGGAGCGGCTCGGGGCCGAGGAGTCCGATGCCTACTTCGCCACGCGTCCCTACAACGCGAGGCTCTCCGCAGCCGCATCCGGGCAGAGCGAGGTCGTTCCCGGGCGCGAACAGCTGGAGGAGGCCGTCACCCGGCTGCGCCGGCGCTACGCCGGCGAGATCGTTCCCAGACCGCCCGGCTGGGGCGGCTTCGTCGTCCTGCCCGACCAGTACGAGTTCTGGCAGCATCGCGAGGACCGCCTGCACGACCGCTTTCGCTACCGCCGGGACGACGAGGCCTGGGTGATCGAGCGGCTCGCACCCTGATGGCGGTCGAGCGGGGCCCGCTGGAAGGGCTCGAGCGCAGCCTGCAGGACGGTGAGCACGAGGGTGCGCTGGCTGCGCTTGGCTGGCTCGCCGGACAGGGAATCCCGCTCGGGGAAGAGGCCGTCCACGGCCCCCTGCGGCGGGCGGTCCTCCTCCTGGCCGCCGGGGGAGACCCCCAGCGCGGACTCACCCTGGAAGGCCGTGCGGTGAGCGCGTTGGCGGGAGAACTGGAGGGTGTTCTGCAGGAGGACGAGCTCCGGCGCGAGCTCGAGCGGCTTCGCGGCGAGGCGAGCGGCCTTCCTCTCGTGTGCGAAGCGCTGTCCGCGCTGATCTCGGACGCCTCGCTCGCCCGGCGCGCACTCGCCTGCGGCCTCCTGGCCGAGGAGCTCGAGGTGGAGTAGGCACCCGGTCGGGGGTCGAGAGAGTGCCGCGGCGCGCCGATACCTGCCTCGGAGGATCTCGAGGTGCCACTCCGAATGATCGTCGCCACCGCCTTCGTCGCGGTCGTCTTCGCGCCCGCCGCGGGCGCGTCCCAGTTGATCGACCGCGACGCGAGAGGGGTGCGCCTGGAGGTGAACGACCAGGGTCTGGCCATGATCACGTACCGGGCCCGCGGCCGTCTTCGCCACGTGCTCGCCCGGGGAGCGGTGAACGCGCTCCCGCAGGGCGCCGCGCGCCGTCAGGTCGCCTTTCGCGTCGACTATTCAGGCGGCTGGGACATGTTCCGCCGGGACGCCTGGAAGACCTTCAGGAACTCGTGCACGCCGGCCAGGCCCCCGCTACGCTGGCTCGTCGCCGCCTGCCGCGCGCGCGACGGCTCGCTCTGGGCCGTGCAGAGCTGGCGGCGCTCGCTGCCGAACTACGGCCTGCGTCCGACCAGCCGGCTGGAGGCAGCGTGGGAGCTCCGGCTCTCGCACTGGACGGGCCCGTTGCCTCAGCTCACGGTCCGCTTCGGCTGGGCCTACCGGCGCTACCAGCAGCTGTACGGCCGCCTGACCTATCGCGGCCGTCCGGTACACGGCTTCCACTCCACGAACACCGGACAGCCGCTCGACTCGTTCGGCCGCAACGTCTACGTGGACACGTTCGACTCCGCCTACGGGACCGGCTGGCAGCGCGAGAACAGCTTCCTGACGCACAGCGTCACCGGCGGCTTCTGTTACGGGTTCTTCCCCCACGGCGCGCGACCGACTGGCCGGGGCACGCGGTACCGGGCGACGGTGATCGGCCCCGGAGTGACGCCGGACGTGTACTGGGAGGCAACGCCGCCGACCGTCTACGACCGGGACTTCGACATGATCGCAACCGAGGACATGAGCCTGCTGCTCGCGGGCGACCCCCACTGCCGCCCGACCTAGCGGATCCTCGACGGCGCCTATGATCGCCGCGTGGCGACGGGCGACGACCTCCGCGCGCTGATGCGACGCTTCCCCGCAGGCGTCGCCGTCATCACCGTCGACGTCGGGGGCGAGCGGCTCGGGCTGACCGTCGGCTCACTCGTCTCGCTGTCGCTGGACCCGCCGCTCGTCGGCGTTTCGATTGCCCGGGAGGCGGCCATGCACGAGCTTCTGCGGGAGGCCGGCGGCTTCGCCGTCAACCTGCTCGCCGGCGGCCAGGAGTGGGTCGCCCAGCACTTCGCACGCGGCGTGCCCCCGATCGCCATGTGGCACGGGATCGCCACGCGCGAGGGTGCGGCCGGCGCGCCGCTCCTCGTCGGCGCGCTGGGCTGGCTCGAGTGCCGCCTGGCCGGGGAGACCCCGACCGGCGACCACACGTTTTTCACGGGGGAGGTCCTCTCCGTGGAGGCAGGCGAGCCGGCGCCGCCGCTCGTCCACTTCGAGTCCGCCTACCGAACTCTGTGATCGAGGCTGTCGTCTTCGACCTCGACGGCGTCCTGCTCGACACCGAGCAGGTCTGGGACGAGGTGCGCGAGGAGTACGTGCGCGAGCGGGGCGGACGCTACGACGGGGATATCCAGCGCGCGATGATGGGGATGAGCTCGCCCGAGTGGTCGCGCTTCCTCCACGAGAAGGCGGGCGTGCCCGATCCGCCCGACGAGATCAACGCTGAGGTGGTACGGCGCATGGTGACCCGGTACCGCGAGCAGCTTCCGCTGGTGCCTGAGGCGCGGGAGGCGGTGGAGCGAATGGCGGCCGCGTGGCCGCTGGGGCTGGCGTCGTCGTCGAACCGGCCCCTCATCGACGCGGCGCTCGAGCTTGCCGGCCTGGCCAGGTTCTTTCGGGCCACGGTCTCTTCCGAGGAGGTGGCGCGGGGCAAGCCCGCGCCGGACGTCTACCTCGAGGCGGCGCGGCGCCTCGGAGTGCCGGCGGAGCGCTGCGCCGCGGTCGAGGATTCTCACTCCGGGATCCGCTCGGCCAAGGCGGCCGGAATGCGTGTTCTCGCGATCCCGAACCCGCACTACCCGCCGGACGAGGACGCGCTCGCCGAAGCCGACGTCGTGCTCACCTCGATCGGCGAGCTGAGGCCGGAGCTGATCTCCACCAACCTGCAGGGACAGTCACTGTGACTGTCCCTGTGACTGTCACCTGGACATGTCTCTTTCAGGTGGTGAGGCGTCCCACCAGGACGCAGCCGTTGTGGCCGCCCAGGCCCATCGCGTTCGAGAGCGCGACGTCCACCTGCGCGCGGCGGGCCTCGTTCGGGACGTAGTCGAGGTCGCACTCCGGATCGGGCGTCCGCAGGTTAATGGTCGGCGGGAGGATGCCTTCGTGGATCGCCAGCACGCACATCATCGCCTCGATCGCGCCGGCTGCCCCGAAGCAGTGACCCATGACCGACTTGGTCGAGGACACGGCCAGCTGGTACGCGTGCTCGCCGAACACGTCCTTGATCGCTCGGGTCTCTGCCGCATCCCCGAGCGGCGTCGACGTGCCGTGCGCGTTGATGTAGCCGACGCGCTCGGGCT
>WNGA01004107.1_pt1 | contig 21559 bp, 15 predicted proteins | sample 5400061 | NCBI WGS metagenome assembly WNGA01 (sample SAMN13153366, study PRJNA577476) | soil metagenome | isolation source: 100 cm soil or saprolite under grassland replicate 2 | place: USA:California | collected 2016-06-15
ACCAACGCCTGCGCCACGCCCGACACGATCTCCAACTTCGAAGAAGGCACCGCCGGCGACCCGGTCGTCCTTCCCGGCGTGAACATCACCGGGAAGTGGGAAGTCTTTCACGACACAGGGGCGGGGGCGACCGAGACCATGAAGGTCGAGGCAACGGGGGACACTACGGACTGTCACAAGTACGCGCTGCACACCACGGGGAGCGGCTGGGCGATGTACGCGGGGATGGGCCTGACTAACCTCGCCGGCACCGCCATGGCGCCGACCGTGTATCCCAACACGAAGAGCTACACCGGCATCAAGTTCCGGGCGAAGGTCGGGGCCACCCATCCCAAGAACTCGCCGGTCCGCTTCAACATCTCCACGCCGTGGACCGAGGGGACGAGCTCGGGCGGCATGTGCGCGGGCAAGACCACCGCCACGCCGGAGAAGGCGGCGGTCGACTGCTACCAGCACCTCGGCCGGTACCTGCAAGACGACTACGCGGTGACCACCGAGTGGAAAGACATCACCTTCTGCTTCGATCGCGATCTCTATCCGTTGTCCTTGCCGACCACGATCACCAATGCGCAGCGCGAGGCGGTGGCCGCCAACATGCTGAAGGTTCAGTTCCAGTTCAACCAGGCCAACGACTGGACCGTGAGCAGCTACCCAGCCGAGGGCAAGTACACTCCGGTGAACAAGACCGCGCCGTTCGACCTGTGGATTGACGAGGTCTCGTTCTTCACCGGCGAATGCCCGGTGAACAACACGTTCAAGTCCACCGGCAGCGCCATGAAGGCCTTTCCGCAGAACAAGGCTCCGACGGGCGGCAGCTGCGCGATCTCCACGAACGCGGCCAAGTTCAACACGGCCATCTCGCAGATCTACGCGCGTTGGACCAAGAACTTCGTGCGCTCCGACGGCAGTGGCTTGAAGGTCATCTGCCCCGAGCAAGAGAACGGCGTGACCACCAGCGAGTCCATGGGCTACGGCATGCTGATCGCCGCCGCCATGGGTGACAAGGACAGCTTCGACAAGATGTGGGCCTACGTGAAGGGCAAGTTGAGCGGCGGTCTCATGACCTGGAAGCCGGGTCAGACCGGATCGGCGACGGACGGCGATGAGGACATCGCCTACGCCCTCTACATGGCCAACGCCCAGTGGGGCGGTTACAAGAGCGACGCCGACGCCATGGGGAGCGCCTTCGCCGCCGACATCGCCAACGACGTCATCTCGGGCGGCAGCAACTACAAGACCGTCTTCAATCCTTCGTACTTCGCCCCTGCCGCCTACCGGAAGTTTCCGGGCGGCTACGCCTCGGCGATCTCGAAGACCTACGGTCTCGTCAACGCCAACATCAACGCCTCGACGGCGGGCATTCCCACCGACTGGGCGGACCCGTCGAGCGGTGCGCCCAAGACGGCCGCCGAGGTGGGCGCTCAGGTCTCGAGCGGTCTCGACGGGCAGGTGCTCGGGTACGACGGGGCGCGCGTGGCGTGGCGACTGGGCCTTGACGCCTGCACGGGCGGCGCGGATGCCTCCGCTTCGCTCAACAAGATCATCTCGTTCTTCGCGACGAAATATAACAATGGCGACACCATCGACTTCATGAAGGCGGGCTGGGTCAAAGGGTCCGGGCAGCCGCACCAGAAGTCGGTCGACTGCCAGGGCTCGTTCATCGGTCCGATGGGCGTGGCCGGGATGGCCGCCGGTGGCACCAATGGCCCCAAGTTCCGCGATCGCGCCTTCCGCGCCATGCTCGACATCCTGGACTACGGCGACTTCAACCACACCTACTTCCCGTCCACGGTCGGCTTCCTCACGCTGCTGCTGATGAGCGGGAACTTCCCGACCCCGTAGTCCAGAGCGGCTGATCTTGAAAGCCCGGCGGCTCCGTACGCCGGGCTTGTTCGTCCCGGGGAACCACTGCAATCGAATGAACAGGCTTAAGAAGGGGTACGAATGAGTCCATCACGGTTCGTCAAGGGCCATACCCGATTGGTTGTCCTCGCCTTCGGCGGCGCCATGGTCTTCTCCGCTGCGTGCAGCTCTTCGGGGGGCACCGGAAACCCGGGAACCGGAGGATCCGGCGCAGGCGGCAACGGGGGAGCGGGAGGCGGCACAGCGTGCACGCCCGGCGAAAACCAGGTGTGTTTCAAGGACGGCAAGGCCGAGGGCGCCATGACGGGTTTTGGCTGGGTGGCCCTCGGTATGTTGGATATTCTGACCGACCCGACCTGCGACACCGACAAGCACGCGATCGACAGCGCGCACGCCTGCACCACGACGACGAACTGGAGCACGTCGAACTCCCTATGCATTTCGGGGACGATCCCGGCGCTTCCCGCCATGCCCTTCCAGAGCGACTACGACAACAACTGGGGCATACAGATCGGCGTGAACACGAGCGAGCCGCCGGGCGTCACCCTGGGCAAGACCCCCACGTCCGTGACGATCACGGTTTCGGGCTCACCTTTGACTGGGCTGCGCGCGGAGGCGCACGTCAAAGGCGAACCCGCGGGACAAACCTACTGCGCCGATCTCATGAGCGGTCAGGCCATCCCGTTCTCGAAATTCAACCTGGAGTGCTGGAACGGCGACGCCGCCAGCCCTTCGAAGGCGCTCTCCAGCGACAACATTCAGAACATCGACAAGGTCGGCATCCAGGTCTCCTCCACGGCCACGGAGATAGAGGTCGAAAATCTGTGCCTGCAGTCGATCGCGTTCCAGTGAACGGATGACTGCGCGCCGTCGTTAGACGGAACGGTCGGCTCCGGGAATCGCCGTCACGCCTTCATGGGCCGTGGGCGGCAAGGCGATGGGTGATCGCGTCGATTGGCCACGGCCTGGCCAGAGACGACGTGTCTTTCGTCCGGTAAATCGCGCGGTTAGCTGGCGCGCTCGGGCCTTGTCCGTGGCCGCGCGCGGGGCTATCTTGCGCGGCATGAAAATGCCAAACAGCGCAGTTCGCATCGTGATCGTGATGGTAGTCGGCTTCGGCGTGGGGCTCGGGGTGCCGTCGGTGGCCCGCGCGATCGATCTCGGGGGGCTGACCGACAAGGCCAAGGGCGCGGCGGAGAGCGGAGCCAAGGGCAAGATCGAGAAGGAAGTGAACGCCAAGCTGCTCGCTGAGGGGAAGAAGAATCAGTGCAGCTTCAAGAGCGACAGCGATCAGCTGATGCCGGGGTGTGACGCGAAGATCAAGAAGCTCGCGGACGCGCTCGTGGACGCGAAGAAGCGGCTGCAGCAGGCCGGAATCAAGGCCTACAAGTTCGAGGTCTCCGGACATACGGACTCGAGCGGAAAGGCCGACCACAACAAGGAGCTGTCCGGCAAGCGGGCGGCGGTCATGGTCAAGGAGCTCACCGCGCGGGGCATCGCGCCGAACGAGATCACGTCGATCGGCATGGGCTCGGACAAGCCGCTCGTCACGCCCGACGACACGCCGGCCAAGAAGGCCAAGAATCGACGTTACGAGATCCAGGTGCGCCTCTAAGGCGCGCCTGCAACCCCCGCTCCGGGGCGCGCGGCCTCGCGCGCCTCCAGCAGCGTCTTTGGCAGCAAGGGCAAGAACAGCAGGACCGCGAGCGTGGACAGCGCGTTGATCCACACCAGCGACTTGAACCCGACGTGGTAGTGCGAATACAGGCGTGACCCGACGACGTCGGAGATCGCGAACAGCGCCACGTTCTGGACGCTCATCGTCAGGCCGAAGCCGAAGCTCTCGCTGCCCTTGGGCGTCGCGCGGGCCACGAGATCGTAGAGCGGCAGCGAGCCGAGTGTGTAGAGGACGGCGTAGGTCGCCTCGATGATTGCGGCGGCTCTCGGTGAGTCATACCGGAGATAGAGGAGCACGCCCGTCCCACACACGGCGATCCCGATGGCCAGCGACACGCGTAGCGGCAACCGCCGGCAGAGCGCCACGTAGACGGCCGCGCCGACCAGGTATCCGGCGCCGCCCAACATCTGCAAGAGCCCCATGAACGCCGCGTCGACCTTGAGCACATCCTGCTGGTAGTAGAGCAGCGGGGTCTGGAAACCGGGCGCGAGGAAAAACAGAAACACCAACCCCGTCGTGGCCAACATCGGGCGAGACCGAACGATGGCGCGCAGCTTGGCGCCGGCTGCCTTGAACACCGACGCGTTCGCGCGGGCGGTTTTGGGCTCGCGCTGAAGCAGCACGACGACGGGAACGAACGCGAACATCACGAGCGCGCCTGTCGCCGCGGTCCACCCGAAAGCGCGCGCCGCCAGAAACCCGCCGATCGGGCCGCCGAACAGGTACATGCAGCCCTCCATCGCGGACCGCAACGACGCCAGCCGCCCGGTGGCGCCGAATCGCTGTCCGGTCTCCACCTGAAGCCCGCCGACGCTGGTGCTGACGAAGACCATCGCGGCATTCAGCGCGGTCATCAGGATCATGAACGGGAGGTAGCGGCGCGGGACGATCGCGAACGCCAGCCAGAACACGCCCGACAGCAGCGAGCCCCACAACATGTAGGCGCGCCGGCGCGTTCCAAACAGCGGGAACGCGTCACAGATCAGGCCCACCAGCGGCTTGCAGTACCAGGCGATGGTGGCCACCGCCCAGAACGCAGCGACTTCGTCCGCCCCCAGACCGAGCTGGTTCTTCAGCAGCAGCGTGAAGGGGATGCGGCCGATGATCCCGGGCCAGCCGAACCCGGTGACGAAGATGCCGAGCGCGACGACCGCGATCGGGGCACGCATGCGCGCCGGCGAGGTGGGCTCGGCGTCGACGCTCATGAGTGGTAGATCAACACGGCCGATGAAGATCGTCACCTGGAACGTCAACGGCATTCGCGCCCGCCAAGACGAGGTGGCGGCGTTCGTCGCGCGCGAGCAGCCCGACGTGCTCTGCCTTCAGGAGATCAAGTCGCTGCCGGACAGCATCCCGCAGACGGTGTGCGAGCTGCCCGGGTACTGGTGTTACTGGCACGGGGTGAAGGGTTACTCGGGCGTCGGGCTGCACGTGCGCAAACAGCTCGCGTTCGATCGCCCGACCTATGCTCACCCCGAGTTCGATTACGAAACGCGGATCGCGGTCGTCCGCGTCCAGGGTATCAACATCGCTTCCATCTACGTCCCCAATGGCGGCAAGGACTTCCCCGCCAAGATCCGCTTCCTCGAGGCGATGGTGGCCTACGTCGCCGCGCTGCGCGCGACCAAGGACCGCGTCGTCCTGTGCGGCGACTTCAACATCGCGCGCACGGAGCGCGACGTGCATCCGCGCGAGCGCAATGAGCGCCTCTACGGCCAGCGCCCCGACGAACGCGCGCTGTTCGAGCGCCTGCTCGACAGCGGCGGGCTGCACGACGTCGGACGCGAGCGCGATCCCGACAACGACGCGCTCTATACCTGGTGGGCGCCGTGGCGGAACATGCGCCAGCGCAACATCGGCTGGCGCCTCGACTACGTGCTCACGACCGGCGACCTCGCGACCGGCGCGCAGAGCTGCGTGGCGATGCGCGAGTACGGCACCAGCGATCACGCGCCCGTGGTCGCCACGTTCGGCGTCGAGCTGGAACGGGGGCCGGAGCCGCCGGTTTCGCCGCCGCCGGTCGCGCGCGGTCCCACGCAGGGGAGCCTGTTTTGATCGTCGTCGCCGACTTCGATGGGACGCTGACCATCGAAGACGTGACCACGCTGGTCTGGGATACGTATCTCACCTACGACTGGCGCGCGACGCTGCTGCCGCCCGCCTACGACGGGACGTGGACGCCGCTCGAGATGATCGCGCGCGGCTACGGCGGCGTGCACGTGCCGCCGGCCCGGCTGCTGCCCGAGATCCGGGCGCGGGTTCGGCTGCGGCCGGGCGTCGAGGCGCTGGCGAGTTTCTGCCGCGGCCGTGGTTGGCCGTTCGCGGTCGCGAGTCACGGGCTTTCGTTCTATGTCGAGGCGCTGCTGCCGTCGTGGATCCCGGTGACGTCGTTCGTGGGCAACTTCGTCGACGGTAGCTGGGAGGTGTCGCTGCCGCCCGGCTTCGTGCTCGCGCACGGTGAGGACTTCAAGAGCCGCGTCATCGACGACCTCGTCGCTCGCCACCCGGGCCATCAGACCGCCTACCTCGGCGACGGCCGGCTGGATCTGACCGCGGCGAAGAAGTGCGATCGGGTGTTCGCCGTCCGCGGCAGCCGCCTCGCCCGGCTTCTGCAGCAGGAACGTCGCCCGGTGTTCGAGTTCAGTCGTCTCGACGAGGTCGCGGCGGAGTTGTAACCGGATAAGGAACGATTACACTTTCGCGCCATGGCAAATCCCACCGCGACCCTCAGCACAACGCTCGGCGACTTCACGATCGAGCTGTTCGTCGACAAGATGCCGATCACCGCCGGCAACTTCGTGAAGCTCGCCAAGAGCGGCTTTTACGACGGGCTGCACTTCCATCGCGTCATCCCCGACTTCATGGCGCAGTTCGGCTGCCCGCACAGCAAGGATCCCAACAGCCCGCGCGCCGGCACCGGCGACGCACCCGGCGGCACCATCCCCGACGAGCACCCCGCGAATGCGAAGCTGTCGAACGATCGCGGAACGCTGTCGATGGCCAACAAGGGCCCGCAGAGCGGCAGTTGCCAATTCTTCATCAACGTCGTCAACAACCCGTACCTCGATTGGTTCAGCCCGGGGCAGTCGAAGCACCCCGTGTTCGGGAAGGTGATCTCCGGGATGGACGTCGTCGACGCGATCACGAAGGCGCCGCGCGCCGCCGGCGATCGGCCGAAGACGCCGATCAAAATGAACAAGGTCACCGTCAGCGAATAGACGATCCGGTCGCGCCCGCCTCGACGCCGAGCCTACCCGGCGTCGACGAACATCGGCGGCGCTTCGTCCAATCGCTCGGGCCGGGCAGGGGGTGTCGCGTCCTGCAGCGCCTGCTTGAGCCGCTTCCAGAATCCCTTGGCCACCGCTTTGGGCAATCGCTTGGGGGCCGCCGATGCCGACCATCGCGCGAGCACCGAGCCGTTCAAGCCGTTCCACACCAGAAACGTGACCGTCGCGCGCGTCTTGCGTTCCTCGAGATCGCCGGTGACGAACGCCGCCAGCCGATGGTCGCGCGCCAGCGAGAGGTATTGGCCGGTTCCCTCGACGCGCGCTATCGACGTGACGACCCGGAAGCCATGACCGCGCAGCAGGCGCGCGACCTGCTTGCGCAGCTCCGGCCCGCACTCGCCGTCGAACGGCTGGACCGAGACACGGCCCGGGGCCCGCGCGGGTTGGGCGGCGCGAGCGGCGCGCTTCACGGCGACCACAGACGTCACGATCAACAGCAGCGCGACGGCCCAGCGCTTCATACCCCGCCTATCATCGTCCGATTCGTTAACAGCTCAAACAATTAGTTGGAGAAGTAGACTCGACGCCATGCGGACCATCGTCATCGGCGACGTCCACGGCTGCCTCGACGAGCTGCGCGTCCTCGTGGCGCGGTGTGGCGTAACCGCCGACGATCGAGTGGTGCTGGTCGGCGATCTCGTCGCGAAGGGCCCGGATTCCGCGGGCGTGGTGCAGTGGGCGCGCGAGTCGAAGGCGGCGGCCGTGCTGGGCAACCACGACGCGCACGTGCTCCGTACTCTGCGCGGCGACGAGGATCGCCCCAAACATCGCGCGGTCGCCGATAGCCTGTCGCGTGCCGACGTCGCCTGGCTCGCAGAGCGGCCGCTGTGGCTGCGCCCGGAGTCGGCGCCCGGCGTCATCGTCGTCCACGGGGGCATCGTCCCGGGCGTTCCGCTCGAGAGACAAGAGCGCGACCACCTCATCAACCTGCGCAGCATTGCGGCCGACGGCCGCCCCTCGACGCGCATCGAGGGGACGCCGTGGGCGGCGCTGTGGCCGGGGCCCGAGCACGTCGTGTTCGGACACGACGCCGTCCGCGGGTTGCAGCAGCACCCGTTCGCGACCGGCCTCGACACCGGATGCGTGTACGGGCGCGCGCTCACCGCTTTGGTGCTACCCGATCGCGAGCTGATGTTCGTGCAAGCCCGCCGTGCCTACGCGGACTCGAAGTAGCCCGGAGTAATCACGGCGAGCGGCCGCCGGTCAAGCAACGCGATCGGCTGCGACGAACGGGCCTTGCGGGGCGCTCGCCACCGACGCCAGCTGGGGGACGCCGTCGCGGTAGACGACCGTGTTCGCGAGCGTGGCCTGAATCCGCGGACCGGGCGTGATGATGCCGACCAGGTTCAGCGGATCACACGCCGAGACGCGGACGATCTCGCCGCGCTTCTCTTCGCGTCGCACCGCCCGCAGCGCCTCGACCGCCTCGGGCGCCGCGAACTGTTCGCCCACGAAGCCGCCGACCAATCGACCGCCACGGAGCTCGCCGCTCATTTCGAGGCGGCGGTAGATGCGCACGAGATCGCGCCAAGGCGGCGCATGGGTCTCGCGCGCCAGCAGGTCACGGAACACGACCCCGTAGCGCTTGACGTACTGGCGCGCCAGGGCCTCGGCGCGGGTTTCGTCCGCGAGCGCGGCCGCCTCGGTCGACGCCGGTTCCGGTTCGGCGGTCGCGCGCCGGAGCAGCGACCATCGACCCGCCCCGGCGGGCGCGCCGGTCCGCCGCGTCCAGCGCGCGTGCCACCGCGCGCGCGCGCCGCCCCGCGACTGCGTGCTCGAGATCAGCGCCCGCAGGCCCGAGAACCCGTCGCCGGTTACCCGGCCGGCGGAGACCAGCTCCCCGAGCCCGTCTTCGACCTCGGCGCGCAGGCGCCGCGTCCCCGAGACGATCTCCTCGAGAAAGCTGGCGCCGTGCCGGTCGAGGAACCCGCGCACGTCGCGCGCCGGCGCAGACAGCACGCTGTCGTCGGCCGCTTCCGGGGTCTCCGGGTCGAGGAGCCAGGGCAGATCGGGCCGGCGCACGATCGCGATCGGCGCCGCGCGGCTCGGCGTGCCGCCCGCAGGCCGCGGTGCGAGCCGGCCCCAGGCGACGCCGCCCGACAAACACAGTGCGTCCAGCCAGCCGGTGTCGTAGTCGCGGACGCGGGCGGGAAGGATCGCGCGCTCCCAGGCGCCGGCCGCCGCCTCGAACCCCTGCAGCTGCGCGATCACGCGCGCCGCGCCCGGCTGGCCATGGAGCTGGGTGTTGGGCGCGACCGCCTGCCAGCGGAAGAGAAAACGCAGGAAGTCGGCCGCGCTCACCGGCTCGATCTCGCGGCGGAGGCTGTCCAGCATGCGCCGGTTGATGCGGGCCAGCAGCCGGCGCTCGCACCAGTGAAGATCGTCGCCCAGCTCGGGCAGGAAACGTCCGCGCAACACCGCGCCGTCCATCTCCAGCCGGGCGAGCGCCGCGTCCGCGTCCGTGCGGGGAACGCCGAGCCGGCTCGCGAGCCGCTCCGCCGTCGTCGGCCCCACGAGCGGCATGTGGCCGCGCACGATCTCGGCCAGCGCGCCCTCGCGCTCTGTCCACGCCGGCGCCCGCCGCGCGGGCGGCTCCACCACATCGGGCACGAAGCGCCGCTCGGGCCATACCATCGCCGCCATCGAACGTCGCTCGGCGGCCACCCAGTGTCGCGGCTCGCCTTCGAGCCGCGCCGCGCGGCGATCCTCGACCAGCCGCTGGAAATGCTCGCCCCATCCCTTGGCGATCCCGATCGCCTCCGGCAGCGCGCCCACGTCGAGCAGCAGGTCGTGGAGCTCGGCCGGATCGCGTGGGTCGGGCTCGGCCTCCGCGACCACCGCCTCCGCCGCCACCGGGTCGAGCCCGCCAATCTTGTCGGCCACCGCCGCCGGCAGGCCGCGACGAACGCTGACCGCGCGCGTGCGCCGCTCCTCGAGCGGCGCGTCGTCGAGGAACGCGTACGGGTTGGCGTTCAGGATCTCATGCGCGAACACCGACGGCTCCGGGCACTCTCGCGCCAGCGTCTCGATGCGGCCGTCCGCGATCCCCTGCAGCACTTCGGCGAGCCCGGCGGCGTCCATCGCCTCGACCAGACAGTCGCGCACGGTCTCGCGCACCAGCGGATGGTCGGGCACCTCGATGGCCCCGCCGCCGTGGTTGTCCTGACACGCGGTCTGCGCCGGGAACACCGCCGCGATGAGGTCCTGCGCGCGCATGCGCTGGATCGCGGGCGGCACCTTGCGCCCGCCGCGCATGCGCAGAAGCGCCAGCGACCGCATCGCATTCCAGCGCCAGCGGGTCTCGAACATCGGCGCCTGCAACGCCGCCTGCACCAGCAGCTCTTGGACGTCCGCGCCGCGCAGCATCTCGAACACGGTTTCGAGCGGGAAGCTGTGCTGCGGTCCCAGCGACAGCACGATGCCGTCGTCGGTCGCCGCCGCCTGCAGCTCGAAGTCGAACGACCGACAGAAGCGCTTGCGCAGCGCCATGCCCCAGGCCCGGTTGATGCGCCCGCCGAACGGCGCGTGCAGCACGAGCTGCATGCCGCCCGCGTCGTCGAAGAACCGTTCGGCGATGACCCGGTGCTGGGTGGGGACGCCGCCCAATGCGGTCACGCCTGCGAGCACGTAGTCGCGCAGCAGCTCTGCGCCGCGGCGATCGAGCGCGCACGTCGGTTGGAGTACGGGCGCCGGATCCTCGCCGCGCGCGTGGGCGTCGGCGATCTCTTCGCGCAGGGCGGATACCTCGGCCGACAGCTCGCGCGTGCGCGCCGGGCCCTCGCCCAGCCAGAACGGGATGGTCGGCGGCGCGCCGCCGGCGTCCTCGACCCGCACGCGACCCGGCTCGACCCGGCGGATGCGCCACGACGTGTTGCCGAGCAGCATGATGTCGCCCGCCATCGACTCGATCGCCCAGTCCTCGTCGACGCTGCCGATCAGCGTGCCGTCCGGCTCCAGGATGACGTCGTAGTTGGCATTGTCCGGGATCGCGCCGCCCGACGTGAGCGCCGCCAGCCGCGCCCCGCGCCGGCCCTGGAGCTTGCGGTTGACCGCGTCGCGGTGGAGCATCGTCCCGGCGCGCCCGCGGCTGGTCGCGATCCCTTCCGACAGCATGTCGACGACCGAATCGAAGTCCGCGCGAGCCAGGTCGCCGTACGTCGCCGCCCGCCGGCAGAGCTCGTAGAGCGCGTCCTCGTCCCACTCCTCGGACGCGCACGTCGCGACGATCTGCTGCGCGAGGATGTCGAGCGGGGCATCCCGCAGTCGGATGCTGTCGATCTCCGCGCGCCGGGCGGCGCGCACCAGCGCGGCGCACTCGACCAGCTGATCGCGGGTCAGCGGGAAGATGCGCCCCTTGGGCGTCGCCCGCAGCGCGTGACCGGAACGACCGATGCGCTGCAACCCGGTGGAAATCGATCGCGGCGAGCCGACCAGGCACGTGAGGTCCACCGCGCCGACGTCGATCCCCAACTCGAGCGACGCGGTCGCGACCACCACCTTGAGCTCGCCTTCTTTGAGCCGCCGCTCCGCGCGATGCCGCCGCTCGCGCGACAAGCTGCCGTGGTGCGCGGCGACCACCTCCGCGCCCAGCCGCTCGCCGAGGTGCAGCGTCACGCGCTCGACCAGCCGGCGCGTGTTCACGAACACCAGCGTCGACCGGTGGGCGCGCGCGAGCTCCGCGATCCGGTCATAGAGCTCGACCCACTGCTCGTTGGTGGCGACCGCCCCGAGCTCGTCCTTGGGAAGCTCGACCGCGAGGTCGAGGTCGCGCCGCTGGCCCACGTCGACGACCTCCGGGAGCGGGCGCGACGCGCCGACCAGGAGCCGCGAGGCCACCTCCAGCGGCCGCACGGTCGCGGACAACCCGACCCGCTGCAGTCGCGTAGGCGAAGCCGGGCTCTGCCCGGCGGAGCCTGTCGCGGGAGGGCGCGGGGACCCTCCCAGGGTCTCCGTGGTTGAAGTCGTGTCTCCCACCAGCGCCTGCAGGCGCTCGAGCGACAGCGCCAGGTGAGCGCCGCGCTTGTCGGGCGCCACCGCGTGAATTTCGTCGAGGATCACGGTCCGGACGTCACGCAACGCGCGCCGCCCCGACTCGGACGTCAGCAAGATGAAGAGCGACTCGGGGGTCGTGACCAGCACGTGGGGGGGCCGTTTCGCGGTCTCGCGGCGCTCGCGCGCGGTCGTGTCGCCGGTGCGGACCGCGGTGCGGACCTCGGGCGCCGGATAGCCGAGCTCGACCGCGAGCGCCCGAATCTCTGCCAGCGGATCCTCGAGGTTGCGCCGGATGTCGTTCGACAGGGCCTTGAGCGGCGACACGTAGAGAACGCTGGTCCGATCGGGGAGGGGACCGCCCGCCGCGATGGCCTCGGCGACCAGACAGTCGAGCGCCCACAGAAAGGCGGCCAGCGTCTTGCCCGACCCGGTCGGCGCGGTCACGAGGACGTTTCGCCCCGCCGCGATCAGCGGCCAGGCCCGGGCTTGGGCCGGCGTGGGAGCGCCGAATTTTCGCTCCAGCCACGTCGCGACCACCGGGTGGAACATATGTTCAGTATCTAGCACGGAACACCGCGTGGAATCAGGCCCATTGTCTTGACGCCAGATCTGGGGTGTATACGTTACCCCCCGCGCGAGCCGGCAACCCATCGAGCTCGCGCGAAAAAGCTGCAAAAAGAGCTCGCAAAGGAAACCACACAGCCATGGGCAAAATCATCGGCATCGACCTCGGCACCACGAACTCCGTCGTCGCAATCATGGAAGGCAAAGACCCCAAGGTCATCCCCAATGAGGAAGGTGGGCGATTGACTCCCTCGGTGGTCGCCTGGGACGAGAAGGGCGAGGTTCTAGTAGGTCAGATCGCGCGGCGCCAGGCGATCACCAACCCCGAGAACACGGTCTACTCGGTCAAGCGCTTCATGGGGCGACGGCAGGATGAGGTGACCGAAGAGTCCAAGCGCGTCCCCTACAAGGTGGTCCGCGGCAGCACCGCCGAGGCGGTCATCGAGCTCCGCGGCAAGAAGGTGACCCCGCCCGAGGTCTCGGCCCGCATCCTGATGAAACTGAAGAAGGCGGCAGAGGACTACCTCGGCGAAAAGGTCACCGACGCGGTCATCACCGTCCCAGCGTACTTCAACGACTCGCAGCGCCAGGCGACCAAGGACGCCGGCCGCATCGCGGGTCTCGACGTCAAGCGCATCGTGAACGAGCCGACCGCGGCCGCGCTCGCGTACGGTCTCGACAAGAGCAAGGACCACCTCATCGCGGTCTACGACTTCGGTGGTGGCACGTTCGACATCTCGGTGCTCGAGGTCGGTGAGAAGGTGGTCGAGGTCGTGTCGACCAACGGCGACACCCACCTCGGCGGCGACGACATCGACCAGCGCGTGATGGACTGGCTGGTCGCGGAGTTCAAGAAGGACCAGGGCATCGACGTCTCGAAGGACAAGATGGTCATCCAGCGCCTGCGTGAGGCGGCGGAGAAGGCCAAGATCGAGCTTTCGTCGGTCAACGAGACGGAGATCAACTTGCCGTTCTTGACCGCAGACGCCAGTGGCCCGAAGCACATGCAGATCAAGCTGTCGCGCGCGAAGCTCGAGCAGATGATGGGCGACCTCGTGCAGCGCACGATCGAGCCGACCAAGAAGGCGCTCGCCGACGCGAACAAGAAGCCGGCCGACATCGCCGAGGTCGTGCTGGTCGGCGGCTCGACCCGCATCCCGATGGTCCAGAAGCTGGTGAAGGAGTTCTTCGGCAAGGAGCCGCACAAGGGCGTCAACCCCGACGAGGTCGTCGCGTTGGGCGCGGCGGTCCAGGCGGGTGTGCTCGCGGGCGACGTCAAAGACATGCTGCTGCTCGATGTCACCCCGCTGTCGCTGGGCATCGAGACGCTGGGTGGCGTGATGACGACGCTCATCCCGCGCAACACCACCATCCCGACCAAGAAGAGCGAATCGTTCTCGACCGCGGCCGACAACCAGAGCTCGGTCGAGGTCAAGGTGTTCCAGGGCGAGCGGCCGATGGCGGGGGACAACCGCCTGCTGGGCAAGTTCGGCCTGGACGGCATCCCGCCCGCGCCGCGCGGCGTGCCCCAGATCGAGGTCACGTTCGACATCGACGCCAACGGCATCGTCAATGTGTCGGCCAAGGACAAGGCGACCAGCAAGGCGCAGCACATCACGATCACGGCGTCGTCCGGTCTCTCCGACGCGGACATTCAGCGCATGGTGAAGGACGCGCAGGAGCACGAGGCGGAAGACAAGAAACGCCGCGAGGCGATCGACGCGCGCAACAAGCTGGAGGCGCTGACGTTCCAGGTGCAGAAGCACCTCGACGAGAACCGGGACAAGATCCCGGAGGGCGATCGAACCGAGCTGGAGGCGGCCCTCAAGGACGCCAAGGACACGGTCGAGAACAACCGCGACCCGAACGAAGCACCGGTGTTCGAGGGCGCATTCGAGCGGTTGCAGAAGGCGTCGCACAAGATGGCTGAGGCCCTCTACCGCAGCGCCGCGGGTGCGACCGCCGGCGGCGAAACCCCGCCCGCTCCTGAGGGCGAGGGCGCCGCGCCGCCGCAAGCCGGTGGCAAGGACGACGTCATCGACGCCGAGTACACCGAAGGCCCGAAGAACTAGGCCTGCGGTCGCCCTCGACCACCAGCACTTGTTTGTGACCGTGACGGTTACCGCCATCTAGCTCATCGCGGGAGGATGGAACCCTCCCAGGGTTCCCATGTAGAAGACATTTCGGGGCCCCGTGATGAGCGGGGCCCTGGTATCGTTGAGGGCATGTCGTCGGACCGGATCCGGCGCGGCGTGGTCACGGGGTTGTGGCTCTGCGTCGTCTTCGTGGCCTACGTGACGACGGCCCGGGTCGGTCTGAGCTTCGACGCGCTCGCCGGCATTGCGACCACCGTGTGGCCGCCCGCGGGGATCGCGCTGGCGACGTTGGTGCTGGGCGGCATCCGGATGTGGCCGGTGATCACGCTGGCCGCGTTGGTCGTCAACCTCACCACCGGGATCCCGCCCTGGAGCGCGATGGTGATCGCGATCGGGAACACCTGGGAGGCGATCGCGGGGGCGTGGCTGCTCAACCGGTTCGGGTTCGATACCCGGCTGGCGCGGCTACGTGACGTGCTGCTGCTCGGCGCCGCGGCGGTCTGCACCACCACCCTGGCCGCCAGCTTCGGATTGGCGGCCAGCCTGCTCGCCGGGTTGCAGTTGCCGGACGGTCCGACGTCGTTCTGGGCGGTGTGGTGGGTCGGCGATGCGATGGGTGTGCTGCTGATCGGCGGGCTGATTTGCACGTGGGTCACGGGCGGCCGCGCATCCCGAAACCCGTGGCGCTGGCTGGAAGCGCTGCTGCTCGCGGGCGCATTCTGGTTCGTCAGTATGGTCGTGTTCCGGCGGCTGCTCGACTTTCCCGCGATCGAGCTCGTACCGGGGACGTTCACGATGGTGCCGCTGCTGATCTGGGCGGCGCTGAGCTTCGAGCAACGTGGGGTCACCGCGGCGCTGTTGTTGGTGGCGGCGATGGCGGTGACCGCGCCGCTGTCGGGTGCTGGCGCCGCCGCACCGCGCACGCCGCATCAGCACCTGTTCCTGTTGCAGGCCTACATGGCCGTGACGACCGTGAGCATGTTGATCCTCGCCGCCGCACTGGCCGAGCGGAAGGCCGCGATCGGCGCACGCGACGAGTTCATTTCGATTGCTTCGCACGAGCTCAAGACGCCGCTTACCGCGCTCAAGTTGCGCCTCGATGCGGCGACGCGGCCGGCGAGCACCGGCGCGGCAGCCGGCGCCGAACTGAACGATAAGCGGCTGCGCGCGCTGGTCGCCGCCAATACCACGACCGACCGGCTGGTCACGTTGGTGGACAACCTGCTCGACGTCTCGCGCCTGCACGCGGGCGTTCTCGTGTTACAGCTCGAACCCGTCTCGATGGAGGAGGTCGTGCACGAGGTGGCAGGGCGGCTGCGTGAGCAGGCGGCGGAGTCGGGTTCCACGATCGAGGTCCATATCCCCGAACGGGTAGTCGGGATTTGGGACAGGACCCGCATGGAACAAGTCGTGACCAACCTGTTGACGAACGCGATCAAGTACGGCAGGGGCAAGCCGATCCGGATCTCGGCCCGGGCGGCGAACGGGCGGCTGCAACTCCGGGTGCGCGATGCTGGGATTGGGATCTCGCGTCTCAACCAATCGCGGATCTTCCACGCCTTCGAGCGCGTGGTCACCGCCAATCGGGTCGGGGGGCTCGGGCTCGGGCTCTACATCGGACAGCAGATCGCTGCCGCACACCATGGGACACTGCTGGTGGATAGCGAGCCCGATCGCGGGACCACGTTCACGCTCGACATGCCGATGGGTCCGATTTCGTCGATGTCATGATGGGAACCCTGGGAGGGTTCCCAAACCCTCCCGCTCGACGCGATCGATGGCGTGTACACTCGACGCGATCGGGGGCCCATCTCCGCGGTTGCTTGGCGGGCGTTGCTTGGCGGGCGTTACTTGGCGGCGGTGAGGGTCTGCAGCTGCGTCTGTGCGGAGGCGACCCAGCGTTTCTCCGCGGGGTTCTTCTCCATCGTCACGTAGGTCTGGTACGCTTGCCGCGCCTCGGCGTTTCGCCCCAGCTGCTGCAGGGTACGGCCGAGGCCGTAATACGGGTCGGGATCGGCGGGACGGAGCTTGATGTAGCGTTCGTAGGCGTCCACCGCCTCCTTGAGGCGACCCTTGGTCCGCAGCGCGAACGCGAGGTCGTACCAGGCGAGCGGGTGGGCGGGGGCCCTGTCGACCGCGGCGCGGAGGACCTCGATAGCCTCGTCGTCGCGGCGAATCTTGAGCAGCAGCTCGCCGAGCGCCACGCGGGGGAGAATGTTCTTTGGGTCGGCGGCGATGGACTGCCGAAACTTCGCGATCGCGTCTTCGATGTGACCCCGGTCGCGCAGCGACTGCGCCTCGGCATACGCCGCCGAGCCCGGCGAGGCGGCTGTTGGCTTGGGGGTCGCGGCCGCCCGCTCGTTGCCCTCGGCCGGGGTGGTGGCGGCCGGCGTGGGAGCGGGCGCGGACACGCTCGTCGCGAGCTCGGCGATCACGCCCTGCGCGTGCTCGAGCCATTTCTGCGACTTGGGATCTTTTTCCATGGCGACGTACTTCTTGAGCGAAGCGAGCGCACCCACCTTGTCGCCCGTGTCGCGCAAGCAGAGCCCAAGGCCGTAGTGGGGCGAGGGCGTGGTCGGGGACAGCGCCAGGAAGCGGCGGTACGCGACGATCGCGCGGTCGCAGCGCTCCGAGCGGCGTCGCGCCGACGCGAGCTGGTACCAGCCGTCCGCGTAGCTCGGGTCGGCGGCGACGGCAACTTCGAACTTCTCCGCGGCGTCGGCGTACTTCTTCGCCTGCATCAGCGCAACGCCGTTCGCGAAGGCGGCCTCGGCAGGCGATGCCCCGGACGCGGGGGGCGGTGTGGTCGCGCCCGCGGGCGCGGCGGTGACGGCGCGGGCCCCGACGATGACCGACGTGCCGAGCAGCAGGAGGGCGGCGAACGTTCTTGTCACGATTGAAATCCTAATCTCTCTCGACGAAATCGATGGGTTTCTTGACGGGCCTGAAGTGTAGGTAGGGTAATGTAGTGAAGACGATGATCGAAGTCATCGGAAACCTCGTGATGGGATCACTCGCGTGCGTGCTGTTCCTCGCGACAGTCTCGATGCAGAGATTGGCTCGTTAGCGTAGACTCTCGGCCCCGATGCGGCCCGTCCGCTATGAGGACTTCACCCTCGGCGACCTGACGGCGATCCGAAACCTCCTGCGTGGGGGTTCGGTCATCGACTGGCATCGCCTCTACTTCGCCGACCGCGATGAGGTCGATCGCTTCCTGCGGGTCAACGAGTTCGACCCCGGGGACGAGAACGACATGCGGCGTCTCAACGAGCTGCGCGAGGCGGCGGTCGAGTACCTCGAGCGGCACCTCGGGTTGCAGGTCCCCGACGAGGTGGCGCACGGGGTGCCGCCCCGGGACTTGCTTTTGATCGCGTCGCAGAAGGGCCGCAGGCGGACCCACGCGTGTGTCGTGCTCAAGGTCATGCACGTCATGCATCACCTCGCGGGCCGGGAGCTGCTCACCAAGTTGCCCGTGTCGGGCGATCAGATCTTCCACCTGGTGGAGGAGAAGGTGTTGCGCACGGTCGAGGAGATCAAGGCGGTCGGCTGTCCGGTGGTGGAGTTCGAGTGGAGCCGCAAGCACGCGGACAGCCTGATCACCAAGCTGCTGGCCAAGAAGGAATCCATCGCGGCCGACGTCTACGACAAGCTGCGCTTTCGGATGATCACGAACACCGAAGAGCAGCTGGTGTTCGTGCTGCGCGAGCTGACCCAGCGCCTGGTCCCGTTCAACTACGTGATCCCGGGCCAATCGCTGAACGACATCATCAAGATCCGCGAGACTCTCGGCCGGTCACCCGCGCTGCAGCGGTTTCTGCCCGAGATCACGGACCTCGCGGCGGTCGCGGCCGACAAGAAGCCGGCGCCGCTCAATGAGTTCTCGGGTCCTGGGTTCCGCGTCATCAACTTCGTCGGTGACCTGCCGGTGCGCATCGACAAGTACCTGTGCCGGCTGCCCGACGACCCCATCTTCGCCGAGTACGGCACGATCGTGTTCGTTCAGACCGAGTTCCAAATCAACGACACGCGCACCGCCGACAACAACGAACGCGGCGAGAACAGCCACGAGAAGTACAAAGAGCGTCAGATGACGCGCGTCAAGGCGCGGCTCATGCACGGCATGAAGGACGACATCGCGGACTAGGCCTGGACTTAGGCCTGGACTAGGCGGCCGGACCAGCCCGACTAGAGCCGAACCCCGACGCCGGCCTGGACGTCGACGTTGAACGTGAAGTTGGGTAGGCCGAGGGCGGTGTTGACGTTGAGCATGAGGTTCGCCGCGCTACCGAGCTCGAACATCAGCCCGGCCGTCGGACCCACCAGGAAGGGGCCGCCGTTCAGCGTGTCCACGCACTGCTGCATGCTCGTCGACGTTGCCGAAGGCCTGCACGTACGGTCCATGTCGAACACCACCGCGTGACGGATGTAGCCGCCGCCGATCTGGCCGCCGATTGTGATGTGGAGAGATCCGGGCAGGAGGTAGGCAACCTTCGCGAATCCGGCCGCCGCGGTCGTCGACGGCGTGCAGAACATGTCGGAGCCGCACCCCACGGTCGAGGTCTTGCCGTTGAGGCCGTTGACGTACTGCAGGCGCAGCGACGCCGAGATCAACAGGTCGGGGCGGAGAAAGAACCCGACCTCGGGCGCGATCTGCGCCGCCTGAGCCATCGCGAACCCCGCCGACGACAGCTTGTGCGCGTAGGGATCGAGCTCGCCCTTGCCCGAGGCGAGGCCGAACCCGGTGCCGGCCGCGACCGCGATGAAGAACACGCCCTTCTGGCCGCCGGCGTCGTCCTTGTCGTCGTCGTCGTCGCTGCCGGGCCGCCTCCTGCGCGGCGGCGCCTTGGGCCGGTTCGAGGAAGACGCGTCGCCATCGCCGTCATCGGCCTGCACGCTCGGTCCTCCCCCGCCTGAATCGTCTCCGCCGGCGGCGGCCGCGCCGCCTTCGCCCGCGAGCACCGCCTCCTCGAACGCCTCCTGCAGCTCGGGCGTGACCAGCGTCTTCGTCAGCTTGATGTCGGGCTGGATCTCCAGCGCCTTGCGGAATTGCTTGATGCCCACCTGGCGCTGCTTGAAGCCGACGATGGCGACCACGCCGAAGTGGATGTGGGTGCGGGCCGTGATCGGGTGCGTGTCGAGCGCCGAGTTGGCGCACACCTGGAGGGCCTCCTTGAGCGTCGACCGCGCGGTTTCGTAGTCCTGCTTCGCGTACGCGTCGAGCGCCTTTTTGTTGAGGGCGGTGACCTTGTCGACCGCGGCCTGATCACCTTGGGGGGCGGCCGATGCGGTGACGGGCATGGCCGCGACAGCGACGGTGATCGCAGCCGCCAATAGGACTCGAAACAAAAGCGAGGACAGGGGTTCAGCTCGCATGAGCGCGCATTAAAAGACGGCCCCGTCCAGAACGCAAGACGGCGATATTGCGATCAGTACAGTGGGCAAGGATGTCGCGTCGAGCGTAGCGCGGCAAAGCCCCACCCCACGCGCGAAGACGCGCGCGGGGACCCCGGGCCGCGCGGAGCTCATCGCGGGAGTAGCGGAACCCTTTGAGGGTTCCGCTAGGGAAAGATTCCGCGTTCCTGGTAGGCGCGGCCGATGCGGTCGAGGGCGATGGCCATCGCAGCCATGCGCCAGTCGCACTTCTTGGCGGCGGCGTATTCGGTGACCGCGAGGTAGGTACGCTTCATTCGCTTGGCGAGGCGTTCTTCCACCTCCTCGAGCTCCCAGCGCTCGGAGCGCTTGTTCTGGAGCCACTCGAAGTAGCTGACCACCACGCCCCCCGAGTTGGCCAGGATGTCGGGGATGACGTCGATCCCCTTTTCGTGAAGGATGGGCTCGGCCTCGGTTTCGGTCGGCCCGTTGGCGCCCTCGACGATCAGCCGCACCGCGAGCGCCTTGGCCTCGCGGACGCCGATCTCGAGCTCGAGCGCCGCCGGGATGAAGATGTCGGCGGGGGTGGCGAAGAACTCGTCGCGGGTGATGGGCCGCGAGCCGGGATAGCCGACCACCGACCCCGACTTCTGCACGTGATCGGCGAGCTTGTACGGGTTCAGGCCGTCGGTGTTGATGATGTAGCCCTTCCAGTCGCCGGCTGCAGTCAGCGACGCGCCGGTACGGGCCAGAATCTTGGCCGCGTTCGAGCCCACGTTGCCAAAGCCCTGCACGGTGAAGGTGGAGCCGTTGAGGTCGAACCGCTTCTCACGCGCCCACTCGACGATGCAGTGGACGACGCCCTGGCCGGTCGCGGACTCGCGGCCATAGGAGCCCCCGGTCGCCAGCGTCTTGCCGGTGACGACGCGTCGATTCGCGTTCTTGTCCGCGAATCCGACCACGTTCATGAACGTGTCCATCATCCACACCATCACCTGACCGTTGGTGCCGACGTCGGGGGCGGGGATGTCGTACTCGGGGCCGATGTTGGCGCCGAGCGCATGCGTGAAGCGGCGGGTGATGCGCTCGAGCTCGGCGGGCGAGTGCTGGCGGGGCATGAACTTGATGCCGCCCTTGCCGCCGCCGAACGGGATGTCGTGCAGCGCGCACTTGTAGGTCATCCACGACGCGAGCGCCTTCACCTCGTCGAGGGAGACCTGCTCGTGGTAGCGGATGCCGCCCTTGTAGGGACCGAGGATATTGCTGTGTTGGACTCGGTAACCCTTGAACATCTTGTACTCTCCGCTATCCATTCGGACCGGAAAGTTGATGATGAGCTCGTTCTTTGGCTGCGACAGGATCTCGCGAATCTCGGGGGGTAGCCCGACGATCTTGGCTGCCCGGTCGAGCTGCCCGAGCGCCACGGTGTATGGGTTCGGTTTATCCGCCTGGGACATTGCCATCACTTTAACATCGGGCGCGCGAACATGAGCACTGCCAACCCGTCGTCCTCGCGGGGCCCCGCGACCCGTTCGCGGGGCCCCGCGACCCGCTTGCAGGGCAGCGCCCGATCTCTGACACTGGAGATCGCCGCCGAGGCGCGCGCCGAGTGGGGGTTCCTGACCGATGTCATCGCGCGCAGCTTCCGCGCCCACCGCGAGCTGGCCAGCAGCGCGCGGCGGGCGATCGCCGAGACCGTGTATGGCCTG
>WNGA01004109.1_pt1 | contig 21553 bp, 28 predicted proteins | sample 5400061 | NCBI WGS metagenome assembly WNGA01 (sample SAMN13153366, study PRJNA577476) | soil metagenome | isolation source: 100 cm soil or saprolite under grassland replicate 2 | place: USA:California | collected 2016-06-15
TCGCCGACGCCGACCGGTGGGCCCACACGATCACCCCAACCCAGGTGCTGTCGCAGATCGGCAGCCCGTTCGCACCCGACCAGCAGCCCACTGACGAGCAGGAACTCAACCATGCGGCATGAACTCCCAGGAAGCATTTAGCGGGGCGTCGAGGCGGTCTGGGGGGTGGGGATGGGAGGAGGTCATCCGGTCATCCGTTCCGGTTCGATCCGGCGGTCGCCGAACCGCATCAGCGGGCCATAGCGGGCCGCCCGGGCGTGCCGCATGCGCGTGGGGTGCGGAAATGCTGGCATACCCTATGTGAGCTGCGGTCCGCACCAACGATCGCCTCCATAGTGTCGACGCTCCTACTTCCCTACCCACCTACCAGAGGCCGCTCGGTGCTCCCCAAGCTCACCTACCTCATGCTGTGCCGCACCATCCAGTTGCTCACCCTGCTGGTCCGCGGCGACGCCGCCAAGGACCTGGAGATCCTGGTGCTGCGCCACCAACTGGCCGTGCTGCGCCGCCAGGTCCCACGCCCAAGATTCGAACCCGCCGACCGTGCCCTGCTGGCGGCGCTCAGCCGCCTGCTGCCACGGGCCCGCTGGTCCTGCTTCCTGGTCAGGCCCGAGACGCTGCTGCGCTGGCACCGCCGCCTGGTCGCCGGCGTGTGGACCTACCCGCATCGCGGACGTGGGCGTCCGCCGCTCGACGAGCACCTGCAGCAGTTGATCGTCCGCCTTGCCGCCGAGAATCCCCGCTGGGGCTACCAGAGGATCAAGGGTGAGTTGCTCCGGCTTGGGATCCAGGTCTCGGCAACCGCGATCCGCGAAACGCTACGTCGTCACGGCCTGGACCCTGCCCCGCGGCGCACGAGCACGACGTGGCGATCGTTTTCTGCGTCAGCAGGCCGCCGGGATCATCGCCTGCGACCTGCTTCACCGTCGACACCGTGTGGCTCACACGGCTGTACGTGCTGTTCTTCATCGAACTGGACACCCGCCGCGTCCACCTGGCCGGCGTGACCGCCAATCCCAACGGCGCCTGGGTCGCCCAGCAGGCCCGGGACCTGCTGCTGGAACTCGCGAGCAGGGACGACGAATCCAGTTCCTGCTGCGCGATCGGGACGCCAAGTTCTGCCGGGCCTTCGATGATCTCTTCCGGTCCGAGGGCGCCGAGGTCATCTTGACACCGGTCCAGGCGCCCAATGCGAATGCGTTCGCGGAGCGCTGGGTCGGCACGGTCCGCGCCGAGTGCCTGGACTGGCTACTGATCGTGGGACGCCGACACCTGGAGCAGGTGCTGCGTGTCTACATCGAGCATTACAACGTGCATCGGCCGCATCGGGCGCTCCGGCTCGGATCGCCGGATCCACCCGCCGGCTCGGACGCGATCCCTGAGGCTCGCGACGGCCGGGTACACCGATCCGATCTGCTCGGCGGTCTCCTGCACGAGTACCAGCGAGCTGCATGAATGAATTTCCGCACCCCACGAGTCCGCACCGAAGCGGGCAGCCGCGGCCGCGTCGCCGTCTGGGTCATGCCGCCTCGGTGCGGATTCGGCAGCCTCGCTACCTCCGCGTCCCAGCGCATGCCGCCGACCGTGCCCGCCCAGCTCGAGACGCTCATCGAGCGCGTGTCTGGGGCAGGCCGAATGCGTGGAACAGCGAGCCGTCCTGAAAGCCGCTGATCGTCTGGATCGCGCCGTCCACGACCGTCAGCACCATGATGCCGTAGGCAAGGAGGCGACCGTCACCGGGCAGGTAGGCCGCCATCGCCGGCTGCCCGTTGGCGCGTGTGGCCACCAGCCGGATGCGGTCGAGCCGGCCGTCCGCGGGAGCGGTGCGAAAGAACCTCGCGATCGCATCACGGCCGACGTCGCGCAGGGGCAGCGGCGGCATGTGCAGGACGGCGTCCTCGCGCAGCAGCGCGACCAGGCCGTCGACGTCACACTGCCGCCAGGCCAACATGAAGCGACGCAGGACCTCCTGCTCCTGGCTGCTCAGCGACCGGGAGCGACCGGCAGAGTGAGGCTCGGCCCGCCCCAGGCCCGCGCGGGCGCGCTGCAGGGCACTGTTGACCGCCGACACCGAGGTCTCCAACAGCCCGGCGACCTCGGACGCCTTCCAGTCGAGCACGTCGCAAAGCAGCACCACCGCCCGCTGGCGTGCGGTAAGCCGCTGTAGGGCCACCACGAACGCCAACGCCACCGACTCACGCTGCTCCGCGACCGCGGCCGGTCGGGGCCGCCGGCCGGCAGCTCATCCAGCAGCCGATCGGGATAGGGCTCCACGTATGGCACGTCGGCGCCGTCCGCCCTGGGTGCCGGGTGGCGACGCCGCCGCGCCTCGATCGCCTTCAGGCAGGTGGTGGTCGCGATGCGGTACAGCCATGCGCGCAGCGGCGCTCGCGCCTGGAAGGTATGCAGGGACCGCCAGGCGCGCAGCAGCGTCTCCTGGGTGGCGTCCTCCGCGTCGTGGAACGAGCCCAGCATCCGGTAACAGTGCACGTGGATCTCACGGACGTGGGACTCCACGAGCGCTCGGAAGCTGGCCTGGTCGCCGGCGAGCGCGGCCGCCAGCAGCTCGTCCGGGCTGGGCTTGGCCAGGGTCGGAGCGGACATGTCCCAACCATAGCCCGACGAGGTGACAGCCAGGCCGATGAGTTCCGGCGAGGCGGTGGATCGTACAGGGTGTGGCCGGCACGACCATCGACCAGAGGAGGGCTGATGGACCCGCGTGAGATCGCCAACCAGTACTACGACGCCTGGATCCACTACCAGGGCGACATGAGCCAGGTGCCGCTGGCCGACGACATGGTCTTCATCGGGCCGGTGGCAAGCTTCGACTCCGCCGAGGGCTACCGCGCCATGGCCCGCCAGGCAGGCGCCGCCGTCACCAGCTTCCGCGTCCGCCACCAGTTCACCGACGGGGCCCTGGTGTGCTCGGTGGTCGACTGGACCATGGCGCCGGTGCCGGGGACCTTGACCGCCGCGGAGGTGCTGGAGATCCGCGACAACAGGATCGTTCGCGGCGAGCTCATCTACGACGCCGAGGAGCTGCGCAGGGCGATGGGCCAGCGTGCCGGCGAGTGAGCGCATCCACACGCGGCGATCGAAGAGCACCGCTGCCCGAGGTTAGGCGAACCGCTTGACGAAGTCGAGCGCCGTCCGGGCGACCTCGCGCCAGCCGTGGTCGATCGTGAGGGAGTGGCCTCGGTTCGGGATCTTCACGATCTCCGTCACGGCGGGGTTGCGCCTCTGCCGCTTGTAGGCGGCGTTCGCGATCGCCCACGGAACCGTGTGGTCCTTCTCGCCCTCGATGATCAGCAGGGGACCGCGGTCGGGGTTCTTCGTGTTCACCTTCGCCTCCGTCCACGGGTTGAGGTTCGCGTTGCCCATCTGCATGAGAGAGATCCCGGAGCCGGCGACGTGGAACGTGTCGTAGAGCTCCTTCGCCTCCTTCTCGTCCAGCGCGTTCGCCCAGCCGTACTTGAACTGGTCGAACGTGAGCGTGATCGCGCGGCCGCGCGTGAGCGGGTTGACCAGGAACGGGCCCGCCACCCTGAGCGCGGAGGCCGGCAGAGGCAGAACGCCGCGGAAGATCCCGGGGTCGATCGCCACCGTGGCCGCCGAGAGGCGCCGGCCCGCGAGCATCTGCGCCAGCAAGCCCCCGGTCGAGTGCCCCATTACCGCTGGTTTCTTGTCCAAGGCATTGATGATCTCGGTGGTGTGATCGGCGATCTGCTTCAAGGTCTTCTTGGCGAGGACGTCCGGATTCGCCCGGGCCTCTTCAACCGTTTCCGGATCGTCTGGCCAGTCCGGCGTCAGCGGCGCGTAGCCGGCCTGCTTGAAGAAGTCCGCCCAGTTGGCCCAGCTGCTCGGCAGCAGCCAGAGGCCGTGGATGAAGACGACCGGGGTGTTGCCAGAGGCGTTGGCCGCCTCGATCTCCCGGTTCTCCCGCTCGGAAATTGGCGCCATGACGAACTCCCCTCCGATCGGGTGAAAGTCAACCCGACCTATCTCAAGTTCCGCAGCAAGTGGGCGCATGAGGCGCTGACCAAGGAGAACATGAGTTCGTGGGCAACGCCCGGGCCCCTACGGTCAAGCATTCGTGCACTTCAGAGCAGACCAAGCAAGATCATGTGCCTACAAGCTGCGGAACTCCGGCACTTCAGGCCGGCCTTTTCAGGGTGAAGAATGAGCCAGTCATGCTGCCACGCCACGCCCTGGGTCGCTGAAGCGCCAGCACCGTGCTCAGCCGTTGGAGAGCCGTCCGCGCAGCCGCTCGAGCTCCCGTCTGGGCCATTCGGCGGTCAGCGGCGCGTCGTGCGACTGGCACCAGTCGATGATGGACCGCCACGCCGCCACCGCCTCCTGGAGCCGCCCCAGCCGCTCGAGCAGGAACGCGCTCAAGTAGACCGGGCCGAGGTTGTGGTCGGGGTCGACCGCCCGGCGCCAGTCCGCCAGCGCGCCCTCGGGATCGCCGGTCGCGGCCCGCACCTGGCCCCTGACCTCAAGGAGCACGCCACCAGCGACCGGCTGCTCGGCGCCACCATCGTCGGCGACGGCGCCGGCGACGCCATCCAGACCGCCGTGCTGGCCATCCGCGCCGGCATGACCACCGCCGAACTGGCCGCCACCGTCCACCCCTACCTGACCATCGCCGAGGGCCTCAAGCTCGCCGCGCAGACCTTCACCCGCGACGTCGACCAGCTCTCCTGCTGCGCCCCCTAGCCACGCGCGGGCAGCCATGCCCTCCCGACTCGACACAGGAGCTCCCCGTGCCAGCCTCGATCCCCGACCCGCCCCCAGCCGCAGACGCGACCAGGCCTGATCAGCAGCCCGGGCAGGCGACCCGAGCAGCCCCCGACGGCGCGACAGGCAGCTCCGGCCGCGGCCAGGGGCCGCCAGAGCGGCCGGCGCACTCGGCGGCGATGATGGCCGGGGCGGGCGTGCTCATAGTGGCGTGCTGCGCTGGCCCCGCCCTGGTCGCCGCGGGGACGCTTGGCGTGCTGGCCGCCTGGCTGCACAACCCGGCGCTGCTCGGCGCCGCGGCGGGCGCCGCCGTGGCGACCATCGCCTGGCTCCTCGCGCGGCGGCAGCGTCCCAGACCCGACGCCTGCTGCCCATCCGACGCCACCAGCGACCCGCTCGCCCGCGACTCCACCAGCCAGCCAAGAGCACACGACCGGTGACCCACCGCCAGACCCCCGCGTCGCGGGCCCGCCACGCCAGGCGCCCGCCGGCGCGGCCTCGCCGCCTGGGCGGCCTCGTGCTGGCCGCAGCGGCGGTGGCGCTGCTCGGCGGCTGCTGCGGCTGCGGTCTGCCCACCCAGGCCAGCAACGGCGGCAACGGCGCCGGCAGCGCCACCGCCACGCCCACCCGGCAGGTCGCCGTCACAGTGCGCACCCTTGACGGGCGACCCATCCAGATCCCGAGCAGGCGACCCACCGTGCTGTACTTCTTCTCCGCCGGCTGCCGCCAGTGCGTCGGCGGCGCTCGGACCTTGGTGCAAGCCCGCAAGCAGACCGGCCCGGCCGCGACGTTCGTGGCCGTCGACCTGGACCCCACCATCGCCCCGACCCTGGCGGCCATCGCCAACGCCACCCGCCCATGACCAGCCTGGCCGCGCGCTCGAGTCGGTGTCATCGGCCGCCAACTTGCCACGGCCACCCGGCGGCGGTCGCGCCGCCCGCTCGCGTCAGGAACCCTCGGGAAGAAGGCACCCGCGATGCCCACCGAGATCGACCACACCACGCCCAACCCCGGCAGGACCACTGGCCAACGCTCCGGCACCGGGGCCTTGCTGGGACGCCCGCTGCTGCGGCTCCTAGCCCAAGGCGAGCCCGTCACCATCGACCAGCTCGCAGCCGCGACCGGCCGGTCGACCGACCAGCTCCGCCAGGCGCTGGCCGCCGCGCCCGACACCGAGTACGACGACGCTGGCCGCATCGTCGGCTCCGGCATCATCCTCAACCCCACCCCGCACCACTTCGAGATCGACGGCAAGCAGCTCTGCACCTGGTGCGCCCTGGACACCCTGGTCTTCCCCGCCATCCTGGGCAAGCCTGCGACCGTCAGCTCCCCCTGCCACGCCACCGGCCAGCTCGTTCGGGTGCAGGTCGCATCGGACGGGGTGACCAGCGTCGAGCCGGCCACCGCGGTCGTCTCGCTCGTCACCCCCGACGACTGCTGCGCAGTCCGCTCGACCTTCTGCAACCAGGTCCACTTCTTCAGCTCCCCCCAGGCGGCCCTGCCCTGGCTGGCCGAGCACCCCGGCGCCAGCGTGGTCTCCGTCGCCGCCGCCTACCGGCTCGGCCGGCCCATCATCGACACCGTCCTCGGCAGCCAGGACCCATCCGACTGCTGCTGAGCCGCCCCAACGGCCGGCATGCACCGATCCAACCCACCGAACCGAACCCGAGCACACCCTCAACGCAGCGCCACGGCAACCAGAAGGGGACCCCTATGAGCACCACCGTCGACCAGCTCCTGGCCGATCGGGCCAGGGCGGGCTTCCCCACGCCGGCCCGTCGCCGCCAGGGCCTGCCCGCGCCCGTGCGGGATCTGCACCGGCGCGTCCTGGGCCACTTCGCCACCACCGGCCAGCCGCCCCCGCCGGCCACCCTTGCGGCATGGGCCGACGAGCTCGGCGTCGGGCTGCAGGATGCGCTTGGCCGGCTGGTGGAGGCCGACCTGGTGGAGGCCGACCCCAGCGGCGGCCTGGCGGGAGCGTACCCGTTCGTCGGCACCTCCCGTGGCCACGAGGTTCGGCTGCCTGGTGGCCTGATCGTCCAGACCTACTGCGCCGTCGACGCGCTCGGCATCCCCGCCATGCTGGACCGGGACGCGACCATCACCTCCCACGACCCGCTCACCGGCACGCCGGTCACCGTCCAGATCCAGGGCGGCAAGGTGCACTGGGACCCTGCTGGGGCGGTGGTCGGCTACTGCACCGACGACGGTGAGGTCGGGCAGGTGGCCTGCTGCCGCTGTCCGCTGATCAACTTTCACGCCTCATCCGCCACCGCCCAGGCCTGGCAGGACCGCCACCGGCAGCCACTGACGGTCCTTTCCATGCCGCAGGCGTTGGAGCTTGGCGCCGCGGCGTTCGCCGGCCTGCTGCGCTCACCAGACTCGGACGACCAGGACCTGAGCGGCGCCGCGGCCACGGCGCCAAGGACAATCGTGGGGCGCCGCGACCAGCCCACACCCTGACAGCGCAAAGGAGCAGCCTCATGCCGACCAGCGTCGACCTCGTTCGTCTCCAGGAGCTGCGGGCGCGTGGCGCGCAGCTGGTGGAGGTGCTGCCCGCGCCCGAGTACGCCGAGGAGCACCTGCCCGGCGCGATCAGCCTCCCCCTCAAGCAGCTCGACGCCACCGCCGCCCGGCTCGACCCCGACCGGCCAGTGGTCGTGTACTGCTGGGACGCGCTGTGAGACATGAGCCCCCGAGCCGCGTGCCGGCTCGAACAGCTCGGCTTCACCGAGGTCTACGACTACACCACTGGCAAGGCCGACTGGCTCGCCCACGCCTGGACACCGAGGGGGAGCAAGCCGGGGTCCTGCGCGCTCGCCACGCGCTGCGCGGCGACGTGGTCACCGCCTCGATCGCCGAGCCGGTCGGTGAGGTCCGCGCGCGGGTGGCAGCCTCGCCCTACGGGTTCGCGCTGGTGGTCGCCGCCGATGGCACGCTGGTGGGCCGGCTGCGCGCCGCCGCGCTGGCTGGCGACCCGGCCGTGCGGGCCGAGCAGGTCATGGAGGCCGGCCTTTCCACGGTGCGGCCAGACCGGCGGCTTGAGGAGCTGGTCGAGGTGATGCGCGGTCACGACCTGACGGTCATGCTGGTGACCACCCCGCAGGGGCGGCTGCTCGGCGTGCTGCCCCGTGGCCTGGCCGAGCACACCCTCAACGCGGAGGGCCGGACCGGCTGAAGGCAAGCCAGCGAGCCGAACATGGACGCGACGAAGACCGACCAGCTGTGGAGCCGGGTCGCCGCACTGATCCGCTCAAGCTGTGGCTGGTCGCTGCGGCCGCTGGCCCAGCTTTGGCACACCGCGGGACACTCGCCGGACCTGGCTCGCCGAACCGGTCGGCGACGGCGGCCCGGGTAGGATGATCGTCAAGGCCAGCGCCAACCCGTCCGCCCCCGCACGGGCCGCGTGGGCGGCCAGCGCGATGGGGCTGCTCGCCAAGCGAGGCTACCTGGTCCCGGCGTTGCTGTGGCGCGGCGCCCTTGATGCGGGCTGGTTCGTGGTCGTCCAGGCACGCCTGCCCGGCCAGCCGCTGTGCACACTGGACGCGGCGACGCTGGACAGGCTGCTGGCCCTGGTGGACCTGCAGGCCGACCAGGGGTCCCGGCTGGGGCTGGGCGAGGATGGCTGGGATGTCTCCTGGTGGACCGGGGTGGTCCTGTTCCAGGGCTGGGAGCACTGGTGGGACGCCGCTCAGGCGGCCGCGCCGCGGACCAGCCGGCGGTTGCGGGCTTTCCTGCAGCCGGCCTGGGGCCACCGGCTCCCCGCCGCTGATCTGGTGCACGGCGACCTCAACCTCGCCAACGTGCTGGCCGACGAGGGCGTGATCAGCGGCGTGGTGGATTGGGACCACCTCGGGGTGGGCTGCCGCGCTACCGACCTTGCCGGGCTGCTGTTGGACTGGCACCGGCTGCGGCTGGCGGGCCAGGAGCGGCTGGCGCCGGATGGCGCCGAGCGGCTGGCCGGCCGCATCGTGGAGATCGGCGGCGATCAGGGCCTGCGCTGCGTCGTCGCCTACGGTGCGGTGGCACGGCTGGGACTGGCCGCGCAGCGGGACGAGCCAGACGCGCTGCGGACCTGGCGCCACGTCACCCAGGCGCTGCTGGACTCCCTGCAATGAGCAGGGTGTCCCGGCAGGCCAGGGCCTGTGAGGGGCATGCGGCCTACCGGACCTGGGGCGTCCCCAATAATCGGGTGAGCCGGGCTGATCGATGTGCTACGAACCAAGGATGGGCTACATGATCCGGCCGGTCGCCTCTCTCCAGGAGCTGGCGCGAGTCTTCGATCTCGTCGGCGCGCAATTCCCCCAACCGCTGACCCGCCACGACCGGCGCCTGGCCGAGCTTGCCCGCCGCTTCCCCGCCGACCGCCCGCTCATGCTGCTGGCCGAAGACCAGGGCCGCATCGTCGGCGGCGCGCTGGCCTTCAGGACCGACCCCGCCTCACCGGCCGGTGGCGTGACCCTGCGCATCATCGGCCTGGCGCCGGCGTACCGCGGCACGGGCCTGGGCCGCCGCCTGCTCCAGCAGGTCGAGGCCGCCGCCAGACGGCTTGGCGCCTCGGCGATCCGCCTCGGCGCCAGCGGCCCCGAGCGCGGGTTCTACCTGCGCCTGGGCTACGCCGGCCAGGCGCGCATGCGCAAGCAACTCCCCCAGTCGCTCGCCGCACACCCGGAGTGGCGCCACCACCTGGAGGAGCTCCGGCGGCGGCGGCTCGCCGCACGTCAGCCATGAGCGTCCAGCCGCTGCTGGTGGAGACGGTCGTTGCGGACGGGGCGCGCTACCGAGTGTCCTGGTTCGACCCGCCGGTTCGGCCGCCGCTGGCCGACACGACCCAGGCGCTGGGCATCTGCTTCACCCACGACTCCCAGATCGTGCTGGTCACCTGGAACGACACCGACTGGACGCTGCCCGGCGGCACCATCGAGCCCGACGAGACCCTGGAGCAGACCCTGGCCCGGGAGGTCTGGGAGGAGGCCTGCGCCCGCGTCCTGTCATGCGCCTACATCGGCTGCCAGCGCGTCGAGCACCTCGACGACGACCGCCCCGCCTACTATCAGACCCGGTTCTGGGCCCGGGTCGAGCTGGAGCCGTTCGCGCCCGCCCATGAGATGACCGCACGCGTGCTGGTCAGCCCGGGCAGGTTCCGCGACGCCATGTTCTGGGGCCGCGAGACCACCGCGGGCCTGATCCTGGAGCGCGGCCTGCGCATCCAGGCCGACCCCGCCACGTCGCGCCCATCCGGGCTGGCCTGAATCGCCGATGGATGCGATCGCCAGGGATGGCCGCGACCTGGAGGTCTCCAGCAACGGTGGGGACTGGCGCGTTGGCTGGTACCCACCGCCCGACCCGCCATCGGGAACCCCCCATGGCGCGGCGGCGGTGTGCGTCAGCGGCAACCGGGTCGTCCTGGTCTCCAGTGACGGCCAGCGGTGGGGCCTTCCCGGCGGCCGCCCCGAACCGCACGAGCAGTGGGTGGACACGCTGCGACGCGAGGTCGCCGAGGAAGCCTGCGCCCAGGTGACCGGCGCCACGCTCCTGGGGTTCACCCGCGGCGAGTGCCTGAGCGGGCCCGAGCAGGGATTGATCCTGGTCCGGTCGATGTGGCGAGCAGAGGTCCGCCTGCACCGCTGGGCGCCGCGGTTTGAGATCGCCCACCGCCGGCTGGTGCCGGCCGGCCAGGCGTTGCGGCTGGTGGTCATCGCCGAACCCGCGGTCGGGCCGATCTATCGCCGCATGTTCGTGGAGGCCGGATTGTCGCCGGCCGACGATGGCCTCCGGTCGGACCGCTGACCCACGCGGCTTGACCGCCGCGCCCTGGCGCGGCGCAGCCGATCAGCCCGGCCCGCCGGCGGATCTCGCCCCTTGGCTGCCAAGCCAGTCGACCAGCTCCTCGGCGTCCTGGTTGCGGGCGATGTCCAGGGGGGTGCGGCCGTCCCAGCTGGCGGCCCAGTTCAGGTCGGCGCCCCGGCCGAGCAGGTACTCAGCTGCTTGGCGCTGCCCGCCGTGGCAGGCCTGCCAGAACGCCTCGGTGACCTCGTGCGGGGTCGGTGGCGGGGTGCGGGCGAACGCCTCCTCGACCCGGTCCAGCAGGCCCAGTGCGGCCGCGTGCCACAGCCTGGTCCGGGCGCCGCGCTCGACCAGGCGGCGGGCCGCCCGCCACTGGCCGTAGCCGACCGCGTCGTCCAACGGTGAGCCGCCCCCGATCGAGGCGCCCTGGGCCTCGAAGTCGGCACCGCCATCCAGGAGCGCGTCCAGCGCCTCGACGTCGTCGCTGCTGGCCGCCCAGTGCAGCGGGGTCTCCGCATGCCAGGAACCTCCGACTGGGGCGTTGGGGTCGGCACCGGCCCGGAGCAGCACACCGACGACCGCCGCCACGTTGGGGAAGCGACCGGGCCAGTCGGTGGCGATGTGCAGCGGCGTCCGCGAGCCGCCCCCCTCGTCGCCGATCCGGGCGGCGGCCAGGCCGGGGCGCTCCCCGAGCAGGCGCCCCAGCCCTTCCAGGTCCCCAGCCCGGATCGTCGCCACCAGGGTCAAGGCCACCGGGTCCTCACGTGCGAGCGTCACCATTGCCGCAGCCTAACCCCCGAGTGGGACAGCCGCTGGTGCGTTCGGGCCTCATCCCAGCAGCCCGGCCGTGGCGCTGGCCAACCGGTCGCTGGCGCTGATGACCGTCCCGCCGGAGCTGACCGGCCGAGGTGGAGTGGACCCCCAGGTCGCCTCGGGACCGAACAGCAGGAAGAAATCGTAGTCCAGGCCACCCAGGTCCACACCGAACCGCTCCAGGAACGGCGCGCCGATCACCCCACCGGTGTCCCACAGATGCGCCACCCGCGGGTCGACCATCCCGGCACCGTCGATCTCGGCGCGGGTGTCGGTGCCCCACCGCTTGACCCAGACCACATAGACCCGCAGCCTGGCGTCCTGGTAGCGCTCCAGGACGTTCTGGGCGACCCACCTGGCGCCCGCAAGGCACTCCCCTCAGGTGGGCGCCAACGCCAGCACCAGCCGCGGGTGGCCCTGGTCCTGGTTGAAGCGCGCCCGAAGCTGGTCGACGCTGCGCAGGTCGGCCACGGCCAGCCCGGCCGGACGGGTCGCACCCGGCGCCAGCGTCACCGTCGACGGCGCCTTGCCTGGCGGGCCGGTGTCAGGTTCCGCCCAGATGGTGAACGCGGCCAGCAGCCCGAACGCCGCCAGGCAGGCGGCCAGGAACCAGATCCGCCCGCGCCAGCTCACGACCCGCCCCCGCCGACCTCGGCCACGGCCGCGCGACGCAACCCTTCCGCGTCCACCCCCAGCGCCCCGAGCAGCGGCCCGGCAGCGCCCCGGTAGCCATCCGGAAGACCCACATGCTCAGCGATGCGCCGGTGCCGCCGTGACACCCGCGTCCTGCCCACGGGCTCACGCGCGTCCTGCAGCACCCCCAGCAGCACGTGCCCGGGGCCGACGGCACCATGACCCAGTGTGATGGCCTGCTGGCTGGCCAACTGCAGGGCACGCTTGGCCAGGAACGGCGGACCGCACAGCGGCGTCCACACCACCCTCGCCCCCCGCCAGAAGCGCCGGCGGGTGACCCGCCAGGTCGCCACCGCCAGCGCCTGGCCCCCGAAGCTCTGCTCGGTGGCCCGCCGGATCTGCTGCAGGTCGATTCCAATGGTGCCGAGCAGTTGCCGGTCGGTCAGCTGGGGCGTGGGCACCACCCCCTGACGTGCCAGGGCGAGCAACTCGTCACGCGCCGCCTCCAACCCGACCCCATAGGCCCACAACAGCCGCGCCGCCACGCTGGCGCCCTCCCGCAGGATCCCCAGCAGCAGGTGCTCGGGGCCCAGATAGCGGTGGCCCAGCCCCTCGGCCTCCTCCCCGGCCAGGTCCACGACCCGGTGGGCCTGCTCGGTGAACCGCTCGAACACTCCGGCTACCTCCCCGGCCGACCCGGCTGCAGGTCGCCGCCGAGTGACGCCAGGACCTCCTGGCGCAGCCTGTCGCGGTCGGCGCCAAGCGCCTCGAGCAGCGGCCCCGCCGCGCCCCGGTAGCCTTCCGGCAGACCCACCGAGACGTGCAGGCTGCGTACCCAGCGGTTGTTGTAGCACCTGGGCCACGGCGTGGTGATGTCGTCCAGCACCCCCAGCAGCAACAACTCCGGACTGACCCGGTCATGGCCAAACGTCTTGGCCCGCTGGTGGGCCAGCCACGGCGCCTGGGTGGCCAGCACCGGCGGCTCCTCCTCCAACGGGGTGCGTGGTACCCGGCCGAGCCCCCGCCGCCGTGCGCGGGTCGCCTCCCGCACCGCCCGCCCAAGCGCCTGCGCGCCCAAGGCCCGCTCGGTGCTGCGGCGCACCGCCTCCAGGTCGATCCCCAGGCTGCCAAGCAGTTCGGCGTCGCTCGGCCTGGGGCCGGGCAGCACCCCCTGCTCGACCAGCCGACCCAGCGCGGCGCGGGCCGCCTCCAGGTCCACGCCCTGGGCGTGCAGGATCCTCGCTGCCGCCCCGCCGTCCCGCAGCAGCCCGAGCAGCAGGTGCTCGGGGCCGACATAGCGGTGCCCCAACCGCGCCGCCTCCTCGCCGGCCAGCTCCAGCACCCGCCGGAGGAACGCGCCCTCGGCGACCATGCGCCTACCTCCCCAACCGCAGGCGCCTGCCGGCGTACTTTTTGTGGACGGCCTGCTTGGTGACCCCGAGCCTGGCGGCGATCCGCGGCCACGACCAGCCCAGCGCGCGGGCGCGTTCGACCTGCAGCGCCTCCAGCACCTCGACCAGGCCACGCAGGGCGGCCACCGCCGCCAGCCCCACCTCGGGGTCCTGGCTGCCGGTCGCCGCCGCCACCGCCCTCACCTCTTCCGAGGCCGCCTCACCCATACGGTCAACCTACATTGACCCGCCCCGCCGCGTCAACCCGCGTTGACCCATGGCGACAGCGGGGACGGCCGGCAGGCCGAGCGTGGCGTCAGGCAGTTCGGGCGTTGCCGCCGTTAGGGTCGATGCCGTGCTGGCGCAGCAGCGCTCGCAGCCGCTCGAGCTCGCGGTGCACCCGCTGGTTTTCGGCGATCACCGTCTGCACGTCCACGCCGGCTGTCAGCTGGCGCTCCAGCCGCAGCTTGTCGGCAAGCAGCCGCTTTTCCTGGTCACGCAGTGCCGCCGCGCGGTCGAGGTCTCCCGTGTCGAAGGCGGCCTCCTTCTGCCGCCGCACCTCAGCCAGCCGCTCCGCGGCCTCGACCAGGTCGGCGGGCACGCTCACGCGGACCAGCCGCGTCGGCGCGCCTGGCTCCTGGCAGTCGTCGGTCACCAGGCGCAGCACCTGCTCGCGCAGGCGGGCGTGGTCGGCGTCGAACCTGCCCAGCACCTGGGCGGCGACCCCTTCGCCCTCGCGGACCAGGCCCAGCAGCAGGTGCTCGGTGCCGATGTAGTTGTGGCCCAGCGCCAGCGCCTCCCGCAGCGACAGCGCCAGGGCCTTCTTGGCCCGCGGCGTGAACGGGATATGGCCGGTGGGGATGGTCGGGCCGTGGCCGATGATCTGCTCGACCTGCCCGCGGACCGCCTGCAGCGAGACGCCGAGCGACCCCAGCGCCCGGGCGGCGACGCCCTCCCCCTCGTAAAGCAGACCCAACAGAAGGTGCTCGGTGCCGACGTAGTTGTGGCGCAGCAGCCGGGCTTCCTCCTGGGCCAGGTGCACCGCCCGCCTGGCCCGGTCGGTGAAGCGCTGGAACAGGCCCCTGGGCTGCGTGCGCAGCGTTGCCATCCGGAGCCTTTCCGCCCATGGCAGCCGTTGCCGCATCGGTGTCTCCTTCGCGCAGGTCGCAGCACGGTCCAGCCGTCGCGGCCGGGGCGCCAGCCAGTCCACAACGCCATCAGTGCCGAGCGTGCCGGCCGAAAGCTCGGCGACCACGGTCCTGGTCGTTCCCGGCGGATCGGGGTCGACCTCCCAGCCGTTGAGGGCGAGGAACTGCAGCGTGGCGGCCAGCGCGACCTGCTGGTCGCCGCGCCGCAACGGCCGCCGCTCCACCAGCGCGTGCAGCAGGGCGGCGGCCTGGCCGGCCGGGTCCTCAGGGTCGCCCACGCGTGCCTGGGCCAGCGCCGCCTCGGCCGCGGTGGGGTCGAGCAACTCCAGCACCCGGTCGGTGCCCAGTTCCAGCGTGCGGCTGGCGATGAGGACCAGATCGGCGACCTCCAGCCGGATCATGGCCCCACGTCCCTAAGCAGTTCGAGGGCCTGCTGGTGGCGGGCGAGGTTGTCGTCCAGCAGCCGCAGGAACCGCTTGTCGGTGCGGCGCTGGGCGACCAGGTTGGCGATGGCCTCGCGCACCACGTCGGAGACCGAGCGGCCCTCGACCTCGGCCACGACCTCCAGGCGCTTGGCCAGCTCGGGATCCAGGCGCAGCAGCAGGTTCTTGGTGGTTCCCGGCTTCATCGGCATGGTGCTATCACGATATCACCCACGCCCACGCCGCTGAAGGGGTCGCTCAAGACGCAGCCCGTTGCTGGTGTGCGGCTGAGAGCCAAGGAACCCGACGTCATCAATGCCTGTAATCGGTCGGCGAGCCACACAGGGCGCGCCTGAGCGAACAAAGGCAGGTGATTGCCCTTTTCGCCCTCCTTTGCTTGCTGTGCCTGTTCCCGCTGGTGGCACCGTGGCACACGGCGTGCGCGCAGGCCACACGCCCAGTGGTGCGCTCAAGCGGGCGATCACCCGCCATACCGCCGTGGCTAGCCGGTGAGCCGCAGCCGGTCCACCCGCGACAGGGGAAGGAGGAGTCATGGCCAGCGGGACCATTGAACGCAAATGCATGAAAGGCCACAACAAGGCCGAGGGCAGGTGTTCGACTCGTTGTGTGCGCTGGTATCCGCGCATCCAACGAGGCACGCCCGATGGCCACGGCCGGCGCCGGTTCGACTACCTGGGCGGCTACCCCACCAAGGCCGCGGCACGAGCGGCACTCGACCAGGCGCTCGGACGCCACGGCGACAACGTGGCCCCCAACCCTCCAAGCAATACGGGCACCCTGGTAGGTGGGCTGGCATCCCCGACGCTCAATGACCTCCTGGACCACTGGCTCGCCCACCTGCACACCAACAAGGCCCTCCGGCTGCGGACCATCGGCCGCTACCGCCAGCTGCTCGCCCATCACCTGCGCCCCTACCTCGGCACCGTCCCGGTGCACGCACTTACCACCCTGCAGATCCAGCGCCACTACGACCAACTGGCCCACCACGGCCGCAAGGACGGCAAGACCGGCGGGCTTGGTCCCCGCACCATCCGAGAGCTGCACCTGTGCCTGCGCCAAGCACTCGGCTACGCCATGAAATGGCACGACCTGCCCGCCAACCCAGCCGCCGACGCCGAACCACCCGCCGTCTCCAACGACACCCGGACGGCGCTCACCCCCGAACAGGTCGGCATGCTGCTCGCCGCCGCCCACCACGACTGCCGACCATGGCTCAGGGCCTTCACCATCCTCGCGGCGGCCACCGGCGCCCGCACCGGGGAACTCTGCGGCCTGGAATGGCACGACCTCGACCTGGACGCCGGCACGGTGCGGTTCCGCCAAGCCCTGTCCAGCGTCGACCAGCAGCTTGCCACCGGCCGGCCGCGTCCCGACGGCACCCGCGGCAAGCTGCTGGTCGTCGGCCCCCTCAAGACCCCCGCCAGCCAGGCCGTCTTGAACCTGCCCGCCTTCGCGGTCAAGGCGCTGTGCCACTACCAGCGGGAGCAGGGCCACCGCCCGCTCCTACGGCTGCCGCTGGTCCAGCCCGGCCAGGTCCCCCGATCGGTCGACCTGGACCTGGTGTTGCGCACCGAGCGCGACACCCCGCTGCGGCCAGAGCATGCCAGCCGCGTATTCCGGGCCTTCGCGCACGACGCCGGGATCCAGGCGCATCCCCATCTGCTGCGCCACTCACTGGCGTCAGCGATGGCGGCAGCCAAGGAGCCCGCCAGCGTGATCGCCGGGCAGTTGCGCCATGCCGACGGCGGCACGTTGGCCAGTAGAACCTACATCCACCAGCTCCCGCAGACCCCACCCCGTCTGGCCAGGCTCATCGAGGACCTGTACGGCCCATCAGCAAGGCAGGCCCGGTCGGGTGATAGAAAGTGATAGAAAGTGATAGAAAGTGACCTTGGCGGAAACGGGTTACACCGCTGTAGTTCCGCAGGTCAGAAGGGGTGGCAGGACCAGGATTCGAACCTGGGTAGGCGCTAGCCGGCGATTTTACAGACCGCTCCCTTTGGCCGCTCGGGCACCCTGCCATGCGCTGGGGATGATAGCGACGCCCGCCCGGCGCTCACAACTCAGTTCCCGGCACGTGGCAGGTTGCCTCGGGGCTTGCTAGCTTCCTGGGCGCGCCGCACGGCCCGAGCCGAAAGGACTGTTTCGACATGGCCGATTCCTCCTTCGACGTGGTCTCCCATGTCAACCGGCAAGAGGTCGACAACGCGATGAACCAGGCCAAGAAAGAGCTGTCCCAGCGCTTCGACTTCAAGAACACGGGAACCTCGATCGACTGGTCGGGCGAGCAGGTGATGATCGTCTCCAAGACCGACAAGCGCGCGCTCGCCGCCCTTGACGTCTTCAAGGAGAAGCTGGTCCGCCGCTCCGTGCCGATCAAGGCGCTGGACGCGACCGACCCGAAGCCCGCCGGCGGCGGTACCTACCGGATCGAGTGCTCCTTCGTGCAGGGCATCCCGGAGGAGAAGGCCAAGGCGCTGGCCAAGACCGTCCGCCAGTCCAGCCTCAGGGTCCAGGCGCAGGTCCAGGGCGACCAGCTACGGGTGTCCGGCAAGAGCAGGGACGACCTTCAGAAGGTCATCGTCCTGCTCAAGGAGAATGACCAGGGCCTGCCGCTGCAGTTCACCAACTACCGGTAGGCCCTGACGAGCGTCCGAATCGGGCGACGACCTCGGACCGGGTCCGCCCGGTCAGGGGCAAGCTTCGCAGAGGACGTCCAGTGATCCCTCGACGACTCGCTGGAGGTGGCGAACCCAGCCTGGAGGCAGAGCCCCGCAACCTGGGCTCGGGCTGGCCGCAGGCGCCGAGCGCGGCGCCGCCCGCCGCCAGCGCCTGGGTCGTGCAGTGCGGGAGGCTGAGGCCGTTGAGCACCGTCCCGCTTGGCCCGATGTTGGCCTCGAGGTCCTCGTTGCCGTTGATCTCCTGGATCAGGCGGATGCCATCAGGACGAAGCGCCGCGCGGGCGGCGCGCGGCAGGCGCAGCGGGTCGTGTGCGTCGTGGACGACGTCGCAGAAGGTGAGCACGTCGTATTCACCCGGGATGCCGCCGCCGATCACCTCGGCGTACGGACGCTGAGGTGGAGAATGACCGCGAGATAGCCCGACCTGTCGATTCCGGAGGAGCTCGTCCGTCGTTAGGGTGTCGGAGGACACCGAGGCCAAGGAGGCCACGATGGCGAAGTACATGCTGCTCATCTACGGCGACGAGAGCCAGTTCGAGAACCCGACGGCCGAGCAGTGGGACTGGATGATGAAGGCCCACGGGGAGTTCACCAAGGCGGTGGTCGAGCAGGGCGGTCAGATCGTCTCGGGCGACGCCCTGCAGCTCACGTCGACGGCCACCTCGGTGCGCGGCGACAGCGCCGGCGGCCAGGTCGTCACCGACGGGCCGTTCGTCGAGACCAAGGAGGCTCTCGGCGGCTTCTATATCGTCGACGCCACCGACCTCGACCAGGCCATCGCCTTCGCCAAGCTGTGCCCCGCCCCGGGCGGCGGCATCGAGGTGCGGCCGATCATGGACACCTCCGGAGGCACGCCAGGGGCGTGAACCAGGTCCACCAAGCACTGGCCGAGGCGCATCGTCGCGAGTGGGCCTTCGTGCTCGCCGCGACGGTGCGTGTCGCCGGCAACCTCGACGTCGCCGAGGAATGCGTCCAGGACGCCTTTGTCGCCGCGCTCGGCGCCTGGAGGCAGCGGGGCGTCCCCGACAATCCTGGCGCCTGGCTCACGACGGCCGCACGCCGGCGCGCCGTGGACGAACTGCGCCGCGACCGGACCCTGCGCGGCAAGCTGACGCTGCTGGTCGACGCCACCGACGCGGCGGCGCCCGACCCGGCCGCCGTCGGGGAGGGAGATGGGGAGGTCGGCGTGATCCCTGACGACCGGCTACGGCTGGTGTTCACCTGCTGCCACCCGGCGCTGGCGCGCGAGGCGCAGGTCGCGTTGACGCTGCGGCTGGTGTGCGGGCTCACCACCGCCGAGATCGCCCACGACTTCCTGGTGAGCGAGCCCACCATGGCCGCCCGCATCACCAGGGCCAAGAAGAAGATCATGGTTGCGCGCATCCCCTATCGCGTCCCGCCCGCCCACGAGCTGCCCGACCGGCTGGACGCGGTGCTGACCGTGGTCCACCTGCTCTATACCACCGGTCACACCGCGCCGCGAGGCGACGAGCTGGTGCGCCCCGAGCTGGTGGAGCGCGCCCTCGACCTGGCGCGCATGCTGCACGCCCTGATGCCCGACGACCGGGAGGTCCGCGGGCTGCTGGCGCTGCTGCTGCTCTCCGACGCCCGGCGCGCGACGCGCACCGCTCCCGATGGCCGCATGCTCCTGCTCGAGGAGCAGGACCGCGCGCGCTGGGACCGCCGGACCATCGAGGAGGGATGCGAGCTGGTCGTCGGAGCGCTGCGCCGTGGCCGGCCGGGCCGCTTCACGCTGCAGGCGGCGATCGCGGCCGTGCACGCCGAGGCACCAACCTACGACGACACGGACTGGCGCGAGGTGCTCGGCCTCTACGACGCGCTGCTCGCGGTGTGGCCCTCTCCGGTCGTGGCGCTCAACCGCGCGGTCGCGGTCGCCATGGTCCAGGGCCCGGCGGCCGGCCTGGCCGCCATGGACGCGATCGTCGACGACGCCCGCCTGGCCGGCTACTCCTACCTCCCCGCCGCCCGCGCCGACCTGCTCCGCCGCCTCGGCCGGGCCGAGGACGCGGCCCAGGCCTACCGGACCGCGCTGTCGCTGGCCACCAATACGGCGGAACGGGACTTCCTGGCGCGCCGGCTCGCCGAGATCACCTCGGCGTGAGGTCCGAGGTCTGCCGGGCCCCGCCGCGACCTACTGTCGCCGGTTGGGGTCGTAGGCCATCGCCTCGAGGCGGGCCACGCGCTCCGCGGTGGGCGGGTGGGTGGAGAACATCCTGGCCAGCCCGGCGCCGCCCTTGAACGGGTTGGAGATGAACAGGTGCGCGGTGGACGGGTTGGTGGTCGCCGGCAGCTTGCCGCGCGAGTGCGCCTCGATCTTGCGCAGGGCGCTGGCCAGCGCGAGCGGGTCGGCGGTGAGCTTTGCGCCGGAGGCGTCGGCGCCGAACTCGCGGCTGCGCGACACCGCCATCTGGATCAGCAGCGCCGCGATCGGGCCCAGGATCAGCAGCGCCACCTCGGCGAGCGGGTTGCGGTCGCGGTCGCCCCCGCCGATCGGGATGAACCACGCCAGCCGAGCCAGGAAGGTGATGATCGCGCCCATCGTGGCCGCCACCGAGGAGATCAGGATGTCGCGGTTGAGGACGTGGGACAGCTCGTGGGCGAGCACGCCCTCCAGCTCCCGCCGGTCGAGGATCGGCAGGATGCCCCGGGTCACCGCGACCGCGGCGTGCTTGGGGTTGCGACCGGTGGCGAAGGCGTTCGGCTGGTCGCTGGGCGAGACGTACAGCTTCGGCATGGGTATGCCCGCCCGCCCCGCCAGCCCGCTGACGATTCTGTACAGCTCCGGGAACTGCGCCTCGGTCACGGGCTTTGCCCGTGCGGCCATGATCGCGATCTTGGCAGAGAAAAAGTAGGCGATGCCGTTCATCAGGACCGCGAAGATGAGCGCGAGCGGTAGGTACTGGCCGCCGCCGATCTGGGCACCGATGAACAGCACCAGCGCGCTCATCGAGGCGAGCAGGAGCGTGGTCTTCATATAGTTGCGCGTACCCATCGGGCTCACTCCCTCATGAACTGCCCATAGGCGCGAGTGACCTTGCCACCGAACCCGGGCAGTTCAAGGGTAGCGAGCTGGATTCAAGAGCGTGTTAAGACCACTGCGCGGGAGGAAGGCATGGGCCTCGGCGACCGGGAGCAGGGTGCGCACCGCGCAGCTGCGCAGGGACCCTCGCTCCACGCTGCTGGTGTTCGATCCGGCGTGGCGCGCGCTCACCGTGGAGGCGACGGTGACCACCCTCGATGGTCCCGACGCTCCGGAGATGAACCTGCGGCTGTTCCAGGAGATGCAGCGTGGCATGACGCCGGCGCCCCCGCCGGGTCACCTGCTATGGGAAGGACAGGAGCGGAGCTTCGACTGGGCCGTCTTCTACTGCGGTGGGCTTAACTCAAGCCGGGGAGCCGATCGAAAGGACACGAGAGATGAGAAAGCTGATCGTGAGCACCTTCGTGACCCTCGACGGGGTTATGCAGGCCCCGGGCGGTGCTGGAGAGGACGACAGTGGCGGCTTCGCGTACGGTGGCTGGTCGGTGAACTATTGGGACGAGCAGATGGGACAGGTCATGGACGAGGCGACGAGCACGCCGTTCGCCATGGTCCTCGGCCGCAAGACCTACGACATCATGGCCGCATATTGGCCGCACGCCCCAGAGGAGGCCGGCGCCAAGCCATTCAACGAGGCCACGAAGTACGTCGCGTCGCGGAGTCATCCCACGCTGGAGTGGAGCAACTCGGTCCTGATCGAGGGAGACGCGGCCGAAGGCCTCGCGGCGCTCAAGAAGGAAGATGGGCCAGAGCTGCAGGTGCATGGCAGCGGGAACCTGATCCAGACGCTGTTGCGCCACAACCTTGTCGACCAGTACCGCCTGTGGGTCTTCCCCCTCGTCATCGGGTCGGGCAAACG
>WNGA01005758.1_pt1 | contig 21545 bp, 19 predicted proteins | sample 5400061 | NCBI WGS metagenome assembly WNGA01 (sample SAMN13153366, study PRJNA577476) | soil metagenome | isolation source: 100 cm soil or saprolite under grassland replicate 2 | place: USA:California | collected 2016-06-15
CAGCGTCGGATTCAGCGAGGTCATCGGATCCTGGAAGATCATTCCGATGTCGCGCCCGCGGATGTCCTCGAGCTCGCGTCCTTTCAGCTTGAGCAGGTCTCGCCCCTGAAAGATCGCCGAGCCTTCGACGACGCGGCCCGGAGGCTGGACGAGCCCCATGATCGAGAGCACCGTGACCGACTTGCCACAGCCGGATTCGCCGACGATTCCCAGCATCATGCCGGCCTCGAGCATGAGCGAGACGCCGTCGACCGCACGTACCTCGCCCTCGCGAGTCTTGAAGTACGTGTGCAGGTCGCTGACCTCCAGCAGGGGCACTAGGCTTCCTTCGTCCGCGGATCGAGAGCGTCGCGAAGGCCGTCGGCGACGAAGAACGCGCTGAGGATGAGCCAGCCGATTGCGATGCTGGGAATGAGGATGATGTACGGGTGAGCTGTATACGAGGTGTAGCCGTCCTGGGCCAGGGTGCCCCAGGAGGCTTTCGGGGGGTTGATGCCGAGGCCGAGGAAGGAGAGAAAGGCTTCGCCCAGCACCACGCCCGGTAGCTCGAGGAAGACGAAGATCAGAATGACTCCGAACGTGTTCGGCAGCAAGTGGCGGAAGAGAACGCGGTGCCAGCGCGCTCCGAGCGCATTCGCGGCCCGTACGTAGTCGTTCTCCTTCAGCGTGATGATCTGACCTCTCATCACACGCGCGGTCGTGAACCACGAGGCGACGGTCAAGGCGAAGACCATCGTCCAGAAGTTCACGGTATTGAAGATCGTCAGCGTGATGATCGCGAACGGCAGGTAGGGCAGCCCGTACAGGGCATCGAGAAACCGCATCAAGCCGTTGTCGATCCACCCGCCTGCGAAGCCGGAGATCGAGCCGTACAGGATCCCGACGATCATGATCGCGATCGTCGCCGCGAAGCCGATCTCGATCGAGACCCGGCCGCCGAGCGCCGTCCGGACCAGGAGGTCGCGGCCGAACTCGTCGGTGCCGAACGGATGTGCCCAAGCCGGCGACTGGTAGGCCTTCGAAAAGTCGACTGCGTACGGGTCTGCCGAGCTGATCCAGGGCGTGAGCACGACGAAGCCGACCAGGAACAGGAAGGCGAGCGCGGCCACGACTGCGGCGCGATTCTTGAGGAAGCGATGGAGGGCGTCGCGCCAAAGCGACGCACGCACCAGCGCCGCGCCGGCCTCTTGTCCCCGCGCCTCGGCCGTGCGGGCGAGTGTGGCCTCGAACTCGGTTCGCCGGTCGCTGACCATCAGGTCCTGACGTCGCGGGTCCTCGGGTCGAGAAATCCGTAGAGGACGTCGACGACGAGGTTGGCGGTGACGATGATAATCGAGAGCAGGATCGTGATTCCCATCGTCACCGAGTAGTCGCGGCTGGTCACGGAGTTGACGAAGTAGCGCCCGATGCCGGGGATTCCGAAGATGAACTCGACGATGAAGGAACCGGTGATCAGGGCCCCGAGCAGCGGGCCTGCTGCGGTGACCGCGGGAATCAGGGAGTTGCGCAGCACGTGCAGTCCGACGACGCGGCGCCAGCGCAGGCCCTTTGCCTTCGCCGTCCGGATGTAGTCCTGCTGGAGCGTCTCGAGCATGGAGCCGCGCACGATCCGTGCGAAGAAGGTCATCGGGGCATGTCCGAGCGCGACCATCGGCAGGATCCAGCTCTGCCACCCGCCCCAGCCGTTGGTCGGGAAGGGGAAGTACGCCCGCCATTTCACGGCGAAGAAGTAGATGAGCAAGGTCGCGATCAGGAAGTTCGGCACGGCGTAGCCGGCGTTTACGACCGCCATCACCGCGTAGTCGAAACTCGTGTTTTGCTTGAGTGCGGCGAGCACCCCCAAGGGGATCCCGAACACAAGGGCGAAGAGCATCGCCAGCCCGCCGAGCTTGAGTGAGACGGGAAAGTGCTCCTTGATCACGTCGTTCACGGTCTGGTTCCGCTGCACGAGCGACGGGCCCAGGTCGAACGTGAAGACGCCCTTGACGTAGTACGCGAACTGTGTGTACCAGGGCTTGTCGAGGTGGAACTTGCGCTCGAGGTTCCGCTGAATCGAGACGGGGACGGCGCGTTCCGTGACCTGGAACGGGTTTCCCTTGATCTGCCTCATCATCACGAAGGTCATGAAGATCACGAGGAGGATCACCGGGATCGTCCACGCGACCCGCCTGAGGCGCCCTGCCCTTCGGCGCTTGCTACTTCATTGAGACCTTCGTGAGGTCCCACTGGTCTGACGGGTTGATGAAGAACCCCTTGACGTTGGTCTTCACCAGCGCGGTGAACGTGTACCAGTAGATCGGCATGATCGGCAGGTCGCCTTTCGGGCCGGTGAGGATGTCCTCAGCCTGCTGGTAGATCGCGGCCCGCTTGACGTTGTTCGGCGTCCGCGTGGCCTTGTTGATCAGCGAGTCGTACTTCTTGTTGCACCAGTTGGTGTTGTTGTTCCCCGAATCGCACGTCCACAGAACGAGGCCGTTGTACGCGTCCGGGAAGTCGTAGATCCAGCCCAACCGGTACACGTCGACGTCCGCGTTCGGCGGCGGCCCGAGGAACTGGAGGAACTGCTTCCACTCCTGGACCTTGATCGTGACGTCCAGGCCGAGCTCCTTCCAGAAGGCCTGGATCGCGGTCGCGATCTTGACGTGGCCCGGTGAGTTGTTGATGTACAGCTTGATGTTCTTCTTCGGGTCCTTGACCTTGGCCATCAGCGCCTTGGCCTGAGCCAGCTGTGACCTGGCAGGCATGCTGCTGTGCTTGGTGATCGTCGGACCACCGGCGATCCCGGCGGGAGTGAAGCCCCGCGCAGGCACCTGGCCGGACTGGGTGATGAAGGTGACGATCTGGTTCCGGTCGATCGCCAAGGCCATCGCGCGACGCTGGTTGACGTCGGTGATGTTCTTGACGTTGAACCCGTAGTAGTACGTGCCGAGCGCCTTGTAGAGCTTCCAGAACTTCGTCTTCTTCCAGGCCGGAATATCGACGGGCGGCACGCCCGTGGTGTCGATATCGATGTTCCCCGCCCTGAAGGCGTTCTCGGCGGTCGTGCCGTCGACGATGATCGGTTTCTCGATCCTCGTCAACTTCACGCTTCTCGCGCCGCGCCACCTGTTGTTCTTGACGAGCGTGAGCGAAGCGTCGTGCTTCCACGAGGCCAGCTTGAACGGGCCGTCCGTGACGATGTTCCCCGGCTCGGTCCACTTGTTGCCGTACTTCTCGACGGCCGCCCGAGGAACAGGCAGGAACGACGTGTGCGACAACTGCTGGATGAACCACGGCTGCGGCGAGACCAGCGTGATCCGCAGCTTGTACGGGCCCAGAGCCCTGACGCCGACCTTGGCGCGAAGCGCGTTGCAGTTCGTCTTCCCTGGATCGCAGCTGTTGTACGCGTCAGCACCCTTGATTCCGGAGAACTGATACGCGTAGTCCGCAGCGAGCTCGGGCGAGATCGTCCGCAGCCAGGACCAGACGTAGTCCTGGGCGGTCACGTGCTTGCCGTTCGTCCACAGAACGTTACGGCGCAGGTTCAGCGTGACCGTTGCTCCCTTCACCGACCAGCTGGACGCGGCTCCCGGCACTGCCTTCAGCGCCGGTGGCTTGCCGAGCCTGATCAGCGGATCCATCAGGTTGAACAGGACGTTCGCTGACGTCGTATCGGTCGCCAGACCCGGATCGAGCGACGGCGGTTCTGCGCCAATCGACATGCGCAGCACCTGTGCCGCCTCCGAGTGGCGGTTCATCGCCGCAGCGGAGCCTGCGACCGTGACCGCAATGGCCACGACCAGTCCGGCCCACAGATAGCGTCTTAACATGCTTCCTTGATCCCTCCTTGTGTTGAGAACCCCCATTCGACGCCGGCGAGGTCGAGACCTCGGAAAAAGGGGCTGAATCCTAACCCATTTTTGACCGATTCGGCGGCCCTGCGCCCTGCCCGGCGGAAGTCAGCGAAACGGTCGGCTTTGTGAGTGCCTGCCTACCTCCTTCCGTCCGTCTCCGCTGCGGCCAGACCACGAGGGACCTCTAGCCTCCGCGTCTGGCCAAGACTGTCGAGCCGCCGTAGTTGCCGCTCGTGCAGCTCGAGTACTCGCGCGTTGTCCCGTTGCACACTCGGAACCGCACTGGTCGAGCCATGCAGGGTGGCGAGCCCGCTCAGGGCCATCAGGAGGACGGCCGCCGCGGCCGAGCCGGTGCGGAGAGAGCCCGCGAGCAGAGCACTCATCCGAGTGCGACTGCGTCTTACCTGGAAGGAGAAGGACGGCTGTTCGATCGCAGCCGTCCGAAGTGTCTTGGACAGATCGCCGATGCCTTCCCCAAACGCACGACAGTCGCTGCAGCCCGCAAGATGTGCGTCGAGGAGCAGACTCTCGAACTCCGAGAGCTCGGAGTCCATGCGCAGCGACAACTGCTGGCAGGCCTGCGCGCAGTCGGCAGGCAATATCGCGCGCTTTCGCATCCAACCCTTAGACGTGTAGGGGATGCCGTAGTTAGTATCGGCACCAGCCCAGTCAGCGATCTTTCGGAGTCTGAATGCCCAGCAAGAGCCAGGAAAGCCGCAATCACGGCAAGATCGTCGAGATCAAAGGCGTCGTGATCGACGCCGTGTTCCCGGCTGATCTGCCGGAGATCTACACCGCCCTGCGGATCGAGATCCCGGCCCAGGAGGGCGGGGAGACCCGCTCGCTCATCGCGGAGGTGCAGCAGCACCTGGGCGACGACCGCGTTCGAGCGGTCGCCATGGACTCCACCGACGGGCTCGCACGGGGCCTCGAGGTCGAGGACACCGGGCAGCCGATCTCCGTCCCGGTGGGCGACGTCACGCTCGGACGGATCTGGAACGTGATCGGCGAGCCGGTCGACGAGCAGGAGGCGCCGAAGGACGCGGAGCGCTGGTCGATCCATCGCGATCCACCGCTCTTCACCGACCTCTCTCCGACGATCGAGGTCTTCGAGACGGGCATCAAGGTGATCGACCTGCTCGCGCCGTTCATCCGCGGCGGCAAGGTCGGCCTGTTCGGCGGCGCGGGTCTCGGCAAGACCGTCCTGATCCAGGAGCTGATCCACAACGTCGCGCGGGAGCACGGCGGCGTCTCGGTGTTCGCGGGCGTGGGCGAGCGCACGCGCGAGGGCAACGACTTGCTGATCGAGATGCAGGAGTCGGGGGTGCTCGACAAGGTTGCCCTCGTCTACGGCCAGATGAACGAGCCGCCCGGCGCGCGACTCCGCGTTGGTCTGTCCGGTCTCACCATGGCCGAGTACTTCCGCGACAAGGGCCAGAACGTGCTGCTCTTCATCGACAACATCTTCCGCTTCACGCAGGCGGGCTCGGAGGTCTCCGCGCTGCTCGGGCGGATGCCGAGCGCGGTCGGCTATCAGCCGACGCTCGCGACCGAGATGGGCCAGCTGCAGGAGCGGATCACCTCGACGCAGCAGGGCTCGATCACGTCGGTGCAGGCGATCTACGTCCCGGCCGACGATCTCACCGACCCGGCGCCGGCGAACACGTTCGCACACCTTGACTCGTCGGTCGTGTTGACGCGCACGCTCGTCGAGCAGGGGATCTACCCGGCGGTCGATCCGCTCGACTCGTTCTCGCGCGCGCTGCAGCCTGGGATCATCTCGGAGGAGCACTACGCAACCGCGACGCGCGTGCAGGAGATCCTGCAGCGCTACAAGGACCTGCAGGACATCATCGCGATCCTCGGCATCGACGAGCTCTCCGACGAGGACAAGCTCGTCGTCTCTCGCGCGCGCAAGATTCAGCGCTTCCTGTCGCAGCCGAACTTCGTGGCGGAGCAGTTCACGGGCACGCCGGGCGAGTACGTGAAGATCGAGGACACGATCAAGGGCTTCCAGGAGATCATCGAGGGGCGGCACGACGATCTTCCCGAGCAGGCCTTCTACATGGTCGGGACGATCGAGAACGCGGTCGAGAAGGGTCGAAGGCTCTCAGGCGAGGAGGGCGCGCAGGCGGCCGAAGAGGGCGAGACGGCGGAGGACGTCGCCGTCGCCGAGCGCGAGGCCGAGCCAGAGCCCGCCGGCGTCTCCTAGGTGGCCGACGAGCGCAAGAAGTTCGACGTCTCCCTCGTGACGCCGGAGGGGCCGGCGTTCGAGGGCGAAGCGGAGATGCTGATCGTCCCGGGGGCCGCAGGCGAGATCGGCGTCCTCGCTCGGCACGCGCCGCTGATCGCGACGCTGAAGGCAGGGTCGACGCGCGTGTATCTGAACGTGGACAACGAGAACGTGCGCGAGTACGCCACCGGGCCGGGCTTCTTCAAGGTGGAGCTCGACCGGGCGATCGCGCTCGTCGACGACGCCGTCCTGGCGAACGAGATCGACGACGCGCGGGCGCGCGAGCAGCTCGAGACGGCGCAGCGCGAGCTGGAGCTCGTCGAGCGCGGGGAGTCGAACGCCGACCGCTGGCAGCTCGAGCAGCGGATCAAACATGCCGAGAACCAGCTCGCTGTCTCTGGCCGCGACTGACCGGCGCCGGGCGCCTGGTAGTCTGGGTAGACCCGGAGAGCTTTGAAAGGCAGCTTGGCGACCGGGTTACCAAACGCCTAAAGAGCCCGCGCGCCTAAAGAAGGCGCCGTTCTCTTTCGGTAGGTAACGCAGGCTCGCCGAGTTTCCTCTCAAAGAAGGGATGTTAGACGGAGGCGCGGGCAAAGCCCGCACCTCCTCTAGGCGGCATCGACAAGCGACGCCGCAGTAGGCAGAACGGAGCAGGAAGTGCAGGACGCGCCCACACGACTCGAAGGCATCCTCCGCGAGCGCATCGCCGTGCTCGACGGGTCGTGGGGCGTCCTGATCCAGCGGCAGGTGAAAGGCGAGGAGGCCTACCGCGGCGATCGCTTCAGGGATCACGCGCGCGACGTCGCCGGCGATCCCGATCTCCTCAACCTCACGCGGCCCGAGGTCGTGCTCGACATCCACCGGCAGTACTTCGCCGCCGGCGCGGACATCGCCACGACGAACACCTTCACGGCGACCTCGATCGGACAGGCGGACTACGCGCTCGAGGATCACGTCTACGAGATGAACGTCTCGGGCGCGCGGCTCGCACGCCAGGCCGCGGACGAGGTCGGCGGATTCGTCGCCGGCTCGGTCGGCCCGCTCAACGTCACGCTCTCGCTGTCGCCACGCGTCGACGAGCCTGCGTTCCGCACGCACACCTTCGATCAGGTGCGCGACGCCTACGCCGAGCAGATCCGCGCCCTCGCGGAGGGCGGCGTCGACTTCCTGCTGATCGAGACGATCTTCGACACGCTCAACGCCAAGGCTGCGATCGCCGCCGCGCTGGACGAGGCTCCCGAGATCCCGCTCTGGATCTCCTTCACGGCGATCGACCGCAGCGGCCGCAACCTCTCCGGCCAGACGGTCGATGCGTTCTGGCTGTCCGTCGAGCACGCGAACCCGTTCATCGTCGGCGTCAACTGCTCCCTCGGCGCGACGCAGATGCGCCCGTTCGTCGAGGATCTCGCGCGCGTCGCCCCGACCTGGGTCGCGTGTCATCCGAACGCGGGCCTGCCGAACGAGATGGGCACGCACGACGAGCAGCCGCAGGACACGAGCCGCTCCCTGCGCGAGTTCGCCCAGGACGGCCTGGTCAACGTCGTCGGCGGCTGCTGCGGCACGACTCCGGAGCACGTTCGCGCGCTTACCCGCGCAATCCGGGGTCAGACGCCAAGACGTGTCCCCGAGGGCGAGCGCAGCACGCGCCTGAGTGGGTTGGAACCGTTCCGGATCTTTCCCGACGCCAACTTCGTCATGATCGGGGAGCGGACGAACGTCACCGGCTCCGCGCGTTTCCGCCGGCTGATCGAGGGGGGCGACTACCAGGAAGCGGTCGAGGTCGCGCTCGAGCAGGTCCGCGGCGGCGCCAACATCCTCGACGTCAACATGGACGCCGACCTGCTCGACTCGGTGCAGGCGATGACGACGTTTCTCAACCTGCTCGCAACCGAGCCAGAAGTGGCGCGCCTGCCCATCATGGTCGACAGCTCCCGCTGGTCCGTCCTCGAGGCGGGGCTCAAATGCCTTCAGGGCAAGGGCGTCGTCAACTCCATCAGCCTCAAGGAGGGAGAGGAGTCCTTCCTCGAGCAGGCGCGCCGCATCAAGCGCTACGGCGCCGCCGTCGTCGTGATGGCGTTCGACGAGCAGGGACAGGCGGACACGGTCCAGCGCAAGGTGGAGATCTGCGAGCGTGCGTACAGGCTGCTGACCGCGGACGGCTGGAATCCGGAGGACCTCATCTTCGACCCGAACGTCCTCGCCGTCGCCACGGGGATCGAGGAGCACGCCGAGTTCGCGAAGGCCTTCATCGAGGGAACGCGCCAGATCAAGGAACGCTGCCCGGGCGCGAAGATCTCGGGCGGCATCTCGAACCTCAGCTTCTCGTTCCGCGGCAACGACGCCGTCCGCGAGGCCATGCACGCGGCGTTCCTCTACCACGCGATCGCGGCCGGACTCGACATGGGCATCGTCAACGCGGGCCAGCTCGCCGTGTACCAAGACATCGAGCCGGAGCTGCTCGAACGCGTCGAGGACGTCATCTTCAACCGCCGCGACGACGCCACCGAGCGCCTCGTCGAATACGCCTCCCGTGTGGAGGGCGAGGCAACGAAGCGGGAGCGAGATCTCTCGTGGCGCGAAGCCCCCGTCGAGGAACGGCTCTCGCACGCTCTCGTCCACGGGATCGTGGACTTCATCGAGGAGGACACCGAGGAAGCGCGCCAGAAGCAGGCCCGTCCGCTCGACGTGATCGAAGGACCCTTGATGGACGGGATGTCGATCGTCGGCGACCTCTTCGGCTCCGGGAAGATGTTCCTCCCGCAGGTGGTGAAGAGCGCGCGCGCGATGAAGCGTGCCGTCGCCTACCTCGAGCCGTACATGGAGGCCGAGAAGGCGGCCGGGGACGGTCGCCCGCGGACGCAGGGCAAGGTCGTGCTCGCCACGGTGAAAGGCGACGTCCACGACATCGGCAAGAACATCGTCGGCGTCGTCCTCGGCTGCAACAACTACGAGGTGATCGACCTCGGCGTGATGGTGCCGGCCGACCGCATCCTCGACACCGCGCTCGAGGAAGGATGCAACGTTGTCGGGCTTTCCGGCCTGATCACGCCGTCCCTCGACGAGATGGTCAACGTGGCGAAGGAGATGGAGCGCCGCGAGCTCGACCTTCCGCTGCTGATCGGCGGCGCGACCACGTCCAAGCAGCACACCGCCGTCCGGATCGCACCGGAGTACTCACAACCGACGCTTCACGTCCTCGACGCGTCGCGCGTCGTCGGCGTCGTCTCCAGCCTGCTCGACGCGCCACGCAGAGAGAAGCTGGATCAGGAGAACCGCGAGCTCCAGGAGCGCCTGCGCGAACAGCACGCCGAGAAGGAGCGCAAGCCGCTGCTCCCGATCGAAGAGGCGCGCGCGAACAAGGAGCGCGTCCCGTTCGACGAGCTACCGACTCCGCCCTTCACGGGCACCGAGATCGTCGAAGTGGAGCTCTCGACGCTCCGCGAGTACATCGACTGGCAGTTCTTCTTCCACGCCTGGGAGCTCAAGGGGAAATTCCCCGCGATCCTCGACCAGCCGGCCGCGCGCGAGCTCTACGACGACGCGCAAGCGCTGCTCGGGGAGATCCTCCGCGATGGATCTCTGCGGGCGCGCGGCGTCTACGGGTACTGGCCCGCCCGCGCGGACGGCGACGACGTGGTGCTCGAGGAGGGGACGCGGTTCTGTTTCCTCCGTCAGCAATCGGCCTACGGCGACTCGCGGCCGAACCGCTGCCTAGCCGACTACGTGTCATCGGACAACGATCACGTCGGAGCGTTCGCGGTCGCGATCCACGGCGCACACGAGCTCGCCGCGCGCTACGAGGCCGAGCGCGACGACTACGGCGCGATCATGGTCAAGGCGCTCGCCGACCGCTTCGCGGAAGCGTTCGCGGAGTCTCTCCACCAAAGGGCTCGTCGTGAGTGGTACGAGCCGAAGGAGCAGCTCTCGAGCGAGGATCTGATCGCGGAGAAGTTTCGCGGCATCCGCCCGGCATTCGGCTATCCGGCGTGCCCCGACCACACGGAGAAGCGAAAGCTCTTCGACCTGCTCGGCGCGGAGCGAGCAGGGCTCGCATTGACAGAGTCCTATGCGATGAGTCCGGCCGCGGCGGTGAGCGGGATCTACCTCGCTCATCCGCTCTCGCGGTACTTCTCCGTCGGTCGGCTGGGCAGAGACCAGGTCGAGGATTACGCGGCGCGGAAAGGAATGGCACTCGAGGAAGCCGAGCGCTGGCTCGGGCCGAACCTCGGCTACGAGACCCGTTCGAGGGAGGAAGCGCTCAACCGCTGAGGCCGATGCAACGGCCATGGCCGGCCGCATTGGACTCACGGTTCTCTGTGCGGGTGTTCTCGCGGGTAGCGCTCTCGCGGCGGAGAACCCGCGCGATCCGCAGAAGCGTCACAACCCGGCCGATCAGGCCTGGGCACAGGCGATCCGGATCCATCGTGCCGATCTCGGCTCCGGCGATTGGCGCGTCGAACAGTCCGACGGAACCGACAGCGGTGCGCCGAAGGGCTGCAAGGATCCGAATCTCTCCGATCTGGTCGAGACCGGCGAGGCCGAGACTCCCGACTTCTCCCGCAACGGCAGCTTCATCGGCTCGGGCGCAGCCGTCTTCCAGACCGAGCGGCACGCGACCGCCGCGTGGAACCGCATCGCCAAGCAGCCGATCACTCGCTGTTTGATCGATGCATTCAGGCAGGGCATGGCGGGGGCGAATGCCCGCTTGCGGATCGTCTCCAGCGGGCCTGTCACGGCGCGGAAGCTCGCGCCGCACTTCACCGCCAGTCAAATCCGCCTCGTCGTCTCCGGTCCGGGAGCAACGATCGAAGGACGCATCGCCTACTACCTCTACGGCCGCGGTCGAGCAACGGCCGTGCTCATCATCGCCTCCTTCGGCAAGCCGCTCCAGCCGATTCCGCAGTCTCTCGAGCGCCGGCTCGCCGGGCTCGTCGCCCAGCGACTGCACCGATAGCTACGGTCGGCGTGTGGAGCACGCCTTCGGCCGCAGCGCGCCCTTCAGTCTCGGCATCGAGGAGGAGTTCCAGCTCGTCTCCCCGGAGAGCTACGAGCTCGTTCCGCGGTTCGACGAGATCGCGGAGGCAGCCGCGGACGACCGCGTGCGCCGAGAGCTGATGACGTCGGTGCTCGAGGCCGCGACCGGCGTGCACGAGCGGGTGGCCGACGCACTGGCGGAGGTGCGCGAGATTCGTGCGCTCATGCGCGATGCGGCTGTGGCGCGCGGAGCGCTGATCGCCTCGGCGGGCACGCATCCGTTCTCCCGCTGGGAGCACCAGGAGATCACGGATTCGCCGCGATACCAGGGCGTCGCCAAGAAGCTCCGCTGGGTGGCCGAGCGCGTTGCCATCTTCGGCCTCCACGTGCACGTCGGCATCGAAACGCCGGATTCCGCCGTCCAGATCGCCACGGGGCTGCGCAACTGGGCGCCGGAGCTCCTCGCGCTGTCCGCAAACTCGCCCTACTGGCAGGGCCGCGACACCGGACTCGCCTCGATCCGCATCCAGGTCTTCGACAGCATGCCGCGCCGCGGCCTGCCGCCGAGTCTCGCCACCTTCGCGGACTTCGAGCAGCTGATCGAACGTGGTGTCTCCGCCGGGTTCTTTCCCGACTACACCTACGTGTGGTGGGACGTCCGGCCGCACCCGAAGCTCGGGACGGTTGAGCTGCGCATCTGCGATGCGCAGACGCGAGTCGAGAGCGTTGCCGGAATCGCGGCGCTGACGCAGTGCCTCGCGGCGACGCTCGCCGAGCGGCCGGTGGCGATCCAGCCGCGAACGCTGATCGCGGAGAACAAGTGGCGTGCGGTTCGGCACGGGCTCGACGCGGAGCTCGTCGATCTCGCGCACGACCGGGCCCGCCCTGCCCGCGACGCCGTCCGCGCGCTCGTCGAGCGGGCCGGGAGGGTGGCCGGGCGGCTGGGTTGCGAGCGCGAGCTCGCCGAGGTGGAGCGCCTTCTCGACCGCGGCAGCGGCGCCGAGGAGCAGCGCCGGATCCACGAGGCCGAGGGAGGTCTCCTGGGAGTGGCCCGCTGGCTGGCCGAGGAGACCGTTCGCGATGTGGGATAGCCACCGCCTGGGCTATCCTCGAGGTCGGCTGGCGCCCTCCGAACGGGCGCCGTCCTGTTTCGGGCCTGTATGAAGACCACGCTCAAGAGAGGGATGGGGCGCGGCGCGTCTGTCAACGGCAACGGACGCGCAATCTTCCCACCCGTTCCCCCGACGCCGATGACCCGGTACCGGCAGCCGGAGCCGCCGCGGCGCGGTGCGTGGCAGGTGGTCAGAGCCGTCCTGCTCTGGACAGTGCTCGCGGCGATCGTCGTCGCGGGCGGAGCAGCCGGGGCCGCTTACCTGAAGACGCACCAGTTCCTCGAGGCCATCAGTCCGAAGACGAAGGCCGACCGCGCGGCGGCAAAGCGACTCGACGCGGCGATTCCGGGTCAGCCGACCGTGGCCCTCGTGATCGGGACGGATCGCAGGAAAGGTCCCGAGGCCGAGGAGACGGGCCGGTCGGACACCCTGATCCTGGTTCGGGCCGACCCAGAGACCAACTCGCTGTCGATGCTGTCCTTTCCGCGCGACCTGACCGTGACCGTCAAGTGCCCCGGCCATCCCGACTTCACCGATCGCATCAATGGGGCGTTCTCGGCGTGCGGCGCGCTCGGGAGCGTCGAGACCGTCCGCGCGCTGACGGGTCTCCCGATCAACTACTTCGTGACCGTCAACTTCCGGGGTTTCACGCAGCTCGTCAACCAGCTCGGCGGAGTCTGGGTCGACGTCGATCACCGGTATCTCTGCGATCCCAGCAACTGTCCGGGCATCTCGAAGATCAATCTCTGGCCGGGCTATCAGCGTCTGAACGCCACCAACGCGCTCTCGTACGTCCGCTACCGACACTTCGACTCCGACATCTTCCGCAACGCGCGCCAGCAGCTCTTCCTGAAGGCGCTGAAGCAGCAGATCTCCTCCCAGCTCGACCTCGACACGCTGTTCTCGATCATGGATGCGGTGGAGAGGAACGTCGTCGTCGGACGCGGCGGCAACAAGGCGCTCGACCCGCAGACGCTCAAGGACTACGTCTACTTCGCGCACGGCCTGCCGGCGGGGCACGTGTTCCAGTCGAAGATCGAGGGCTTGACCGGCCAGAACGAGCTCTCGGCTCCGACCGGGAACATCGCGGCGGCCGTGCGCGACTTCGTCCAGCCGGACGTCAACTCGCCCGCGAAGGCCCGCGACGTCACGCTCCGGATCAAGCGCCGCTCGCGAGCGCCGCGACCGCGGGACATCACCACGACCGTGCTGAACGGCAACGGGATCGCCGGGTCGGCGGCGAATGCCGCCTACGAGCTCGGGCAGCGCGGCTACAGGATCGTCGTCCCGCAAACGGGAACACCGGCGAACGCGCCGAATTTCGACTACTTCCGGACGACCGTCTACTTCGACAGCTCTCAGGCGCGCTCCCGCGCTGCGGCGGCTCAGGTTGCGAACCTCTTCGGCGATGCGGCGGTGCATCCCTTGCCACCGGGGCGACTCGCCGCACTCGCGAACGGCGCGATGGCGACCGTCGTCGTCGGACAGAACTTCCACGGCACGATTGCGCCGGCTCCGGTGGACAAGACGCCCGAGAAGCAGCCCCCGAGGGTCACTCCGAACGCCGCCTTGACGCGCTCGCTGCTCCTGAACCTCCGTCGCCGCGTTCCCTTCCGGCTCGAGGTGCCGAGGCTCATCGAAAGCAGTTCCCGGCTCGAGTTCGACGCTCCCATCCGCCTGTACAACGTCAAGAAGGGGCATCGTGCGGTCCGCCTGACGTTCCGGATCGGCGAGAACGAGTACTGGGGAATCGAGCAGACCGACTGGAGCGACGCGCCGGCGCTCGCGGACCCGAGCTTCGTCGCTCACCTCCGGGGGCGTGAGTTCGCCCTCTACTACTCCGGCGCGCATCTGCACATGGTCGTGCTGCGTGAGAACGGCGCGACGTACTGGGTCGTGAACACGATTCTCGACGCGCTCTCGAACGAGACCATGCTCGCGATCGCCAGAGGACTCGCGCCGCTGCCCAAGTAGGCTTCCCGGTCGCCATGGCGGACTCACGAACGATCGGCGTCTTCGGTGCGGGCTGGGTGGGGCTCGTCACCGGCGGCTGCTTTGCCGAGCTCGGCCACGAGGTGATCGTGCGCGACGTCGTGCCCGAGCGGATCGACGCGCTCTCGGCGGGTCGACTGCCCTTCCACGAGCCCGACTTGCCGGACGTGCTGGCGCGCAACCGCGAGCGGATTCGCTACACGCTCGACGCGGATGAGGTCGCGGCAGCGGACGTCCTCTTCATCTGCGTCCAGACGCCGCCGACCTACTCGGGCGACGCCGATCTCTCCTTCGTCTGGACGGCGCTCGACGATCTGCCGCGGGTGGACCAGCGTCAGATCCTGGTCATGAAGTCGACCGTTCCGGTTGGTACCGGCGAGAAGGTCCGCGCGGCACTGGAGGCTCGCGGTTTGGGCAACGTGGGCTACGTGTCGAATCCGGAGTTCCTCTCGGAAGGGCGCGCGGTGCGCGACTTCCTCGACCCGGACAGGATCGTGATCGGGGCCTTCGCCGAGGAGGACGGGGCGGTCGTCGAGTCGCTGTACGGCGGCATCGAAGCACCGGTCGTCCGGACCGACGTGGCGTCGGCCGAGATGATCAAGCTGGCGGCGAACGCTTTCTTGATGACGCGTATCAGCTTCATCAACGAGATCGCGAACGTGTGCGAGAGCGTCGGGGCGGACGTCGTCGAGGTCGCGCGCGGCATCGGGCTCGATCATCGGCTCGGCCCTCACTTCCTCCGCGCCGGCATCGGCTACGGCGGGAGTTGCTTTCCGAAGGATTCGCTTGCTTTGAAGCAGCTCGCCTCGAACTCGGGCTACCACTTCCAGCTGCTCGCGGCGGTAATCGAGGTGAACGAGCTGCAGAAGCGACGCGTGATCCAGAAGCTCCAGAAGCACCTCGGCAAGCTGCGCGGGAAGAAGGTTGCGCTGCTCGGTCTCGCGTTCAAAGCGGGCACGGACGATCTTCGCGAGGCGCCGTCGCTCGTGCTCGCATCGCGGCTGCTCGCGGAGGGCGCGGAGGTTCGTGCCTGGGATCCTGTTGCCCAACCCGGCGAGCTGATGAAGGGCGCGACGCTCTGCGACACGGTGTTCGATGCGGTCAGCGGAGCAGACGCGGCCGTAATCGTGACGGAATGGGACGAGCTACACGGCTTGGCCTCCGATGAAGTGCGGAGTGCGATGGCCCGCCCGCTGATCATCGATGGGCGCAACCTGCTCGATCCCGCGGAGACGCGCCGTGCCGGATTCGCGTACGAGGGCATCGGCCGTCCCAGCTCGCCGTTCGAGGCACTGCCTGAGACGGCGGAGCCGGAGCAGAAAGTCACGCGCTAGTGGAAGCGATCATCCTCGCGGGCGGCCAGGCGACCCGGCTCGGGGATGCCGCGCGCGGCCATCCGAAGGCGCTCGTGCCGATCGCCGGTCACCCGCTCGCGGAGTATCAGGTGTCGCAGCTCGTGCGGGCCGGCGTGGATCGGGTGATCGTCAGCTGCGCCGCGGGACAGGCCGCGCTGTTCGAGGTCAAGCTGTCCGGGCTTGGTGCGGAGATCGTCGCGGTCCCCGAGTCGGAGCCGCTCGGGCGCGGGGGAGGGTTGCGCTTCGCGGCCGAGCGCCGCGAGGAGTCCGGTCCGCTGTTCGCCTTCAACGGGGACGAGCTCCACGACGTCGATCTGGTCGCATTCATGGAGGCCCACGAGGAAAACCAGGGAGCGGCGACGATCGTCGTCGCCCCCTTGAAGTCGCAATTCGGCGTCGTGGAGCTCGCGGACGGCGATCGCATCACCGGATTTCGCGAGGCGCCGCGTCTGCCGCACTGGGTCAACGCCGGCGTGTACGTGCTCGACGAGGAGGCTCTTGCGCGTCTCCCCGAGCGGGGCGACCACGAGCACTCCACGTTTCCCGACCTCGCGCAGGAGGGCAAGCTCTTCGGCTTCCGGCACGAAGGCCTGTGGATCACCGTGAATACTCCGAAGGACCTGGAACGGGCCGAGGAGCACTACGCCGCCCATCCGGAGCTCCGCCCGACGCTGGCACGCAACCGCGGCTGACCTTCTCCCGCGCGTCGTTGACGGACGGCATAGAGTCGCCCGATGAGCGTGGACTCGCCGAATCTGGAGGGTCTGGACGCCTGGGCCTTCGAGCCGCGCAGGGTCGAGAAGCCCTGGGGACACGAGCTGATCTGGGCGGAGACAGAGCAGTACGTCGGCAAGGTGCTCTTCGTGAAGGCCGGTGAGTCGCTCAGCCTCCAGTTCCACAGGGTGAAGGACGAGTCGTGGCTCGTCCACGAGGGACGGGCGAAGCTCGAGCTCGGCTCGGCGGGCGAGACGATGCTGAAGGAGGAGGTGGTGGCTGCCGGCGCCTCCTTCCGCTTCCGTCCGGGCACGGTTCACCGCGTCACCGCGCTCGAGGACACGACGATCCTGGAGGTGTCGACGCCGCAGCTCCAGGATGTCGTCCGCCTCGAGGACCGGTACGGCCGGGCCGGTACGGCACAACCCTGACACGGCTGTGTTAGGGTTGGCCGCGTGGACGGACTGACCGTCGGCCGAGCCGCAGCGCACACGGGGTGGTCCCCGCGCATGCTCCGCTACCTCGAGCGGGCCGGCCTCGTCGTCCCGCGGCGCAGCGGTTCCGGCTACCGCCTCTACGGGCTCCTCGAGCTCAACCAGCTGCGCTCGCTCAGGGAGCTTCGCCGCCGCTACGACGTCGAGCTCACCGATATGGCCTTCGCAGCTAGGCTCGACCGCGAGCCGCAGCTCCGGGCGGCCGTGGAGACCTGGCTCGCGGGCACGCAGCTGTCCGCCCTCGATTGGGAGCAGCGCAAACACGAGCGGCTTCTCGCCGCCTAGGCCGCAAACGAGAGGACTGAATGGCTACGACAAAACGGCATGACGTGAAAGACCTCGCGCTCGCCTCCGAAGGGATACGGCGGATCGAATGGGCGGATCGACAGATGCCCGTGCTCGCCGCGATCCGGGAGCGCTTCCACCGGGAGCAGCCGCTCGCCGGCTACCGCATCTCCGCCTGTCTGCACGTGACGACCGAGACGGCGAACCTTGCGCGCACCCTGAAGGCGGGCGGCGCGGACGTCGTGCTCTGCGCGTCCAATCCGCTCTCGACGCAGGACGACGCCGCCGCCGCGCTCGTGGACGAGTACGACATCTCCGTCTTCGCGATCAAGGGCGAGGACAACGACACGTACTACGCGCACATCGAGGCTGCGGTCGATCACAAGCCCCAGCTGACGATGGACGACGGCGCCGACGTGATCGGCGTTCTGCACTCCGCTCGGCGTGAGCAGCTCGGCGACATCATCGCCGGCACCGAGGAGACGACGACCGGCGTCATCCGTCTCAAGGCGCTCGAACGCGACGGCGCGCTCGGCTTTCCGGTCATCGCGGTCAACGACGCGGACACGAAGCACCTCTTCGACAACCGCTACGGCACGGGACAGTCGACGATCGACGGCATCATCCGCGCGACCAACGTGCTGCTGGCGGGCAAGCGCTTCGTCGTTTCCGGCTACGGGTGGGTCGGACGCGGCGTCGCCTCGCGAGCGCGAGGAATGGGCTCCCACGTCATCGTCACCGAGACCGATCCGATGCGTGCCCTCGAGGCGAGCATGGACGGCTACGAGGTGCTCCCGATGGAGAAGGCCGCGGCGATCGGGGACATCTTCTGCACGGCGACCGGCGACAAGTCCGTCGTCCGGCGCGAGCACATGGAGAAGATGAAGGACGGCGCGATCCTCGCCAACACCGGCCACTTCAACGTGGAGATCGACATCCCGGCGCTGAAGTCCCTCGCCGCGGAGACCCGCGAGGCGCGCGCCTTCGTGGACGAGTTCACGCTCGAAGACGGCCGGCGGATCTATCTCGTCGCAGACGGCCGCCTCGTCAACCTCTCCGCCGCCGAAGGCCACCCGGCGCTCGTGATGGACATGTCGTTCGCGAACCAGGCGCTGTCGGCCGAGTACGCGATCCAGCACGCGGCCGAGCTCGAGCGGAAGGTCTATCCCGTGCCGGAGGAGATCGACAAGGAGATCGCCCGCCTCAAGCTGGAGACGATGGGCGTCGAGATCGACACGCTCACCGAGGAGCAGGCGAAGTACCTGGCCTCGTGGGACGAAGGAACGTGAACGGGGGAACCACATGGTTCCCCCGTTGGCCCCCTCCTTCTGGGCTCGGCAACGCAGAGGTTGGTTAGCGCTCCCGGCGGGACGCGGTCCCGCCTCCGCGCGCCGACGTCTCTCGCCCAAGAGCGATTTAGGCGATGTCGTCGTGACGCGCGGGCAGTGGTTCTAACGCATCCCCGCCCGCGTGAGTACGCCTCCGCCTAAGGCCGCTTTGCGTGCCTTAGTCTCCGGCCTCCATGGGTGATCTGACACCCGAGCGGATCGTGCGCTACGAAGAGGACGGGCCACGTGTCGTCCTCCTCGACCAGCGACGGTTGCCGGAGGCAGAGATCGACCTGGAATGTCGTTCGGCCGCCGAGGTCGCCGCGGCGATTCGAGAGATGGCGATCCGCGGCGCGCCGGCGATCGGGATTGCCGCCGCCTACGCGCTCGCGCTCGCGGCGGAGCTCGGCGAGGACCTCGACGAGGCCGCCGCCGTTCTCGCCGCGTCGCGACCGACGGCCGTCAATCTCGCCTGGGCGCTCGAGCAGCTGCGCGACGACCCGACTCCGGCGCACGCACGCGCGCTCCACGACGAGGAGGTCGAACGCTGCCGCCGGATGGCGGCTCACGCCGCGGAGTTGTTCGGCCCCGGCACGCGGGCCCTGACGCATTGCAACGCAGGCGGGTTGGCCACCGGCGGCTACGGCAGCGCGGTCGGCGCGCTCCGCACGGCCTGGGAGAGCGGTCTGCTCGAACGCGTCTGGGTCGACGAGACGCGTCCGTTGCTGCAGGGATCGCGCCTGACCGCCTGGGAGCTCGAGGCGGCGGGGATTCCGCACGCCGTCATTGCCGACTCGGCTGCGGCGTCGCTGATGGCGGCGGGCGACGTCGATTGCGTCGTCACCGGAGCGGACCGCATCGCGGCGAACGGCGATACCGCGAACAAGATCGGAACCTACGCGCTCGCCGTACTCGCAGCGCACCACGACATCCCGCTCTACGTCGTCGCGCCGACCTCGAGCGTCGACCTGTCCGCGCAGACGGGAGCCGACATTCCGATCGAGGAGCGAGCCGCGGCAGAGATCACGGACCGATTCGCGGCGAGGAATCCGGCCTTCGACGTCACGCCGGCAGAGCTGATCGGGGCACTCGTGACGGAGCACGGCGTCCATCGGGCGCCGTACACGCACTCGCTCGCCGCGCTCGTATGAAGGCCCTGATCCTGGCCGCCGGCTATGCGACGCGCCTGCGGCCGCTCACGGACTCGATTCCCAAGCAGCTGCTTCCCGTCGGCGGTCGGCCGATGGTGGACTGGATCCTCGACCGGATCGTGGAGACGAGCGCCGACGAGATCCATCTCGTCACGAATGCACGTTTCGCCGCGGTCTTCGAACAGTGGGCAGAGGAGGAGGACGTGATCGTTCACAACGACGGAACGACGTCGAACGAGGACCGGCTCGGTGCGATCGGCGACATTCGCTTCGTCGGGCTCGACGATGACCTGCTCGTCGTCGCCGGCGACAATCTCTTCGACTACTCGCTCGCGGACTACGAGTCGTACTGGCAGGCGCGGCCGGGCGCGAGCTGCATCGCCGTCCTCGACGTCGGCGATCCGGAGCTGGCGAAGAAGTACGGGATCGTCGACGTCGACGAGGACGACCGCGTCATCGGCTTCGTGGAGAAGCCCGAGCATCCGGCGACGACGCTCTGTGCCACCGCCACGTATCTCTACGACCGCGAGCATGCCCGGCTCGTCTCGACGTACCTCGACGAAGGCAATCCTCCCGATCAGCCGGGAAACTTCGTCGCCTGGTTACACGCGCGCGTGCCCGTGTACGCCTACCGCCTTCCCGGCGACTGGTTCGACATCGGCGACCGCGAGCAGCTCCTCGAGGCGGACAACCGCATGCGACGACTGCGCGGGCTGCCGGAGCGCGCCGAGTATTCGCCGAGCTGACACGAACACGGCACACCCGCCGCATTACCGTGACGAGATGCTCGAGCTGCTGCTGCCGCAGCGCTGCCTGGTCTGCTCTCTTCCCGGCAATCACGTCTGCGACGGCTGCAGGTCGGACCTGCGCCGGATCGGGCCGCCGCTGTGCGAGCGCTGCGGGACGCCGACGGCCTGGCCCGTGCGGCGCTGCACGGAGTGCGCGGGCAGGCGGCTGGCGTTCGCGCATGCGCGGGCCGCGGTCGAGTACGACGAGCCCGTACGGAAGGTCGTCGCGGCCTGGAAGGAGCGAGGACTACGCCGGCTCGCGATCTGGGCCGCGGACGTCGTCGTCGAGACCCTCGTTCGGCCGGGGACGGCCTGTGTCGCCTACGTTCCCGCCGATCCCGACCGGCGGCTCCAGCGCGGCCACCATGCCGCCGAGCGCCTGGCCCGCGAGCTCTCGGCGCGGTGGGAGCTTCCCCTCCAGCGCTTGCTCTCGCGGCGCCGCGGTTCGCGCCGGCAGCGGGGACTGCCGCAGCCGGACCGAAGGCGGAACGTCGCAGGCGCCTTCCTCGTCGAGGGGCGTCCGCCCCCGCGCGTCGTGCTCGTCGACGACGTCTACACCACGGGTGCCACGGTCAACGCGGCCGCCTCGGCGCTGCGGCGAGCAGGTGCCCGAGAGGTCGAGGTCGTGACGTTCGCCCGCGCGATTCGCATTCGCTAGGGTGAGATCCCCGGCCCACGAGGAGACGCAATGCGACTTCAGGTGAAGGGCAAGAACGTCGAGGTCAGTGACTCGATCCGCCGGTACGCCGAGGAGAAGCTGCACAAGCTCGACCGCAAGCTGCATGCGTTGACGCAGGTCGAGCTCGAGCTGCGCGTGGAGAAGAACCCGTCGATCTCGGCCAACCAGGTGGCGGAGGCAACCGTGTGGACGAAGGGGCCAACCCTTCGCGCGCGCGAGGCTTCGACCGACATGAAGGTCTCGATCGACCAGCTGACCGACAAGCTGCTGCGCCAGGTCGAGCATTATCGCGCGAAGCGCAGTCGCAGGCAGGTGCGTGGAAACGGCACTCCGCCCGGAGGTTCGATGAGCATCCCCGATGAGGAAACAGGCCCGAAGATCGTCAAGACGAAGCAGTTCTCCGTCAAGCCGATGAGCGCCGAGGAGGCGGCGATGCAGCTCGAGCTCGTCGGGCACGACTTCTTCGTCTTCCGCAGTGACGAGTCCGGGGAGGTCAACGTCATCTACCGCCGGAAAGACGGCGGCTACGGTCTCATAGAGCCCTCGGGATAGTGGGACTCTTCCGGCGCAAGCCGCTCCACCAGCGGCTTGCCGAGGAGGGCGGCCT
>WNGA01004111.1_pt1 | contig 21544 bp, 14 predicted proteins | sample 5400061 | NCBI WGS metagenome assembly WNGA01 (sample SAMN13153366, study PRJNA577476) | soil metagenome | isolation source: 100 cm soil or saprolite under grassland replicate 2 | place: USA:California | collected 2016-06-15
GCAGCTGCTCGGGGTCGGTGACCGTCGGCGTCCCGCACGACCAGGGGAGCGGCAGCACGGCCGTCGACGGAGGGCCGCTCTTCGATTCGACGACGTAACGGTGGTGGGCCCGCGGCTCACCGCCGCGGGCCCACTGCTTCTTCCTACGCGGTCGCCCGCTCGAGCTCGCGATGCGGCTCGGTCGGCGTCGGGGTCGCCTCGAGGACGACCTTGAGCGCGTGCGTCTCCGCCGCCGCGGCGAACGTGTCGTAGGCCGACATCGCTTCGTCGAGCGGGAAGTGGTGCGTCGCGAACGGCGTCGCGTCGAGCCGGTCGTTCGCGATCAGCTCGAGCAGCCTCGGCGTCGTGAACGTGTCGACGAGGCCGGTCGTGATCGTGACGTCCTGGATCCACAACTTCTCGAGATGCAGCGTCGCAGGATGGCCGTGCACGCCGACGTTGGCAACGCGGCCGCCCGGCCGGATCAGCTCGGTGCACAGCTCGAACGTCGCGGGCACGCCGACCGCCTCGATCGCAACGTCTGCGCCGAGTCCGCCGGTCAGGCCCTTGACGATCTCGATCGCGTCCTCGACGCCGTTGTTGATCGTCACGTCCGCGCCGAATTCGCGCGCCTTCGCGAGGCGTGCTTCGGCGAGGTCGATCGCGATGATGCGTCCGGGCGTCATCAGCTTCGCCGTGAGGATCGTCGCCAGGCCGATCGGGCCCGCGCCGACGATCGCGACGGTGTCGCCGGGCCGGACGTTTCCGTTCAGCACGCCGACCTCGTACGCCGTCGGGAGGATGTCGGCGAGGAAGAGCACCTGCTCGTCCGTCAGCGTCTCGGGGATCTTGTAGACCGACGTGTCGGCGAACGGCACGCGCGCGTACTCCGCCTGCAATCCGTCGATCAGGTGGCCGAAGATCCAGCCGCCGCCGCCGGAGCAGAGGCCGTAATGGCCTTCCTTGCAGAAGCGGCAGCGTCCGCACGCGCTGATGCACGACACGAGCACGCGGTCGCCCTGCTTCAGCGTCGTGACGCCGCTTCCCAGCTCGACGACCGTGCCGACGGCCTCGTGGCCGAGGATCGTCCCCGGCTTCACCTCGGGCACGTCGCCCTTGAGGATGTGCAGGTCGGTGCCGCAGATCGTCGTGGAGTCGATCCGGACGATCACGTCACCCGGGTCCTGGATGACAGGGTCCGGTACCTCGTCCCAGCTCCGGAGGCCGGGGCCGTGGTACACGAGGGCTTTCATGGTGAGCCTCCTTTTGTCTCGCTCCCCGCGATCGTCGACCCGGCGCGGGGGGCGCGGCATCGGGGACGAACCGGCACGGATTGCGGCCTAACCGCAGCGGGAACGGCGGGCGGAACGGATGGCGCGCCCGCCTGCACGGAGCACAGTTACGGCGATGACGACCATCGACCGCCCGCGTCCTGCAGAGGACGTGATCCTGCGCGACGGCTCGACGCTCCGGCTCCGGCCCCCGACGGAGTCGGACGCGCAGGCCGTCGTCGACTTCTTCGCGGCTCTCTCGCCGGAAAGCCGCTACCTGCGCTTCCACGGAACGACGGACGTCGACGCGCGCGCGGCCGAGTCGTTCCTGCACACCGACTGGGACGAGCGCGGCTCGCTGCTCGGCGAGCTCGCCGGCGAAGGCGTCGTCGCGCTCGCGACGTTCGTGCGGCTGCGCGACCCGCACCGCGCCGAGGTCGCGTTCGCGGTGGCGGATCGGCTGCAGGGCCGCGGGATCGGCACGCGCCTGCTCGAACGGCTCGCCGCGCACGCCGCGCGGGCCGGGATCGAGGAGTTCGTCGCGCAGGTGCTGCCGCAGAACCGGGCGATGCAGGGTGTCTTCGCCGACGCGGGCTTCGCCGTGCGACGGAAGCTCGAGGACGGCGTCCTCGAATACCGGCTCGAGATCACATCGACGCAGGAGTACCGCGCGCGGATCGACGAGCGCGACCACGTCGCCGTCGCGGCGTCGCTCCGTCCGTTCTTCGAGCCGAAGTCGGTCGCGGTGATCGGCGCGTCCTCGCGGCGCGGCACGATCGGCGGCGAGCTCTTCCGCAACATCCTCACCGGCGACTTCGCCGGTGCTGCCTATCCGATCAACGCGAAGGGCGAGCCCGTCGGGGGCGTTCCCGCGTACACGTCCATCGATGAGGTCCCGGCCGACGTCGACCTCGCCGTCGTCTGCGTGCCCGGCGCGGCGGTGCTCGACGCCGCCGAGTCGGCCCTGCAGCGCGGCGTCAAGGCGCTCTGCGTCATCTCCGCGGGCTTCGCCGAGGTCGGGCGCGAAGGACTCGAGCGGCAGGAGCGGCTGCTCGCGCTCGTGCGCGCGCACGGAGCGCGTCTGATCGGACCGAACTGCCTCGGCATCGCGGCCGCCGGTCCGCGCCTCAACGCGACGTTCGCCGGCCGGCAGTTTCCGCCGGGGCGCGCGGCCTTCTCCTCGCAGAGCGGCGCGCTCGGCATCGCGCTGCTCGAGCAGGCCGAGGCGCGCGGGCTCGGCCTCTCGTCGTTCGTCTCGATCGGCAACAAGGCCGACGTCTCCTCCAACGACCTGCTCGAGTACTGGGAGGACGACGACGCGACCGACCTGATCCTGCTCTACCTCGAGTCGTTCGGAAACCCGCGCAAGTTCGCGCGCATTGCCAGCCGCGTCGCGCGCTCGAAGCCGATCCTCGCGATGCGCAGCGGCGTCAGCCGCGTCGGTGCGCGCGCGGCGAGCTCGCACACCGCGGCGCTCGCCGGCTCCGACGCCGCGGTCGAGGCGCTCTTCCGCCAGGCCGGCGTCCTGCGCGCGCGCACGCTCGAGGAGCTGATCGACACCTCGGTGCTGCTCTCGTCGCAGCCGCTGCCGCTCGGCAATCGCGTCGCGGTGGTCACGAACGCGGGCGGGATCGGCATCCTCTGCGCCGACGCCTGCGACGCCGCAGGCCTCGCGCTGCCCGAGCTCACGGAGGAAACGTGCGCGGCGCTCACCGAGTTTCTGCCGAGCGAGGCGAGCACCGCGAACCCCGTCGACCTGCTCGGCTCCGCGAACGGGGAGACGTACGCGAAGGCACTGCCGATCCTGCTCGCCGATCCTGGCATCGACGCTGTGATCGCCATCTTCGTCCTCACCGTCGTCGCGTCGACGGACGAGGTGTGCGCGGAGATCCAGCGCGCTGGCGCCGGCTCCGAGAAGCCGGTCGTCCCGGTCGTCATGAGCGCCGAGGGAACTCCCGCCGGCGGCTTCGCGTATCCGGAGTCGGCGGCGCGGGCGCTCGGCCTCGTCGCGCAACGCGCCGCGTGGCTGCGTAGGCCCGCGGGCGCGGTGCCCGCGCTCGCGCGCCTGGACGCAGTCGCGGCGCGCGCGCTCGTGGACGATGCGCTCGCCAACGAGGAAGACGTCTGGCTCGATCCTGCAAACACGCGCGCCCTGCTCGAGGCGTACGGCCTGCCGCTCGTCCCGGAGCGGCTGGCGGCGGATCCGCTCGAGGCCGTCGACGCCGCGTTCGACATCGGCTTTCCGGTCGTCGTCAAGACGGCGGCGGCCGGCGCGCACAAGACGGAGTCCGGCGGCGTCGCGCTCGACCTGCGCAACGACACGGAGGTGAACGCGGCCGTACGGCGCATCGGCGCGCCCGTCGTCGTGCAGCCGTTCCTGAAGGGATCGGTCGAGCTGCTCGCCGGAGTCGTCCAGGACCCGGTCTTCGGCCCGCTCGTCGCGTTCGGGCCGGGTGGGACGCTCGCGGAGCTGATCGGCTCGGCGCGCTTCGCGCTCGCGCCTCTGACGGACGTCGACGTCGAGATCGCGATGACGACCGGCAAGGCGGCGCGGCTGATCGCCGGCTGGCGCGGTGCGCCGCCCGCGGACCAGGCGGCGCTCGGCGACCTGCTCCACCGCCTCTCGCGGCTCGCGGTCGACCTCCCCGAGGTCGCCGAGCTCGACCTCAATCCCGTGCTCGCCCAAGAGCACGGCTGCGTCGCGGTCGACGCGCGTGTCAGGCTGCGCCGCCCGGCGCGCTCGGTTACCGTCAAGACGTGGTAGCCGACGCGAGCGAGGCCGCGCTCTCGGCGGAAGAGCTCCGTCTGCTCGACGCGTGGTGGCGAGCGGCGAACTACCTCTCGGTCGGGCAGATCTACCTGCTCGACAACCCGCTGCTGCGCGAGCCGCTCCGGCCGGAGCACGTCAAGCCGCGCCTGCTCGGCCACTTCGGCACGACGCCGGGCCTCAACCTGCTCTACGTGCACCTCAACCGCGCGATTCGCCAGCGCGACCTGAGCGCGATCTACATCACGGGCCCCGGGCACGGCGGCCCCGGACTCGTCGCGAACGCATACCTCGACGGAACGTACAGCGAGGTCTACGCGCACATCGGCCAGGACGAGGAAGGGTTGCGCGCGCTGTTCCGCCAGTTCTCTTTCCCCGGCGGCATCCCCAGCCATGTCGCGCCCGAGACGCCCGGGTCGATCCACGAGGGCGGCGAGCTTGGGTACGCGCTGTCGCACGCGTTCGGCGCCGCGTTCGACAACCCGGAGCTGCTCGTCTTCTGCGTCGTCGGCGACGGCGAGGCGGAGACCGGCCCGCTCGCGACGAGCTGGCACTCGAACAAGTTCCTGAACGCGCGCACGGACGGAGCGGTGCTGCCGGTGCTCCACCTGAACGGCTACAAGATCGCGAACCCGACGGTGCTCGCGCGGATTCCCGACGAGGAGCTGCTCGCGCTCTTCGAGGGTTACGGCTACCGGCCGCTCGTCGTCGAGGGAGACGAGCCCGAGGTCGTCCATCGCGCGCTCGCCACGGCGCTCGACGACGCGCTCGACGACATCGCGCGGATCCAGCGCGCCGCGCGCGAAGACGGAGAGACGAAGCGGCCGCGCTGGCCGATGCTGATCCTCCGCACGCCGAAGGGCTGGACCGGGCCGAAGGTCGTCGACGGATTGCAGGTCGAGGGGACGTGGCGCTCGCACCAGGTGCCGCTCGCCGACGTCCGCGAGCATCCCAAACGCGTGCGCGAGCTCGAGGAGTGGCTGCGCAGCTACCGGCCCGACGAGCTCTTCGACGATCGTGGCGCCGTCGTTCCCGAGGTCGCAGCGCTCGCGCCACAGGGCGACCGCCGCATGAGCGCGAACCCGCATGCGAACGGCGGCCTGCTGCTCCGCGAGCTCGTGCTGCCGGACTTCCGCGAGTACGCGGTCGACGTTCCGAAGCCGGCGACGACGTTCGGCGAGGCGACACGGGTCCTCGGCGCGTTCCTGCGCGACGTCGTCGTTCGAAACCCGTCGAACTTCCGCATCTTCGGGCCCGACGAGACGGCATCGAACCGTCTCGGCGACGTCTTCACGGCGACGGCCCGCGCGTGGGACGCGGAAGTCGCGGAGACCGACGAAGGGCTGTCGCCGAACGGACGCGTCGTCGAGATGCTGTCGGAGCACCAGTGCCAGGGCTGGCTCGAGGGCTACCTGCTCACGGGTCGCCACGGCCTCTTCAACTGCTACGAGGCCTTCATCCACATCGTCGGCTCGATGTTCAACCAGCACGCGAAGTGGTTGAAGGTGACGCGCGACATCCCGTGGCGGCGGCCGATCGCGTCGCTCAACTACCTGCTCAGCTCGCACGTCTGGCGCCAGGATCACAACGGCTTCTCGCACCAGGACCCCGGGTTCATCGACCACGTCGTGAACAAGAAGGCGGAGATCATCCGCGTCTACCTGCCGCCGGATGCGAACACGCTGCTCTCGGTCGCCGACCACTGCCTGCGCAGCGCGAACTACGTCAATGTGATCGTCGCGGGGAAGCAGCCGGCGCTGAACTATCTTTCGATCGACGACGCGATCATTCACTGCACGCGCGGCGCCGGGATCTGGGAGTGGGCGTCGAACGACGAGGGCGGCGAGCCGGACGTCGTGCTCGGCTGCTGCGGCGACATCCCGACTCTCGAGACCCTTGCCGCCGCCGCGCTGCTGCGCGAGCACCTCCCCGAGCTGAAGGTGCGGGTCGTGAACGTCGTCGATCTGATGCGCATGCAGCCCGAGTCCGAGCATCCGCACGGGCTGCCCGACTTCGAGTTCGACGCGCTCTTCACGACCGACAAGCCGATCGTGTTCGCCTACCACGGCTACCCGTGGCTCATCCACCGCCTCACGTACCGGCGCACGAATCACGCGAATCTGCACGTCCGCGGCTACAAGGAAGAGGGCACGACGACGACGCCGTTCGACATGGTGATGCTGAACGACCTCGACCGCTTCCATCTCGTGATCGACGTCGTCGACCGCGTGCCCGGGCTCGCGGCGAAGGCGGCGTGGCTGCGGCAGGAGCTCGTCGACCGGCGCCTCCGCTACCGCGCGTGGACGAGGGAGCACGGGGAGGACCACCCGGACGTCCGCGAGTGGACGTGGCCGTACTAGTCGTCAATGCCGGCTCGCGCACGCTGAAGCTCCACGTCGTCGACGGAGACGAGTCGCGGCCCGTGGACTCGTTCGCGCAGGACGTCGACGCCGTCGCCCACCGCGTCGTGCACGGCGGGCCGCGCTTCCACGAGGCCGTCGTCGTCGACGACGAGGTCCGAGCGGAGATCGAGCGGCTCGAGCCGCTCGCGCCGCTGCACAACGTGCACGCCGTGCGGGCGCTCGACGAGGCGCGGCGTGCGCTGCCGAACGTGCCGCACGTCGCGGTGTTCGACACGGCGTTCCACGCGACGATTCCCGACGTCGCCTCGACGTACGCCGTGCCGCAGCGATGGCGCGAGTGGGGCGTTCGCCGGTACGGGTTCCAGGGACTGTCGGTGCAGTGGTGCGCGGAGCAGGTCCCGGTGTCGCGGCTCGTCGTGTGCCACCTCGGCGGCGGCAGCTCGGTGACCGCGGTGCGCGACGGCCGCTCGATCGACACGACGATGGGCTTCACGCCGCTCGAGGGCGTGCCGATGACGACGCGTTCCGGCTCCGTGGATCCGGGGCTCGTCGTCTACCTCCTGCGCGAGCACGGCTTCACGGCCGACGAGCTCGACCACGCGCTCAATCTCGAGTCGGGGCTGAAGGCGCTCTCCGGCACGTCCGGAGACATGCGTGAGGTGGAGACAGCCGGCGGTCTCGCGCTCGACCTCTACGTCTACCGCGTCGCGGCGGCCGTCGGCGCGATGGCCGTCGCGCTCGGCGGGCTGGACGCGATCGCGTTCACCGGCGGGGTCGGCGAGAACTCGGCGACCGTGCGCGAGCGTATCTGCGCGAACCTCGGGTTTCTCGAGCCGTTCGACGTCCACGTAGTCGAGGCGCGTGAGGAGCTCGTGGCCGCGCGCGCCGCGAGGGAGGTGCTCGCGTGAGCGCCGTCGCCGTCGAGGGGCTGGTCGTCGAGCGAGGCGGTGACGTCGTCCTCGACGAGCTCTCGCTCGACGTCGACGCGTCGAGGGTGACCGGGCTGCTCGGCCCGAGCGGGAGCGGCAAGTCGACGCTGCTGCGCGCGCTCGTCGGCGTGCAGCGCGTCCGCAGCGGTCGTATCACCGTGCTCGGCGAGCCCGCCGGCGCAGCGTCGCTCCGTAGGCGCGTCGGCTACATGACCCAGGCGCCGTCCGTGTACGGCGATCTCTCGGTGCGCGAGAACCTGCACTACTTCGCGCGGCTGCTCGCCGCAGGCGTCGAAGCGATCGACGAGGCGATCGAGCGCGTGGCGCTGCGGCGCTTCGAGTCGCGCGTCGTCTCGAAGCTGTCGGGCGGCCAGCGCGCCCGCGTCTCGCTCGCGACGGCGCTGCTGGGCGAGCCCGAGCTGCTCGTGCTCGACGAGCCGACCGTCGGCCTCGACCCGGTGCTCCGGCGCGACCTCTGGGATCTGTTCCACGAGCTCGCAGACGACGGCGTGACGCTGATCGTCTCCAGCCACGTGATGGACGAGGCCGAGCGCTGCGACTCGCTGCTGCTGCTCCGGGAGGGAGAGCTGCTCGCGACGGGCACGCCGGACGAGCTGCGCGCGCGCACCGGCGCGCAGGCGCTCGACGAGGTCTTCCTGCGGCTCGTCGAGGAGAAAGGCGAGCCGGAGTGAGCCTGAGGGTCACCGTCGCGACGGCTTTGCGCGTGCTGACGCAGCTCCGCCGCGACCCGCGGACGATCGTGCTGATCGTCGGCGTCCCGTGCCTGCTCGAGTTCCTCTTGAAGGAGCTCTTCTCCGGACGGCCGGAGGTATTCCAGCACGTCGGCGCACCGCTGCTCGGTCTCTTCCCGTTCATCTCGATGTTCGTGGTCACGTCGGTGACGACGCTGCGCGAGCGCACGACGGGGACGCTCGAGCGGTTGATGACGATGCCGCTCTCGAAGCTCGACCTGCTCGGCGGCTACGCGCTCGCGTTCGCGCTGATGGCCGTGATCCAGGCGACGATCGTCTCCCTGGTCGCCTTCGGGCTGCTCGACCTGAACGTCGAAGGATCACGCCTCGCGGTCGTGGCGCTCGCCGTGGGCAACGCGACGCTCGGGATGGCGCTCGGGCTGTTGGTGAGCGCGTTCGCGACGACGGAGTTCCAGGCAGTGCAGTTCCTGCCGGCCTTCGTCCTGCCGCAGCTCCTCCTGTGCGGGCTCTTCGTCGACCGCGCCGACATGGCCGACTGGCTGCGCTACAGCTCCGACGCGCTGCCGCTCACGTACGCGTACGACGCGCTCGCGCGCGTCGCGAGCGACGGTCCGTATGGCGGCCGCTTCACGCTCGACGTCGCGGTGACGGTCGGCGCGGTGCTCGTCGCGCTCGCGCTCGGCGCCGCGACGCTGCGGCGCCGCACGCCGTAGCGGCTACCCTCGTCAGCTCGTGGCGGAGTACATCTTCACGATGGTCCGGGTCTCGAAGTTCTACGGGCCCGACCGCAAGGTGCTCGACGACATCACGCTCGCGTTCTTCCCGGGCGCGAAGATCGGCGTGCTGGGGCCGAACGGCGCCGGCAAGTCGACGGTGCTGCGGATCATGGCGGGCGTCGAGGAGCCGTCGAGCGGCCGCGCCGACCTCGCTGCGGGCGCGAGCGTCGGCCTCCTGCAGCAGGAGCCCGAGCTCGACGATGCCAAGGACGTGCGCGGCAACGTCGAGGACGGCGTCCGCGCGCAGCGCGACCTGCTTGACCGCTTCGAAGAGATCTCCGCGAAGTTCGCCGAGCCGGATGCCGACTTCGACTCGCTGATCGCCGAGCAGGCGCGTGTGCAGGAGCAGCTCGACCGTCACGATCTCTGGAATCTCGACGCGACTGTCGAGCGCGCGATGGACGCGCTGCGACTCCCCGATCCCGACCGCGACGTCGAGACGCTCTCGGGCGGCGAGCGCCGCCGGGTCGCGCTCTGCCGGCTGCTGCTCTCGTCGCCCGACCTGCTGCTGCTCGACGAGCCGACGAACCACCTCGACGCGGAGTCGGTCGCATGGCTCGAGCGGTTCCTCGCGGACTACGCCGGCACCGTCGTCGCCGTCACGCACGACCGCTACTTCCTCGACAACGTCGCGGGCTGGATCCTCGAGCTCGACCGGGGCAAGGGGATTCCGTTCGAGGGCAACTACTCGTCCTGGCTCGAGCAGAAGCAGGCGCGGCTCGCGCAGGAGGAGAAGCAGGAGTCGGCCCGCCGTCGCGCGCTCGCGCGCGAGCTCGAGTGGGTGCGCGCGTCGCCGCGCGCGCGGCACGCGAAGTCGAAGGCGCGCCTCGCGGGCTACGAGAAGCTGCTCGCGGAGGAGAAGAACGTGAAGCTCGACCGCGTCGAGCTCCATATTCCTGCCGGCCCGCGGCTCGGCGACGTCGTCGTCGAGGCGGACTCCGTCGTCAAGGGCTTCGGCGACAAGCTGCTCACCGAAGATCTGACGTTCTCGCTGCCGCCCGGCGGGATCGTCGGCGTGATCGGCCCGAACGGCGCCGGCAAGACGACGCTCTTCCGGATGATCGTCAGCGAGGAGGAGCCGGACGACGGCGAGCTGCGCATAGGCGACACTGTGCAGGTCGCGTACGTCGACCAGAGCCGCGCGGCGCTCGAGCCGGCGAAGACCGTCTGGCAGGAGGTGTCGGGCGGTCACGACACGATCGAGCTCGGCACGCGGGAGGTCAACTCGCGCCAGTACGTCTCGTGGTTCAACTTCCGCGGCGGCGACCAGCAGAAGCGGGTCGGCGACCTCTCCGGCGGCGAGCGCAACCGTGTCCATCTCGCGAAGCTGCTGCGCAGCGGCGGCAACCTCCTGCTGCTGGACGAGCCGACGAACGACCTCGACGTCGACACCCTGCGCGCCCTCGAGGACGCCCTGCTCGACTTCGCCGGCTGCGCCGTCGTCATCTCGCACGACCGCTGGTTCCTCGACCGGGTCGCGACGCACATCCTCGCGTTCGAGGGCGACTCGCAGACGACCTGGTTCGAGGGGACGCTCTCCGAGTACGAGGCCTGGGTGCGGGAGACGCGCGGCGCGGAGGCGCTCGAGCCGCACCGGATCCGCTACAAGCCGCTGATTCGCCCCGGCGCCTAGCGCGAAACCGTAGTTTCCCGCGAGCCGGTGGGGGGAGGCTCGCGGATTCGCGTTGACCCGTGCTCCGAGAAACTTTAAGCTCTTCAACCAGGGTTCAGCCGGGGGCAGGGCCTCTCACCGCCAATCTCGAACCGTTAGGACGTACCCACCATGACCAAGCGCATCGCGCGCGTCGGCACATTCCTGCTTGCCGTATGTGCTGTCTCGCTGCTTTTCGTCGGCCCGGGTGTTGCGGCTCATCGCGGCACGCAGGCGACGAACCTCCTCATCTGGGTCGACAGCCCGCAGAAGCCGTCGATCGAGAAGAGTGCCGCCGCCTGGGGCAAGGCGCCCGTGACGGTACTCGTGCACAGCTTCGGCGGGATCCGCGACGACCTCAAGACGGTCAAGCCGGAGAACGCGCCGGACATCATCATCGGCCCGCACGACTGGGTCGGCGACCTGGCCACCAACGGCCTCGTCGTGCCGCTGTACCCGAATGCGGCCACGAAGAAGCAGTTCCCGAAGTACGCGCTCGACGCGTTCTCGTACGGCACCGCCGTGAAGAAGCTCTACGGCGCGCCGTACGCGCTCGAGAACGTCGGGCTCGTCGTGAACACGCAGCTCGTCAAGGTTCCGACGACGTTCTCGCAGCTCGAGAGCGAGGCGCTCGCCTTCAAGAAGAAGAAGAGCGGCAACATCGCCATCGCCGTGCCGCAGGGCTCCGGCGGCGATCCGTACCACATGTACCCCTTCTTCTCGGGGCTCGGCGGCTATGTCTTCGGCCGCAACAAGGCGGGCCTGCTCGATGCCTCTGACATCGGCATCGCGAACAAGACCTTCCTGAAGAACTCGACGCTGATCGACAAGTGGAACAAGGAAGGCCTGATCAACTCGAAGGTCGACTACAACACGGCGAAGAACGCATTCCTCAAGAAGCAGGCGGCGTTCTGGATCACGGGCCCGTGGGAGTCGGACACGCTCAAGTCGAGCGGCATCAAGTTCAAGATCATCCAGCTGCCGAAGATCAAGTTCGCGGCAGTGCCGTTCCTCGGCGTGCAGGGGATGATGGTCACGAAGTACGCGACCGACCATGGTCTCGACGCGCTCGCGAAGGACTTCGTCTCGAGCTACATGATGAAGTCGTCCGCGCAGCTCGACCTCGCGAACAACAACGGCCGGACGCCGGCGAACATCGTCGCCCAGAAGGGCTACAAGGACCCGGTGCAGGCCCAGTTCGGGAAGGCCAGCGTCGGCGGTGTGCCGATGCCGAACATCCCGCAGATGGGTTCGGTGTGGACCGACTTCGGCCAGGCGTGGGTCAAGTCGACGCAGGGTGCCGGCGCCACGAAGGCACGCATCGCCTTCGCGACGGCGGCGAAGAACATCGCGAACAAGATCGGCTAGCCGGATCGAAACGAATGACGCGGGCGCTCTTCCACAGGGCGCCCGCGTCTCGTAACGTTGTGACGATGAGGCTCCTCCCATGAGCGCGTCGGCCGTGTCGCCGGAGGCTCCACGGCCGAGCGTCGGCACGGCGGCCTGGTCGCTCCCGTCGCGGGCGGTCGCGACGTTCTCGGGACCGATCGGCATCGGCCTCAAGATCGCGCTGCTCTCGCTCTCGAGCGCGATCGGCATCTGGGCGCTCGTCGTGCTGGTGAACCGGCACTCGTACACCGCCGCGGCCCTCGTCGCTGCGGTGACGGTCGTCATCGACGCGCTGTACTTCCTGCCGCGCGCCGTCCCTGCCAAGTTTCTCATCCCCGGGACGTTCTTCCTGATCGCCTTCCAGGTGATCCCGATTGCGTACACCCTCGACGTCGCCTTCACGAACTACTCGACCGGCCACATCCTCAAGAAGCCGTCCGCGATCGAGCAGATCAAGCTCGTCACGCTCGCGGAGACCGGCGCGGGCAAGACGTTCACGATGACGCCCGCGAAGGACTCGGGCGGCGACCTCGTCCTGCTGCTGAAGGACGACCAGAACGGCGCGACGTTCGTCGGCACGGCCGACGGGCTGACGCCGTTGCCGAAGAGCAAGCTCACGGAGAGCGGCGGTGCGATCACGGCCGCGAACGGCTACACGGTGCTGAAGGGCGACGAGCTGCTCACGGCGTCGGCCGACCTCGGCAAGCTGGTCGTCCCGAGCGGTGGCGACAACGGCATCCGCGCCGAGGGTCTCTCGACCGCGGTCGAGCTGCACCCGACGATGCGCTACGACGAGAAGGACGGCACGTTCACGCGCGTCACGGACGGCGCCGTCTTCCACGACAACGGCCGGGGCTCGTTCGTGCACGACAAGGAAGAGCTGCTGCCGGGCTGGAAGGTCTACGTAGGGTTTCGCAACTTCGGTCGCATCATCCACAGCAAGTTGATCCGCGGGCCGTTCGTCCGCGTGTTCATCTGGACGCTCGCGTTTGCGACGCTCACCGTCTTCCTCTCGTTCGGGCTGGGCCTCTTTCTGGCGATCACGCTCAACAAGGCCGGGATGCGGTTCCGCGGGCTCTACCGCTCGGCGCTGATCCTTCCGTACGCGATCCCGGGCTTCCTGTCGCTGCTCGTGTGGCGCGGCCTTCTCAACGACGACTTCGGAGTCATGAACAAGCTGCTCGGCAATCTCGGGATTCACATCCCGTTCCTGTTCGACGCGAACTGGGCCAAGGTCTCGGTGATCATCGTGAGCACGTGGCTGACGGTTCCGTACTTCTTCCTCGTCTCGCTCGGCGCGCTGCAGTCGATTCCCGGCGAGCTCATCGAGGCTGCGCGCGTCGACGGCGCGAGCGCGTGGGATTCGTTCCGGAAGGTGACGCTGCCGCTGCTGCTCGTGGCCGTTGCGCCGCTGATGATCGCGTCGTTCGCGTTCAACTTCAACAACTTCGGCAACATCTACCTACTGACGGGCGGCGGGCCGTCCGTCGGTGACAACACCGTCGCGGGCGCGACCGACATCCTGATCAGCTACACGTACAAGATCGCGTTCGCCGCGGGACTCGGCCAGGACTACGGGCTCGCGAGCGCGGTCTCGCTGATCATCTTCTTCATGGTCGCGACGATCTCCTGGATCGCGTTCACCCGCACCAAGTCGCTGGAGAACCTGGCGTGAGCACCGCCGAAGACACCGCCGGCGTCGCCGTCCCGCGGACTGCCGAGCGCCGCCGGCCGCCGCTGCCGAGCCTGAGCGGCAACTGGTGGCGGCACGTGATCGGAGTCATCGCGGTCGTCTGGGCGCTCTTCCCGGTCGTGTACGTGATCTCGGCCGCGTTCAACGCAGACTCGACTCTGAGCGGCGCGGGTCTCATCCCACGCTCGGTGACCTTCCACAACTTCAAGCAGCTGTTTGCGTCGGGGGCTGCGACGAAGCATTTCGCGAGCGCGGCGGACTATCCGTACTGGTACAAGAACACGCTCATCGTCTCGATCTCGACGGCGTTCTTCACCGTCATGCTCGGAGCGCTCGCGGCTTACGCGTTCAGCCGCTTCCGCTTCCGCGGCAGGCGGATCGGGATGCTCTTCCTGCTCCTGATCCAGATGTTCCCGCAGCTGCTCGCCGTCGTCGCGATCTACCTGATCGTCTACAACGTCGGCGACATCTTCCACGTGATCGGGCTGAACACGATCACCGGCTTGATCGTCGTGTACCTCGGCGGCGTGATGGGCGTGAACACGTGGCTGATGAAAGGCTTCTTCGACACGATTCCGTCCGAGCTCGACGAGTCGGCGCGCGTCGACGGCGCGACGCCCGCGCAGGTGTTCTGGGGCGTCGTGCTGCCGCTCGCGGCGCCGGTGCTCGCGGTGATCGCGCTGCTCTCGTTCGTCGGGACGATCAACGAGTTCGTGATCGCGAGCGTGCTGTTGCAGTCCTCGCAGCACCAGACGCTGCCGGTCGGACTCTTCAGATTCATCAGCGGCCAGTACGAGCAGTGGTGGGGACCGTTCGCGGCGGGCGTGCTGCTGGCAGCGATCCCGGTCGTCATTCTGATGCTGTCGCTGCAGAAGTTCATCGTCGGCGGCTTGACCCAGGGATCGGTCAAGGGATGAGCGTCTCGGCCCGCGTCGACGTCGGCGCCGCGACGCTGCTCGAGCCGTACCACGACGGTTCTGACGCGAGCGTCCTCGAGCGTCCGGCCGCAGTCGGCGACGAAGCCGTGTTGCAGCTGCGTGTGCCGCACGCTTCGTCCGCCGACACGGTCGCGCTTCGCTACGTCCACGACGGCGAGCCGCGAATCGTCCGCGCCGAGCGCGACGGGGAGACGGCGACGGAGACGCTGTGGCGCGCCGAGCTGCCCGCCGTCCACGAGGCGACCCGCTACCGCTGGCTGCTCTCAGGCGGCGAGATCGGCTGGGCGTGGTTGAACGGCACGGGCGTCGTCACGCACGACATCCCCGACGACGACGACTTCGTCCTGCTCGTCGGCGGCGACGAGCCGAGCTGGCACCTCGAGTCGGTCGTCTACGAGATCTTCCCCGACCGGTTCGCCACGTCCGGATTGGAGATCGACGTCCCCGAATGGGCCGTCACATGCCCATGGGATCACATGCCCATGGGCCGCGGAATTGCGTCTCAATACGAACTTTTCGGTGGCGATTTGCGCGGAGTCGAACAACATCTCGACCACATCGAGTCTTTAGGCGCGAATGTCATCTACCTGACGCCGTTCTTCCCGGCCGGCAGCGTCCACCGCTACGACTCGACGTCGTTCGAGCGTGTCGACCCGCTCCTGGGAGGCGACGAGGCGCTCGCGTCGCTCCTGCGCGCGGCGCATGCGCGCGGCATGCGCGTGGTCGGCGACCTGACGACGAATCACGTAGGGATCGGCCACGAGTGGTTCGCGGAGCATCCCGAGTTCTTCTATGTCGACGGCGACCGTTACGAGTCGTGGATCGGGGTGCCGACGCTGCCGACGCTCAACTGGACCAACGAAGGTATGCGCGCGGAGATGGCACGTGTCGTCCGTCGCTGGCTCGACTTCGGCCTCGACGGCTGGCGGATCGACGTCGCGAACATGACGGCGCGGCACGGCGAGAGCGACCTCGCGCGCGAGGCGGCGCGCCTCGTCCGCAGCGCCGCCGGTGACGCCCTCGTCGTCGCCGAGCACGGGCACGACTTCCGCGACGATCTCGCCGGTGGCGGCTGGCACGGCGCGATGAACTACTCCGGCTTCCTGCGCCCCGTCTGGTGGTGGCTGCGGGACGAGGGTTTTGCGCGCGATCCGTTCCGCGCGGACTTCCCGGCGCCCCTCTTCACGGGGACGCAGTCGGTCGCGTCGATGCGCGCGTTCCGCGCCGGCGTCCCTTGGCAGTCGACCCTGCACTCGTGGACGCTGCTCGACAGCCACGACTCGCCGCGCTTCAGCACCGTGACGAAGTCGCGCGACAAGCAGCTCGTCGGCGTCGGCCTGCAGATGACGACCCCCGGCGTGCCGATGATCTTCGCCGGCGACGAGCTGGGGCTCGAGGGCGAGTGGGGCGAGGACGCACGCCGGACGATGCCATGGAACCGCCGCGACGAATGGGACGAGACGCTCCTCGGCGCGTACCGCAGCCTCATCGCGCTGCGGCGCAGCGCTCCCGCGCTCGCGCGCGGCGGCATCCGCTATGTCCACGTGTCGGCGGACGCGATCGCGTACCTCCGGGAGACCGCCGACGAGACGCTGCTCTGTCTCGCGTCGCGCGCGCCGCACGCTCCGATTTCCGTTCCCTTCCGCACGCTCGAGACGCTCTACGGCGACGACGCGCCCGACGGCGTCCTGCCCGCAGACGGCCCCTCGTTCCACATCTGGAGGATTCATGGCTGAGGTCGCGTTCAACGAAGTCGACAAGGTCTACGAGGGCGGCGTCCACGCCGTGCAGGACCTCACACTCGACGTGCACGACGGCGAGTTTCTCGTGCTCGTCGGTCCATCCGGCTGCGGCAAGACGACGGCGCTGCGGATGGTCGCCGGACTCGAGGAGATCTCCGACGGGACCGTGACGATCGGCGGCCGCGTCGTGAACCGTCTCTCGCCGAAGGAGCGCGACATCGCGATGGTCTTCCAGAACTACGCGCTTTACCCGCATCTCTCGGTCGCGGACAACATCGCGTTCGGACTGCGGCTCCGCAAGACCCCGAAGAGCGTGATCGAGGAGCGCGTCGACTGGGCTGCGAAGATGCTCGACCTGACGCCGTACCTCGCGCGGCGTCCGAAGGAGCTGTCGGGCGGCCAGCGCCAGCGCGTGGCGATGGGCCGCGCGATCGTCCGGCAGCCGCAGGTCTTCCTCATGGACGAGCCGCTGTCGAACCTCGACGCGAAGCTGCGCGTCCAGATGCGCGCTGACATCGCCAAGTTGCAGCACGACCTCGGCACGACGACGATCTACGTGACGCACGACCAGGTCGAGGCGATGACGATGGGCGATCGTGTCGCGGTCATGAGTCAGGGCGTCCTCCAGCAGGTCGACACGCCGCAGAGCCTCTACGAGAACCCGGCCAACCTGTTCGTCGCCGGGTTCATCGGCACGCCGCCGATGAACCTGCTCGCGGCCCAGGCAAGCGCGGAGAACGGCGGCGTCTCGCTCATGATCGGCCGGCAGGGGCTGCCGCTCTCCGACGAGACGCTCGCGCGCTATCCCGGCGTGCGCGGTTACGCCGGTCGCGATGTCGTCCTCGGCGTGCGCAGCGACGACATCTACCTCGCCGCGAATCGACCGAACCTCCCGACGCTCACGGCGAGCCTCCAGCTCGTCGAGGCGCTCGGGTCGCACTCGATGGCGTACTTCAAGATCGACGCGATCATCGTGCGCGCGGGCGAGCTCGCCGAGGAGGCCGAGCAGGAAGAGGAGGCGCATGCGGAGGGCGTGACCGCGGCCCGCCCGAACCTCGTCTCGACGCTGACGGCCGGAGAGGCCGCGGAGCTTCATCTTGCGGACGACGTCAAGGTGGCGATCGACGTCGCGAAGGTCCACCTGTTCGATCCCGACTCCGGTGCGCCGCTTCGGTAGTGCGGCCGGTGTCGCGCTTGCACTCGTAGCGGTAGTCGTCTCGAGCGCGGGCGGCACGGGTTCAGCGCCTCCGACCGGCGCAGCGCTCGCGGCGCTCCGGCAGCCGCCCACGTACGGATCGCTCGCGTCGCAGCGCATCTACTTCGTGATGACCGACCGCTACGCGAACGGCGACCCCGCGAACGACCGCGGCGGCTACAGCGGCGGCCTCAAGCAGACGGGCTTCGAGCCGGCCGATCCCGGCTTCTGGCACGGCGGCGACCTCCGCGGTCTCACCGGCACCTGCGGCGACACGAAGACGGGCCTCGCACGCGTCAAGGCGCTCGGCTTCACCGCCGTCTGGGTGACGCCCGTCGTCAAGAACCAGGTCTACCAGGGGACGACGGCCGGCTACCACGGCTACTGGGGGCTCGACTTCACGCACGTCGATCCCCACCTCGGCAGCGACGCCGACTTCGGCGCGTTCGTCGACTGTGCGCACTCGCTCGGGATGAAGGTGTACCTCGACGTCGTCGTCAACCACACGGGCGACACGATCTCCGTCGGAACGACGACGTTCATCCCTCCGAGCGAGCAGCCGTACCGCGACTGCCACGGCAGGAAGTTCAATCCGGCGCGCTACGTGACGCGGAAGTTCCCCTGCCTCAGCGTGAAGTACATGCCGGGCAATCCGTACGTCTTGCCGACGCTGCGGCACGCGAAGAAGCCGGAATGGCTGAACAACGTCACGAACTACCACGACCGCGGCGACATCGACTTCAACTCTTGCAACCAGACCTGCCTCGAGCAGGGCGACTTCTTCGGGCTCGACGACGTCTTCACGGAGAAGCCGAACGTCTTGAACGGATTCGCGAAGATCTTCGGCGACTGGATCACGAAGTACAAGGTCGACGGCTTCCGCGTCGATACCGCGCGGCACGTGAACGCCGCGTTCTTCCGCCTGTGGGTGCCGAAGATCCTCGCGTCCGCGCGCAGCGCCGGCGTCACGGACTTTCCGATCTTCGGCGAGGTGTTCTCCAACGACGACACGTACGTCTCGCAGTTCGTGCGCGACCGCGGCCTCCCGATCGCGCTCGACTTTCCGTTCCAAGAGGTCGCGGCGGGCTACGTCGCGGGACGGACGAACGCGAAGGCGTTGCGCGACCGGCTCGACGACGACGACTACTACCGCACCCCGAACGGCGTCGCGCCGACGCCGCCGACGTTCCTCGGCAACCACGACATGGGCCGCGCCGCGTACCAGGTCGAGCAGCGCGGCGGCGGCGAGGCACTCCTGCAGCGCGTCGAGCTCGGCTACGACCTCATGTACCTGATGCGCGGCGCGCCGGTCGTCTACTACGGCGACGAGGTCGGGATGATCGGCCGCGGCGGCGACCAGCAGGCGCGCCAGGACATGTTTCCGACGCAGGTGCAGGAATGGCAGACGCAGGAACGCGTGGGCTCGCCGCCGATCGGCGTGGGCTCGTCCTTCGACGTGACGAACAACCCGCTCGAGCTGGAGCTGAAGCAACTTGCCGCGCTTCGCGACGCGCACCCGGCGCTCTCGAGCGGCGCCTCGATCGTCCGCTACGCGAGCGGTCGCGTGCTCGTCTTCTCTCGCATCGATGCGGCGGCGAAGCGCGAGTACCTCGCGGCGTTCAACTCGGGAACAACCGCCGCAACGGTCCAGTTCTCGACGTCCACTCCGCGCTCGAACTGGACCGCGTTGCTCGGAGCGGCCAATCTCTCGACGGCGCCCGACGGCTCGGCGTCGCTGAGCATCCCGCCGCTCGCGGCCCTCCTTCTGAAAGCGGATCAGGATGTCCCTGTGACGCCCGCGCAGGCGCCGAAGCTGAAGGTGACGGGCGATCCGTACACGAACCTCTGGCAGGTCGGCGCGACGGTGGCCGGCAACGCGCCGGTGAGCCTCGCGTTCGCGCTGAAGCGGGCCAAGGGTGCGTGGACGCGCCTCGCGATCGACGACACGCCACCGTACCGCGCCTTCCTCGACCCCGCGAAGTTCAGACGCAACGAATCCGTCCAGCTCGTCGCGGTGGAGCGTGCGCTCGACGGGTCGACCGCCGCCTCGGGCGTCACCACGTTCAGGGTCCGCCCGCGCTGAGTCTTGAATCGAGCACGGGACGGCGCTATAACCGTCTCGTCCTGTCAATAGGAGTCCTCTTGCGGCCGGCTCCGCCCTATGGGGGAAGAAGGGAGGTCGCATGAGACGGCTCCTCTTGGTCACATGCGCCGCCGCTCTGGCGCTCGCAGCGGCCGGTCCGGCGCTCGCGGGGAACATGACGTGGCACGGCGGCGACGTGATGACGACGTCGACGACGTACGCCATCTTCTGGCTGCCGCCGGGTCAGCATTTCGAGGCGACGACCGGAAACGCGGTGACAGACGCAGCGAACGACACGCGCTACGAAAACCTGATCATCAGATATCTCCAGAACGTCGGCGGGTCCGACCTCTACAACACGACGACGCAGTACACGGGCGCGAACGGCGCGATTCAGAACATCTCGACGTTCGGAGGGTCGACGGTCGACACGAACGCATACCCGCACGCGGGGACGGTCGGCGATCCGCTGACCAACGGCGACCTGCAGAACGAGGTCGACTCGATCCGTGCCGCACAGGGTTGGCCGGCGGGTGAGCTCAACGAGTACTTCCTCTTCACCGCCAACGGCATCCAGAGCTGCTTCAACAGCTCGAACTGCTCGTACAACGCCTACTGCGCCTACCACTACTGGTTCAACGGGAGCGACGGCGCGATCACGTGGGCGAACATGCCGGAGGCGCGCAGCCTTGGAGGCTGCGGCAGCGCCAACGTCACCGGCGACAACGACCAGGACGCCGACATCGAGCTCGACGTCGTGTCTCACGAGCATCTCGAGGCGGTGACCGACCCGCAGGGCGGCGGCTGGTACGAGACCGATTTCTCGGGCGAGAACGGCGACAAGTGCGTCCGCACGTACGGAATTCGCAACTCGATCGGCGCGAACATCTACATGGGAGGCTTCGCCTTCCAGTTGCAGCGCGAGTGGAGCAACGCGATCTCCGGGTGTGCGATGAGCTACGAGACGTCCGCGCCGTTCATCAACCAGCCGACGCTGACGCTCTCGGCGAGCCTCGCGCCGGCGACGTTCCCGGGAAATCCCGGGGACGGACTCGTGTACACACTCACGGTTACGAACCCCAGCAACGCAGAGCCGGCGACAAACGTCGCGCTGACGACGACCCTGCCCGCGGGACTGACCTGGACCGGCGGTTCATCGCTCAGCATCAACGTCGGCAACCTCGCAGTGCACGACTCGCAGACGTTCACGATCAATGTGACGCCGTCGTCGTGGCTGCTCGACGGCTCGGTGCTCACCGTGTCGTCGACCGCCGGCTACCAGGACGTTCTCGGGAACGTTCGGCCGACGATCGCGGCGTCGGACTCGTCGACGGTCGTGAACGCCCAGCCGACGCTGAACCTCCCGGCACCGCAGTCGCAGGACTACCACGACGCGTTGTCGTTCGGGGTCAGCGCGACCGACGTCAACAGCGGAGACTCGATCGCCCTCAGCGCGATCGGCCTCCCGGCCGGCTTGACGTTCGTCGACAACGGTGACCGCACCGGCACCGTGAGCGGAACGCTCACTGCGATTCCGAACGTCTATACGGCGACGTTCTACGCAGACGATCATCATCACCTCACGCAGATCAGCGGAACGCTCACGATCACCGTGACGCGGGAGGAGACGACGGTGGCGTACACCGGCCCGACGGTGATCCTGCAGGGCGGTACCGGCGTGACGCTCGAGGCGCGGCTGCTCGAGGACGGGACGACCGCTCCCGTGCCGTTCGGACAGACGATCACGTTGAGCCTCGGCGCGCAGAGTTGCATCGGGACGACCGACTCCACCGGAAAGGCGAGCTGCTCGCTGGTCTTCGGCGGTCCGCTCGGGTCGACGGCGCTGTCCGCGGTGTTCGCGGGCGACACGTACTACCTGCCGTCCTCGGACACGGGAAAGTCGGCAATCGTCTTCTCGTTCCCGAGCCGCTGAGCGTTCGCACTCGGTGACAACACCGTCGCGGCCGCAGGGCCGACGACGACCGTCAACTGGTGGAACGACTCCTGGTGGTCGCTGAACAGCCTCAGCGGCGGCACGGCACCGCTCTCGTTCAA
>WNGA01004825.1_pt1 | contig 21544 bp, 18 predicted proteins | sample 5400061 | NCBI WGS metagenome assembly WNGA01 (sample SAMN13153366, study PRJNA577476) | soil metagenome | isolation source: 100 cm soil or saprolite under grassland replicate 2 | place: USA:California | collected 2016-06-15
TTCGAAAGATGAAATATAGTCGCTCTCCAACGCCACATCGTAGGGCCGGTAGTCCAGCCTGGTAAGCATACAAATGCGCAGAACGGACGTCGCCCTCACACGGCGAAGGTCGTGGGTTCAAATCCCTCCCGGCCCACCAAAAAAGCTTCGAGTTAGCTTGGAAAGGTGAATTGCTAGAATGAGTTCGATCGAGGCTTTTCTTCTCGACCTTCTGAAGGCTACCGTCGCCCTCTTCGTCATAGTGGACCCGCTGGGGCCCGTTCCCATTTTTGCCGGACTGACAAAACCAATGACCCTTGACGAAAAACGTAAAGTTTTCAGAACAGCCGCGGTTATCGGAGCCGTATTACTCGCAGTTTTTGCCCTCGTCGGCCAGGAAGTCCTGCTTCTATTTGGGATATCCCTGCAGAGTTTTCAGATTGCGGGAGGGCTGGTTCTTCTCTTGCTCTCGATTGAGATAATATTTCGCGGAGAGCGTTTCGACAAGCTGGCTCTTGTTTCCGCTGAGGAGACCGCGGTTTTTCCTATAGCGTTCCCGTTGCTAGTTGGTCCTGGAGCGATAACATTGACCATGATCTCGATCCAGTCATCCGGGATCATGGTTGCCCTTCTTGCCATCGTAATCGTCATGTTTGTGAGCTGGGTCGTTCTAAGGCAAACCGACAGAATCTACCGGCTGCTGGGGAAAACTGGCGCTGCAGTCATAGCAAGAATAATGTCGCTGTTCATAGCTGCTATAGCTGTGCAATATGTTCTTGCGGGAATACAGTTCTACTATCCCCCACGGTGATGGCTTGAGAGGATTAGAGACTAGATTTTTGCGAAGCCAGCTCGCTTGAGCTGTTTGTAAAGGAAGAAGACGACTATCGCGATGATGATGAAGTATAGGACTTGAGAGATGAAATCGCCGTAGAGGAAGGCTGCTGGTTTCTGTGAGACGGGGGACGTAACGGTAGCATTGAGCGAGGAGAGGTTTCCGCTCGGGAGGAAGATTCCGACCAGTGGGTTTATGAGATCTTTGACCAGTGCATTTACAACTGCGGACGCCGCCGCCCCGATGATGAAAGCGATTGCGAGGCCGATGATTCCGAATGTCTGAAGAAAATCCATGAATTCTTTAACGAAGCCTTTCTTCTTCTCAGTAGCTTTCTCCATTTTATCCAATCTAGAAACCGGTTTAGAGACCAGTTCTCATGCTATTTAGCGGTTAACTACCTCGAATGCTTCCAAGCTGAGAGAAACCAGGTCCACACGTATCAACATTGTAACCGAGAAGAATTTGTCTAATCCTGAACTGAACATTCCTTTTCTAGTCCTTATGCTTCATTTCCCAGCCTTCTGTATCAACGAAAACCTTCTCATCCTTCAGCCCTCCCCGGGGAGCACGAGATCGCCGACGTAGTTTAACTGCGTAAAAACCGAAAATCGAAACTCCAACAGCAATGACCAGAAAAGCAAAGGACGCGGATGAACTGCCACAGTTACCGATTATGTTCTCGGAACAATCAGAGTGTCCAGAGAGAACTGCTCTCGTGTTGAAGTTCCCTCGAAGGTTCTCAATGAACAGCGAACCACCGCTCCTATAGTTCGCTTGCATGGTCCACGAACCGCTCAAATACCTAAGGACTGAAACTTTTTCTCCGGAACTTGGGGCCAAGGTCACTGAGCCGCTCAGAGATCTGAAGAACGAGATCTGCTCAGCAAGACTTGAAGTTGAACCCATCGAAGCGCTCAAGTAAACTGCACGGCCTCTAAAGAAAGAAGCTACAAAACCCAACGAATCACCCAGAGACCTGAAAAACGAACGACTCTCAGTAAGACCCGAACCGGATCCTAGGGAAGCACTCAGGCTTACAGAACGACCTTTCAACAAGGAAGTCCCAAGACCTAGGGAGTCGGCCAGAGACCTAGATAGCGAAATATGATCCACGAAGCCTGAGACTGATCCTAGCGAACTAGTCAAAGCCTTAGCAAAACCCTTGGTCTGAAAACCAGTCAAAGTTAGCGTACCGCTCAAAGACCTAAACAACGAATTCGCTGGTCCGAGTGAAGCACTCATAGACCTGAACAACGAACTCCTCGCAGCAAAACCAGAAGTTGAACCAAGGGAACCAGTCAGAGATCTGAACAGGGAACTCTTTTCAGCAAGACTCGAGGCCGAAGCCAAGGACCCACTCAGAGATCTAAACAACGAAGACCTCTCAACGAGACCTGAGACAAAAGACAACGAAGCACCCCCGGATCTGAAGAACGAACTTTTTTCAGCAGAGAGTGAGGCTGAACCGAGCGACGCACTCAGGTTTACGGTACGACCCCTAAAGAAAGAACTCACAAGACTCAACGAGTCACTCAGCGACCTGAAGAATGAAGACTTCTCAGCAAGGACTGAGGTTGAGCCCAGTGAGGCACTTAGGTTGACGGTGCGTCCTCGAAACAGTGAACTAGCAAAACCAAGCGAACCAGAGAAGGACCTAAACAACGAAGTCTTCTCCGCAAATCCCGACGCTGAACCAAGCGAAGTACTCAGGTTTATGGTACGACCTCTAAACAACGAACTCACGAGACTCAGAGAACCACTTAGAGATCTGAAGAACGAGCTCTTCTCAACTATACTAGAAGCTAATCCAAGTGAAGAGCTCAAAGACCTAGCAAAACCTTTGGCCTGAGAAGCAGCAAGAGACAACGAACTACTTAGAGACCGGAAGAACGAAGACTTCTCAACAAAGCTTGACGTTGAACCTATCGAAGTAGTCAGCGATCTAGTCAGACCCTTAATCTCAGAACTCGCAGGACTCAGAAAACCAGACAGAGCTCTGAAGAAGGAGGTCTTTTCGGCAAAACTTGAGGCCGAAGCCAGTGAACCACTTACGCCCCTAAAGAACGAAGTCTTCTCAGCAAAACCTGAAGTCGTAGTCCATGAGCCAGTCAGAGATCTGAATAGGGAACTCTTCTCAGCTAGACTTGAGGCTGGACCCAGAGAGCCAGTCAGAAATCTAAACAGTGAGCTCTTCCCAGCAATACTTGAGGCTAGAGACATCGAAGCACTCAGAGACCTGTAGAGGGAAGATCTTTCGACAAACCCAGACGCTGTACTCAGCGAACTACTCAGGATTCTAAACAGCGAACTCTTCTCAGCAATACTTGAGGCCACGGACAGCGAACCAGAAAACGCCCTAAACCATGACGATCTCTCAACAAGATTTGAGGATGAACCCAATGAAATTGTCAAGCCTACAGTCCGTCCTCTGAACAGAGAACTCGCGAAACCAAGCGAGTCAGACAAGGATCTGAAAAACGAAGTCTTCTCGGCAAAACTCGTGGATGAACCAATTGAAGCACTCAAGCCTATAGTACGACCTCTAAACAGAGAACTCGCCAGACTCAGCGAAGCGCCCATAGAACGGAACAGGGAACTCTTCTCTGCAAGACTAGAGGCCACAGTCATTGAAGCACTTAGAGCTCTAGCAAGACCCTTAGTCTCAGAAGCAACGAGAGACATCGAACTATTCAGAGACCTGAAAAACGAGCTCCGTTCCACAAGACTTGACGCCGATCCAAGCGAACCACTCAACGACTTGACTAAACCCTTAGTCTCAGAAGCAACCAAGGACAACGAACCAGACAGGGATCTAAACAACGAAGTCTTCTCTGCAAGGAATGAGGATGAACCAAGTGAAGCAGTCAAATCTACAGTTCGAGCTTTCAAAAGAGAACTCGCAAAACCTAGAGAACTAAACAAGGATCTGAACAACGAGGAATTCTCCGCAAAGCTTGAGGCCAACCCTAGCGAATCAGTCAAAGACCTGAGAAAGCCCTTAGTCTGAGAGCCGGCAAAACTCAATGAAGCGCTGACAGATCTGAAGAACGAACTCTTCTCGGCGAGGCTAGAGGCCGCCGAAAGAGAACTGCTTAGAGATCGAAACAGTGAACTCGTCTCAGCAAAACTAGAAGGCAGAGACAGTGAGTCTGTCAAAGACCTGTAGAGAGAAGACCTTTCCGCAAAGCCTGAGGATGAGCCAAGTGAACTGGTCAGCGACCTAAACGATGAACTCCCCTCCACAAAACCGGAAGTCGTAGTCCATGAACCAGTCAGAGTCCTGAAGACGGAAGTCTTCTCAGCAAAACCCGAATCCAAAGCCAACGAACTACTCAAAGTCTTGGCAAGACCCTTAACTTGAGAAGAGGCTAGATCCAGCGAGCCAACAAGAGACCTGAACAGCGAATTCTTCTCTCCAAGACTCGAGGATGAGCCTAGGGAAACACTCAGGCTTTCAGTTTGACCTCCAGACCGAGAACTCGCAAGACTCAGCGAATCAGTCAGAGATCTAAAGAACGAAGATGCGCGCGCGGAACCGGAACCCGTAATCCAAGTTGCAGTCAAGGTGGTCGAACAAGAACGCGGACTAGAGTTACATGTCAACATTCCAGAATCCACATTAGCAACCATATTGCCTATCGTGATCGTTATTGCTGCCACAAGTGTTCTGAAAATAGAGCTCTTCTCTACGAGATTTGAGGCTAGAGACAGAGAGCCACTCAGAGATCTGAATGTCGAAGTTATCTTAGCAAGGGTTGAGTCTGAAGTCAGCGATCCACTAAGATTCTGAGCATAATCCCATCCGGGAGTGATGAAGTCCATTGCCGTGCTGATTGTTGTCTCGGTCATTGTAGTAGTCGTAGCAGTTCCAGAATATTGCCACGCAACCCAGACTTCAAACGCTAAGAAGTTACCACTCCAAGACGCAAAACTCGCCTGGCTCGCAGTCGTGTAAGTACTCGTAGTCTGAGACGCTGACGAAGCAATATTGGTCGCAGCATCCCAATTATTCCATATTTCAGTTGTCGTCGTACAGCTATTCGTTGTGCACATCCAAGCCGTCACAAAGAATCTTGCAACGGGAACTCCAGTAATCGAACCAACTGCCGCTGTCATGTCTATCTGCCAAGTTCCGGCTTGAATGTCGTTCAGTCCATTCTGAATGCCAGCAACATCGTATACCCAACCCGTTCCACTGAAACCGTTCGCGGCAGTCGAAGGCGTACCAGTCAGTGATGCAGAAGTCTCAGGCTCGACTTTGTAATATATTGGAGCGGATTGAAGGACATCGCAAAAGGTTGCCCACTTCGCATCATTAGTACCCCATGCACAAGTTTGAGTACCCGTAGCCGAAACCGTCTTGTGCTCCATCGCGAGACTACAACATCCGGCGGCAGAAGTCAAATCAAGAGTGAATCCAGCACCAGCCGTCTCGGTCCTAGAATTCTGGTCGCCAAAAAATCCAATCACCATGTCATTAGCATTGAGCGTCGCGGAAGTCGTTGTGACAGTAGGAGTTCCAGACGTGTTACAAGAAGCCGCGCTTGCACCATTGTTCAACGTTGTCGCTTTATCATAAGGATTCCATGTATTAGTAGGGTCGTGCGCACCAGAGAAAGAAACAATCTCTCCAACCGCTTTTGTCGGCGTAGTACTCAATGTAATAGTTGTAGTGGCTGAAGAAATCGTAGCAGTAGAATATCCACGCCATTCAGTCATTTTTATCGTGCAGGAAGTAGGAGTGAAAATCGTTCGAGCGGAACCATCCCATGTAATACCCGTGGTTGAGACGCTTGAGACAGTCACCGTGTTAGGATTCGTAACAACTAAGAGAATGAATTCGTCGGTCGCAGTAGTCGTAGACAAACTGGTTATCGTAAATGTTGAACCCGAACTCCAAGTTCCAGTTTTCTTAGCATTGGCGTTTGCGTCCACGGCTGGAGCCGCACCGATTGCCAAACTGGTCTGAACTGTAGACGTTGAAGCTGAACCGCTTGTAGTCGCCAAGCCTTCGCACAGTGTTCCACATGTTCCAACAGTCGTCGCGTTCGTGAAGAAGGTGTGAACATTGTTAGTCGCATGACCAACAGGCATGCTTACCACTGCAACGATTGCAAGGATCAGCATTGCAGTCACTGAAAACTTTCGCGCTTCAATTCTCCCTCCAAGGAAAACGGGTTGATGGTTTCTTAGCTTGGCACTTAGCCATTCAAGGCCCGAGTCCCCGTTCTCAGAGAACGTAGCGAGCTTGCGAGCGAATACACATGTTGTAACATGCGATCTTGGTCTTCGGAACTTGCAAAACAATGCAAAAGCTTAGTCCATGGAAAATCGACCTAAAGAAACTGGATAAAAGGAAGGTTCCACTCAGGCCCATAGGTAGGGCCAGAATGTCCTAGAGTCGGAGACTACTCGGAGATTGAAACATCCGAGTTTTTGGGTTTAGTCTTCTTTGGTGGATGTGCGTGACACGGCTTAGCTCCAGGTCCAGGTTATGGTCCACGTTATCTGTATCGTGTCTCCAACCTGGAGAGTGACGGCGGTGAAAGTTGCGGCGGCAAGGTTGACTCTGTTAGCTGATGCGTTGGCTGCCTGGTTGACCAAGCAACTCTGGGCGACCGTGGTAGCGGCTGTAGCGTCCGTGAAGGTCTTTACGACTGTAGAGCTCTGCGGAGAATTCCCTGAAATGTCCGTCACCGTGCCTGCGGCGGCTGCGAAGCCGTTAGTCGTAAGCTCTGCACCGTTCTGACCACCAGTACCGCCTGCAACACCGCAGTCGCCGCTTGTTGCTGCGGTAGTCGTACCTGTAGACGACTGCCCAGCGGTTGGAGCGGTAGCTGTGCTTGACATGGCGATGAAGTTGAAGCTACAAGAGGCGGATACAGTACAGAAGCCTTCGTTGTTGGAAGTTACCAACTTCTCTACGTACTGTGCGCCAGTGTTGAAGAGCACGTTATGACTTGATTGACACTCAGGAGTCCCACCGACAGGAGTATGACACTCTTGGAAGTTCGCGTTCAGCACTTGGTAGTAGTGTCTGTTGCCCCATGGATTCAAGTTCCCAGTAGCTATGTAACCACCGAGAATGAAACTTGTGACAACTAAACCTGTTGCCAAGAGAGCAATAGCACCTCTCTTTTTTGTCCATTCTACTTTGAGAAACTTCATTCTATTCTCTCACCTCCTTCCGACTCCTTATCTTCCGGGAGGCGCACCGGACACCCTCTTCTAGGATGTGTTACCAGACGCGACTTGAAGCGGTACTATCCCGATGATGATGTGGAGGATTCCTCTTCGTTCCTCGGAGCCTCCTCCCATTCTTCCTTTCCTAAGGGCGTGGACCCCGGACTAGTTTGCAATAGTCCGCTCTTACCTGATGAAATTCTGATGTGCTTGTGCGCTTCACGTAGAAATGCGAACATGCTTAGACTGATAATGAACGCTAACACTACCAAGATGAATACGGTTGGTGGGGAGAGACTTAACCCCGTAAGCGCTGTAGAGGCTGACCCTGTGGTGGGCGCACCTCCATTACCCACGTTGAGCGGTTTCTCAGAGATCGTCCTGTCGTAGAAAAGTATCGTAGCGCTGCTGATGAATAGTGCTGAGACTAGTAAGAGCCCCAACCTAAGAGTTTTCTCGATCCTCTGATCGAAAATGTCTCTGAAGCCTTTCATCTTCTAACCTTCACTCACTTTCTTTTTCGGAGATTCCTCCCAGTCATCTTTTGCTCGCATCGAGGGCGTCGGCATTGGACCCGTCGACAGTAACCCAGGTACACCCAACAAATTCCTGACGTGTCTGCGCGTCTCACGTAAGAACGCGAATACGCTTAGACCTATGGCGAAAGTCGATACTGCAAGAATCAATATTGTTGCGGGTGAGAAGCTTGCGCCTCCCCCAGTTCCAAGAAAGGAAGAAACAAGAATCGCCGAGATCATGAATGTGGGCACTGTCACTGTGCCAGAGAGGATCGATGATAGAGCTATTTTCCGACGGACTATTGTAAGATAGACGTTCAGGCCAGCTACAATGGAAACCGCTGACGCTAGGTAGACGACACTGATCAAGAAGCGTGTCGGGTCAGTCGTATCTGGGCTCAATGTTCCGCCGCTGATGAGAGACTGACTCATCAGAAGCAATCCAAGACCCAGTGCTGCCGCTCCCTGGAGGAGGTATTGAAGAATCGATGGTACGTCCTCATCAAGGAGAGCGCTAAGGATGCTCATGGCGAGGAAGACAAAAATCCCTAGCACGATGAAGAACTCTGGTACCAAACTTGTTCTCATCCAGGTCTATGATGATGTCCCTAGTTCTCAATTGCGTTACTAGATCTCTCTTGGATCGCATAGACGAGGCGTTGACCCTTGGAAGATTCTTCGATCGTCAGATTGAGTATGCTCTCATCCTCGATCTCGAGGAGCCGTACAAGGTCCTTTGGAATTAGCAAATACTTGCTTCCTTTGATTTTTGTAGGTGTTAGTTGTATTGCCATTTTTTCTACCATCCAGGGGGTTAGTTAGAGCCTAGCTCTCCCCTAGCGTTAATTCAACCGTAACTGTACGAGGGGCTTCGCGAATCACAGGTTTCCCGACATCCAAATCATACCAAAAATAACACGGAATTGCGAAGGCAACACTTGTTCGATTTCTCGCGTTGTCGGAAAATTACTGAAAGGTGTCAAGTATGGATTCTAGTCTCAAGACTCGGCCGAGAACAGACTTGCGCAGACCCTCAGTTCCAGTAGCCATCCTTACTATCTTCGCACTAGGCTATCCCTAGAAGGAGAGAGCCGAGGGTTAAGGCTCCGCTTCTTGGCGTTTTCTAGAAACTGCTATGGCTGAGGTCTCACTGACGAGGCAGGAGTTTTCGGCTTGGATCTTCTAGGCCCAATTTTTACTCGCGAAAGGAGACTTTGGTTACAGAACTCTTAGCCTGTAATTGCGTATCATCCGCAGACGGGAGAGACGCTTTCGTTCTCTGACTGGAACCAATAAGGTCAAGGTTTTGCTTCAACACAGAGCAAGTTTACTCCTTCTTCTTGTGCTAGTAATGGGCTCGTTGTCAGTGACCACTTCCTTGCCACCGGTCCACGCTGCTGGCGAAACCTATTCTCTCACTTCCATACCGGAAAGTGTTCAGGAAAGCAATACTCCAGGAGTCCTATCGGTTCTCAACATCTCCAATGCTATGACAGGTTCAACATACGCGTTCACATGGCACGTTACCGATCCCGGGGGAACCACGCACAATGCGAACAATTCGACGGTGGCGGCTCAATCCTCGTTTCTTCTGAGCGCTGCCTACCCCTCAAGGTTCGGGACCAATATCAACTACGTGGGCAACTATACAATAAGCGTAGACGAAACGAAACCGGTTACGCTTACGGCCGTTGCGACAGGGCAGTTCCAAGTCGGTCTCACAGACAAAACAAACTACCAGCGAACCTTCCCAGTCTCCATCCTAGCAAGAGGATACAACAATAATGACAACGTCACAATCAACATCTCTCAAGGCGGTTCGTCCATGGCAGGCTTCCCAACGTGGCAACTAGCCAGTTCGTCCGGCATAGTGAGCCGGACCTTTGTAATTCCATCGTCCGTAGCACTGGGCGCATATGCTCTGTTGCTGACAGGTAAGACGACCCCTCTCAAGAACCCCCCGGACACACAGAGCTTCACCGTCTACCCAACCAACGTAACAATCTCCCAGTTTATGCAGACTCCCCCCATTATTGAGAGAAGCCAAACAGAAGTGTTCAGTTTCACCGCAAGCTATCTAAGCGGCCTTCCAGTTGGGACCGGATCAGCTACTGTCGTCGTCGCCGATTCAGGAGGTGGTGCGTCTTACACTACAGCGTCTTACGACGCCACACGCGGAATCTTCGATTCCGCCTATCGAATACCAATTAATGGACAACTCGGAGTATGGACTGCGACCATGAACATCAACAGCTTCAACGATGGCTACGGCAACGGAGGCGTGGCAGGCAGTCTAGCAGCATCGTTTACAGTTCAAAGAGCATCTCTACAGGTCTCCGTCTTGTTACCAAACAGGACATATACAGTTGGTGATGTGATCCCCGTCTACGCAATCATAACTTACCCCGATGGAACGTTCGTTTCAACAGGCACGGTTACCGCCTCAATATCCAATACAAACAGCCAGACAACAAACCAACTTGGACTTGCATACGTACAAGGACAAGGAAGGTGGGTTGGGGCATACGTTGTCGGTGCAGGGGACACTTCGGGCATCCTTATAGCCCAAGTGTCAGCTTCCGACTCCTCCGGCAACAGCGGCTCAGGAGGTGGTTCGGCCATTCTCAATGCTCCAGTTGCGACATCATCTCTTAACCTCTACTACTTCATATTAGCAGCCGCCGCCTTTGGGTCCGGAGCGACTACCGGAATCCTCCTTCGAAAGCTCGGATCCTCCCGCAAGTCCTTTGAGGACTTCTTCAAACTAGCAGGCGGAGAACTAGGACCCCAAGCCATTATGATTACTGGAGATGCGGGTTCCGGGACGAGCACAATAGGGCTTCAACTGCTAAATCATCAGCTTGGCTTAGGTAAGCCTTGCGGGCTTCTCGCCTATGACATGTCGGCCTTAGAAGTACAAAAGAGAATGGCGGATACGGGACGAGACGTGACCAAGGATCTCCAGGAGGGAAGACTACAGATCCTGGATTGTCGCCCAGCCCTCGCTGGTGCTGGATGGTCAACAGAGAACCCGCTGGATTTCAAAGAGATGAGCGTGAAGCTAACCCTCATGATAGGCGCGGCTATGTCGCCGGTCACAATACTGCTAGACTCGTTCAGTACAATTTTCAGATCTGCTCCGCCCAATGTAGCGGTCAATCTCTTGCGAGTATTGGCCACTTTAGTGAAAAACAGCAAAGGAACCTTCATTCTCACAGGCAAAATAGAGTCGGTTCCAAGTGACGTAATGTCTCGTTTGGACGCTGTTGTGGATGGAATCGTCGAACTTGGAGTGGTGAAAACAGTCGATTCTACCACGAGAACATTGAGTGTGAGGAAGATGACGGGACGTCGTATCTCGCATCAACCCGTTGAATTTGAAATCGTCTCAGGCAAAGGAGTGAGGTTCCAGGGAGCGAAGATTCCTACCTTCCTTAGGAGACTTGATCCAACAACGTGGCGCAAACGCGAGAACGGAACAAAACAAGCCGAGACTTCATCCGGTTCTCAGGAGAAAAAAATCTGAAGACATCGTTCTCCAGCTAGAGCCGTCAGGGGTCAACTTTGATGTACACATGCTCTATCGCCAGGAACGCACATTGTCTGAAAGCCCATCTTCGATCCAGTTTGGATCCTTGAAGTGTTCGAGGATCGATACCCACATTTCTGACCTGAACCCTTACCCCTTCCATTGAATCGCGCGGCCGTGGCACGTTGACGTTTGCTTCTCTGAAGGCTTGGTCGATTTCTTGCACTTCGTCGAAAACTCTAGTCGAAGATGCCAAGCATGAACTGTTTGCTCTGGACTTTGGCGGAGAACAATCTCACACATCGTGATTATGGTTTTGGTGCGCTTAAATATGACGTACGTCATGCCGCTCTTGTAGAGAACGGAAAAAGACGAGTAAGGCACGTACACACTACTAGAGAGAAACCGAGAGTGAACAGGAATTGAGCCAGCTAGAAATCAAGGACCTGCATGCCTCAATTGAGGGAAAAGAGATACTGAAAGGAGTCGATTTTCAAGTCAAACAAGGTGAGATACATGCGATCATGGGACCAAACGGCTCCGGAAAGAGCACGCTTGCCTCTACGATAATGGGGCACCCGAAGTACAAAGTAACGAAAGGCGACATCAGCTTCGACGGACAAACACTCCTGAACCTAGCACCAGACGCCAGAGCCAGGAAAGGAGTCTTTCTCGCATTCCAATATCCCTACGAAGTTCCAGGAGTATCACTCTCAACATTCCTCCGGACTGCCTACAACTCGGTTCGACAGGGAGGGAAGAGAGGGGATTTGGGCCAAGAGATGGTTTCGGTTCTCGAGTTCCGCAAGCTCTTGAAGGAAAAGCTCAAGCTTCTCGACATGGACGATTCCTTTGCAACGCGATACCTGAACGAAGGGTTCTCCGGGGGAGAGAAAAAACGGTGCGAAATACTCCAGCTAGCCGTTTTACAGCCGAAAATAGCCGTTCTGGACGAAACAGACTCCGGACTGGACATAGATTCGGTCAAAATCGTCGCCGAAGGCGTGAACAAGCTTGTAGGCCCCGAAATGGGCGTCATGATCATCACACACTACCAGAGAATCCTCCGCTATATCAAACCCAACCACGTACACATCCTCCTCGACGGCAGAATGGTAAAGTCAGGCGGACCTGAACTCGCAGACGTTCTTGAGGCGAGAGGTTACGATTGGGTTAAAAAGGAAGCTCTGAACTAGGATTAGGTAGAGAATAATGGCAATTAGCATAACCGAAAAGGCAGCGGTCAAGGTCCAAGACTACCTGAAGCAAGTCAGCGACCCGTCCCTCGCCCTACGCATCTTCGTCAAAGCAGGCGGATGTGCAGGATACCAGTTCGGTTTGAAACTGGACAAAACCAGTGACAGCGACGTCATCGAGCACAAGAACGGGGTCAACATCGTAGCCGACCCGAAAAGCGCAGATCTTCTCGGAGACGCTGAGATCGACTATGTTGAGACAGAGATGGGCGGCGGCTTCAAGTTCAACTTCCCTGAAAGCTACCTCACCTGCGGCTGCGGCCACAGCTTCGTACCAAAAGGCAAAGAACAGGCTACCGGGGCTCGAAGTCCCGAAGAGCACCACGCCCACTACTAAGCCCGCGCTAACTTTTCCCAGACAGCTTGCCCAGAGCACTGTCAGGGGATACGCTACGCAAAAACAGGCGACAGCATACATTCACGGAAAGAAACCCTTCAACGTCGAAAAGGTCAGACATGACTTTCCGATCCTCAAACGCATTATCAATGGAAAACCGCTAGCATATCTAGACAGCGCGGCCACAACCCAGAAACCTCAAGACGTAAGCGACGAGCTAACCCGTTTCTACAACGAGTATAACGCAAACGTTCATCGTGGAGTCTACAAGATCAGCGAAGAGGCGACCGCCGCCTATGAAGAGGCACGAGCCAAAATTGCTCGCTTGATAAACGCGAACAGTCCGAACGAGATCATCTTTGTACGCGGGACGACCGAGGCCATCAACCTAGTCGCGCAGTCCTGGGGCCGGACAAATATTGGTCTTGGAGCTGGAATCATTCTTACCGAGATGGAGCATCACAGCAACATTGTCCCATGGCAACTACTCGCCAAGGAGAGGGGCGCGCATCTGAAGTACGTAGGGTTAACCGATGATGGCCATCTGGTCCATGAGGATTTTCGCCAACACCTGGAATCGGGGGGAATCAAACTCGTTACTATGACTCACGTGTCGAACGTTCTCGGGACGATCAATCCAGTTCGTGAGTATATCAGAGAGGCACACAAGCAGGGCTGTCCAGTCCTTGTGGATGCTGCCCAATCTGTTCCTCATATGCCGGTAGATGTCCAAGATTTAGACTGTGACTTTCTCGCTTTCTCAGGCCACAAGATGTGTGGGCCAACGGGCATCGGTATATTATACGCCAAGAAACCGATACTCCAAGCAATGCCTCCATTTCATGGAGGCGGAGAAATGATCCGAGAAGTCCACCTTTACGAATCGGCATGGAAGGACCCTCCCTACAAGTTTGAAGCGGGAACCACCAACATAGCTGGAGCGATTGGCTTAGGAAAAGCCGTGGATTATGTGTCAGGGCTAGGACTACGCAATATACAAGAGCACGAACAGGAATTGACAGAATACGCGCATGACAGACTCGGTAAGGTAAAGGGCATCAGAATCTATGGTCCCGAGAATCCGAGGACGAAGTCGGGAGTGATAAGTTTCAACATGGGAGACGTTCACGCTCACGACATGGCGACTCTCCTCGACGAAGATGGGATCGCGGTACGGTCCGGTCATCACTGCGCACAGCCCCTGATGGAACGACTCGGGGTCTCGTCTACGACCCGGGCGAGCGTCTACGTTTACAACACTGAAGACGAAATCGACCGGCTTACACAGTCATTGGAACGAGCGGGAAGAATATTCAAGTTATGAGTTCCATATACTCCGAAATAATACTGGACTACTATCGCTACCCTCGAAACAAAGGGAGCCTCCCGCATCCTCAGATCCAAGCCAGAGACTCGAACCCGCTCTGCGGCGACATCGTGGAGATGCAGCTTGAGCTAGATGAGAAGAACACGGTAAAAGATGTGAAATTTAACGGGCAAGGTTGCGCGATAAGCCAAGCATCAGCCTCCATGCTGACCGAACTCGTAAAGGGAAAGACCGTCAATGACGTCCGCAAGATCTCCAAGGAAGACGTTCTTTCACTGATAGGTGGACAGCTTACAGCAGTGAGGCTAAAATGCGCACTGTTGTCTCTAAAGGTATTGAAGACAGGGGTCTACAACTACATCGGTTCCACCGATGCTACGAACGAAGAATTGTCCGGCCTCTAATCCTGTCAAAGAGAAGTCAGGCAACATGTCTTACCCACCGTGGGTGCCGTCGTTCTCCTTTCTCTGCTGCCTCAATTGCTCCTGAATCTTCCTGAAGAAATCCTGGTTCTCAACCTTCTTCGCCTCCGCGTGGATCGCTTCAAGATCCACCTTCAACACTCTTCTCAGAACTCTTCGCCGCCCAAAGATGATCCAAGAACCCACAACCGCGAGCCCGCCTAGTAGCGCTATCACCACGACTAGAAGATAGTCGAATGTTGAACTTTGTTGTGGTGCGTTAGGAGTACTAACCAAGGTCGAAGTGGATCCTTGTCCCACGTTTCCGTAACTATCATTGGCACTGACTTGTATTTGCCAGATTCCATATGGGTTGGTTGAATTGACCGTGTAGCTACCGACCCACTTTGACCGACTCTGGTCATAGAACAAAAGTAATGGGCTACCAATCTGGCTCGACGAATGGTATGTTGTAGCGGTGACTGTCCCGCTGGTGAAGTTGTACCCTCCAGGGGTCACCACTGAGGCGTAGATTACCACGATACCCCCGATGGTGTAGTTGTTGTAGTCGGTAGTGGCGGAGACAGTGAGTATCGCCGGCGATACGGTAAAGGGCTTCAATACGCTCGAGATCGGTCCCTTGTTCCCATAACCATCATCGAAGCTGCTAACCTCGACTGTGGCGACCCAAGGACCAACTTCGCTACCGAGAGGGATCTGGAATGTTCCGCGGAACACCCCCAGAGTTGATTTGTAAGCCATCGCAACATAATGCGATGTTAAGCCATCAGCTTCCACTAGACGCAGATTAGCGGAACCTGTTTTGACCTGCGCCCCGTTTGGATACGAGGCGGAGAAACGAAAATCATCAGTCTGGGACCTCTGCAGGTAGCTCAGGCTGATCGTAAGTGGAGAAATCGTCACGTTTGTTGCTGTGACGGTAAATGACTGGATATCAGGCGGAGTCTTCGTCGGGCTCCCTGTGAGAGTCAGCGTGTAGTTGCCAAGGGAAGTTGAAGCGGGTATCGACGGCCAGACGTAGGAGAGATCTCCATTACTATCGGCTAACTGGTTTAACGGGAAACCTGGTGAGGGTCCGCCAGAGCCAGATATCGCGATGGTCACATTCAGGTTGGGTGCATACCCAGAAGCTCTGATTCCGACGGGAAAAGTACGCGGATAACTTAGACTGTCGGTGAGACCTACTTGAAACTGGCCGTTAGCGACCCCAGTCGAACCTACTAACAGAGGTTGAGTCTGATTAACCCACACCGCATAAACACCCGTATAGGCTAAGCTGGGGCTGGAACCGAATTTGCCGGGGTAGGCAACGCTCTCCACAAACGACGCTGGGTGAGGCACATTAGTTGCGTTGGTTGCCTTATGGACGCTCCCACTAGGATCCTTCACACTCCAGGTGAAAGCATAGTTTGCGACCGTGTTGGCGTTGGACACGTTTAGGATTAACAAAACACTTGCAGTACTACTTTCCTGCAATCGAGAGGCTGACTCCGTTAGAGTATAAGTCTCGCCCACCGCGTGAACCGGGGCGTTGAATGTGGTTACAAACAAGAGCAATGATAGGAGGGAGAGAAGGACGTATCCTCTGTGCTGGAACGAATCCCATCCCTATCCTTTTCTCACGTCGAGCATAACAGTCCACTTCGAACGCCTATGGTAAGGCGAAGTGAGAAGGGAGCGAACTGACTAAAGGGCGATGTAACTTGAAATTGTGTGTGAGGGTAAGAATGGAAAACGTGAAGGAAATCTTAGTGAGGAAAATCGACCTAGGCTTGCTGCAGCCTCATCCCACTTCCACGAAGATGTCTCCGTCAGCTACCTTTACCTGATGCTTGCCCAGCGGTTTCTCCGCAGGTGGATTGACTGCTTCCCCCGTGAGCAGATTGAACCGCGAAAGGTGCAGTGCGCATGTGACGCTGTCCCCGGTTAGAAATCCCATCGACAAGTCGTACTCTTCGTGAGTACAGGTTCCGTCCCACGCGTATATGGTCCCTTCAAGATTGACAACGAGTATCCTCTTGCCATCGTGTTCTATTCCCTTCATCGATTGAGGCGGAAGCTCAGAGAGGGAACACACTTTGACCAAAATTCCCACGAGACTCACTACCGGTACTTGTAGTGCCTCTCGAACAGATCGGACGAGACACTTTCCTTCTCCGGCTCCTCCTCGAATTCCGGTAATTGTTCAGGGCTTGGAGGGATTTGTCCTCCCCTTCCCAACCACTTCTCTTCGATGAGGTATTGTATCGCGGCTCTTACTGTTCGGAGAGGTATGCGTTGGACGGCAGGGTGTAGGAAACCAATAATGATCATTCTCTGGGCTTCGCTCTGAGACAAGCCCCGAGACATGAGATAGAAAATCTGTTCCTCGTCCACCTGGCTTACTGATCCCGAATGAGTGGCCTTCACCTCATTCGTCATGATCTCGAGCCCCGGTATTGCGTCGGCTCTAGCCTTCTTGCTGAAGATCATTGCGTGTTCTGCAAGATATGAGTTCGAATTCTTCGCCCCTTCTTCGATTCGTATCATGCCCTTGAATATCGTGCGGGCCGAGTCTCTCAATACTCCTCTCGCTAGCACGTGTCCCGTTGTGTTGGTGGATCTGTGCGTAAGATCAGTGACCGCGTCAACTCGTTGGGACTCGGAACCAAAGACGATTTCGACATCCTCCGCAGTGGCACCAGGTCCATCTAGGACGCTCTCCACTCTGGAGCGGGTGGTCCCTCCACCTATGTGGCCTATGGTCCAGTTCATGCGAGCGTCCTTCTGGGCGATGCATCGCCTGTTGAGTGTGGAATGAACGTCACCTTCGAAGTTTTGGACGCTGGCGAAGTTGACCTCCGCATCTTCACCGAGGTAGATTTCAGTTACCTCACTGTAGAGGGCGGGACCTTGTTGGCCGGGGTCGAGTTTTGAGTAAGCTTCCTGTAGAAAGTTCAATTTGCTATTCTCATCCGCGATGATGATGTTGTGGGTGAACGCTGCTTGGCGGCGACTCTTGAGTAGAACGATATTTCGGAAGGGGATTTTGATGCTGAGCCCTTTTGGAACGTATAGAAATGTGCCTGCGGTGAAGAAGGCGTTGTTTAGGGCTGCAAACTTGTCGTCGTCAGGGGGGATCGCCTTCGTGAAGTGGCTCCGGGCTAGTTCTGGGTTGTTGGCGAGGGCTGAGTGGATGCTCGAAAATATGATTCCCTCTTTCTCCAGGGTCCCGTGGACTTCCGTGTGGACCATCTGAGAGTCGACTTGGAGGGATAGAGTCGGCTCGTCGCTTTCCTTGACAAGATGGGCAATCTCGTGGGGTATCGATCTGAGGGACGAGGGTAGACCGGGTTCAAACGAGTCTAGTGTAAGCCCGGATAGAATGTCCACGTACTTCGTGTAGAGGGTTGATTTTTCGAGGGGTAGTTTGTTGAAGTAGTCAAGGGCGATGAGTCTTTCTCTGCTGAGTTCTTGTGGTTCGGAGAAGGATGCTGAGACTTCTTTTATCATGCTCTCAGTGGGGCTGGCGAGGGACTTGCCCATGGCTGGCTTACCGTGTAGATTGCTGGGCCTGTTAGAAGGTTTGGTTTTCTTCGGGGTTTAGCCGACGGCGCCTTCCATTTCCATCTCGATGAGCCGGTTGAACTCGACTGCGTATTCCATTGGGAGTACTCTGGTGAATGGTTCCATGAATCCGGTGACTATCATGCTGAGGGCTTGTGTTTCGGACAGCCCTCTGGACATGAGGTAGAACAGTTGATCCTCGTTGATCCGTCCAACGGTTGCTTCGTGGGTTATTGTCGCGTCGTCCTCGTTGACTTCCATGTAGGGGTAGGTTGATGTTTTTGATTGCGCGTCCATTAGTAGGGCGTCGCATCGAACGCTGGACTTTACGCCCACGGCTCCCTTGGCCACGTGCACTAGTCCTCGGTAGGTGGTTAGTCCTCCGTCTTTGCTAACGGATTTTGCTGTGATTCTGGAGCTGGTGTATGGGGCGAGGTGGACGGCCTTTGCGCCTGTGTCTTGGTGGCGGTCTTTGCCTGCGAATGCTACTGAGACGATCTCGGCTTTCGCTCTTGGTCCGACGAGATAGACTGAAGGATACTTCATCGTAAGTTTGCTGCCTACGTTTGCGTCGATCCATTCGACGCTGGCATCTTCGTAAGCGTATGCTCGCTTGGTGACGAGGTTGTAGACGTCAGACGACCAGTTCTGGAGGGTTGTGTATCGGACTCTGGCTCCCTTCTTCGCGATTATCTCGACGACGGCGGAGTGGAGTGAGTCTGTGGAGTAAACGGGGGCTGTGCAGCCTTCGATGTACTGCACGTCTGCGTAGTCGTCTGCAATGATTAGGGTTCTCTCGAATTGTCCCATGTTTGCGGCGTTGATTCTGAAGTATGCCTGTAGTGGGAGGTCGACTTTGACGCCTTGGGGAATGTAGATGAAGCTGCCGCCACTCCAGACAGCGCTGTTGAGCGCGGCCATCTTGTTATCCTCTGGCGGAATGATTGTTCCGAAATATTTCTTGACAATCTCCGGGTGTAGTTTGAGGGCGGTATCAGTGTCGCAGAAGATTACACCCTTGTCCTCCAAATGTTTCAGGAGGCTGTGATAGACAACCTCTGATTCGTATTGAGCGCCTACTCCTGCAAGGAACTTCTTCTCGGCCTCAGGTATGCCTAGCCTGTCGAAAGTCTTCTTGATCTTCTCGGGAACATCGTCCCAGCTCTTCTCCACCTTGTCGGTGGGTTTTAGGTAGTAGTAGATGTCGTTGAAGTCGATGTGGGAGAGATTGCCACCCCATGTTGGCATGGGTCTCTGGAGGAAGTGTTCGTAGGCTCGTAGCCTGAATTTCTTCATCCATTCAGGCTCTTTCTTCATATCAGAAATCTGCTCGACTGTCTGGCGAGAGAGTCCCTTCTCGGACTTGAAGATGGGCTTCTGAGTATCCTTGAAGTCGTACTTTGCATAATCTAGGTCTAGGTAACTCTTGTTAGCCATCGGTTCTTTCTCTCTTTATGACGTATGTTATACTGGACCGCTCGCTATTTACAGGTTCCGTCTCAACCATGACGGAGCGCGAGAGCCAGTAGAAGCCCCGGGAGGAGGCCTTTTGCTCTAAAGTCTTAGGTTCCAGCTGCTCGAACTCCCCGTCGTCTGGTATTCAAGAAGGCTGAACAAGTCCGTAAATTCCCCTGAACAACTGGTCAAAACCATTGGATTATGCCAATCCTTTGATCCGTGGGAGCAACGACGATGAAAACGTATGACTCAAGCAATCGTGTGAAATGTCCTTTTTGCGCACGACTTGACAAGTGTTACGACCCAGGCGGTCACGACCACACCTGCGGCCTCTGTCATATGACATTCGATGTCGAGAAGATACAGCCGACACATAGCTCGTCCAGTCTGAGACTCGCCATCCAAGCAATCCGATAACAAGACCCAAGCGGTCTGCCAAGCGGATCGCCCAAGTGGTGGTGTGAGCGATAAAGGAATAGAATTCCGCTAGTTTTGTCGTTGCTTCTTCCGAGTGCGGGGAAGATAGTCAGTCTTGTAGTACTTGCACCTGTCGTTCAGCGGACAGTCCGCGCAATGCGGACCGATAGGCCTGCAAACAAGCTGGCCGAATCTTACGAAGACTTCGTTGAGCGGCAGCCAATCTTTCCGATCCGCTAAGCGAGTGAGCTCCTTCTCAGTATCCTCCGGCGTCTTCGTCTCAACTACTCCAATCCGGTTGAAGATCCGATGGACATGAGTATCGACGGGGATCGCGGGTGTCTTGAACCCGTAGACGAAGACACAGTTAGCAGTCTTACGCCCAACAGAGGGGAGCTCAAGCAGCTGCTCCATGTTCTCTGGCACTTTGCCGCCATACTTGTCGAGCAAGATTCTAGAGATCTTCTTGACAGTCCGTGCTTTCGTATTGTAGAAGCCGACTGGCTTGATGAGTCGCGCAACAGTCCTGGTGTTTGCGGCGGCCAGGCTCTTGACATTGGGGAACCGGGCGAAGAGCCTGGAGGAAGCGAGAGCTGTGACAGGGTCCTTGGTTCGATGAGATAGCACTGTCGCGATCAGGACTCTGAACGGATCACCGTCAGTCGAATCGCTAATCTCCTGCAAAGCCGTGGGATCATCCTTTCGGGCTTTGTCAACTGCTCCTGCGGCATCCTGGATGATTCGATGAATCGCGCCTGCTGATTGTAAATCAACTCGCGTTTTCATTTTGCTAGCTTGCGAACCGTCTCCAAGTTACCCTTATCATCACGCCTCTCATCCTCAGGCGTTTCCAAGATCCAGGGCAGTCCCCGGATGGCGTCGTGATGTAGAATCGCCTTGAACCCCTTCGCCCCGATATAGCCCATACCAATATGCTCGTGGCGATCAAGTCCGGACCCTTGCCCGCCGCGGGAATCATTCAGATGGACCACCTTCAACTTGTCGAACCCGATATCTTTGTCGAAGCCCGCCAGAGTCTGGCTCACGCCCTTCTCGGTGTGAAGATCCATACCGGCAGCGTACGCGTGGCAAGTGTCTAGGCAAACGCCCAGTCGTTCCTTCTTTTTCACTCCGTCGATGATCTCTCGGATGTCGGGAAAGTTAGAGCCCATGCTGTTCCTCTGCCCCGCCATATTCTCCAACAGTATCCAGGGATCCTTCTTGACGCGCTTGACAGCCATGTTCAGCGCATCGGTGATTCTTTGCAAGCCAACATCTCTACCCATTCCCAGATGGCTGCCAAGATGGCAGACGAGGTAGGGTATTCCAAGAGCTCCGCAACGATCAACCTCGGCCAGGAGTGTTGCGGTAGATTTTTCGTAGAGCTCGTCTTCGGGACAGGATAGGTTGGGAAGATAGGGCATATGGTCGACGACTGGTCCTAGGTTGGACTGGCCTAGTTTTTCCTTGAAACTCTTGACCTCATCAGGGTCCAGGTCGCCGAATTTCCAGCCGCGAGGGTTTCGCGTGAACACCTGGAACGTGTCGCAGCCTTCTTCCTTGGCCCGGTCGACAGCCTGGTCGATCGAGCCTGAAATGGAGACGTGTACTCCGACCTTCAAACCCGTGTTCTACCAGCTGGAATGCTGGCGGACCTCGGGGTAGATAGCCTTGGCCTCGAAAACTATTCCCGAAGAATCTAGAGGCTGGAATAAGAGGGTGGAGGAAGCGTTG
>WNGA01004519.1_pt1 | contig 21539 bp, 20 predicted proteins | sample 5400061 | NCBI WGS metagenome assembly WNGA01 (sample SAMN13153366, study PRJNA577476) | soil metagenome | isolation source: 100 cm soil or saprolite under grassland replicate 2 | place: USA:California | collected 2016-06-15
CCTGCCGTGCTACGGCTACCAGGTGCTACCCAAGGAGCCGGCCTACTTCTCGCCGCTGCCGGACAACCGGCACTTCTTCATGTGGCGCGACGTGGCCAGGACCTGCTCCGAAATCGCCAGGTTCTCCTCTCGCGACGCGGAGCGCTACCCGGCCTACGAGGCCATGCTCGAGCGGATCGCGCGCTTCGTGGAGCCGCTGCTGCTGCAGAGTCCTCCGAACGTGCCGCCGCGCGAGCTCGCCGACTGGCTCAGCCTCGCTCGGCTGGGAGGTCGGACGCTGCGTCTCCCGCGCGCTGACCTGGCGGCCCTGGCTCGCATGCTAACGGGTAGCGCGGCGCAGCTGGTGGACGACTGGTTCGAGTCTGAGGAGCTAAAGGTCGCGCTGGTCACCGACGGGGTGATCGGCGCGAACGCCGGTCCGTGGTCGGCTGGGACGGCCTACGTGCTGCTGCACCACCAAATGGGCAGGGTGGGCGGAGTGCGCGGGCTGTGGGGATTCGTCAAAGGCGGCATGGGCGCGCTCTCCGAGGCGATCGCGACCTCAGCCCGGGCCGCTGGAGCCGAGATCAGGACCAGCGCGCCGGTCGCCCGCATCCTCGCGCGGCACGGCATCGCCTACGGTGTGGCGCTCGAGAACGGCCAGGAGGTCCACGCTCGGGTCGTCGTGTCGAACGCCGACCCCAAGCGGACGTTCCTCACCCTGGTGGGCCGCAACTCGCTGCCGCCGTCGTTCGCGACAGAGGTCGACCGCTTCAAGTCCGAGGGCACCTCGTTCAAGCTGAACCTGGCTCTGGGCGAGTTGCCCAATTACACCGCTCTGCCTGGCGTCCGCCAAGGTCCTCAGCACATGGGCACCACCCACATCGCGCCGAACGTCGACTACGTCGAACGAGCCTGGGACGACGCCAAGTACGGGCAGCCCTCCCGCGCGCCCCTGCTCGAGATCACCATCCCGACCACCTACGATGCCTCGCTGGCCCCGCCGGGCAAGCACCTGATGTCGATCTTCGTGCAGTACGCCCCGTACACACTTGCCCAGGGTGACTGGCGCGACGAGCGGGAGCGCTTCGCGGACCGGATCGTCGACCTGCTGGCCGAGTACGCGCCGAACATGAAAACGGCCATCGAGCATCGCCACGCGCTCTCTCCACTCGACCTGGAGGAGCAGTTTGGCCTGACCGGCGGCAACATCTTCCACGGTGAGATGAGCCCCAGCCAGCTCTTTTTCCTGCGCCCGTTGGCCGGCTGGGCTCGCTACGCCACCCCGATCCGCAACCTCTACCTGTGCGGCTCCGGGACCCATCCCGGTGGCGGAGTCATGGGCGCCCCGGGCCACAATGCCGCGCGGGAGATCCTACGACGGGAGCGCGTTTAGTCTCTAGTCTATAGTCCCTAGTCCCTAGTCAACTCGCTGAGCGCGGCGAGGCCTTGGAGGAAAGATGGCCGGGCTAACGCGGTTCGAAGATGTCGATGCGTGGCGGAAGGCGCGTGAGTTGACCCGGCGCGTCTACGAGCTCACGAGTCACGGCGATTTCGCGAGAGACTTTCCTCTTAAGGACCAAATGCGTCGAGCCACTGTCTCGGTCATGTCGAACATCGCCGAGGGATTCGAAAGAGACGGCGACAAGGAATTTCGACAGTTCCTGTCACTCGCAAAGGGCTCGACCGGGGAACTCAAGGCTCAACTCTACGTGGCACTGGATGCTGGGTTCCTGTCTCAGCCGCAGTTCGAGGAGCTATACGGTATGGCAACGGAGACCGGCCGACTGATTGCCGGATTCATGCGATACCTCGCGCACTCCAATCTCAAAGGCCTCAAATTCAAGTCATCCTCGTCGGACCAGGGGGACCAGAGACCAGAGACCAGAGACCAGGGGCTAGAGACTAGAGACTAGAGACTAGAGACTAGAGACGGCGCAAGCGGGGGTCGAGCAGGTCTCGGACGCCGTCGCCCAGGAGGTTGAGCCCGAGCACGGCGACCATCAGCGCGGCCCCGGGTGCCAGCATCGTCCAGGGCGCTGAGGCGAGGTAGGAGCGTGCCTCGCCCAGCATGTTGCCCCAGCTCGGGATGTACGGGGGAGTGCCGACGCCCAGGAAGCTGAGGCTGGCCTCGCCCAGCACCGCCTGGGCAAAGATAAAAGTACCCTGGACGATCAGGATCGCCAGGCAGTTGGGCACTATGTGGCGAACGAGGATCCCACGGGTGCCCACGCCGATGGCGTGCGCCGCCTCGATGTACTGCAGCTGGCGGACCGTCAGGACGACGCTCCTAACGACCCGCGCCAGGCGTGGCGTGTCAACCACCGTGAGGGCCAGGATCACGTTCCAGATCGACGGTCCGACGGCGGCCATGATCGCGATCGCCAGGATCACGCCGGGAAAAGCCATCAGGCCGTCCATCACCCGCATCAATGGCGTGTCGACCCGCCTGAAGTAGCCGGCGACCAGGCCGATCAGGGTCCCGAACAAGACGGTCCCGAGCGAGACGCCCACCCCCACTCCGAGCGAAACCCGCGACCCGAATACGACTCGGCTGTACGTGTCGCGGCCAAAATTGTCGGTCCCCAGGAGATGGGTGCTGCCCGGGGCGGTCAGGCGCGCGACCGGATCGAGGAAGAGTGGGTCGTGCGTCTTGAGCGCATCGGCCGACAGTGCGACCACCAGAACCACGAAGAAGATCCATGCACCGACGACCGCGCTGCGATGGCGAAAGAACGGGTGGACGCGCCAGCTGGCAGCGGGCCGCGGCGCGACCCTGGCAGGGGTAGCGGCGATACTCTGCGCCATCTGCTACCGTCTAGGCACGTCCGTAGCGCAGACGCGGGTCGAGGTAGCCGTAGAGGACGTCGACCACCAGATTGATCAAGACATAGAGGCCAGCCACGACCAGCACGACCCCCTGGACGACCGGGTAATCGCGCCGCGTGACGGCCTGGATCAGAAGGCGGCCCACACCAGGGATGTTGAAGACCTGCTCGGTGATGACGGCGCCACCCATGAGGGCAGCGAAGATCAAGCCAATGATGGTGAGGAGCGGGATCATCGCGTTACGGAGGGCATGGGCCGCGACCACTCGCCGCTCGGCCAGGCCCTTGGCGCGGGCGGTCCGGACATAGTCCTCGCTTAGTGTCTCGAGCATCATCGAGCGGGTCAAGCGGGCGAGGAGCGCCCCCTGGGCCATCCCGAGCGTGACGGCCGGCATGATCATGTAGCGCAGGTTGTCCCAGAGCCCCTTGCTGAGCGACTCGTAGCCCGCCACCGGCAACCAGGCGAGCACGACGCCGAACACGAAGATCAGGTTGAGGCCCAGCCAGAACGTCGGCATCGAGACTCCGCCGATCGCCACGAACATCGCGCCCGTGTCGAGCCATTGTCCCCGCCGCAGTGCGGACAGAATCCCCATCGGCAGCCCGATCGAGAGTGCCACTAGCAGCGCGAGCGTAGTGAGGATGAGCGTCGGCTCAGCCCGCTCCGCTATCGCTTGAGTGACCGGGCGGTTCAGGAAGATCGACTGACCCAGATCGCCCTGAAGCAGTCGGGCGTACCAGCGGTACACCTGAACGTGGAGTGGCTGGTCCAGGCCGAGCTTGACGCGGAGGTCCTCAACCTGCTCGGGTCGCGCGTCGGGCCCGAGGATTACGGACGCCGGATCCCCACCAGCCAGGAAGAGCAGCATGAAGACGGCTGTGGCGACCATCAGCATGACCGGGATGGCCGCCAACAGCCGACGGATCAGGTAGCGGCCCACCTACCCGAGCCAGGCGTTCCAGAAGAACCAGGCGGGTGGGGTCTCGTAGCCCTTCAGCTCGGTCCGCCGGGCTTGCAGGGCGAAGGCCTCGCCACACTTGATGCACGGCACATCCCGCCACTGGAGCGCCTGAAGCTGCTTGATCAGCCCGAGCGTCTTCCCCGGGTCCGCCTCGGCCATGATGCTGTTGACGAGCTTGTCCTTCTCTTCGTTGACCCACCACCCTGGCCAGCTCGCCTCCAGGTAGACCTGGCCCACGGGATGGTCGTACGAGGGGTGGCCGGTCACGAAGACGTCGTACTCCTTGAAGTCGCTCCGTCGCTTCACGAGCGTCGCCCAGTCCATGACCTGGAGGTCCACTTTGAAGCCGATCTGCTCCAGGGACTGCTTGAAGGGCAGCGACATGTTGTAGTTGTAGAAGTACTCCTTGGTGGACATCCAGCGGATGGGGGTACCGTCGTAACCGGCCTCCTTCATCAGCGCCTTCGCCTTGTCGAAGTCCACCTTGTTGTAGACGTCCTTGCCCTCGTCGGTGTACCAGGCCGTCTCCGGCGCCGCGATCTCCGGCCCCAGGCGGAAGAAGTCAGGGCGGCCCCAGCCGGCCTTCATCACCGGCTCCATCGCGGTGGCCGCCAGCACGGCCTGGCGCAGCTTCAGGTTCGTGAAGAGCCCCTCCTTCTTGTTGAAATGGGGCGCGTACCAGTAGTTTGGCTTCACGATGACCGGGACCGTGTTCGGCTGCGCCTTGAGCGTGTCGTACTGGTCCGGCTCGAGCGACTCGGCGAAGTGGTACTCGCCCGTGCCCACTCCATCGACGCGGACAGAGGGCTCGGGTACAGGAATGAAGAGCAGCTCGTCCAGGTAAGCGACGCGTCGCCCGCCCGCGCCGTCGGCCTTACCATCCAGGCTCACGTACTTATCCCAGCGGCCGAAGCGGACGTGGCGGTCCGGAAGGTGCTCGATGAACTTATAGGGGCCGGTCCCGATGTACTGGGTCAGCTTGTCCTTCGGGAAGGCGTTCGCGACGTCCTCGGGGATGATGATGGCGTCCCGGTTCGAGAGGAAGGTCGGCAGCACACCGGTCGGCTCCTTGAAATTCATCGCAAGGGTGTATTTGTCCTTCGCGTCGATCGACTCGAGCCGGGCCGCCGTAAACTTCCCGCGGCCGGTCATCGCCATCCAACGCTTGACCGAGGCGACTACGTCAGCCGAGGTCATCTCCTTGTCGTTGTGGAAGGGGATGTTCTTGCGCAGATTGAACATCCAGTTCTTGCCGTCACCCGAGACGTCGTACTTGTCCAGCAAGAACGGCACCGGCTCCTGCTTGTCGTTCTTCTGGAAGAGCTGCTCGAACATGTGCCACGAGATGTTGGCCGTAATCGTGGCCGTCGTGAACGACGGATCGAGCGCCGGCGGCTCGCCGATGATCCCGACTTTCAGGGTGCCGCCTTTCCGGGGCTCCTCGGCGGGCTTGGCGCCCTGGGCCGACTGGCCGGCCGGCGCGGGCTTGGTCTCAGCCTTGGGAGTAGGCTCGGCGGGCTTGGTCGCAGGTGCCTGCTGGCCGCACGCGGTCGCCAGGGAGGAAACGGCGCCGGCCGCCATCAGCACGACAAAGCCCTTCAGCAGGGCTCGTCGCGACGTCAGGCGCTTCAGAGGGTCGGACTTGACTTCGCCCAGAAGAGTGTCTCGATCCATCGTGGTCCTCCTGCCATGTGCGTCCACACGCGGACTTACGACAGACCGGCGCAGGGCGCGCCCGTCTCGAGGCCGATATAGCAGTGGAAGGGGAGGGGGAAAGGGAACGGGGAAAGGGAAAAGGGGCGAAGGGGAGGGGGGGAGAGAGGGGTTAGGGCTTGTCGGGCCGGGCGCCTACTACGCCTCTATTCGGCGGGGCCAGGCCGGGCTCACGCTCACGAGCGGGCGGCTCGACGACCTCGTCCTGGACGTGCTCGTGCGAGACCCAGGCGAAGAAGATGGCGGTGAAGACCAGCAGCAGGAACGTGCCGCCGATCACCCACATGATCAACCCACCGATCTTCTGGTCGTCGAGGGCTGAGACGCCCCAGAGGCGTGGGACGCTCTGGTAGAACGGGTAGAGCACTTGCTGAGCCAAGGTGAGGAATGCGCCGACCGTAAAGCCTGAGAACGTCTGGAAGAAGACATAGATGAGCTGGACCGGATACGGCAGGCGGGGCAGCTCTGGGAGCGGGCTGAGTATCGGCCACCAGGTTATGATGGCCGTGACCATAAACAGCACGTGCTCGGCGATGTGGAACCTCTCGTCCTCGAGCGTGAGCTCGAAGAACGACGGCAGGTGGAAGACTGTGAACGTGACGTTGAACAGGAGCAGCGCGACCAGGGGCTGTGTGAGCGCGCGCGCCACTCGAGCGGCGAAGGGGAGCCCAATGAGCGGCCGCAGCAGCCAGCCGGGCGTGCCCATGAGCAGCAGCGGCGGCATGAACAGGGTGAGCAGCATGTGCTGCAGCATGTGGGCGCTGAACAGGTAGTTGTCGCTCAGGTCATCGAGGGGCCCATCCAGCGCGACGAACAGGATCGCGATGCCGGCCAGGAAGGTGGCGATCTTCCAACGAGGGGCCGGCGGTCCCAAGGCGTAGCGCCGACGCAGCGGGCCAACGCCCAAGAGGTAGAGCCCGGCCAGCAGCAGGATGCCGGCCCGGACAGACGGCTCGCCGTGCCAGCTCGTCCATGAGAAGTCACCCGTGGGTTGGACCTGGAGCAACATCAGCTTGGCCTGCTCGGTTTTCCCTCACCCCAGCCTCTCCCTCAAGGGGCTCAAGGGGAGAGGGGGAGCGGGTTCATCCTGGCTGGCGAGCGACTCGTGTCATGGACTGCTCGAAACGGACCAGTCAGTGCCCCCCGGCCGCGCGCGAGACGCCGTGGAACAGGAAGATGAGCGACACGACGATGGTTCCGGCGATGGCGAGACCGCCACCGAAGAAGCCCAGGAACGACTTATGGTCGAACTTCAGGTGCATGAAAAAGCCGGCCACCAGGGCGAACTTGACCGACGAGAGGACCAGCAGGATCGGCACCAGCACTGGCGCCAACGCCTGGACGTAGTAGACGGTTACCTCTACGGCTGTGATTACGGCAAGGATGATGGCGATCGTGATGTACGTTCCGGACTGAGGATGCGGCTGCTCGTGGGGGATGACCTGCGCCACGGCGTGAGCCCCGCCGGCGCCGTGCTCGACGCCCTCGGGATCGCTCTCGCGGGACGGCTCGGGCGGGGCCGCCGCGACCACCGTCGCGGCCCGGCTCGGCCCTTGTCGCTCGGCGGTGGCAACCGAGCTGGTGGCCGGCTGTTCGGCCGCCGCCACCGCGGTCGGCTCGGGCCCGGCCGCCTCCGCCGCCTGCTCCTGGGCCTCCTCAGCCGGCTCCGGGACCGCGTACGGTCCCAACCGGGCTCGCTTCAGGTCCTCTTCCTTGACGTACAGGATCGCGCCCGCTCGGAAGCCCGCCCCGAAAGTCTCGATCTCTCCCGTTTGGAGGTTCACGAGGGGCACGTCGGCCGGCAGCTCTGGGAAGTACCACTTGCCGTAGATCGGCACTTTGGCCTTCTTGAGCGCGGCCGTGTCGAGCCCGTGCTGACTTGCCCACTCCAGCGCCTTGGAGTCAAGAACCATGAGACCTCCGCGAGTCGGGCCGCTACACCGGCACCAGGTAGACGACTGTGAAAATGACGATCCAGACGACGTCGACGAAGTGCCAGTACAGGCCGGCGATCTCCACGTACAGGCTCGCCTCCGGGTTCAAGCGATCGAAGATCGAGGCGGCGGTCAGGTAGAGAAGCCAGAAGACGCCGCCGGCCACGTGGGCGCCGTGAAACCCGGTCAGGGTGAAGAAAGACGAGCCGAACAGGTTCACCTGGAGCGACAGGCCCTCGTCATAGAAGGTGGTGAACTCGTAGAACTGGCCCCCCAGGAACGTCATCCCGAGCAGGGCGGTAGTGATGAGCCAGATTTGCAGCCGCCGCTTGTCGCCGTGCTGAATGGCCGCCAGGGCCAGGACCATGGTCAGGCTGCTCATGAGCAGGACGAACGCGCTGACCGAGGTGTAGGGGATGTCAAACACGTCGTGCGGGGTGGGCCCGCTCAGGCTCCTGCCGCGATAGGCCAGGTACGTACCGATCAGCGAGCCGAAGAACATGCAGTCAGACCCCAGGAAGAGCCACATGAGCATCTTCCGATGGTCCAGGCCGGTGGTGGTGTAGCCAGGGTGCGCGGGCGGAGCCGCGTGCCGTCCTAGCGGCGCGGCCTGTGCGTCGTGCACGGCTAGCTCGTCGGCTCCAGGGCCCAACCGCCAATGGCGACGATCAGGTAGATGGCGCCGGCGATGCTGAGCCCGAAGCCGAAGACGAACCCGGCCAGCATACAGGTCAGCCCGAGAGCGGCGATCAGCGGGAAGAACGACGGGTTCGGCATGTGGATGCTGCTCACGTCCACCGGCGCTCGGTGCGCCTCCTCGGATGAGTGGGCCTCTTCGAATTCGACCTCGCCAGTCGGCATGCCCGCCATGGTGAGGTGGCCATGATGCTCGCCGACCTCGACGGCCTGCCACCGCCGCTTGAGCGCCCAGAACGCGTCACGGGAGCGGACAGTTGGCTCGACCGCGAAGTTGTAGGCGGGTGGCGGAGACGGGATCGACCACTCGAGCGTCGCGCCATCCCACGGGTCGTTGCCGGCGATCTCGCCGTGGCGGAGGCTCCAGAACACGTTGTAGATGAACACCGCGACCGAGACGGCGATAAGGAACGCGCCAATCGTGATTAGCATGTTCCAACCGAGCCAATCGAGGCCGAACCAGCCGGACCAGCCCTGATTGGGCGAGTAGGTGTAGATCCGGCGCGGCATTCCGTCCACGCCCAGGAAGTGCATGAGCCCGAAGGTGATGTTGAAGCCGATCAGCATGAGCCAGAAGTTGAGCCTGCCCAGCTTCTCGTCCAACAGCCGTCCAGTGATCTTCGGCCACCAATGGTAGATGCCGCCGAAGAGACCCAGGATGCTGCCGCCGAACAGGACGTAGTGGAAGTGCGCGACGACGAAGTACGAGTCCTGGTGCTGCAGGTCGATCGGCACCGAGGCGTGCATCACGCCGCTCAGGCCGCCAATCGTGAACATCGAGACGAAGCCGACCGCGAACAGCATCGCCGTGTTGAAGCGGATCGAGCCGCCCCACAGCGTCCCGAGCCAGTTGAAGATCTTCACCCCGGTTGGGACCGCGATCAGCATCGTGCTGGCGGCGAAGAACGAGTTGGCGATCGGGCCGAGCCCAACCGTAAACATGTGGTGGCTCCAGACGCCGAAGCCGATGAAGCCGATCGCGACCGTGGCGTACACCACGAACGGGTAGCCAAACAACGGCTTGTGCGAGTAGACGGGCAGGATCTCCGAGACCATACCCATGGCTGGCAGGATCAGGATGTAGACCTCAGGATGGCCAAAGATCCAGAACAGGTGCTGCCAGAGGAGCGGGTCGCCACCATTCGGCGCGTAGTAGAAGTTGGTCCCGAAGTAGCGATCGAACATGAGCAGGATCAGCGCGACGGTGATGGCCGGGAACGCCAGGATTAGGAGGAACGAGGTGACCAGCGTGTTCCAGCTGAAGACCGGCATGCGCATCAGCGACATGCCCGGGCAGCGCATGTTGATGATCGTGACCAGGAAGTTGAATGCCCCCGCGAGCGAGGCAACCCCCAGCAGCTGAAGCCCCAGCAGCCAGAAGTCGATGCGCTCGGTGGGCGAATACGTCCTGGTGGTCAAAGGCGCGTAGCCGAACCAACCGCCGTCCGGCAAGCCGCTGACGAAGTAGCTCATGTTCATGAAAAGCGCGCCAAACAGGAACGCCCAGTAGCTGAAGGCGTTCAGGCGCGGGAAGGCCACGTCGCGCGCGCCGATCTGGAGCGGGACGATGAAATTGAAGAACGCCACGCTCATCGGCATGATGACCAGGAAGATCATGGTCGTGCCGTGCATGGTGAAGAGCTGATTGAACGCGTCTGCCGAGACGAAGCCGTTGTTCGGCACGGCGAGCTGCATCCTGATCATGAGCGCTTCGACGCCGCCGACCAGGAAGAAGACGGCGGCCGTTGTCCCGTACAGGATGCCGATCCGCTTGTGGTCGATGGTCGTCAGCCAGCTCGTGAAGCCGTGGTAGGCCGGCGTGACCGGCCGTGGGGCGACGACCTGGGGCGCGGCCGGAGTTGGAGCCGGGGCGGTGACTTGAGGCGGTGTGAGGGTTGTGGCCATTGGCGGGCCTCCGCGTTTGTCTGTCGTCAGGCGCTCAGCCAGGCCCGGAGACAGCGGCTGGCCGAACGCAGCTCTATTTTAGGCTGTGCAGGTACTCTACGAGCGCCTCCACTTCGGACGGACGCAGGTTGAGGTTGGGCATCTTGGTACCCGGCTTGACCTCCTGCGGATCACGCAGCCAGCGGGTCAGGTTTTCGGGTGTGTTCTCTAGGATACCAGCCGCGAGGGTGGTCCGGCTGCCGAAATGCGACAGGTTCGGGCCTACCTGGCCCTGGGCGACCGTCCCGGCGATCGTGTGGCAGCCGACGCAGGCGTTGCGGGTGAGTACCTCGGCGCCCTCTAGCGCCAGATCGGTGGTCGGCGCGGCCGGCGCCCGCTGACGGGCTGCCCAGGCTTCGAAGTCGGGACGATCGTACGCGATCGCGTTCATCCTCATCAGGGCATGCTCAACGCCACAGTACTCGGCGCACTGGCCGAAGTATTGCCCCCCCTCCTCAGCCGTGAACCAGAGGCTGTTGACGTGGGTGGGGACCACGTCTTGCTTGCCCATGAGCTGGGGAATCCAAAAGCTGTGGATGACGTCTTCGGATCGCATCTTCAGCTCGACCGTCTGGCCGACCGGAATGATCATCTCGTTGGCGGTCACGACGCCCTGCTCGGGATAGCGGAACTCCCACCACCACTGATGCCCGATCACCTCGATCGTCATCGGCTGGCCGGGGGGTGGACTCTCCAGCGCAAAGATCGTCTGGATGGTCGGGATCCCAATGAACACCAGGACCACGGCAGGAGCGATGGTCCACATAACCTCCAGGCGCGTGTTGCCGTGGACTTGAGGGGGCATCGCGTGGCCCGGGCGGTGGCGGAAGCGCCACATCGCGTACACCAGGACACCCTGGACGGCGACGAAGACCACGACCGACATCCAGAAGATCCAGACATACAGGTTCTGGATCAGGCGCGCCGCATCGGACTTTGGCATAACGGTTGTCTGGGGTACGTTGGCGCAGCCGGCGATCGCCAAGACCGCCGCAGCGCTCAGCGCCAGGAGTGCGTATCTCATCGCGCCGGATGCCGGCTCAGCGGCATCGCATACCTCCGAAAACCGTCACTGCAACCCATTCGATCCGCTCCATAGTAACGCACCGTATCAGGGCCGGCGACTCGGTCGGGACGCTGCTTGCCGGCCCTGTGCTCTGCCCGGTGGGCGCGGCTCTGCAAGGGTTTTTCGCCCGATCGAGCTCGCCTGAGCGGGCCACAGCCCCAGAGCCGAGATCAGTGTTGTTTGGGACCCGGGCGCGACAGCATCGAGGCGACCGAGCCAGCGATGAGGAAGACGGACGCGATCGCGAGCGCCACAATGACCGGTATGAACTTTGAGCTTTCCTTCGCGCTCTCCTCGTCCAGGCCGCGCGCCAGATCGCTGATAAAGGCTATCTCCCGGAGCGTCAGCAGCAGGGTGCCGAAGCCGGACACGATCAACGCGATGCCCGCAATGAGCACCAGCGGAGTTGCGACCATGAAGATCAGGTTGGCTCGGGTCACAGGGAGCTATCCTTCGAATCGTGCAGATAGCCGGACAGTTACATTCTGCCACGCGCCGTAGTGGGGTTCCAATCGAGGTCGGGCTCGACGAGCCATTCGGACCGAATCAGGTCGCGCCGCTTGGCCCGCGCGCGCAAGAGCCGGAACCAGTACACGCCCGGCAGGGCGAGCGCGGCGATGGGCACCAGGAGACAGTACCAGCCAGTCACGAAAAGGAATCCGGCCGCGAAGCCAGACGGGTCCATCCAGAAGATCACCAGCGCGATTGCGATCTTGAAGCCAGCCAGTACGCCAAGGAACGTCCAGGCCGCGGCGCGCGCCTCGCTGTCCATGGCGCCAGTGTACTACAACGAGTAGTGAGTGGTGAGTAGCGAGTAGCGAGGCGGTGACTGCAGACTTGGGACTTGGGACCAGAGGCTAGAGGCGTGGACATGGACTACGAGACGGCCCGGCGCCAGGTTTCGCACGAGCTGTATGGGAAGCTGGCGCTGTTTAGCGCAGTCGTCTGGACGCTGGGGACGCTGGTCCTGTTCATCGTATTCGCGGCCAATGATCCACGGCCCATGGCAAAGGCGGCGATGTCCATGACGGTGCCGCTGGTGCCGGCCGCGCTTCCCTGGCTGCTGTATCGGCCGCTAGTCTCCTACCTGGTGGGGCGCCGCCAGAGGCTGAGCCGGAGGGCTGAGTGAGCCGCGATGGTCGACCAGCGCGATGCGCCCGCCAACACCCTCGATACGGCCCGCATCTTCGTCAAGGCGGGGGACGGGGGTAACGGCGCGCTCAGCTTTCGGCGCGAGAAGTTCGTGCCACGCGGAGGTCCGGATGGGGGCGACGGCGGCCGGGGCGGCAGCGTCTTCGTCCGCGCCGAGTCGGGCGTCAGCACCCTGCTCGAGTTTTCCCACCGCCGCCACTTCAAGGCCGGGCGGGGCGGACACGGGGCCGGCGCCAAGAAGCACGGCAAGAAGGGCGAGGACATCGTCATCCGGGTCCCGCCTGGGACCGTGATCAGCTCGGACCAGGACTTTCTGGCTGACCTCCGGCGCCCAGGCAACGAGGTGATGGTGGCGCGCGGCGGGCGGGGCGGTCTTGGCAACGTTCACTTTGCAACCAGCACGAACCGGGCGCCGCGCATCGCGCAGAAGGGCGAGCCCGGCGAGGAGCGCTGGCTGCGCCTGGAGCTCAAAACGATCGCCGACGTCGGCCTGGTCGGCTACCCGAACGTCGGCAAGTCCAGCCTGCTGGCGGCGCTGACCGCCGCCCAGCCAAAGATCGGCGACTACCCCTTCACCACCCTGACCCCAAACCTGGGCGTCGCCGAGCGGGGGGACCTGAGCTTCGTGCTGGCCGACATCCCCGGCCTGATCGGCGGCGCGCATCGCGGCGTGGGCCTTGGCTACCAGTTCCTCCGCCACGTCGAGCGGGCCCGCATCCTACTCCACGTCCTGGACGCCGCCCAGCCAGACCCGCTCCAGGCCTACGCAAAGGTCCGCCAGGAACTCGAGCTGTATAACCCGGCCCTGGCTGCCAAGCCTGAAGTCATCGCCCTGAACAAGGTCGACCTCCGAGCCGCGCGCGAGCGCCTACCTCAACTCGTGGAAGCCTTCTCGCGCAGCCACCCGGACCTGCGCGTCGTGCCGGTCTCGGCGCTGACCAGCCAGGGCATCGCCGCCCTGGTCGACCTCCTGGTCGAGACACTGGCGGCGCTGCCGGCCGAGGAGCCGCCGGTCGGGGCCGGCCGGACGGGCGCCGAGGCAAAGAAGGTGTATCGCCTTGTCGCGGACGACGACGCCTGGACCGTCGAGCGGGTCGGCGCGCACTTTCGAGTCCGCGGCAAGCGCGTGGAGCGGGTCGTAGCGATGACCGATCTGGCCAATCCGGACGCCGTCGCGCTGCTCCAGCGCACCCTCGGCAAGCTGGGCGTACTCGAGGCCCTCGAGCGAGCCGGGGTGAAGTCCGGCGACAACGTCCATATCGGGAAGGCGGAGCTGGAGTGGGAATGACGATCGGGGTGTTCGGCGGGACGTTCGATCCGCCGCATCTGGGCCACCTGGCGGCCGCCCAGGAGGCGTGCTGCGAGGCCGGGCTCGACCAAGTGCTCTTCGTGCCGGCCTGGCGCAACCCGCTCAAGCTGGACGAGCCGGTCACGCCGCCCGAGCATCGTGTGGCAATGACGGAGCTAGCCGTCGCGGGCAACCCGGCCTTCGGCGTCTCCCACGCCGACCTGGCCTATGGCGGGCCCTCCTTCACCGTGGACCTGCTCGAAAGGCTGCATTCGGAGCTGGGCGAGGAGCTGGCTTTTGTGGTCGGCATGGACGTGCTGCGCGAGCTTCACCGCTGGCACCACCCCGATCGACTGCTAGCGCTGGCGCGGCTGATTGCCGTGAGCCGTCCCGGCCATCGCGCGTTCGATCCCGCCGAGCTAGAGGCGCGGCTGCCCGGCGCCCAGGAGCGCATCAGCCTGGTCTGGACCCCAGGCGTGGCCATCTCTTCGACCGAGCTTCGCGCCCGCGTGGCCGAGGGCCGCCCGATCCGCTACCTGGTGCCGGACGCGGTGGCCGACTACATCGTCGAGCACCGGCTGTACCTAGGCGGCTGACCGCAGGGGCGCCGAGGACGCGCAGGGCGCCCGAGCTCCGCTCCGCGCCCTGCGCGTCTCTGCGGTGGGAGATTACTGGGCGCTCAGGACGACGGCGTTGTCGTCGTCGAACTTGCCTCCCACGACCTGGCGGCCGGACATGTTGGTGAGCGTGGTGTCGCCGTTCTGGTCGAGCGACCAGACGCCGAGGACGCCATCAAAATCCCTGGTGGCGAAGACGGCGTCGCGAATCGCGGCGCGGTCCTTCGCCCCGGCTCGCTCTATCGCGTCCAGGGCCACTTTGGCGGCCTCGTAGCCGTATGAGGCGTATGCCTCAGGCTCGGACCCGAACCTGGCTTTGTAGGCGCCGTACCAGGCCGCGCCCTTGCCCGTCAGCTTGCTCGGCGCCACCCCGCCGAAGGTAATGTACATCCCCTCGGCCGCCTCGCCGGCGTCGTCCAGGAACGCCTGCTCGTAGATCCCATCCGGGCCCATCAGGAGCACGTTCGCGCCAAGCACGGCCCGTAGGTCTTTGACCAGCTTGCCGGCGTTGTTCTGGGTGATGCCGCCGTAGTAGATGAGGTCAGGACCGGCTCCGCGGACCTTGGTCGCCAGGGCACGGTAGTCCGAAGCCTTCGGATCGATGCCCTCCGGGCCGCCCACCACGGTCAGTCCGATGCGGGCGGCCGTCTCGGCAAACACGACGGCGATACCGTGCCCGTACAGCTCGGTGTCGTCCAGGATGTACACCTTCACAGCGCCCACGTCCCTGGCCCAGGCTGCTCCAACGGCGCCCTGCAGGTCGTCGGCCGGGACCACGCGGCTGTAGTTGGGCCGACCGCTCGGCTGGTAGACGGCTGGCTCGTTCATCTCGCCCTTACCCGGCTTCGTCAGGCCAGGATAGGTGTTGGCTGGGCTGATCATGACCAGGTTGGCCCGATTGAGGATCGGAATGGCGACCTTAGCCGCACCCGAGTTGAACGTGCCCAGGTAGACCATCACGTCGAGATCGGCGGCGGCCTTGTTCGCGTTCTCAGCCTCCTTGCCCGCGTCCCACGCGCCTCGCGCCGGCGTCGCGTCGTCCATGTCCTCGTAGATCAGGGCAAAGCCGGCCGCCTGGTTGCCGGCCTCGTCCAGCGCCATCTTGATCGAATTGACGATCGTGTCGGTCTGGCCTTTGCTGCTGCCGGTCCTGGGCAGCGACGAGACGATCTTGATCGTGCCGCCTTGCCCCTGCGCGATCGGCGCCAACACTCCCAGCGCCATCGCCACCGACAGTCCGACTGCAACCAGTCGAGCTGAAACCTTCGTCATATCGGACCTCCCTCTCGGCAGCCGAGCAACGTACTCACCGCTCGCGTTCGGCTTCCTGCTGCGCGGCCGACTCCGTAGGCTCGTCTCGGGACCACAACGCGAGCTCCGCCCAAGCTGATCATCTGTTATGGGCTCAGAGCTGTCAAGAGGGCCAGGTCTGTCAGGAACGGACTGACAGTGCGATCGGGTCCTCCAGACGGCTGAGGGCACCCTCCAGCTGGCTGGGGCCGAACAACTCGGGGTGGATGATACTTGCCAGCAGCTCCAGTCCATCCACCAGGCGCGGGCCAGGCCTGTTGAAGTAGGCCGAGCCATCCACGGCATAGACCTGGCCCGACTTGACGGCCGGCAAGCCCGACCACTGGGCGGGCCACGGCGTGCGGTCCGTCTCGCGCAGCGTGCGCTCCAGGTCGAAGCCGCACGGCATCAAGACGACCACCTCAGGCCCGCGGGCCGCTATCTCTTCCCAGCTCGTACGACGCGAGGGCTGGCCGATGCCGCCGAGAATCTCGGCCCCACCCGCCATGCCGACCATCTCCGGGACCCAGTGGCCAGCCGTCCAGGGTGGATCGAGCCACTCCAGACAGAACACGCGCGGTATCCTGGCAACGCCCGCCGTCTTGAGTGTCACCGCGTCGATCCGGTCCCGAAGCGAGGAGATCACCGCGCGGGCTTGAGCCTGGGCTCCGGCGGCGTCGCCAACCGTCTTGACGTTGGCCAGCACGTCGCCGAGGCTGGCTGGATCCAGCGAGTACACGTGGGGCTTGGAGGGCAGGGTCGGGACAGCCTGGCGAACGATCCCGTGCGGCACGGCGCACACCTCGCACAAGCCCTGGGTGAGGATCAGGTCAGGCCGCAGCTCGCCCACCAGCTCGACCTCCAGCCCGTAGATTCCGCCGCTAACCGCCATCTGCTCGGCGACTCGGGTATCGATCTCGCGGCTCGTGAGGTCTTCGTCGGGCAGCAGGCCGCGGGTCACCTTTGGTTTCAGGCGGGCGGCGGGCGGGAAATCACACTCGTGAGTGACGCCCACGAGCTGGTCGTCCAACCCGAGCGCATAGACGATCTCGGTGGCGCTGGGTATGAGCGATACGATGCGCATGCTACCAGCCGCGGGCGACCCACTCGTCCAGGTGGGGCTTCTCGGTCCCGATGGTCGTCTCTTTGCCGTGGCCCGGATAGACGACGGTGTCTTCCGGGAGAGTGAAGAGCCGATCGCGAATGCTGGCGATGATGGTGGGGAAGTGGCCGGTGCTGGTCTTCGTGTTGCCAGGCCCGCCGGGGAACAGCGTGTCGCCGCTGAACAGGAGCGGGCCGACGGTGAAGCACGTGCCCCCTGGCGTATGGCCGGGCGTTTGGATGGCCCGCATGGTGGTCATTCCGAAGCGGAACTCCTGTCCGTCGACGATGGTAAAGTCGGGCGGCGATTTGAGCATGCCCTTGTCGGCCTCGCCGATACCGGCCGGCGCCTTGATGCGGGCCTTGAGGGTATCCAGCTCGTCGTGGTGATCGCGATGGCCGTGCGTGATCAGGATCGCCTTGACGCCTGTGTCGGCGACGGCGCTGGCGATGGTGTCAGGCTCCCAGCCGGCGTCGATCACGTAGCCCTCACGACTGTCCGGATCACGGACCACGTAGACGACGTTCTCGAAGGTCCCAACCGGCAGCACGCACAGCTCGAAGTCCGCGCCGCCGCCTCGTATGCGCTGCCAATCGGCCACGGTAATCCTCCGCGCTCAACGTTCCAACGTTACGCTTCGTGCGTTGAGCATTCAAGCCGTAACTGGGCTCGTTGAACCTTGTACGCGCAACGTTGAACGATGTTATCTGGGCTCGTTGAACCTTGTACGCGCAACGTTGAACGTCGTCTATCCGTACAGCGCTAGGCGCTCCTGGCGGAGCGAGCCGTTGGTCACCTTCTTGATCTCGGCCAGTGGGGCGTCATCCCACTCCGCCACGAACGTGATCGCCACCCCCTCGCGGCCCATCCGCGCCGTTCGTCCGATCCGATGGACGTAGGAGTCGCGCTCCTCGGGAATGTCGTAGTTGATCACGTGGCTGACTTCGGGGATGTCGAGCCCCCTGGCCGCGACGTTGGTGGCCACCAGCAGGTGCAGGTCACCAGACCGAAAGTCGGCGATGACGCGCTCGCGATGCTGCTGATTCATGCTTCCGTGCAAGGCTTCCACCTGGTAGCCGCGCGAGCGCAAGTAGCGGGTCAGCCTGTCCACACCGACCTGGGTGCGCCGGAAGATGAGTGCCCGCTGCGGCTCTTGCTCCCGAAGGATGAGGTCCAGGCCGGCCGGTTTGTCCTGCTCGGCAACCTCGTAGTAAATCTGCTCAACTTCCGAGACCAGCTGCTCCTCGGGCTTGACGTGGACCCAATCGGGCTCTCGCATATGCCGGCGGGCAAGGATCCGCACGACTAGCGGCATCGTGGCTGAGAACAGCGAGGTCTGGCGGCTGCGGGGAGTGCGCCGCAAGATCCGCTCGACATCGGGCATGAAGCCCATGTCGAGCATCCTGTCGGCCTCGTCCAAGACCAGGTAGCGCACGGCGTCCAGGCGCATCGTTCCGCGCGACAGGTGGTCGAGAATCCGGCCGGGCGTGCCCACCACCACCTGAGCGCCGTTCTTGAGATCGAGGACCTGGCGACCCATCGCCGCCCCTCCGTATACGGTCGCGATCCGAATCTCGCGGTACCTGGCCAGTCTGCCTATCTCCTCCGAGATCTGCATCGCCAGCTCGCGCGTCGGCGCCAGTACCAGCGCCTGTACGGAGGGAACCTGCGGATCGATCAGCTCCACCAGCGGTATCCCGAAGGCCGCGGTCTTGCCGGTCCCGGTCTGGGCCTGGCCCATCAGGTCCCGCCCTGCTAGGAGCAGGGGGATCGCAGCCGCCTGGATTTCAGTCGGCTGACTGTAGCCCATCTCTTCGACTGCTCGAGCGACCGGAGCGCTCATTTCTAGCGAACCAAAATCACCTAGCTTGACTACCAAACTCTCCACCTTCCAGATGACACGAAAAAGGGGCCCGGACCCGACGTGGTCCGTCCCCTTGCCGAGATTTCGTGAACCAGCGAGCCATCGATGCCTATAACTGAGACAAGTATACCTGGGCGGTAGGCGCCGTGTCGAGGAAGATGGCGCTGTAGGAGCGAAGCATTCGCGCATGTGTTTCTCGTCACCTGATCGCGGCGCGCGAATGCGTCGCCCCGAAGTTTCCGAGTCGGTCTCAAAATTCGCGCCGACATCCGACCTCGGTACCGCGTCTGTAAGGAATGCCTTCATTCGAATGCGGCGAAGTGGTACCCTGATGCGTGGGTAGGCGGTGCAGGGGGTGAGCTAATGTACGCCTCGAGTGTCTCCTCCAGGGGCCTGATCGCTGGTATCCTGGCTGCCTGCGTCATGGCGATGGTCATGGCGGTCCTGCGACTCACCACCGACGTCCTCTCCCTCCCCGAGATCATCGGTGAGGGGATCGTGGGCCTGATGCCCGGCGTCGTCTTCTCCACCCTGCTCGACGTGATGCAGAAAGCGGCCAAGCCCACCCTATTCGCCGGCATTTTCCTGGGCCAGATCCTCGCGGGCGCGCTGTTCGGGCGATGGTTTGCGCACGCCGAGCCAAGCTGGGGGCGGGCCGCCAAATTGGCGGTCGTGGTGTGGCTGGTAATCGGGGTGGTGGTCCTGCCAGTCCTAAGGGTCGGGCTGTTCGGAAGCGCCGTGCGAGCCGGGCCGCTCGTTGTCGGCGCGCAGCTACTGCTGGCCTTCGTCAGCTTCGCGGTGGCCCTGGTCCTTATCTACCAGGTGCTCGATTCACTCGCGAGCGGTCGCCATGACCAGGCCCGGGCGGACCGACGGTCGGCGCTCGCCAAGCTCGGGGCCGGCGTGCTGGTCATCGCGGCCGGCGGCTATGGCTGGCGGTCGCTGGTTGGCTCGGCGACCGAAGCGCCTGGTCCGCCGGCCGCTGGCAGCGCCGAGACCCCCTCGGCGGCCAGCAGTGCTCCGGCCAGCGCGCCCGCCGCGGCCTCGGCCCCGGCCACGCGCGGACGCGGCATCCCGCCGCTCGACGCCCCACCAGTCCCGATGACCGTCGCGCCCGGCGCTCCAGCAGCGGTGCCGTTCGCGGTGCCCAAGCTGACGCCGGAGGTCCTGCCAGCCAAGGACTTCTACATCATCTCCAAGAATTTCCTCGATCCCAGCGTCGCCGTGGCGAGCTGGAAACTGACTATCGACGGCCTGGTCGAACGGCCGACGACGCTGTCCTTTGCCGACGTCAGCGGGCTGCCGGCCCACAGCGACTATTACACCCTGCAGTGCATTAGCAACCTCGTGGGCGGCGATCTGTGGGGCAACGCCCACTGGAAGGGCGTGCGGCTGGTGGAGCTGTTGACCCGAACCGGCCTGAAGCCCGGCGTTCGCAAGGTCATCTTCCACGCCGCCGACGATTACACCGACAGCATCCCGATCGACATCGCGCTTCGTCCGGACACACTCCTGGCGTACGAGATGAACGGCGAGCCGCTGACCAAAGAGCACGGTTTCCCGGCTCGGCTGCTGATCCCTGACATCTACGGGATGAAGAACGTCAAATGGGTGACGCGTGTCGAAGTGGTCGACTACGACTACAAGGGATACTGGATGCAGCGCGGCTGGAGCGACAAGGCGACCTACCAGACCTCGTCAAGGGTCGACGTCCCGGTCAATCGGGCGACTCTGCCCGTGGGCGAGATCACGCTGGCGGGCGTCGCGTTCGCTGGTGCACGTGGCATCGACAAGGTCGAGGTCAGCTTGGACGATGGCAAGTTATGGCAGGCGGCGGCGCTCAAACCAGCTCTCAGCCAGAACGCGTGGAACCTCTGGGTCCTGCACGCCAACGTCGAAGCTGGCACCTACTCGGTTAAGGTCCGCGCGATGGACGGGACCGGCGAGCTACAGATGCCCGAGATCCGCGATCCCTTGCCTGACGGTGCGACCGGCTATCACTCGATCCTGCTGCGGGTGGGGTGAGACGGGTTTCCCCCTTCCTTTCAGGGAAGGGGCTGGGGGGGTTAGGTTATCAAGCCGCCACGCCAGCCTTCAGGCTCTGCGGCATCGGCTTGTCGATACGGACGGGTTTGACGTACGTGGCGACGAGGTCGCGGGTGTTCCTGACGCCGAGCTGCTCCATCAAGAACTCGAACTTGTCCTGCAGGTCCCGCCCGATCGCGGCGCGGGTCTCATCGGGCAGGTCCCAGACACGCTGCTTGAACGGCCCCCAGGCCTTCTTGCGAGTCTTGTAGACGAACTGCTCGTCGGTCTCACGTTTTGGAATTCGGTGGCCAGATGCACCTCGAGCGTGCCGACCCGCGGGAAGTGGCCAAACGCCTCGGCCGGCAGAGTGGAGGCGCCGTGCTGGACCGCGCCACCTAGCCCATACTGGCGCGCAACCTCCCCGAGGTCGCGCAGCGTGTCGAAGTCGATCTTGACCTTGGCGATAGTGCCGTCCGGCAGGACGACGCCGCCGTGGCTGGTGCCGGTCTGGACGCTCACCTTGCTCAGGCCGCGCGACCCGTCCCATAGGCGGTCGAAACCGTCGAGGAAGGCTTTGAGCTCCGGCACGGTGCTGTTGTGCTTGCCGACCTCGCCGATCTCGCCGCCGATCGAGATCGTCACACCCGGCGGCTCGATCTGGCGGACCAGCCTGGCCAGCTCGGCGCAGCGCTCATAGTTGTGGCGCTGCTGCTCCTCGATACTCTCAGGCCCGAGATCGACCAGCGTCGAGGTGTCGATGTCGATGTTGCCGTAGCCGGCCGCGATCGCCTCGCGAACCAGCGCGCGCAGTCCCTCGATCTCCTTTTCGGGATCGGCGCCGTACCGCTTGGCGTTGGCCTGGTAGTGGTCGCCCTGAATGAAGATCGGCCCCTGGTGGCCTTCCCGGATCGAGGCCGCCGTCACGACCGTGGCGTATTCCTCGCAAGACTGGAAGCAGTAACCCATCTCCGAGCGGGCCAGCTCGAAGATGAACGCACCACAGTCTTTGGCCCTGGCCGCGCGAACCAGCGCGCGTGCCGTATCGTACGCCATGCCGCGTACGTTGACGGCCGGTA
>WNGA01010768.1_pt1 | contig 21535 bp, 21 predicted proteins | sample 5400061 | NCBI WGS metagenome assembly WNGA01 (sample SAMN13153366, study PRJNA577476) | soil metagenome | isolation source: 100 cm soil or saprolite under grassland replicate 2 | place: USA:California | collected 2016-06-15
TCGGGGCGCCACACGTCGTAGCGGTGCTCGGCGACGCGGATCAGCTCACCGAGGACGACGCCGAAGATCCCGAACAGGACGATGCCTAGCATCACTCGAGCGGTGTCGAGGAAGACCCCAAAGAAGCCGATGTAGAAGCCGAGGCCCTGGTTCGCGGAAATGAACTCCGCGCTCACGACGCCGACCAGCGCGCGGCCGGCGCCGATCCGGATGCCGCTGAGGATGTACGGGATGGTGCTCGGTAGCGCGACGGTGCGGAAAGCGAGCCACCGTGAGCCGCCGAAGCTCCGGGTGATCTCGAGATGGCGCCGCGCGATCGACTGCACGCCGGTGAACGTGGTCACGACCACCGCGAAGAATGCAGAGAGGAACACCACGATGACCTTCGACTCGAACCCGATCCCGGCGATGAGGACGATGAGCGGGATGAGCGCGACGTTGGGCGTGGCGTTGAGCCCGGCGAGCAGCCCGTTGAAGAAGTAGTCGACCCGGCGGAACCACCCGATCGCGAGACCCAGCGGGATGCCGATCGCCAGCGATACCAGGAAGCCGACCGCGAACTCCCCAGTGCTCGCCGCGATGTGCGGCCAGATCGTTCCGTTGCCGAAGTCGGTCAGCGCCGCCTTCCAGATCGAAGATGGCGCGCTCACCAGCGACTTGCGGAAGATCCCCGTGTTCGCGGCGATCTCCCAGAAGACGGTCAACCCAACGAAGCCCATGACCCCGTAGAAGACGCGCTCGTTCCCCGCGCGCAGACGCGTGAGCCATTGCATGGGCGCGGTGCGCACGGCGATCACGATGCCGCGTCCGGCGTCTGGGTCTTCCCGTATTGGCCTGCGATCAGCCGCCAGATCTGCTCCTCGTAGACCGCGAATTCGGGTGTCCGCTTCACGCTGAGGTCGCGCGGGCGCGGCAGGTCGATCTCGATGTCGGCGATGACGCGGCCAGGCCGCGCCGCCATGACGACGACGCGGTCCGAGAGATACACCGCCTCATCGATCTGATGCGTGACGAACAGAACGGTCTTCTTGGCCGCGTTCCAGATCCGGAGCAGCTCGGCCTGCATCACCTCGCGCGTCTGCGCGTCGAGCGCGGCGAAGGGCTCGTCCATAAGGAGGATCGCTGAGTCGACCGCGAGCGCGCGAGCGAGGTTCGCGCGCTGCTGCATCCCGCCGGAGAGCTGGTAAGGGTACTTGTCGTCGAATCCCTTGAGACCGACCAGGTCGATGAAGGGCGCGGCACGCTTGCGCGCGTCGCCGCGCGGAACGCCGGCGCAGACCAGACCGTAGGCGACGTTGTCGAGCACCGAGTACCACGGGAAGAGCGCCGCGTCCTGGAACACCATGGCGTCCTCGCGGCCCTTCGCGACGCGGTGCAGCTTGATCTCGCCGGCCGTGGCCGGGAGCAGGCCATTGACGATCTTGAGGAACGTCGACTTCCCGCAGCCGCTCGGGCCGAGGAGGCTGACGAACGCGCCGTCGGGGACGTCAAGGTCGATGTTGTCGATCGCGAGCAGCGCCTTCCCCGTCCCGCGATCCCGGTACTGCATCTTCACGCCGCGCGCGCTCAGCGCGAGATGTTCGGTCCTCATGTCAGGCCGTCTCTTCCAGGTCGATGCTCGGACGCCACCGTTGGAAGTAGCGCTCGGCGATGCCGATGCCCTCGGTGAGACCGATGCCGAGGATGGTGAAGATCAGGACGCCGAAGAGCATCCGGTCGCTTTGCAGCGTTGAAGCGGATCTCGCGATCATGACGCCGAGACCCGAGGTCTGCGCGTAGAACTCGGCGATGATCACCCCCGCCAGCACGCGGCCGACCGCGAGACGGATGCCACTCACGATGAACGGCAGCGTCCCCGGGATCACGAGTGACGTGAAGATCAGCCGCTGCGGGGCTCGGAAGCTGCGCGCGACATCGAGGAACTGTCGATCGATGGTCCTGACGCCCTCGACGGTCGGCAGGATGATCGAAAAGAACCCGCCGAAGAACACGATGATCGTCTTCATCTCGACGCCCAGACCGGCCCACAGGACGACGAGCGGGATGAGGGCGACGCGAGGCAGAGCGTTGAAGAAGTTGAGCCAGGGATCGAAAGTGAGCGACACGCGGTGGTACCACCCGATCGCGATACCGAGCGGCACGGCGAGGACCAGCGCGGCGAGCGACCCGAGGCCCAGCTCGACGCCGCTGATCTTCACGTCTTCCCAGAAGCGCGGCTTCTGCACCTCGACCACGCCGGCCGTGATGATCGCGAGGGGCGAGCTGAAAAAGAAGGGGTCGATCAGGCCGGCATCGGCACCGATCTGCCACGCGACGAAGAACGAGACGATGCCGGCCGCGCTGAGGACGGCGCGCTCGTTGCGGCGATACCAGCGGACCACGGGATGGCGTTGCTGGCGCACGCGCGCGTGAATGACGCGGAAGGCCGCCGTCTCCGTCATCGCGCCGAGGCCTCGAGCTTGTCCTGCACCTTCTCGTAGCCGCTCCACAGCGCTTCGTAGAAGTAGCGGATGCCGAACTCGACCCGCAGCGTTCGTGTGCGCGCGTCGGAGTCGTTGAAATGCTCATGCACCGTCATGCGCGGCGGCACGTGGACGGCGTCGCCCTCTTCCCAGTCATAGCGCTCGCCGTCGATCAGCGAATAGCCGCGACCCTCGAGGACGTACAACATCGCCTCGGTGTGCGCGTGCTTGTGGCTGCTCGAATGCGGCGTCTCCTCGAAGATGTTCGTCATCGCGGCGGCCTTCGCGCGAAATCCGTTCGTCTCCTCGCTCGGGCTCTCGCTGCCGCCCATCAGGATCCAGATCCCGGCATGCCGGTGCGCGCCCTTGTCCTTCTTCGTCGGATGCGCATGACCCGCGAGGCGCCGCGCCTTCTCGTCCAGCGCGTCCTCGATGTGTAGCGCGATACGTCGACCGTCGGCAGCGAACTGGGAAGACTCCGCGGGATATCGCCGCGCGAGCTCGGTGTAACCCTGCCCCTTCTCTTCGAGCTGCTCGAGCCGCCCGAGCTTGACGGCGAAATCGAGCTCGGGAGTCAGCGCCGACACGTAGACCGCGGTCGAGCTTCCGGTATTCACGTGCTGGTGCTCGGCGCGATACGGGATGTGGAGGGTCGTGCCCGCCCTCCAGTCGTAGCGCGCGCCGGCGATGATGCTGAAGCCCGTGCCGGCGATGATGTGGATCGCCTCTTCACCATGCACGTGACGCCCGGTGCGCGAGCCGGTGGGGATCTCGGCTTTGACGAGCGCGGTCCCCTGCGTTGGGAAACCCGCCGCGTCGCCGATCAGCATCGCGGCGCGCGCATCCTGCGGCGTTGCGATCCACTGGAGATCGCGACCGCGCGCGACGACCGGACCACGCCCCACCCTCGCCTCGAGCTGCGCGCTCTCGCGCAGCCAGGCGCTGTAGAAGTCGCTCACCGCCCGATGGTATGGCGCGACAAGAGTCAGTCGCCCGCGGTGACGGCTGCGGCTACCTCATGTGCCCGCCGTGACGGCCGCGCGCTCCATCCCCGCCCACTCCGGAGCGTCCTCGAGATACTTCACGCTGTCGTAGCCCAGCAGCTTGAAGAGTCGGTTCTGCGCTGACAGCACGACGAGAGGCTCAGTGCCGGTGCTCCACTGCTGGTGAACGGTGTTCTGCGGAACGTAGAGCAGATCACCGGCCGAGAACTCCCAGCGCGTCGGCTCCTTCGCGATGCGCGCGTAGTAGCGGTCATCGATCTCGGCCTCGACGTCCCACTGGAGGCTATGGCCGCTGCCCGAGATCACGTAGACGGCCTCGTCGGCCATGTGCCAGTGCTTCGCCGACCGGCCGCCGGCCGGGATCTCCTGCTGATAGAGGTCGAGGCTGTGCGTGCGTGCGTCGGTGCGCTCCTGGTCGAGGATCCTGCGCACCCGGCCGTCGCGCGTGGTCTCCCACTTCGTGTCGGATGGCTTGATGACCTTCTTCTTGGATTCCCAGCCGGGACTCCAGAGCTGCGACCACTCCTCCCGCGGACCGAAGCCTGCCTCGTTCGCGAACGCCGCGGATCGTCCCTGCTGGATGAGGCCGAGGACCATCCACGACGTCTTTGCCTTCATCACCAGCGCGAGCGCGCGCTCGGTCGTGGAGCGGTTGTGGTGCTTGTGCTTGCTGTCGGTGTGGACGATGACGAGGTCGTCCTTCTCCCACTCGTAGCGCTTGCCGTCGTGGATCTCGTAGCCCTTGCCTTCGAGGATGTAGAAGTGCGCCTCGTTCTGATGGCCGTGGCCGTGATTCGTCCCGCCCGGCAGCAGCTCCACGAAGTGGACCTGTAGCGTCTGCGTGAGGAACGGCTCGTCGCCTGGTCCGAGCATCCACCAGGTGCGCGACTGCTTCGCGTCGGAATCGCCCGAGTGGCCAACACTCGCGTCGTCGGTGACCGTGCCGGCGCGGCGGACGCGCGGAACGCTGCGCTGCTTCCTCCGGAACTCATCGAGCCCGTACGTCTCCGAGCCGATGCCACGCAGAAAGGTGCGGCCGTCCTCGCCCAACTCGATCTCCTCCGGGTGTGATGAAGGTCGCGCTACGCCGTTGGTCCAATGGTATGACGTTTCGCTAGCCCGGCGGCCGCGCGTGTGGTCGGACTCGACAGCGCGACCGCGAGCCAAGCGAGCAGGCTCAGCACGGCGATGATCTGGAACATCGCCGCGATCCCGAACGCGCTCGCGATCAGTCCACCGAGCGCCGGCCCGACGATCGTTCCGATGTCGAGCCCGGAGTTGTAGATGCCCGACGCGAGCCCGACGTCGCGCCCTTCATTGCGAAGCTCCGCGACGGTCGCGGCACTTGTCGCGCGGAGTACCCCACGCGCGAGACCGGAGATCACGAAGATCGGCACGAGGATCGCGAGAGAGCTCGAGAGCGGAAGAGCGAACGCCGCCGCCGCGGCCGCGACGACGGCGATGAGGGTCACGCGGTGGTAATCGACCGCTCGAAGGAGCACGACGCCAGTCGAGCGGATGAAGATCGCCGAGCCGCTCTTGATCGCGCGAAGGAGTCCGACCGTCGCGAGCGAGATCCCGATGGTCGGCGCGAACACCGGGAAGAACGTGTCAACGCTGTCCATCAGCACGTTGAGGTACAGGACGATCACGAACGCGAGCCAGACCCGGCTGTCGAGTCGGAGTCCGGCGGCGAGAAGACCGCGGATGCCGCTCCCCCGATCCGATGGATACGGCGCCGCTTCCACCGGTGGCAGGGTGAGGACCGCGAGCGCGGCCGCGAGCGGCAGGAGCCCGATGAGGCCGAGCGTCGCCGGGATCCCGATGGAGTCCGCAAGCGATCCGCCGACGAGCGCGCCCGTGGCATAGCCGGTGGAGTTCGCCGCCGTGTACCACGCCATCGAGACGCCCGCGCGCCGACCGCCGCTCACGTCGATCGCCAGGGCGAGACCGAGCGTCCCGAGGCTTCCGAACGCGAAGCCGTGGAGCACGCTGAGCGCGCCGACGACGAGCGGCTGCCCCGCCGCGAAGGCGAAGCCGCTGGTCGACACCGCGAACGCGACACAGGCGAGCGCGAACTGCCACTTCACACGGTCGGCGTGATACGCGACGCCTACCGGCAGGCGCGAGATGAGCTGCAGCACCGCGATGAGCGCGGTGAGGAACCCGATGAGCGAGAGCGTGTACCCATAGCCCGCGAGATACGGCGGGTACGCGATCTCCACCGTGCCCTTGGTCGTCGTGATGGCGGCGGCGATCGCGAGGACGGCGATGAAGGGTCGAGCGACGGTCGGCACGGTCGGGGCATTATGTGAGAGTGAAGACAGAGACCGTCGACTTCTACAGCGGAGGCGCGCGGCTTCGTGGCTTCCTGCATCGACCCGATGTCCCCACCGATCAGCTTCCATTCGTCGTGCAGGGCCCGGGCTGGCTCGGTCTCGCCGACGCCAAGCTGTACGCGCCGTATCACCAGGCGTTCACGGACGCGGGCTTCGCGGTGCTCATCTTCGATTACCGCGGCTTCGGCGAGAGCGAAGGCGATCGCGGGACGCTCTCGCCCGCCTGGCAGGTCGAGGACTGGCACAACGCGATCGCCTACATGCGCGGACTTCCGGACACGGACGCCGACCGCGCGGCGATCTTCGGCAGCGGTGGGACCGGTGGCGGCAACGCGGTGCTGGTGGCCGCGGCCGAGCCCCAGATCCGCGCGACGATCAGCCAGGTCCCCGTCGCGGACGGCCGCGACTGGCTGCACCGCATGCGGCCGGAACACGAGTGGGTCGCGTTCCTCGGAGCGGTCGAGGCGGATCGGCGCCAGCGTGCGCGGACGGCGCGAGCGCGGTCAAGTCCGACGTCGACGGTCGCATCCCGACCGCGGTGCCGCTCGCGGCCGCGCACGGGATCCTCGAGTACCGACCGATCGATGTCGCAAGCCGCGTCCGCGGGCTGATGGTCATCGGCGTGGAGAACGACGCGGTCACGCCCACGGATCACGCGCGGCGGCTGTACGACGCGGCGGGCACGCCGAAGAAGCTCGTGCTGCAAAGCGAGACGACGCACTACGGGGCATACAAGCAGTACGCGAGCGTGGTGATCCCGATGATGGTCGACTGGCTGAGGCGCCTCGTCCTGCAGGAGGGCGCGGTCGAGGTGCGCGAGCAGTACGCGCAGGAGGAGACCGTCTACCGGGTCAGCGGACCGGCGGCCGTGGAGAAGATGCCGGCATGACGCACGACATCGTCATCCGCGGGGCGAAGGTGATCCTCGAGGAAGGAACGCGTCCGGCCGACATCGCGATCGACGGCGAGCGCATCGCGGCCGTGACCGATGCCGGCGCCGCGCCGAAGGGCAAACGCGAGATCAAGGCGGACGGCCTCGTCGCGATGCCGGGCCTCATCGACATGCACTCGCACCACCGCGAGCCCGGCTTCAGCCACAAGGAGGACCTCGCCGCGATCGGCCGCCAGTGCGCCGAGGGCGGCGTCACGACGTCGGTCGCGATGCCGAACGTGAACCCGCCGCCGACCACGGCCGCGAACCTCGACGAGATGCTCGCGCTGTACCGGCAGCGCGCGATGATCGACTACAACGTCAACGCGTCGGGCGTGCAGCTCGACGAGATCCCGAAGTTGGCGGAACGCGGGATCCTCGCGTTCAAGATCTTCATGGTCGTCGACACTGGTCGCTCGTACCCGCATATGCCCGGCATTGGCCTTCACGAGCACGGCGAGCTGTACAAGCGCATGAAGGCCGTCAGGGCCACCGGCCTTCCGCTGATGATCCATCCGCACGACCAGTCGCTGATGGACGCGATCGAGCACGAGTACTGGGATCGCGGCCTGCGCGACTACGCCGCGTACGCGAACGCGTACGCGCACGACGACGGCGTGATCTGGGACACGGCGGTCGCGCTGCTCCTGCGACTGCAGGAGGCGACCGGCGTGCACCTGCACCTGCTGCACACGCAGACCAAGCGCGTCGTCGAGATGCTGCGCGCCGCGAAGGCCGCGGGCCGGATGGTCTCCGCGGAAGTGAACCCGTGGTGCTTCTGGCTCGGCAATGACTGGAAGAACATCCAACGCCTCGGCTCGTACGCGCTGTCGTACTACGTCGCGCCGCATCACTCCGAGGCGGTGTACGCGGGCTTCCGCGATGGCACGGTCGACATCATGGCCACTGACCACGCGCCGCACCTGCGCGAAGAGAAGGAACCGGGCTGGAAGGACGGGTGGAAGGCGCACACCGGCACGCCGTCGGAGCAGTTCTACCTGTCGCTCCTGCTGACCGACGTGAATGACGGCAAGCTGAGCCTGGAGCGGGTCGCCGATGCGACCGCGACACGACCCGCGAAGCTCTTCGGCCTCTATCCACGCAAAGGCGCGATCCGCGTGGGCGCGGATGCGGACATTGTGCTCGTCGATCTCGCGCAGCGCCGGACGATCCGTGACGAGGACGTGCTCAGTAAGTGCGGTTGGACGCCATATGCCGGGCGCGAGGTCCGCGGCGTGGCGCGCTATACGTTCCTCCGCGGCGAGGCGATCTACGACGACGGCAAGATCGCGGTCCAGGGCGGCTTCGGAAAGCAGGCGGTGCGCGCGGCCGACCCGGTCGCGGCTCGAAGCTAGGGCCGGCGGCGCGGTATCCGCTCGCCGGCGCGGATCGCGACTGCGAGGTGATTCTCGGGCGGCGGGATCGGGCAGTTGTAGTGCGGTGAGTACGCGCAGGCCGGGTTGTACGCGCGATTGAAGTCGAGAACGTAGCGACCGTCCACCGCACGAGACACCTCGACGTAGCGCATCCGGTACGACTCTCGCCCGCTGGTGGCGTCGGTGAAATACACGTCCAGCGCGTCAGCCGCGACACCCGGCTCGTTCATCCGCAGCGCCATCACGCGACCGGGGGTGCCCGCGACGTCGAATTCGAGCCAGCCCGCGCGCGTCGCCGCGCGGTCACGCTCGCGGGTCGAGGCGATGCTCACGTCCGCCGCGTCGCGTTCGAGCGGCACGACGAACCGGTACCCGGGGTCGTACGGAAACCACTCCGGGACGACGTCGGCACGCGGCGCCTCCGCGTCGAGGACGACGACCGCCGGCATGTTCTGGTGCGAGAGGCGCAGGCGGTAGCGGCCGGCCTTGACCTCGCGCGGACCGCTGAGCTCACCGTCCACGCGGAAGCCATCCTTAACCGCCTCGATCACATGACCGTGCAGGCGCAGCGTCTCACCCACCGGCAGCTCGTGCCTCGCGACCGCCCCGAGATAGGAAGACGGACCGCGCAGCCAAGCCTTGAAGTCCTCACGGGCGGTCTGCGCGGCGCGCGCCCCGTCGATCAGTGCTGCGGCTCCGGTCCGGTCCAGCGCCGGAAGAGCGAATGCGCGATGTCGAGCTGGTCCAGCGCCTTTCCGACGCTGTGGTCCACCAGGTCCATGAGCGTGCTCGGCCGCTGGTAGAACCCGGGGACCGGCGGCAGGATCACCGCGCCGGCCAGCGCGAGCTCGTGCATCAGCCGAAGGTGGTTCGCGTTGAGCGGCGTCTCGCGCACCATCAGCACCAGCTTCCGGCGCTCCTTGAGATGCACGTCGGCGGCGCGGACGATCAGGTTGTCGTCGAGCGCGTTCGCGATGGCGGACATCGTCCGCATGCTGCAGGGCGCGACGAGCATCCCGGCGGTCAGGAACGTGCCGCTCGCGAGCGATGCGGCGAGGTTCTTCTCGTCGTGCACGACATCGGCGAGACCGACGACGTCGTCGTAGCTGCGGTCGGTCTCGTATGAGATGGTCGCTCTCGCGCCGGACGACACGATCGCATGCAGCTCGACCGAGCGGTCCTGGCGGATGACTTCGAGAGCGCGTATCCCGTAGATCGCGCCCGACGCGCCCGAGAGCGCGACGACGATCCGGCGCGGCGCGCTCACGCCCGGCGGCGCTGCGTGCGCACCAACCGCGGCGCGGGCAGCGCGTCAGCCTGCGGTGGCTCGGCGCGCTCGGCGAGGCGCCGGCGCAGGCGCTTTTCGAAGTCCGACAGGTGCACGAGCATGATCTCGCGCGCTCCCTCGCTATCGCGCCGGCGCACCGCCTCGACGAGCTCCTCGTGCGCGCGCTGCGTCGCGCGCCCGGACTTCTCGTCGCGCACGTCGCGGATGCTGGGGACCAGCAGCTCGCGGTATGCCGCTACGGTCGCGTAGAGCACCTCGTTGCCGGCAGCACGCGCGAGCTCGACGTGGAAGTCCATGCTCGTATCCGCGTGGGTGATCGGCTCGCGGAGGAGCGGGCGCGCGCGCTCGACGTTCTGCTGGAGTCGGCTGACCGCCGCCGCGTCCGCGCGCTGCGCGGCGAGCTCGGCGGTCGCGGCTTCGACGACCTTGCGGGCCTCGGCGAGCTCCGACAGCGTCATGCGCTTGAGCTTGATCAGCGTCGAGATGGACTCAGCGACACGGTCGGTGTTCGCTTCTTCGACGAACGCGCCGCCGGTCGCGCCGACCTTGACGCGGATCAGGCCGCGCGCCTCGAGGACGCGCAGCGCGTCGCGGACCGTGATGCGGGAGACGCCGAACTGCTCGGCGAGCTCCCGCTCCGACTGCAGGCGGTCGCCCGGCGAGAGCTCGGTCGCGAAGATCGCGCGCTCGATCTGCGAGACGATCTCGCCCGACACGCGCGCCTGGCGCACTGGGGTGAACACGAACGGAATGGTATGACCACTCTGTGCGTGCAGGCGCTCAATCCAGGTCGTCGAGACGACCGGCGATGCGCGCGCGCTCGACGGCATCGTTCCAGGTCTTGAGGCTCACCGAACGCTGGACGAGGCCCGCGCGTACGCGCGCGATCTCGTCGGCGGTGTATTCGCGCGGCTCGCCGACCGAAGCGGCGAGCATCAGTCGCTCGGCGCTCTCTTCGAGGAACAGGGCCGCGGTGACGCAGTCCGGGATGTCCTCGCCCACCACCACCGCTCCATGGCCGCGAAGGAGCGCGGCGCGCGATGCGCCGAGATCGCGCGCGAGTGCCTGGCCGAGCGCCTCGCTCCGCACGAGCTCCGGATCGTCGTACACCGGGACGGTGCCGCCGAACCACGCGCCCGCGTTGGAGGCGACGATCAGCGGCCGACCCGCGACCGCGAGCGCGGTCGCCGCGCGCGGATGGAAATGCGCGACGCTGCCGGCGTCGCGGCGGGCGCGATAGATCGCGAGGTGCAGCGGTGTTTCCGACGGCGGCTCGCGATCGCCGATGGGCCGACCGTCCGCGAGTCGCACGGCGGCGACCTGATCGGGTCGGGTCGCGATGCGGCTCGACCCGCGGTCGTTGATGTAGATGGTGTCGCCGTCGCGCACTGAGATGTGGCCGTGCATGTCGAAGAGGCCGGCGACGGCGAGCGCTCGCGCCGCGGTCGCGACCAGGGTGCGGAGATCGCCCGGGTCGGCGCTCAGGTCGGGTAGCCCTCCGGCGACTCCTCGCTCGTCCAATGACCGCTGCGCATGTACCTACGGCGGTAGCGGAGGAGCGGGTCCACGCGGCGCGCGTCGATCTGATGTGCGACGACCTCGCCGACGAAGAGCAGATGGTCCCCGGTCTCGACCGATCGCGCGACGCGGCACCAGAGGATCGCGATGCTGCCGGCGACCGCGGGGGCGTGCAGTCCCTCCGGCGGCTCGACGACGGGGACGCGCAGCGTCGCGAACTTGTCCGGCCCGGCCGCCGACTTGCCCGCTGCCGCCGCGAGATCCTGCTGCGAGTCGTGCAGGAGGGACACGCTGAACTCGCCGCTTTCACGGATCAGCCGCGTCGTGCGTGATCCGTGATGCTCGGCGACCGCGACCATCGCCGGCGAGAGCGACACGTACATCGTGGTGCCCGTCGCACAGGAGCGCTCGCCCTCGTGAGCGGCGCCGATGATCGCGACTGGGTGTGCGATGCGCGACAGCACCAAGCGCGCGATGTCGTAGACGTCGCTCTTCGCCTCGGCGGTCATCCCCGCCTCCTCAGCGCTGTGGACGCCATGCATCGAAGTGACGCTCGAGCCGCTGCAGCACGTAGGTCAGCAGCATGCCGGCGGCGGCGATGAAGAACAGGCCCGCGAACACCTTCGAGCTTTGAAATGTCGCGCCTGCGATGGCCATCATCCGGCCGATGCCGTGCTGGGCAGCCACGAGCTCCCCGACCACGACGCCGATGAGCGCGTGGCCGATGCCCAGGCGCAGACCCGTCAAGATGAACGGCACGGACCCCGGAAGGGCGATCGTCTTGAAGATCACGAAATCGCCCGCGCACAGCGACCGCGCGACACGGATGAGGTGCGAATCTAGATTGCGAACGCCCGCCGTGGTGTTGATCAGGATCGCGAAGAATGCGCCGAGGAAGATCACGGCGATCTTCGACTCCATGCCGATCCCGAACCAGATGATGAAGAGCGGCAGCAGGACGATGCGCGGCGTGGCGTACAGGAACGTCACGAACGGATCGAGCGCGTACCGGAACCGCGGATACCAGCCGAGGAGAAGGCCGAGTGGGATCGCGACGACCGCCGCGAGCACGTAGCCGATACCGAATTCCGCGCCCGAGTACCCGAGGTCCTCGGCGAGCTCCCCGTCCTTCACCAGCTCGGTGAAGGCCTCGATGACGTCCGTCGGCGCTGGAAGGAAGAGTCGCGAAACGATCCGCGCGGACCCCACGGCCTGCCAGACCGCGAAGAAGAGGACGACCGCGGCTGTCCCGATGAGCAGCGCCTCGTGCTTCTGGAACCAGTTCTGGGGCGGCAGCGGCGTGGTGCGCAGCGGCGTGTCGTGCGGGACGCGCGTCGGCATCGTCGGTTCTGCGATCACATCTGTCGGATATCGAGTGATCGTGTCGTACTTTGTCTGCTCCGTGCGCTCCGCCATCTATGCCGTCGCGGCCAGCGTGTCGCCGACCGCCTCCTCGCGAATGCTCTCCCAGATCCGCGTCTCGATCTCGACGAAACGCGGCTCGCGCTTCACCCGCAGGTCGCGCGGGCGCGGGATGTCGACGTTCAGGATCTCCTTCACGCGGCCGGGTCGCGCGGTGAACACGATGACGCGGTCGGCGAGGTACACGGCTTCGACGATGTCGTGCGTGATGAAGACCGCCGTCTTCCGCGTCTGGTTCCAGATGCCCAAGAGCTCGTGCTGCATCGTCTCGCGGGTCTGCGCGTCTAGCGCGGCGAATGGCTCGTCGAGGAGCAGTACCTCGGGGTCGACGGCGAGGGCCCGCGCGAGATTGACGCGCTGCTGCATCCCGCCACTCAGCTCAAGTGGGTAGGACTCCTCGAACCCGCGGAGACCTACCAGATCGACGAATCGTTCCGCCCGGCTTCTCGCCTCGTCTTTCCCGACGCCGAGGATCTCGACGCCGTACATCACATTGCCCATGACCGTTCGCCACGGCAGGAGGCTCGGCTGCTGGAACACCATCGCCCGGTCGTGGCCCGGACGGTCGATCTGCCGTCCGTTGAGCGTGAGCGTGCCGGAGGTGATCGGCAGGAGTCCGTCGACGGCGTTCAGGAAGGTCGTCTTCCCGCAGCCCGAGGGCCCGACGATCGAGACGAACTCGCCGTCGGCGATGTCGAAGGTCGCGCCGTCGACGGCGAGGAGCATGTCGCCGTAGCGCTGGCGGCGGTGATGGATGATGACGTCCCGCGCCTGGAGCTTCATCCGACAGAAGTGTGGCCCCGGCGTCGCCTTTGGTCCAATGGTATTAACATTCCGCCGCGAACCGGGGCGGGCCCTGGTGCGTATGAGTGATGACCGCGCGAGCGCGGCATCTGGAGGTGCGGGGTGGAGCGCAAGCTCGCAGTAGCCCTAGCGATCTTTGGACTCATGTTCGCGGCCTGCGGTGGAACGACGCCGAGCACGCAAGCGAGCCCGACGGTGGCGGCGACGGCATCGGCCAAGCCGACGACGACGGACTCGCCGGACACGGTCATGGCTCGACTTTACGAGCTCGCGAAGGCCGAGAAGGAAGTCCAGATCTACTCGTCGATGAACTCCGACGACGGCAAGAAGGTCTTCCCGAAGTTCGAGGAGAAGTTCCCCGGCGTGAAGGTCGTCCACACCCGGGCCTCTGGCGAGGTGCTGACGACCAAGGTCGTGACGGAGAAGAAGGCGGGGCAGGACCTGTTCGATCTGGTGGAGTCGAATCTGTTCGAGGTCGGCTACATCATCGACCAGGGCTACACGCAGAAGTACATCGTCGCGTCCGCGGGCGATTACCCCGCCGAGGTCAAGGACGCCAGCGGCGCCTTCATCGCCGCGCGGCTGAACAACGACATCCCTGGCATCAACACGACGAAGCTGCCGGCCGGCGTCACGATCAAGACCTGGAAAGACCTCTGTAACCCGGCGCTGTCCGGCAAGATCGCGGTCGAGCAGGGCGACGTCGTCGTCTATTCGGCACTGCGCAAGATCCTCGGTGACGCCGAGGCGCAGAACGTCCTCAAGTGCATCGCTGCGAACAAGCCGTCGCTGCGCAGCGGCCACACCGACATGGCAAACCTGCTCGCGGCCGGAGAGTTCGCCGTAACGCTCTCCTCGAACGGGCATCGTCTCGCTCAGCTCAAGTACGAAGAGAACAAGCCGATCACCTGGGGCCAGACGAACCCGATCATCACGGACGTGCAGGGCATCGCGCTCGCGAACAAGCCGCCGCACCCGAACGCCGCGAAGCTCCTCATGGAGTGGATGACGTCGCAGGACGGACAGAAGGCGATCCAGTCCACCGGGCGTGTTCCAGCGAACCCGAAGGTCCCGCCGAAGTACCCGGACCTCAACAACTTCGCGCCGATCTTCTACGTCAGCCTCGCGCTGCGTGCCGACTTCGACAAGGACCAGGCGTTCTGGAACAGCACGCTGGGCGTCAAGTAGCAACGACCACGAGCTGATGGCGACCACGACCGCCGCGCGCCGCGCCGGGATACGCCTCCCGGCGTGGCGCGCCGACGTCGCGATCGTCGGTATCGCCGCTCTTCTCCTGGCCTACCTCACCGTCGTGCCGCTCGCCATGCTCGTGCTCGGCGCCATATCCGCGTCCGGGAGCGCGCTCGATTTCCAGTTCACGACGCGGTATCTCGAGCGCGTCCTCACCGATCAGGCCTCGCTGGAGCTGCTGGCGAATTCGCTCATGTACGCGAGCGGCTCTGCCGCGCTCGCGTTCGCGATCGGGACGGGCGTCGCATGGGCGGTGGAGCGCACCAACGTTCCCGCGCGCAGCCTCTGGTACGGGATCGCACTGGTGCCCCTCATCGTCCCGGGGATCGTGCACACCATCGCCTGGCTCTTCCTGCTCAGCCCGGAGATCGGATGGATCAACGCGCCGCTTAAGGCGCTCTTTGGCTTCACGCTCTCGGTCTACAGCCTCCCGGGGATGATGTGGATCGAGGGCCTGCACACCGCGCCGCTCGCTTTCATCCTGATGAGCGCGGCCTTCCGCGCGATGGATCCGAGCCTCGAGGAGGCGGCGGCGGCGAGCCGCGCGAACGCGTGGAGGACATTCAGCCGCGTGACGCTGCCACTGCTCCTCCCGAGCGTGGCCTCGGTGCTGCTCATCCTCTTCGTACGCGCGCTGGAGGGCTTCGAGGTGCCGGCGATCATCGGGATACCCGGCCGCATCTTCGTCTACACGTCGCGCATCTATCTCTCCCTGAAGCTCTACCCGCCGAGCTTTGGGCTCGCGGCGGCGTATGGCCTGGTGCTGCTCGCGATCTCGGTGGTCGGCCTCGTGCTTCATCGCCGCGCCACGCGGCGTATCGAGCGGTACACGACGGTCACGGGCAAGGCGTATCGGCCCCGACGACTCGAGCTCGGGCGCTTCCGCTACGTCGCGCTCGCTGGGCTCGGCCTGTACGCGTTCCTGGCGATCGTGCTGCCGTTCCTGGTGCTGCTCTACGCCAGCTTCGTACGCGTCTACTCGGTGCCCTCGCTCGAGTCGCTGAGCGAGCTCACCCTTTCCAACTATGCCTTCATCCTGAACGACGACCTCACGCGCACCGCCGTCTTCAACAGCCTGCTATTAGGCGTCGGAGCCGCGACCATCGTCGTCGCGCTCACCGCGGTCATCGCCTGGGTCACGGTCCGCACGCGCCTCCCCGGACGAGGACTGCTCGACTTCCTCGCGTTCGTGCCGATCACGATCCCCGGCATCGTCCTCGGCATCAGCCTCATCTGGGTGTACTTCACGATCCCGATCCGCATCTATGGACTGCTGTGGATCCTCCTGGTCGCATATGTGACGCGATATCTCCCGTACGGCATCCGTGGAGCGAGCTCGGCGCTCATCCAGGTGCACCGCGAGCTCGAGGAGGCGGCGGCGGCCGCGGGTGCGCGCTGGTGGCCGACGTTCCGGCTCGTCCTACTGCCGCTCCTCCGGCCGGCGCTCGTCGGAACGTGGATCTACATCTTCATCGTGTCGCTGCGCGAGCTCGGGAGCAGCGTGCTGCTGTACTCGAGCCAGAGCGTCGTTCTCGCCGTGCGCATCTTCGACCTGCGCGACTCCGGGAACTACACGAGCATCGCCGCGCTGTCGATCTTTCTCATCGTTATCCTGGTGATCCTCGTCACGGTCCTGCAGCGGCTCGGTGGCCGCACCATCCGCGAGGCTTAGTCGTGCTAACTGGGTGGCCGCGCAGTGCGCGGAGTTTGAGCCAATGCTGCAGGTAACGGCGCTCAGCAAGACATTTGCGACCGATCGCGGTGGAGTCCGCGCCGTCGAGAACATCTCCTTCAGCGTCGAGGAAGGACGCTTCTTCACTCTGCTGGGTCCCTCAGGGTGCGGCAAGACGACGACACTCCGCTGCGTCGCGGGCCTCGAGCGGCCGGAGTCCGGGACGATCCGTCTGGACGACAGCGTGCTCTCGGGACCCGGCCACTTCGTCCCGACCTATGCGCGTGACATCGGCATGGTGTTCCAGTCGTACGCGATCTGGCCGCACATGACGGTGTTCGAGAACGTCGCATTCCCACTGCGCGTCAGCGAGCACCCGCCGTCAAGAGCGGAGACGAAGCGGCTGGTCGAGGAGTCGCTGGCGCTCGTCGGGCTCGAGGGACTCGAGGAGCGACCGGCGCCGCAGCTCTCGGGGGGTCAGCAGCAACGGCTCGCCCTCGCGCGCGCGCTCGTGCGCCGTCCCAAGATCCTTCTGCTCGATGAGCCGCTTTCGAACCTCGACGCGAAGCTGCGCGAGCGCATGCGTATCGAGCTGCGGCAGCTACAGCGGCGCCTCGGCATCACCACGATCTACGTCACGCACGATCAGGGCGAGGCGCTTTTCCTCTCCCACCGCATCGCGGTGATGCAGGCGGGCAAGATCGTGCAGGAGGGCCCGCCGCGTGACCTCTACCGCGCGCCGGCATCGGGATTCGTCGCCGACTTCGTTGGCGAGGCGACCTTCCTCCCGGGAATTGTGACCGCCGGTGGCATCCGCGCTCTCGGCGGCGTTGTTACGTGCACCCTCGCCGACGGGCTCGCGCCCGGCGACAACGGCCTGCTGGTGCTACGGCCAGAGAACATCGTCGTGCGCGCGCAACCGGCCGGGCAACCAAACGAATTCGCGGGAGCGCTCCGGGTCGCCGCGTTCCTCGGCGATCGCCTCGACTGCGTCGTCGAGATCGGCGACCTGCTCGTCCGCGCACGCGCGCATCCGACCACCCAGCTCCGCCGCGACCAGAAGGTCTGGGTGGAGTTCCCGGTCGAACACTGCACAGCGATCCCTGATGACGGTTGGAGACCACGTGCCCTGGCGCGTACATTCGACGACGACGAGACGTAGGAGGCAGCCAAATGGCCACCACGATCAGCACCCAGACCAAGACCCCGACCGATCTTCGCGACTGGCTGACGAAGGTCGAGGAGATCGGCGAGCTGCAGGTCGTCACCGGCGCGAACGCCGAAGAGGACATCGGAATGGCGACCGAGCTTCTCGGCCGGACGCGTCCGTCGAAGGCGACGCTCTTCGACGAGATCCCCGGCTACAAGAAGGGCTTCCGCGTACTGTCGAACGGCCTGGGTTCGTTCGCGCGCATCGCGATCACGCTCGGCCTCCCGATCGACGTGTCGCCACATGAGCTCGTGAAGCAGTGGCAGGAGCGCGTGCGCAAAGGCATCCCGACGATCGCCGCCGAGGTCGTGAAGGACGGGCCGGTCTTCGAGAACGTCCTGCGCGGCGACCAGATCGACTGCACGATCTTCCCGGCGCCGAAGTGGCACGAGTTCGACGGTGGCCGCTACCTCGGCACCGGCAGCTTCGACGTCACGGTCGACCCGGACGAGCATTGGGTGAACCTCGGCACGTACCGCGTGATGGTCCACGACAAGACACGCCTTGGCTTCTACATCTCACCCGGCAAGCACGGGCGCCAGCACCGTGACAAGTGGTTCGCGCGCGGCGAGAAGATGCCGGTCGCCTTTGTGCCCGGCGGCGACCCGCTGCTGTTCCTCGCGGCGTGCACCGAGATCCCGTACGGCATCACCGAGTACGACTGGGCCGGTGGCGTTCGCAGCGCGCCGTACCGCGTCGTGAAAGGCCCGGTCACCGGCCTGCCCATCCCGGCCGACGCCGAGATCGTCATCGAGGGCTTCGCTGACGCGAACGACAAGGCGGTCGAGGGTCCCTTCGGCGAGTGGACCGGCTACTACGCCTCGGGCGAACGCGAGGAGCCCGTTCTCCGGGTGCACGCGATCTACCACCGCAACGACCCGATCATCCTCGCCTCGCCGCCGAACGTTCCGCCGGACGAGCAGTCCTTCTACCGCGCGTTCATGCGCTCGGCGCGGCTGCGCAGCATCCCGGGCATCGTCGGCGTGTGGTGCCACGAGGTCGGCGGTTCGCGGCTGTTCAACGCGATCTCGATCAATCAGCGCTACGCAGGGCACGCGCGCCAGGTCGGACACGCGGCAGCGAGCGTCCACACCGGCGCGTACCTCGGGCGCTACGTCGTCGTCGTCGATGACGACATCGACGTCATGGACCTCGAGCAGGTGCTCTGGGCCATGTGCACGCGCTCGGAGCCCGCCGAATCGATCGACATCATTCCCCGCGCCTGGAGCGGTCCGCTTGACCCGCGGATCCACCCGGACAAGAAGGGTTTCTCGTCGCGCGCCGTGATCGACGCGACGCGGCCGTGGGAGTGGCGCGACAAGTTTCCCCGGTCGCAGCTGCCGACACCGGCGACAAAGCAAAAGGCGCTCGACCGCTGGGGTTGGCTAGTCGGAAAAGGAGAGCGGCCAAAAGACCACGGCTGAGGCCGTGCTTCGGCGAATATCACGAATGCGTAACGGCATTGCGTGTGCATGACAGCGGTCCGTGAACGATCTCGTGCACATGTATTCGGAAGTCGTGCGCGATCCGGAGGGCCGTGGATACGCCGCGTCGGTCCACGCGCTCGAGCGCATCGACGGTATCTGGGAGACCTGGCTCGAGTTCGACGGCCTTGGACGTGATGTGACGCTGCGCACACAGCGCGAGTCAGAACAGTCGAACCGGCGAGGGGTCCTCTACTGGGCGTCCGGCCTGCAGCCGTCCTATCTCGATGGCGCGCTCCTCCGCGCAACGCGTGCGCGGCTGACGGAGCTGCGCACGATGTTCGAGGGTCGCGCGGCCTAGGCTCGCGCCGCCGACGCGAACGCCGACGACCGCGCCGGATGGCGCGGCCGAATGGTATAACAATTGACCGCTCCGGCCGCCGCGCGGCACGGACAGCCTCGGGAGGTGTGGGATGCGCATTCGTCGTGTCCTGGCTCTTGCGATCACCGCGCTGTTCATCGCCAGCGCGTGCGGAGGCAGCACTCCGGCCGCGAGCTCGGCACCGACCGTCGCGGCCTCGGTCGCACCGACGGCAACGCCGACGCCGATCAAGATCAAGTCTTCGTACGGGAACGTCACGCCCGCGAACCTCGCGCCGTTCATGGCGAAGGAGCTCGGCCTCTTCGAGAAACGTGGCCTCGACGTCGAGCTGAGCCTCATCGACGGAGGCGCGCCGTCGGCGGCGGCGCTCGTGTCGAACCAGACGCAGATCGGCAACTTCGGCGGGACCGAGGCGATGAGCGGATTCGTCGGCGGATCCGACATGCAGGTGGTCGCGCTCTTCGTGCCCGTGACCCCGTGGCAGTTCCTCGCGAAGGCCGACTACAAGACGCCGGCGGATCTCAAGGGGAAGACAGTCGGCGTGGCGACCACCGGCGGCTCCGCGTACGTCGCCGCGATCGAATCGCTCAAGCGGTTGGGCTTAGACCCGGCCAAAGACGTGACCATCCAGGCGTTCGGCTCAACGGCGAACCTCGCGTCCGGCATGATCGGCGGCGCCGCCTACGCGGGCCCCGGCCATCCGCCCGACACCGTCAAGCTGTTGGCGGCCGGCTTCAAGGTCATCTACGACCTCGCCTCGGAGAAGATCGCCGCCACCGACAACTGCACGATCGTGCTGAAGTCGTGGGCCGACAAGAACCCGCAGGCGGTGCAGTCGTACGTCGACGCGGAGATCGAGGCGCTCGCGATCGCCAAAAAGGACAAGGCAAAGACGATCCCGATCCTCGCGAAGCTGCTGAAACTTGACACGTCGAAGGCGGATGACGCCGCGGCGCTCTCGCAGACGTATGACTTCTACGTCGGCACGATCTTCCCGTCATACCCGCATCCGACCGTCGCGTCGTTCAACTCGACGCGAGACACGCTCGTAGCGACGAACGCGAAGGTGAAAGACCTCGATGTCACCAAAGTGATCGAGGACAAGTACGTCGCGGACGCCGAGAAGCGCGGCGTCGGCAAATAACGACCGCGACTAGAGCGGGGCGGGCGCTGTGACGCGCTCGCCCCGCTTCGGATCGGACGTCATCGTCGACCTCCTGCAGGCCTTCGGCATCGAGTACGTCGCGCTCAACCCGGGCGCGACGTACCGCGGACTACACGACTCGCTCGTGAACTACGGCGAGGGCAAACCCGAGATCATCCTGTGCACGCACGAGAAGATCGCGGTGAACATCGCGCACGGATACGCGAAGACGACCGGCCGACCGATGGGCGCGATCGTCCACGATGTGGTCGGCCTGCTGCATTCGACGATGGGCGTGTACTACGCCCACCTCGATCGTGTTCCGCTCATGCTGCTCGGCGCGACCGGACCGCTCGATCGGCGCCGGCGCCGACCGGCGATCGACTGGATCCACACCGCGCAGGTGCAAGCCGAGGCGGTCCGCAACTTCACGAAGTGGGACGACCAGCCGGCGACGGTCGACGATTTCCCGAACTCCTTCGCGCGCGCGTATCGCATCGCGACGACGGAGCCCGCCGGTCCCGTCTACCTCTGCTACGACGCCGGGCTCCAGGAAGATCCGCTAGATCACGCGGTCGCGATGGACGATGTGGTCGCCGCCGCGCGGCCGACGCCGGTGCAGGCGGACCCGGCGGCACTCGCCAGGGTCGCGGAGCTCATCGCACGCGCGAAGCGTCCGGTCATCGTGACCGAGTTCACGGGCCGGCATCCAGAAGCGGTCACCGAGCTCGTCGGCCTCGCGGAAGAGATCGCGGCGGCGGTCATCGACCTGCATGGCCGGGTGAACATCCCGAACCGGCATCCGCTCAACCTGTCGGGTGGCGACGCGCTCAAGGACGCCGACCTCGTGATCGCCCTCGACGTCGGTGACCTCCACCGCGCGCTCAGCGAGCTCGATCGCGACAGCGCCGACCGCGCGCTGCGCTCACTCGTTCGCCCGCAGGCGGGCGCGGGAGACCGTGCAGCGAGGCGAAAGGACATCGGCGCCGCGCACCAAGCGCTACGCGAAAAGTGGGAACGGGACGCGAAGACGGACTGGGATGCGTCGCCGATGACGGCGGCGCGCCTCGCGTCGGAGATCTGGGGCGTCATCAGGGGTGAGGACTGGGTCCTGACCGCGAACACGCTCGAGGACTGGACGCTGCGCCTCTGGGATGTCGATTCGCCCAAACGCCACCCCGGACGCTCGTTCGGGACCGCGACGCAGATCGGCGTCTCGCTCGGCGTCGGACTCGCGTATCGCGGCACCGACACGGTCGTCGTCGACATCCAGCCGGACGGCGACCTCATGTACGACCCAGGCGCGCT
>WNGA01008556.1_pt1 | contig 21532 bp, 14 predicted proteins | sample 5400061 | NCBI WGS metagenome assembly WNGA01 (sample SAMN13153366, study PRJNA577476) | soil metagenome | isolation source: 100 cm soil or saprolite under grassland replicate 2 | place: USA:California | collected 2016-06-15
GTCGAATTGACTTTTGGGACCTCGTTCTTACCTAATAATTTTGCCTTATATTTTTCCTTCTGTCCGTTTACAAGGATTGAGCCAGTCGCTCCTAGGATAATTAATGAAGCCAACGCAGTTCCTATAACAGCCAAAGTAAGATATCGCATACCTGTCATGAAAAGGAATTTTATACTGCCTTTGATAAATCTTTTGCAATAAAAAAGAAGAATGGTGGTGATTCGACCACGGTTAGGGACGGGTGAGGGGTGTGACGCCAGGTGATGAGTGGGTACCTTTAGTTATGAGCACATACAAACAGAAAATGATGATTTTCACGCTCAGGAAAATATAGACTCCCCCCCAGGTGCCGTCACTGCTATCACTGCCGTCACCTATTTTCTGTCAAAAATGTGGCGAGACTTTGATTTCAGAGCCATATTATGCAAAGTTACACAAGTGCAAATCATAGCCATTATATTTCGATGAAATACCGGGGTGTCCAACTGCTTTGAAACTCTTCAAATCAGAGTCCTATAGAATGAATTAGATTTCCCAACTTTGTCTAAAAAAGATTACTTTTCATAATAAATCAGACTGTCTAATAGGATACGTAGACAGATGACTGTTGGTAAGAGTGTTGCAGCATTTACCTTAGTTGGTTCGATTGGTCTGTTGCTAGCAATACAAGGAATTGCATCTGGTTACAATGAGAATTCAGTCATTCTTAGGTTGTGGAATGCCACATTCGCTTCTGTGACAGGAACCACTAATTATCAGATCAAGATAAGCGTCAATTATTCGCTATCCGATCCATCTTTAGGTGGTCAGAAGATTAATGCGGTGATGAAAGTACACGGTCCAAACGGAGCAGTGTTAAAAACTAGTTCTTTTCCCGAGGGGTTTAGTGTCAATAATAGCGGCACGACACAATTATTGACTAACATACCAAAATTGCTCTCCGGTAATCTTTCGACAGAGGTTTACTTTACTACCCTCAACAAGTCCAGTGTAATTTCAAACACGATTAAAACCCTACCTCATTTCGAAAATATAACTACCCCGGAATCTGTGCCGACAATAACGAACATTACGTGATTTAGTTTCCGCCTTTCTTCAAGAAAACAAAAATTATTCAAACGAATCTGAGCGTGAAAAAGATACCCTCTTCCCCAGGGGTCGTCAAAGTCGTCACTGCCGTCACCGACCATCTGTCAAACAAGTGGCGAAACCTTGGACCCTGATAGATATTATCAGAATTTCTATAGATGTGATGGACCTACCTATAACCTAAATGGCAACATGGTAGAGCCTTCTCGTGGCGTTGCTGAAAGCTCATTTGCAAATCATTGGAAAATAGCGTTAGAACTCATTAACTGGCAATATGACACTAATCTACCTAAAAATTATAGTTTAAAATCTATGGCCCAGTGAGTTAAACCGCATTTGGAATAGCCTGGCCCACTGACTAAACATGTCGTGTTAAAATAATGCACACATTCTCTTTCCAGTATGCGTGGTAGTATGGACCATGTGGACAGTAAACGCAAAGAGTTTTCCCACATTTGACATGTTCTTCTCTAATGGTAGCGTTTGAAGGAATCTCTTTACAATTCTTCTTAGAACTAGTCTCCTGTCTGTGTATCCCGTTAAGGAAGGCCTGGGAACGTGCGATATGTTTGTCACCGCTGGTGTAATAACTTGGAATACCACTTGACAATGAGATGTCTATCATATTAGACAACTCCTAAAGGAGATCGCTCCATATCATGCTGTAATCCCATTAAATGCATTCCTCTGATCCATTTAGGAATAAGCCTAATTCTTTGATAAGGTCCTTGGTAAATTACATTTTTATAATTATAGTACGTGCATCGCACCAAACTGCCTTCTGATGTAATTTAGAGATTCTCTTTCTGTCATGTTATGATAATCGCAACCAACAATCATAAGTTTCAGTATTCTCTTTTCAATAAGCGAGAACTTCATTGTTAACTAGGTAAACCTCCAATTGAGTTCATAAAAATAGACGCAGCACCGAGCTTTAGGTATTACTTTGTTGCCGCTTAAAGAAGAAACTACTTCCATTCGTATGCAACTGCCTTGTACTCGTTTGATAAGGTTGAACCTTCTACCTCTAATGCGAGGATTAAGTTATTCATCCATGTTAATTTTTCTGAATTGGTAAATCCTGTTACAATAGTCAGACCTTTTATTTTGTCACCGCCTACTATTTTGCTCTTTTCATGAGCCCACCACATGAATTGGTCGCCATTTTCAGTAGTGAAGACACCTTGAAAAGCAGCGTTAATCACACCATGTGGATATCTAGTCATCATACCCGAGCCAAGATTTTTTCCGTTTGGAAATTTCCCTTCACCCTTAATGTCGGAAATGAAGGTGACTTCGGTCGTCATTCCTTCAATTGGATGAACTTTTGTTACTTTAACGGCTACTATGTTGCCGCTCTCTTCAAATAGTTTTTCTCCTAGCGCCATACCTTAGAAGATTTAGCAGGCTTATATTAAATTAAATCATATCAGAAAATGGACAATTATTTCGATTGCCCTAAATAGCGCGTTACTTATAGCAAATCAGACAATTCAACTCTATGACTAAAATTACGTTGGTAGTGTGCTTAGCGATTTCGATATATGCTGGCTTTTTTCCGTCACTCCTAGAGAACTTTGCAGATGCGCAGTTATTTACAAAAAACCTGGTATAGATACCAATCTATTAACGAAGAACGACTCCTACCGACACCGATGTAAAGACTAAGGGCAATATTGATGACAGCCTCCTAATTACCCCCATAGAGACTATATTTCAGCAGATAAAAACTATAAGCACATAAAGGTCCGAGAAGAGAGGGAGGCCGTTGAGGATTACTCTTTCATGATAGTTTTCAGTGAGGATTTGTTCATTATAGTGGAAAGCGAGGTTCCATCTAGAATAACTCCCATGAAAGCTGCAAGGCACCGGTAACTATCAAAAAATTGACCTTCATAATTAACAGCCATAAAACCGACTGGTATTTCCTTTTTGCATTCTGCACAGACAATTTTTTCTTTCAAAATCGAGAGATAGATGTAACGAAGACGTTTTTAAATAATGTTAATTGCTACATTTGTTCTCTCAGCAGGGTCAAGTTGTTTGAATGCCAGCCATAAACATGATCCATTACAGCATTGGTCCTAGGAAATAGTAGTAGTTTAGCAGAAAATATTGGGTATACAAGTAAGACAATTTTTCAAAGATAAAACAATTACTTACACTGACAACAAATACCAAATGCAAAAGAAAAAGAATAATCATTTCTTCCTTATCAACAGGTTTTCGATTCTGTCATATCTGCCATGTCTTGGCAGTAGCAGGATCGTCGGGCCTTTGCTATTGCCGGGGTTATTTTACCACAAAAGAGGTTTGTAATAAGCCAGACCCGATATCCATGTGGTCTCTTGATTGATCCACTATGTTTAACGATAATTTGTTAGTAATATCGAAGCTCAGAGTTAGCTTCAATCTTTTCGTTAATTTCAAAAAGTGCGTAGTGACCAACGAAAGTAACGAGGCGGCTACCAGGCTTTTAAGACTCTTTGTCAGCAATCAAGAAAAGATTGAAAGTAACAAATTACGAAGAATATAAAATACTGTAAACAAGTGTATACTTATCACACTGATTTGCTATTTGTCAAGCTAAAATTTGACTACATCTTATAGTTCGCAAAGCTTAACACAATATTATGGAACTATTAGAAATGATTGGTTGGGTTGCATTAGGCTTTATCCCAACTCTAGGAGCACTTGAAATAGTAAGCAGGAAACTTGCGACAATAAGATGTGCTGGCGAAATGTCAACCTTGATTAGAGGTGAAAAATGACTTGAGTTTGAGCCTTGTTCCTCTGCAACACCTTGAATACAAATATCATTTACTCACTACAGTAAGCAGTCTCTTTCTCGGAATTGTTTTGGTAACTATGCTATCTGGGCCTGTAATAATGCCAACTTCCCATGGGCGAAGTATGGATGATATCTCGGCCTGCCGAGCAAATATAATCGGGTATGAACAAATAGGATATTATTCGAGTCCTGAACAATTCAGAGCAGCAGAATCATTCTGTTACGCGAGGTAGAGGAGGACACTTTCTACTCGATGTAGATAATAATTGAGAATAATATAAGAATGAGTTTGCATAATAGTATTTTGTAATGAAGAAAGAACCTGCCCAAATCTACATCTCAACTCTTGAAGAACTAGAGAAGAAATCTTACATAACTGTTAGTGTCCCCGGGCATGATCTAGTTATTTTTTATCATGAAGGACAGGCATATGCACTAGATAACCGGTGTCCTCATATGGGTTTTCCTCTGAGCCGCGGCTCCACCAAAGATGGTATTCTTACCTGTGACTGGCATCATGCTAGATTTGATCTCAAAAGTGGCGGCACATTTGATCTGTGGGCCGATGACGTTCCTGCTTTTCCTGTACAGACCAAAGACGGTAAAGTATGGGTGACCATTGAAAAGAGCATGGATGCAACATTTCACCACATGCAGAGGTTGCAGGACGGCTTAGAGCAGAATAATGTGTTACTGATTGCTAAATCAGTAATAGCACTGTTATCGTCAGGTACAGAACCAGCAGAACTTTTCAGAATTGGAATTAAATATGGAGCGAGATACAGACAGGATGGGTGGGGCCAAGGCCTTACCATACTTACCTGCATGGTCAATCTATTACCATTTCTGGGATCAGAAGATAGGCAGCGTGCCCTCTTTGATGGCTTATCGGCTGTTGCTCAAGACTGTGATGGTAACCCACCGCGGTTTACATTAAGACCACTTCCGAAGTTGGATTCAGACTTTAAAACACTAAAGCGATGGTTTCGCCATTTTATAGAAGTGCGTGATTCTGATGGAGCAGAACGGTGTCTGGTGTCAGCCATACGGGGAAATGCCGAACCTCTGCAAATAGCCGATATGATGTTTGCCGCAGCTACCGATCACCGCTATCTGGATTCAGGCCATGTTCTCGACTTTACCAATAAAGCATTTGAAGCACTCGACATCGTAGGATGGGATTCAGCAGATATGATTTTGACTAGTTTGGTTCCTTTATATGCTAAAGCGGCCAGGATGGAGGAAAGAAGTTCCTGGCGACTTCCAATAGATCTCAAAGATGTACTAGAAAGATCTTTCAAAGAAATTTCTTCCTCCTTAGAATCGGGCAGGAAAAAAAGAGGGACATGGAGGGCCGAAAAATTATTAGTTGATACTTTGCTTAGTGACAAACCTTATGAAATAGTAGATGTTCTATTAACAGCCCTGCGGGAAGGCGCTACTGAAGATGAACTGGCAGCAATCGTAGAATATGCAGCGGCGTTACGTATAGCATATTTTGGAACTTCAAATGAATTTTCTGATTGGAATACCGCCCTTCATACATTTACCTTTTCACATGCGGTAAAACAATGCTTACATCGGCTCCCTACAGTAGAACTTTTGCGTGGAGTATTTGATGCGGCTATGAGTGTATATCTTAATCGTTTTCTAAACGTACCACCCTCTCCAATTCCAATTTCAATTCCAACAATACTAGAAAATACTGAAGAGTCTGACACTCTGCTTAGGAAATTCCTTGAGATCCTCGACAAACGGCAGCAGGTGAATGATGCTGCTCACATAGTTGCTAGTTACATTAAGACTGGAGGAAGCCAAGATATGTTTGTAACTGTACTTGGTAAAGCTCTATTAAGGGAGGATAGAAATTTCCATTCTATTCAAATGATCGAGGCTACCTGTAGCATTGTTACCAAAACAAAAATAGCGCTAATCGATCAAGCCTCAGTTTTGATAGCTGCTGCCCGCTATTTAGCTGCACATTCACCTACCGTTCGGGGGCAGGGCCAAATTTTCGAAATAGCCTCTAGACTGCATCATGGCTCCAAATTATATGAAGGAATCAATTAGCATGAATATATATGATCTCTGTAACGATGTACAATTGAGGCGCCTGCGTGATGGTATCAATCACAGTTTTTGTTAAGGAATAATTAATACTATTCTTACTTTTGGTAATATACCGTACGTGAAATTTAGTGTGGCAAAAGACCAAGGATCTTCTTATTCGCCCCATATGCGGGGGTTGCTTTGAGTCTTCTTGTTACGGGACTTTCACTTGTAGGAATAATCATGGCTTACATTTCTTTTGGTCACGTTGGTCCAAAATTCTCAGCTGAGCTTCTTGTCAAGCAGCAGACGGGCCTAAGAAAGGAATATGGTTTTCCACCAAAACCTGTTATTACTAATGAGTCACAGCTACTTGTTCCCCCATCCCTAAGGAATATTAGCCAAAGCAAATAATCGTCTTAATTATGCGCTCCATTACAGGCACTTATTACTTATCTTTTCTGTGATTGCAAGCAGGGGAAGGACGATTAGCAGCGTCACAAAGTGCGGCATGTAAGAATTATCAATTTTTCGAATATAAAAAGAAGGCTGGTTCGAGTCTATTATTATACTTGTTAAGAACAGCTATGTTGTCAATACTGGATCGAGCGAGAGAATTAGATATATTGAATCCGTATGTTTCCAATAAATCTCAGCTTAATTGCTAAAAAACAAAATGGCAAATGCCGACAATATGGAGATATTAATCAATCTATAGATGAAAACTCTGGCGGGTTATTTACAGAGTTCATTCACCTGTCAGTATGCCGTCCATTTTAGATCTTAACTAGTTATACAATCTTCCAGTGAAAATCGGGTTTGGCAGTTACGGATTTGACTCCTAAGGTCCGTTCTAGAACATATAGCCCTTTAACAAATTTTGTCTAAACACCGCCAGCATTGTTCAGAGCCGTGGGTTCTGCTACTTCGACGTCATCATCATCTTCAACCTTCTAGAGGGCCTGCCGTTCAATTAACGTTCACTCTCGAAGACTTTCCCTTCAAGTCATGTACTCTTTCTGTCCGCAAAGCTTGTTAATTGCTCCGTGGCTCATGCCGAACGATATTTTGCAGTTCAATTAATGTTCACTCTCGAAGACTTTCCGTTCAAGTCATGTACTCTTTCTGTCCCTATCCGTTATTTGTTTGTCCCTTACCTGTTTAGTGTCCCTTCACCTTGTACTAACTTTCTGTTTCCTTTCAGTTCAATTTCCAATCTTAAATTAAACTCCACATACAATTTGCTTTGATGCCCTTAGAATTTCCTTCTACGAAAAGATGTCTTACTGTTTTGCACCTTGGATTAACCGAAAATCTCGAGATTATAGATCTTACCTTAATTATAGTATAGTATTATCGTATATAGCACTTGTATAGAGGTACGCATCATTCGTCGGAAGAATAATATAGAGCCTTCCTTCATTACTTATATATGGCCCGGCAAAAGATTGACCCTCGCATAAAAAGGAAGGTGGTAATTAGGTATATCTTGGGAGATTCATTCCGTCAAATTGCTTCATTTCTGGGCATTTCTAGTACCGCTGTTTATAACTTTGTCAAGTATAGTCCAAGGCCTTTATGGAAGTCTCGTCTGTGTCATGAATTGGCAGTTAACTTAAGAAAGAATGGCTTGGACATCGACATATATGCTGACCTGATCCGTGCTACCCACATGTTGGAACGCAATGGCATACATCCACAGCTTGCACTCAAAATGATGGTTGCATTTGTTTCCGATTGTCACAGGTTGGGAGCAGAGCCATCAGAACTCTGCTCATTTCTTGTCGAATTCCACGAGCTTGTGCAAAATTGTAAAGACAAGACTCTAAAAGAGATCCGTGAGTTCTTAAACGACAGGATCAAGTTTTTTTTCTTTTTGAAGGCAGAAAGCCACCAGGTAGTCGAAAATTTGTATCGGCTGAAGCGAGAGGTAGAAGAACTGAGAGAAAGAAAGGTAAATACTAACATCAGTCTAAAACTTTGGATCGAAGGATTGGAAAAAAGAATAAAGGAAGCTCAAAATGAGAACGGAGATCTAAAAGAAGAATTAGAGAAGCGTTCAGCATTTACTCTTCAATCTGTAGAGACAGATATAGAGAGCTTGGGAATAATTAAGAAGCTAACGGGAATTACTGTTACACGGGAACAAATATTGGACAAGGCGTATAGATTTTTTAAATTCCCTCACAGATTTCCTAGCCTCTTCATTAAGGAATTGGACGGAGGTGATTTCTCCCAAGAGGCAAGATCGCAGAATCAAGAGAATTCCAATACTCGGAGTGATCTAAATGCAGCCTCGAGTACAGCGGAAAAGCCGCCACCAACAGTTACACAACCCATTGAATTATCTCCTTCTTACAGGGAGCAGCCGGAGTTCAGCCCGATTGATAAGGAAAAAAATGAAGGAATAACTTAGCATTTTCAAATTACTCTTACAATAAGAATTCTAATCAGCTGTAAACAGGCTTGGAACATTGAAATTATTTTATTTTAGTCATATATTTATTATACTTAATATTGCTGCTCGACGTTTTAGGCATATTCGAAGAGCCAGTGAATAGATAGAATTTAGAATTTTGGAATATTGAATACTGAATCGCATGCATTAGAAATGTGAAGAACCAACTAGTCGAAGCTGAGCTTAAAAAATGGGAGAAGAGTCTAACAGATATTATATATCTCGAAGAACTCCCATAGAAGTCATAAAATTGTCTTTAAACTCTAATATTGTATGAGACCTGTAATAATAGCGATGAAGTGCAGATGTTGTGGGGAGTCTATGGTAGTGCAAAAAGAAGATGACGCATCGATATCGTACGGATGTGAAGCCTGTGAAATGACAACAACAGAATATAAGAACAAGGTAAAGATGTGATTTCACATATTTTGGATTAATCGTTAAGAACTACCCTTTTATGATTAGGATTTGGCGTGCAACCAAATTCCTTCCTGTGTGTCGCGACATGTTGGAGTAACCAAGCCTATGTAGTATTTTATTAACATTTTAGAACGGGATTGACCTGCAATTCTAAATCTTAATACCGATGTGTGTTTGATACAATAAATGGGCAAATGTCATGTCGAAGGCTGTAATATCCGGCCTGCCTTAAACGAATGTTAAGACGAAATCGATGAAAGGTATTATGATATTTGTTATATTCACAAGAAGAAAGTTGACGATGGCAAGAAGCTAAGATGGAAAAGTGGATCAAAGAAAAGAATTAGCCTTCTATATCAGAGATTGGCAGAACAATCAAATTAGGCATAGGTGCAAAAGTTCAAGTCCTTCTTGATTCTTAATTATTTCTGTATGCATCTTTCCTTGATTTAAAGCAAGTCTCTCGTTATCTGGTTGATTGTAGATCCCGTTCAGCATTTGGACTAAATTTTGAGTCAGAAAATATAAAGTAAAATTAGGATAGACAATGAAACTACGTGAAATCCTTCATGAGGGCCTTGCCGCACATAGATGAGCCCGTAAGTGCTCCACAGCTCTCTAACTATACTATCTCGGATGGAATTCTCAACGCTATAGCACTCTGGTTATTTGCCGTAAGAAGCGGATTAGAAACTATTGCTTAGTCTGGCATAATCGTGGGAACTTAAATCGTTATAAATAATAGTGACTCAATTAGGTATTGATGTTGCAAAAACACAAATTATTTGCAGTTATATTATTCGCGTCTTTCTTATCTGTTGGCATCGTGTCTATATTTTCTAACATGGTAAAAGCTCAGGAAGGTTCCACGTTTTCAGCAACCCTCTCAGGCAAAGATGAAGTTCCTCCTACAAAATCAAACTCGACTGGAACGGCAAGCTTCCAAGTAAACGACAATAATACTCAGGTATCTTACTGGGTCAATATTACTGGAATTAAAAAGTTAAATCAGGCTCATATTCATAATGGAACGACGGGGCAAAATGGAGACGTGGTTGTCACTCTTTCAAAAGGAAAATCAGCTAAGGGAAATGATACTCCGCCAAAAATTTCATTTTTAGGAAATATAACAAAAGATGATCTCCAAGGTCCACTTAAGGGCAAGGAGGTCTCTGATTTGGTAATCATAATGAACAGCGGAAGTGCGTATGTAAACGTCCATACTGATAAATATTCCAAAGGAGCAATTCGAGGTCAAATAACATCTGAAAACCCACAAGCCAGTACTAATGCAACCACTTCGACATCGACATCTGAAAACCCACAAGCCAGTACTAATGCAACCACTTCGACATCTGAAGGTACACAAAAGTCTGTCCAGAGCACAGATTCGCCCAACATGGATATAGACGAATCTATGAAGTAAAGGATTCTGTGAAGAGTTCTGGTTATGTTCCGGAAAAATATAAAGTAAAATTAGGATAGACATTAAATCTTCACATATGTTTGCCTACCTGTCAATTATTGTAGTCTCCGCAACTCTTGTGGTATCAGGCCAACAAACATTATTGGCTCGGTTTCATCCGGGAAAAATTTCAATAATTGCTTCAAAGCCTTTGATTCAAGAATTCAAGGTTCCATCTGGCTCACAACCTCATGATGTCTCTCCCGCGGAGAATGGTTCGGTTTGGTATACGGCACAAGGATCAGGAGAATTGGGAATATTAAATCCGACTACAGGCAAGACTCGTCATATTTCTCTGGGTCAGGGATCTGCACCACATGGTGTTATCGTAGGACCAGACGGTGCTCCTTGGATTACAGACGGAGGTCTAAATGCCATTTTGCGTGTTAATCCAGAAACTGAAGAAGTTAGATTATTTCCGCTGCCTGTGAACACCGGATATGCGAATTTGAATACTGCCACATTTGATGGTAAAGGAATGCTTTGGTTTACCGGTCAAAGCGGTATATATGGACGCTTGGACCCATCGACAGGAAAGATCGAAGTTTTTAAAGTTCCTCGCGGACTCGGACCATACGGCATCTCCACGACTCCAGAAGGGTCGGTTTACTTTGCCTCCCTGGCTGGTGGATACATAGCCCGCATCAATGTAGAAACGGGGAACGCCACTATGCTGCAGCCTCCTACTCAGGACCAAGGGGCACGACGGATTTGGTCCGACTCCCAAGACCAAGTATGGTTCAGTGAGTGGAACGCAGGAAAATTAGGTCAGTATAATCCTTTTACCAATACATGGAAAGAATGGAGACTGCCGGGAATTAATCCGCAACCATACGCGGTATTTGTGGACAACAAAGATATGGTATGGTTGAGCGACTTTGGTTCGAATTCTCTAATTCTCTTTGACCCATCGAAACAAAAGTTTGAAACTTTCTCCCTTCCAACCGCAGGAGCAAACGTCCGTCAACTACTTGGCAGAACCGGTGAAGTATGGGGCGCAGAATCTGGAACGGATAAACTAGTTGTACTCCGAACTAATAATTGAACAGTTTCCAAAATCAGGCCCAGATAATTATTACCATTGGCCCATTGATTCCACATTAAATTGAACAATCAGTGGAGACCAAAAATCGACTTTTTTTGATTTCAAATTATTTTATATTTCATTATCGTTTAGATAGTATAAAGGAATAACTCAGGTGGGCCGGGCTTTGTACTCCATCCTTTATTCTGGCCCATAGATATTAAGGCTCAATGCCTATTCATTTGATTCTAAACTTGACAGTCTCGTCGATCCTTGTCCTCATGCGTTCTGCTAAATTATTCCAATCACCCACATGTACAAAATCCAATATTTTACACTAACAAAGCCTTCCTATCGTCAACATCGGATCAGCATCTCGCAATAGCATAGCCATAAACAAAGGTTTCAGAGTTAAAGTTATTGGCTTGGCGATCAAGTCTTGCCCAACCTCCCGTAATTCCCATAAATGAAATTCGCCTGAATGACCACAACTACATATTAATTCCTTGATATATTCGTCGTCTTACATTTCTTTATTTCCTATTCCTACAATATAGTGCAATTATTAATTATTATTTGTAAAAGCTTGAGCAATGTTACCAAAATCAGCCAGATATCCTGTTCTATCGTATTAGAATTTTAGTCAGATTTTGGCAACAAGTTGCACTTGAAGGAAAATTTTTTGTAAATCGATGGTACGAGCTGCTTTCGAACTGTTTTAAACAATAAAAGACCAGTAAAAGTGATATGATGCTATGTGTACAAAAATACGAATCTTTCCTGATCGTTCTGATTGCATCTGTGTTCTGTGTCGGCTTTATGCCTATTCTTTTATACTCAGTTAGAGGTCAGGAAGAACAAGCTTTTTCAGCGATTTTGTCAGGTAAATATGAGACTACTCCTACAAAACCAGATTCAACTGGGACGGCAAAGTTCCAAGCGACCGATAAATCCCACGTGTCCTACTGGGTTGACATTAACGGGATCCAGAAAGTAAATGAGGTTCATATTTACAACGGAATGGCAGGAGAAAATGGAGACGCAGTAGTTGATCTTTCAAAGGGAAAGTCATTTAATGGAAATGATACCTCTCCGGAGATAAGTTTTACAGGGAATATAACAAAAAATGATCTTCATGGGTCACTTAGTGGTAAAGAGATCTCTGAGTTGGTAAATCTAATGAGTAAAGGAAGTGCCTATGTGAATGTACATACAGACGAATTTCCAGAAGGTGCGATTCGGGGTCAGATAATTTTTGCCGTAAATTCAGGAACTAGCGGTGGAAGTAGTGGCACAAGTTCAGGGACCGGAGCTGGAAGTAGTGGAATAAGTGCAAGTACGCCATCTGCAAGTACAGGGACAGGCGGTGGAAGTAGTGGAACAAGTGCAAGTACGCCATCTACAAGTACAGGGACAGGCGGTGGAAGTAGTGGGGTAGGTACAGGGACCGGAGGAGGCAGTGGTTCAAATACATTTACTAGATGTTCACCCGCAAACACATCTGCGACCTGTTCACTCATGGGGACAAGTGAAGACGCCGTGACAACAGGTACCGGCGTAGGTTCAGATGCTGGTGCAAACGCATCTACTAGTAGTGAAAGTACAGAAAATGGAGGAGGTAATAGTACATCCTCATCAATACCGCCTGCAAGTGCAGTAGTAGGAGTACTAATTCCCCCTCAACATTGATTTAGACAATCCTATATTCTCCACTGAAACGGCCTTAGGGCGTGATATCATGATAACAAGATATATGGGGATTAGTGGCAAATAATATAATTAATTGACTGTATCTACGCAATGATCGCAAACCCATATCTGGCGGGACCTTTTTATCAGGGCTAGGAAGGGGTTCGTTGGATGATAAGGAATTTGTCGCGAAAACATCAACATCTTCTTTATATCGCCACCATAGTCGAATACTCTTGCTTTCTCGATTCCGCAATACTCGCAGGTTACAAAAACGGGGGCTTTTGACATTCTACTTCCATAGACTTCCTGCAACTGCTATCTAGTTATTTTCAGAAAATTTATGATTGTTCTCTGGATAAACCCGATTTTCTGTCTATTTCCATTTTTAAAGAGATTAACGAAAAAAACTGGAGGATTTGGCCACGATAGATAATATTGTCCAATCTAGGACACTCAATTTAGCATTCTTTGAAGATGGAGCAACCTTCGCTTTAGAGAGACTATGGGTCAGAGACGTGCCATTAATTTAATGATAGTAAAATACATTATCGAATAATCTACGGACAGATAACGACATTGCACATTTGCTATGCTTTGAATCATTTGATTTGGCTGGAATTCTAAAGTCAGCGTCAGCTCGCAATATAGCTTTTACACGAATTGTTTTTAAAACGTTCCTCAGTCACCGTGTCGCGCTGCTTATTTGAAACTGTTGGTAGAGTATGACTTGCTTGATTACGACGAAGATTCTAAAACATATAGAACAACCCCCCAAAAGTCCAAGATACTTGGAAATTTTCGATCAACCAAATGAACTTTCGAGTGCAATGTAGACTGGAGTAAAAACACCATTTTGTAATGGTTGACTGTCTGTGTTGCGGAAATATGCTGGTTCCCCATATGTTCCCTGTCTTCTCAATTATTCAGTATGTAATGCAATCCGTCAATTGTCAACGAGAGGTCTGTTAAGTATTTTACAGATTTGAAGGCAGAAAAAAGTATGTATAAGTTTAGTTGGTACGGTCGAAAATTGTAACCAATATGTGGATTCGAAATTAAAAGAATCCATATTAGGTCTAAACAAAGAAATTTCAGACCTTTCCACCGATGATGAACACGTTCTTTTCAAAGCACTACGCGATGACCAGAGAATTTTTATCTCGCTCAGAACAATCGAAAAAAATGGAATGCTTGTAGGATATGTAAAAGGTGGTCCACTAGAAAAATACAAACTCAGACGCGGTACTCATGATGAAAATAATGGTAAAATAACACAGCATATATGAATTGGATACGAATTAGACCCGAATACTGGGGCGAAAATGGTGGCGAAATTCTTCGCTATGGTTTTATCAAGGAAGCAAGAAATAGAGGATATGAATTCGTCAGCGGCTATGTTCACCTAGATGTGATAAGAAGCAGGATCAATAAAGGCGAGGCGATTGAGGTAGTCCAAAAATATGACCCAGATAAACTTGATTACTATAGAATAGATCTCTCTAAACTTAGCCTTGAGCAGTAATAACAATAAATGACCTTAAGGGTAACCAGAGATAGGTGGAAACACCGAGGTAATGCATGTATTCAGCTAGAATTTCTAGCTATGGTCGATAATTGTTATATAATTTCAAGTAATAATCTTGCTTAAGAAAGAATGAATACTACTATGAGATGTCAAATTTGCAGTAAGAAAACACATGAATTACGGAATTGGTTTGACAAGATGGTTTGTAAAAAATGCTACAGATTAGTCCCGCAGATGATTATGGAAGCTACAACCAGTTAGTTTCTTTTCCTCTTGCATGTGTTCCATCAGTGCACAATTACGATCTAACAACTCCTCGTCCTTAAAATTTAGGGATGTAGATGAGCTTAACTTAACCGAGGAGTTCCCTGTCAATGTTGGTAATTGGCACATGTCCAAATTTCCCTTTACTTGGATAGTCTTTCTGGGATTGCCTTGCCTGCGTAAACTTGTTATAAAGACTGGAATACGATATATTCTAAAGAATCGGTTCGCATTTAGCTGTTAGCAGTAGTTTGAGTTAAAAAATCCAGAAAACTATTTGTGCTCGCTTCTGATGTGGACATCCAATTGATTACCATTTTCAATTCGCCCGCAGAAACTGATGCAGGTATCGGTGCAAACACGTCTGTCACGTGTTCAATTACTGGGACAAGTGAAGACGCGGGGGGAACAACTTTCAACGAAGGCGCTGGAGCAAATGCATCTACAAATAGTGAAAGTACAGAGGCTGGGGGAGGTGCCGAACCCAATTCATTTATGCCCTCTGTTAGTACTGAAATTTCTGAGGGGAGTTCTCCAGACTCTAACGGAGATGCACATTCCTAATATTATATTTAGACTAACTCCACTTACAGACCGAACTTTTCCTTTGCCTGCTTTAATTCATCGGCGTTTGACTTTTCGACGGTGTGAATTGTTAAAAATTTACTTTATGAGAACTCAAGACTGCGACAGGAAACTTTTCAAAAACCTCACCTAGATTTAAGCTTGACACCGTACCTGTATATCTGCTATTATCTGACGTAATAGAAATTTTGTCTGAGGTAAAAAGGTTAAAGCATTTATTTCCTATGGAATTAGGCAATAATACTTGAGTTTTCTCCCAAATCTTTTTTGGAATACTTTTGTTGTGGATTATATTTGCAAGGAATCTTGGAACAATCACTATGCACCATCTCTTGTTACTTTTTCGCAAGAATGAACAAATATTGTTCCTGTATTCACCCATACACTTTAGCGGTACATAGCTCCCAGACATGAAGAGAGATCTTTCGCTTTGTCTGTACTGAAGAATCAAATGAGTGACATATAACTTTGCTATGCCGTTATGCAAGTTGTCTGAAAAATTGCGAACAATGCCTGAATATATCTTCTGATATGTTTCAGTTTTAACCATCTTCAAGAATTCCATTCTGGCTTTATAGTCTACCGCCCTCCTGTTGTCGGGGTCGACCAAGCTAAAATCCAGCATTTCATTTCCCTGATATATATCAGGAATACCAGGACAAGTCAACTTTAGAACTGCCTGCGAGATGGAATTAATAGCGCCGCAATATGGGATTTGGGTAGCAGAAAGGAAGTCAATAAAATCCTTTAAAAACCTATTATTTTCAGTGTCACGCAACATACATGTGACAAAGTAGTCTAGTGCAATTTCGTATTGCTCGTTAGGGTCAGTCCAGGTCGTATTTGTTTTCTCTTCTCGTACTGCCTTTCTCAAATGTGAAAGTATGCGTCGTTGATAATCTCTGCATAACCCTGGAAAATGCAGGGGCCACGGGCAAGTCCCCACAAGTGTCTGGTAAAAGTAGTATTCGTCATTCAGATCTGGCGCAGCCTTCCGGCCCACTCTAGTCTTAAACTGTCTACCGAGTCTATGCCAGGTGCGGATTTTGGATTTCCATGCCGCAGGTATTTCAGAGATGACATTTATCCGGGCTCTTACGTCCTCACTTCTTTTAGTATCGTGAGTAGATGTCGAGCTCATGGTATACGGCCATTTCTTGCTTCGTTCCACATTTTTCGTATGAAACTTTTTCAGCGTAGTGCCAAAAAATCCAGGATCTCCACCTACTTCGTTCAAAGATATAAGACAATTATAATTATAAAATGCAGTATCTTCCAAGCCCTTAGCCACGACAGGCGAACTGAACTGTTGCAGCTTCATTATAAAGTTCAAACATTTGGAGCGTGAAAAACTACTTTTGTTGTACTTACTCTTCTCTGATTTGATGAGGTCCTTAAAAAGAGAATTGACAAATCGGATCGCCGGTATGACGGATGCATCGCTTTTCTCTTTTGCGTGTTCAATCGCCTGTTCAAAATAAATGCGTTCCTTTCTAGATGGGATCAATTTAAGAGGAGAAATATATGTGCGATAGACAGGAAAACAAGAAATAACTTCTTGGAGTGCTAGCACAAGCTCACTGCGACTGAAGGTCTCCCTAGCGTTCTGTGAGATTTCATAGAGAAGGGAGCCAAGCATCTCTAGCTCAGTCCTCATATAGTTCTTAATTACGAATTTCTTTTTTTCGTAAACCGTGTCGTTGAAGTTCGTTACCTGATTCAAAAACTCAAAATACACATTTTTTATTAATCGGTGATTTCTTCTTTCTACAAATATTCCGTTTAAAAGATTCAAGAAATCATAGCCTGTCGTTCCATATATTGGCCAACTTGGGTCAATTGTTTCATCTTTAGCAAGAATCTTTTCAGCCACCGCGTATAAGGGAGGGGTAACTTTCCTATTGGTAGTCTCTAGGATTTGCCTTTTGTCTTTTGTGTTTTCTGTATACGTTTTCTGAACCATGTCGAAGTATTCATTAGGATTCCAAAGACCGTCAGGATGATCTATTCTAAGGCCCGTGATTTTGCCCTCACATAGTAATTTAAATATTAGCTTGTGAGTTTCTCTGAATACCTTTGGATCTTCTACCCGTACAGAAATCAAGCTATTAACGTCAAAAAATCTGCGAAAATTTAGTGTAGTCGCCGCGTCTCTCCAATAGGATAGCTTGTAAAATTGACTGTCCAAAATATCTTGCAGGACTGCAATCCTTTCTGTACTCTTTTTATCTGAATTACTATTCAGAAGGTCTAATACTGATTTTATGCCCGTTGCCACCACGGGATAACTATTTACTAGTTCTTCAAGCTTATTTTTGTAGTGACGACTATTATCATAAGATTTCAAAAGCTCGGTTGAATTTGTACTATCATAATTTGTTTGATAAGGCAAGTTTTGCAACCGCTCAAGTAGACTACAAAGTTCTGCTAATGCACGCTTATGAACTGAGTGATTTTGTACCATATGAGAAGTAACGTACCCGAGTATAACTGTTGAGCCTTTTAAATTAACAGGCAAACTGTTTTGATAATAGTGTATGACAAATCCGTTTCTATCAAATGATACAGCTATCTTGTTTTTCTTAATCACTTCTTGTAATGGCGCTTCGAGCCACGGCACCAGTACCTTATTGTGGAGGCCCACTTTCCTTTGCTCGTCTGTCAGTGGTGTCCAAAAGATATCGAAAAAATCAGAGTAAGGGGAGGCGCGACCGTATTCTAGCACACTCCTAAGCCATCTGTTATCGTATGAAAAGGCCATATGGTTGGGCACGATATCAAGTACTTGTCCCATTGCGTTTTCCCGCAGTCTTGATACAAATTTCTCGTAGTCTTTCTTATTACCTATTTCGTCATTAATCTTGTTATAGTCCACTATGTCATAGCCGTGTGGGCTTCCACTGACTGCTTTAAAATAAGGTGAGGAATAACACGCAGAGATTCCTAATGCTTTTAAGTATTCCACGATCGCCGCTGCTTGCTTAAATGTAAAATTCTTGTTAAATTGTAATCTGTATGTCGAAAGAGGGATTTCAGGCAAGCTAGTCTCAGAGAACTCTGCGTAACATCAGAAACGAGCGACCTTCGACGCTTATCTTATCTCCACTTCTTACTGTTAGCTCAGCTTCGGCCAGATTATTTGTGCAAGAGTGATGTATTACTTGCCACCGCTCGCCACCTTTGGGCATCGTAAAAGAAATTTTTTCATAAAAAGCATTCAATATCAATAATAATGTGTCGTCTGCTATTCTTTCACCCCTGTCATTAAATTCGTCTATTGCATCTCCAGAAAGGATCAATCCAATGGTCCTTACTTGCGAAGACCTCCAAGTGTCTTCTGTCATTTCGCTCCCGTCGGATTTAAGCCATGTAATATCTTTAGAAGACCCAAAAAGCTTTTTTCCTTGGAAAAATTTACTTCGACGTAGTACCGGATGTTCCTTCATGAGGTATATTGACTTTTTTGTAAATTCAAAAAGTGCTTGCTTACGATCGTCCATTGTCCAATTAAACCAGCTGATGGGGTTGTCCTGCGCATATGCATTATTATTCCCCTGTTGTGTCCTGCCAATTTCGTCTCCAGCTAGCAGCATAGGAGTTCCCTGGGATATAAAAAGGGTCGCTATGAAATTCCTCTTCTGGCGTTCTCTGAGATCGATAACCTTTGGATCAGCTGTTTCTCCCTCAACTCCACAATTCCAGCTCAAGTTATCATCGAAACCATCACGATTATTTTCTTTGTTGGCTTCATTGTGCTTCCTGTTATAGGATACTAAATCATGCAAGGTAAAACCATCATGAGCAGTAACGAAGTTGATACTAGAATGGGGACTCCGCCCGTTACTTTGATAAAGGTCGCTTGAACCTGTCAGGCGGTAGGCCAGTTCAGCTACTTGCCTTTCATCTCCGCGCCAAAAGCGCCGGATGGTATCGCGGTACTTCCCATTCCATTCGGCCCATAAAGGAGGAAAGTTTCCAACTTGATATCCCCCCTTACCCAAATCCCAGGGTTCAGCTATTAGTTTCACTTGTGATATGACGGGGTCTTGCTGAATGATATCAAAAAAACCAGAGAGCCTATCCACCTCAAAAAGCTCTCTTGCAAGGGTGGCTGCCAGATCGAACCTGAATCCGTCTACGTGCATTTCTTGAATCCAGTACCTTAAACTATCCATTATAAGCTGGAGCACGCTAGGATTTCTCATATTTAAGCTATTTCCAGTTCCGGTGAAATCAGTGTAAAATCGGGCATCTTTTGCAAGTCTATAGTAGCTTAAATTGTCAATTCCTCTGAAACTCAGAGTGGGTCCCATCTGGTTTCCTTCTGCAGTATGGTTATACACTACATCAAGAATCACTTCTATCCCTGCTGCGTGAAGGGTTTTTACCATTTCTTTGAACTCAGTCACTTGCTGCCCGAGAAAACCAGAGCTCGAATAGTTCGATTCGGGGGCGAAGAAACCAATGGTGTTATACCCCCAATAATTGGAAAGACCCTTGTCCACCAGGAATTTTTCATTGATATGTTGATGGATCGGTAATAATTCCACTGCAGTGATCCCTAAATCCTTGAGGTAATGTATCATCCCCCTCGAGGCAAGGCCAGCGTAGGTGCCTCTTATTTCCTCACTAATGGAAGGATGAATTTTTGTAAAGCCTTTTACATGCATTTCATAAATGACTGTTTCATTCCATGGTACTTTCAAGGGACGGTCACCTTCCCAATCAAACCTCGAGTCTATTAAGACAGATTTAGGAATAAAAGGGCCTGAATCACTGGTGTCTTGTGAAAGATCTTGTAGTGGATCTCCAATTTTGTACCCGAAAAGGGCATTGTTCCATTTGACTTCGCCAGCTATAGCCTTTGCATAAGGATCAAGTAGGACTTTATTAGGGTTAAAGCGGTTCCCATTCTTAGGATCGTAAGGCCCATGAACACGATAAGCGTATAATTGGTCGGGGAGTACGTCTGGGACGTATGCATGCCAAATATATGCCGAAGGTCCATTAAGTTCCATCGTTTCCTTTGGCTCGGGAGAATCAATATCGTGATATAGTAAAAGTTCTATCCGAGTAGCATTTTCTGAGAATATTGCAAAATTTGCTCCCTTTCCATCCCAGTTTGCACCGAGAGGATAAGGTCTACCTGGCCATGTCCTCAAAAGAATACTCTCCGATAACTAACTATTCCGCATATTATAAATTATATCATACTGTCCCCTAAACTAGCTCGTTAATTCAGAGCGCCGCAAATGTCATCTTCATATCATACCTAAGACTTGTTTACAATTTTGCCATATAGTTGTAGTGTCCTATTTGCAATCCTATTCCATTCATACTTTGACCTTACCTCTTTTAGTCCGTTCTTGCGCAAATTTTTTCGAAGACTTGAATCATTCAATATTTGTAGAATTGCCTGCATCAACGAATCTACATCCCCTGGTGCCACTAGGATGCCATTTCTCCGGTCTCTAATAATTTCTGACAGACCTCCAGTATTTGAACAAATTACAGGACAGCCCTCGGACATAGCCTCTAAAATTACTATCCCAAAAGGTTCGTACAAACTCGGAAAAACGGCCACATCTGCCACATGATAAAGAGTTCTCAGTCTAGTGTCGTCAATAAATCCTGTAAATTCTATTTTACTTGAAATATCCTTCTTTCGCGCAAGCTCAATGAGATCTTGCGTTATGGGGCCTTTTCCTACAAAAATAAACCTAAAATTTGAGTCCATTTCAAGTATGCGTTCAGCGGCCTCTAAGAGTATTTGAGGACCTTTTTGCAAAAACATCCGCCCCACAAAAAGAACGATCTTCTCAGAAGGATCTGCAAATCTATTCCGTGCAATATTCGAATCTTTACTTTCGTCTGCATGAAATGGCCTAGAATATACCCCATTGAATATGACATTTATCTTATCTCTCGCGAGATTGAATAGGGAAGAAATTTCATTTTTCATGTATTTGCTTGCCACGATTATTTTGGTAGATTCGGCACAAAGGTCAGCTTCAACTTCATGGAGATGATATTGAAAATCGTTTTGGATACTGCCTGCCCGTCCCCGTTCAGTCGAATGTATCGTTGACAGAAGAGGTGAGGAGACAAAGTGTTTCAGGGCTATGGCAGCAGGAGCGACTAGCCAGTCATGAGCATGTATTATATGTGGT
>WNGA01004465.1_pt1 | contig 21513 bp, 18 predicted proteins | sample 5400061 | NCBI WGS metagenome assembly WNGA01 (sample SAMN13153366, study PRJNA577476) | soil metagenome | isolation source: 100 cm soil or saprolite under grassland replicate 2 | place: USA:California | collected 2016-06-15
CCGTCCCGGCTGGCGAGGTAGGTGGCAAACCCCCACAGGCTCGCGGAGCCGTTGTAGCGCAGCCGGCACAGCGGCAGGGCTTCGCCGCTGGCAAGCTCGCCGTCGACGTAGGCGAAGCGGCCGCGGAAGCGCACGTGCACGTCGGCCAACTGCGACCACCGCTCCCGCTTTCGTTGCAGGAGCCGCTGGTGCAGGGAGGTCTTGGTGGATTCGGGGATGGTCTTGGGCATCGGGTCATTCTCGCCGATCCGCCACCGTATCGTCCCACCGCTGGATCGAAACCGATGGTTGGAGGTGGGAGTGGGCAGGCAGGGCAACCAAAGCCCGTTTCAGGTCAGGCTGACAGCGTCGGAGCGCAAGCTGCTCAAGGTCCGGGTGCGCGCACCGACGGCCCAGTACCGGCAGGTGCTGCGCGCCAGGATCGTGCTGGCCGCGTCAGCGGGACTCGCGAACGCGCAGATCGCTCGGCGGCTTGGCGTTGCGGTCAACACGGCGCGCAAGTGGCGCCAGCGGTTCTCCACCGAGGGCCTGGCCGGCCTCACCGACCGCCCCCGACCCGGCCGGCCGCGAGCCTACCCAGCCGCGGTGGTCGCCCACGCCAAGGCGATCGCGTGCGAGCTGCCAGCGGTCACCGGCGCCCCGCTCAGCCGCTGGAGCCTGGCCGAGCTGCGCGAGGAGCTGGTCGCCAGTGGCCTGGTGGACGACGTGTCGATCTCGACGCTGTGGCGTTGGCTGGACGCCGACGCCATCAAGCCGTGGCGGCACCGCTCGTGGATCTTTCCCCGTGACCCCGACTTCGCCACCAAGGCCGGGGTGGTCCTGGATCTGTACGAGCGGCGCTTGGCCGGCCGTCGCCTGGAGCCCGGCGAGTTCGTCATCTCCGCCGACGAGAAGACGAGCATCCAGGCACGCTGCCGCTGCCATCCCACCCTGCCACCGGGCCGGGCGCGGGCGATGCGGGTCGAGCACGAATACGAGCGCGGTGGGGCGCTGGCCTACCTGGCCGCCTGGGACGTCCACCAAGCCCGCCTGTTCGGCCGCTGCGAGCCCACCACCGGCATCGCGCCGTTCGGCCGCTTGGTGGGGCAGGTCATGGGAAGTGAGCCCTATAGCTCGGCCCGCCGCGTGTTCTGGATCGTCGACAACGGCAGCTCCCACCGGGGCCAAGCATCGGTCGAGCGCCTGGAAGGCATGGTCGAGGTCGAACGGCGGCTGCTCGCCTTCCAGCGCCGCTACGAGCAGACCGCGGTCCCGTTCGACTGGCGCTTCACCCATGCCGACCTCGACCAGTTGCTGCGCCGGTTGGACGAAAAGGAGCCGCTCACGAAGTCCGCATAACCCACCACGCACGAACTTACAAACAGGAGCACTTAGCGAACAGTCGTGCCGGCGACGGTGATGCCTTTTGCTGTGCCCAGAGGGAGAGGTGCTCGAGGTCGCAGTCCTGGCTGCACGCTCTGGACCATTTCGAGTGGATGTGGAGGTCGGCGTAGAAGTTCATGGGCGAATCTTCTACGACGGGGGCGACAGGCCCAAACTGAGCTGCACGGGCACTCGGCGCAGGTCTCGCCTACCGGTCGGCTCGTCCCGAGGTAGAGCAACCTCCCCCGCACCACCCTTCCACGGCGGCCTCGCCGGACACCACGACCACCTCGTGCTCGAAGTCAGCCCCCGTGCCCCGGCGAGGTGCCTTGCTGGGGCGCGTGGAGCAGGACGATCGATCGTGGCCGAACGGTGAGGTGGTCGCCGGCGACGAGGGTTCCGGGCGCGGCTGCGCCGGACGGTTCGTAGGTGTCGATCTCCGGCTCCCAGCGCTGGTCGGTTCGGGTTGCGGGGATGAGGAAGTCCAGCGGCTCCCACCAGGCGTTGACCAGCAGCAGGAAGTCGTCGTCGGTGAGCGGGGTGCCGTCCGCGGCGCGGTCGGGGGCGTCGGCGCCGTCGAGGTAGACGGCCACGCTCCGTGCGCTGGGATACTGCCAGTCGGCCGGCGTCATCGGCGCACCCGCTGGGGTGTACCAGGCCAGCTCGGCGGCCTCGGCGCCGGTGAGGAAGCGGCGGCGGCGGAACACCGGGTGGGCCCGCCGGATCGCGATCAGCCTGCTGGTGAAGCCGAGCAGCTCCTGGTCGGGGGCGGACCAGTCGAACCAGGTGATCGGGTTGTCCTGGCAGTAGGCGTTGTTGTTTCCCTGCTGGGTGCGGCCGAGCTCGTCGCCTCCCAGCAGCATCGGCACCCCGAACGACAGCAGCAGCGTCGTGAGCAGGGCGCGGCGCTGCCGGTCCCGCAGTTCTAGGACAGCGGGTTCGGTGGTGGGGCCCTCGGCGCCGCAGTTCCACGAGCGGTTGTCGTCGGTCCCGTCCCGGTTGGCCTCGCCGTTGGCCTGGTTGTGCTTCGAGTTGTAAGCGACCAGGTCGGCCAGGGTGAACCCGTCGTGGACGGTGACGAGGTTGACCGAGGCGGTGGGACGCCGTCCGGCCGCGGCGTAGAGGTCGGACGAGCCGCTGAAGCGGGCGGCGAACTCGCCGAGCAGCCCGTCGTGGCTGCGCCAGAAGTCGCGCACCACGTCGCGGTAGCGGCCGTTCCACTCGCTCCACAGCGGCGGGAACCGGCCGAGGTCGTAGCTGTCGGCGCGGCCCACGTCCCACGGCTCGGCGATGAGCTTGGCGCGGGAGACCACCGGGTCCTGCGCGACGAGGTCGAAGAACGCCGACAGCTTGTCGAAGCCGCCTTCCTGGCGGGCCAGCGTGGGGGCCAGGTCGAAGCGGTAGCCGTCGACCCCCATCTCGGTCAGCCAGTAGCGCAGCGAGTCCATGATCATCTGGAGGCTGACCGGGCTGCCGGCGTTGAGCGAGTTGCCGGTGCCGGTGGTGTCCACGTAGTGGCGCGGGTCGGCGGGATCGAGCCGGTAGTAGGCCGGATTGTGCAGCCCGCGGTGGCACAGCGTCGGGCCGAGGTGGCCTCCCTCGGCGGTGTGGTTGAACACCACGTCGAGGATGACCTCGAGGCCGGCGCCGTGGAGGGCGTCGACCATGGCCTGGAACTCGGCGACCTGCCCGCCCGGCCGCCCGGCCCGGACCGCGGCCGAGTAGCCGGCGTGCGGCGCGAAGTACCCGATCGTGTTGTAGCCCCAGTAGTTGGTGAGGCCCCGCTCGAGCAGGAACGGCTCCGGCACGCTGTGGTGTACCGGGAGCAGTTCCACCGTGGTCACCCCGAGGTCGACCAGGTGCGTAACCGCGGCATCGTGGGCCAGCCCCGCGTAGGTGCCCCGCAGTTCCTCCGGCATCGCGGGATGGGCGGCCGTGAAGCCTTTGACGTGGAGCTCGTAGATGACCGTGTCGGCGTAGGAGTGGCGTGGCCTGGGACGGCCGTTCCAATCGAACGCGGTGTCCATCACCAGGCTGCGCGGGACGTGCCCGGCCGAGTCCAGTGTGCTCGCGGCGTCGGGGTCGTCGACCGCGTGCCCGAGGACCTCCGGCCCGAACCGTACCTCCCCGTCGATCGCGCGGGCGTAGGGGTCGAGCAGCAGCTTCGCGGGGTTGCATCGCAGCCCTCTGCGGGGGTCGTACGGTCCGGTGGCCCGGTAGCCGTAGGCCTGGCCGGGCCCGACCCCCGGCACGAGCCCGTGCCAGACCTCGCCGTCGCGTTCCAGCAGCGGGACCCGTGCCTCGACGCCGTCGGCGTCGAACAGGCACAGCAGCACACCGTCGGCTGCGGAGGTGACCGCGAAGTTCGTGCCGCCCGGGCCGGTGGTGGCGCCGAGGGGGAACGGCGCGCCGGGCAGGGCCGTGCCGGTCACGGCTGCTCGCCCGGCGTGGTCAGGGTGCGCACGACGTCGTCGATGGACGGGACCGCCCCGTGCCGGCGGCGGATGACGTCGGCCACGATCCCGGTCCATCCGGTCTGGTGGGAGGCGCCAAGGCCGGCAGCGTTGTCGGCGTGGAAGTACTCGCTGAACACCAGGTTGTCCTTCCAGTTCGGGTCGTGCTGCAGCCGGTCGACCCATCCGAAGCAGGGTCGCCGCCCGTCCGGACCGACGAGGAAGATCGAGACCAGGCGGGCCCACAGGTCGGCGGCGGCGTCGTCGAGGGTCAGCCGGCGGCCCGATCCGGTTGGGTACTCGAGCGTCAGGTCGTCGCCGAAGAAGCGGTGGTAGCGCTGCAGCGCGCTGGCCGCCAGGAAGTTCAGCGGAAACCACAGCGGCCCGCGCCAGTTGGAGTTCCCGCCGAACAGGTCGGTGGTCGATTCGGCGGGCTCGTAGTCCACGGTGGCGCGCACCCCCTCGAGCTCGAGCGTGTAGGGGTGGTCGCGGTGGAAGGCGGAGAGGGAGCGCAGGCCGTAGCGGGACAGGAACTCCTCCGGGTCGAACAGCCTGCGGAACAGGCGCATGACCCGCTCGACACCCACGGCGCCGGTGAGCAGCCGCCTGCGCCCGGGCTCGCCCCGCAGGACGCCGGCCTCGGTCAGCTTGTCGGGGTCGCGCAGCCCCTGGCGGTCGAGGAACCTGGCGAACTGCTTGCCCGGGGCGACGGCCCGGTCCAGTAGCTCCTCGTCGATCACCGCGACGGCGAGCACCGGGATGATGCCGACCATGGAGTGGGCCTTCACCGGCACGACGCCGCCGCCGGGCGTGACGATCCGGTCGTAGAACAGGCCGTCGGCGTCGTCCCACATTCCCTGGCGCTCCATCGCGTCGCGGATCTCGGCGAAGTGCTCGAGGAACTTGTGGACCAGGTCCAGCGCTGGCCGGCGTCCGGTGCGGTGCAGGATCGCCGCGATCGTGGTCATCGCCAGCGCGTAGGCCGCCATCCAGCCGGTGGCGTCGGCCTGCTCCAGGACGCCACCGACGGGCAGGTGCGACCGGTCGAGCGGGCCGATGTTGTCCAGCCCGAGGAACCCGCCCTCGAACAGGTTGGACCCGTCGGCGTCCTCCCGGTTGACCCACCAGGTGAAGTTGACCAGCAGCTTGTCGAAGACGCGGCTGAGGAAGTCGAGGTCGCGGCCGCCGTCGATGGCGAAGACCTCTAGCGCCGCCCACGCCTGCACTGGCGGGTTGACGTCGCCGAAGTCCCACTCGTAGGCGGGGAGGGCGCCGTTGGGGTGCTGGAACCACTCGCGGCAGACCAGCAGCAGCTGCTGCTTGGCGAACCCGGGGTCGACGTGGGCGAGGGCCACGCAGTGGAAGGCGAGGTCCCAGGCGGCGAACCAGGGGTACTCCCACTTGTCCGGCATCGACATGACGTCGAAGGCGTCGAAGCTGCGCCAGCGGGCGTTACGGCCGGTGCGCCGCGAGGCCGGGGGCGGCGGCTGCCCGGGGTCGCCGTCGAGCCACCGGGCCACGCGGTAGTAGTAGAGCTGCTTGCTCCACAGCATCCCGGCGAAGGCCTGGCGCATCACCATCGCCTCGTCGGGCGAGGCGGCCACGGGGGTGAGCTCGGCGTAGAACTCGTCGGCCTCCGCCCGCCTCGTGGTGACGACCTGCTCGAAGTCGGATCCCAGCGCAGTGGCGGCGTCCGGCGCGGACCCGGCGGGGCGCAGCCGCAGGCGCAGCTCCACCGTCGACCCCGGCGCGACCTCGACGCGGTACCAGGCGGCGCACTTGGTGCCGCGGCGGGCGGGATCGACCGTGGCCGCGGCCGACACGACGTGGTCGTTGATCCCGTCCTTGGGGTAGGGCGTCGCCGACGGCACGCCGTAGAGGCGCTGAAGGTTGCTTTCGTTGTCGCAGAACAACAGGGTCGGCGCGGTCCCATCCGGACCCGGGGCGGCCAGCAGCTCCAGCTCACCCAGGGTCGGGTGGTGGACGGCGACGGCCGCGTCCCCGGTCGCGGCGAGCCCTGGCCTCGGCGCATCGGGATCCCAGGACCAGGTATTCCTGAACCACGCCGTCGGCAGGACGTGGAGCAGCGCCTGGTCAGGTCCGGCGTTGGTGACCTGTACCGACATCAGCAGGTCGGTGGGCGTCGCCTTGGCGTAGTGCACCTCGACGATCCAGTACCGGTCCCCCTCGAAGGCGCCCGTGTCGAGCAGCTCGTACTCGGGGTCGTGCCGGCCGCGCCCGCCGTTCTCGGCGCGCAGGTCCTCGTAGGGGAAGGCGGCTTGCGGGTAGTGGTAGCGCCACCGGTTCCAGGCGTGGCTGGGAACGGCGTCCAGGTACCACCAGTAGTCCTTGACGTCCTCCCCGTGGTTCCCCTCGGGACCGGTCAAGCCGAACGGCCGCTCCTTGAGGATCGGGTCGCGACCGTTCCACAGCGCCAGTGCCAGGCACAGCCGCTGCTCGACGTCGCTGAACCCGGCCAGCCCGTCCTCACCCCAGCGGTAGGTACGGGAGCGGGCGTGGTCGTGGGGCAGGTAGCCCCACGCTCCGCCGTCGGCGCTGTAGTCCTCCCGGACCGTTCCCCACTGGCGCTCGCTCAGGTACGGCCCCCACAAGCGCCAGTCGCCTGCCTGCCGACCCGTGGACGCCGGCCGATCCAGGCCTTCCACTCGCTCGCGTTCAGCTCCCAACCTCCCAGGCCGGCGTCGGGGCCCGTGCGGCGGCTCAGGTCGAACGGGGAGCATCGGCACCTCCATCGCGGCGCGAGCGCGCGGATCCGATGTGCGCCCGGGGGACCAAGGCGCAGTACTGGCCTGTCGGACCTAGCCGCTGCGAGGCGGTTCCGGCGTGGTCTCCTGCTCCAACCCGGGGGCGAGGTACTCGGTGGCCGGTCTCGGCTCGCCGAGGTGCTCGTCCTCCTCTCCGGGTCGGCGAGGCCGCCTCGGGCCGGCGCCCGACCCTAGCAGGCCGGTCGCGCCCTGGGTCTGGTCCACTTCCGGGTCGGTGCCGCCCTGGTCCTCGAACCCGCTCACAACCTCGGCAGGAGCGCTGGCGGACAGCGACGCGTCGACCCGCAGGGCGTCGTGGACGTCGCGGCCGAGCGCCTCCCGGGCCAGCGTGAGCGCCCACTGCCGGTCGGTCTCGGAGCCGACCCGGCCCTGTACCACCGGCACGGCGTCGTCGCCCTCGACCACGTCCAGGTCGGCCACCTGGATCGCTGGGTCGTTCGCACGCAGGGCAGCCTCCACCGCCGCGCGCCCGGCGTCGACGCTCTGGCTACCTCGACCAGACTCCGGCTTGTGCTCGTCGAGGGTCATCCGATCCTCCTCCGTCGCCATCGCGACGCCGCCGGGCGCCACCGGCCACGAGTCGGGCCCGGGGGTTGGTGCTCAGGTTGGCTACCGTACCCCGGCCGTGTGCCCGTTGGGCACCCTCGACCATGGTTGGCCGGTGCCGGCGAGCCCCAAGCCGGGCTTGAATCTCTGGCACGGGGAGCACCGCCAACCTGTGCCGCGTTTCGCCGGTAACCTGATGTGCCGCTTGGCCCTGGGTGGTGCGGTGGTCCCACCCGAACCGGGCGACGGACCAGGGTGCTCGATAGGAGGCCGCGCATGCAGAGCTCGGACCCGAACGACACCGCCCACCAGGGGCGGGATACGCCGGCCGGGCGCGCCCGGGCGCTCGCCGACGAGGTGCGCCCCCTGCTTGGCAGCGAGGGGTTCAGCGACGAGCGCATCGACGAGCTGGCTGACGCCTTCGTGTCCGACAGGGTCGGCGAGGGCCCGGAGCAGTTCATCAGCTGGGCGATCGCCGAAGGACCCATCGGCCTGGACCCCGAAGAGGGCTTCTGAGGGTTTCCCGCCAGGTCAACCGCTACCGGAGGCGACGGCGTCGACGCGCCGCCGCAGGCCCTCGATCGAGGGGACGTAGTAGAACGCGCCGGTGAGCGGGCGGGTGTAGCGCATGAGCGCGTCTCGGGTGCCGTCGGTCAGCCCGGCCATGCTGTCCAGCATCGCCGACAAGCGCCGCTGCTCGGCGCTGAAGCCCACGAACATGGTGCCGTGCTCGGTGACGGTGCCGTAGGGCATGTTGCGCCGGAAGACCTTGCCGAATCGTTCCTGGTCGGTGCTGGCGACGTGCGACCCGGGCGCCTGCTCGGCGAGCTCGACGCTGTCGGGCTTGGTGCGCCCGATCACCTGCTCCTGCTGCGCGGTCGGCAGCGACTCCCATGCCGCCGCGTCGTGGACCCACTTCTGCAGCAGCAGGATCGTCCCGCCTGCGCCGGGGTGCCCGTCGGGGACCAGGGCGACCTGCGGCGCGTCGACCAGGCTGGGGTTCTCGGTCCCGTCGATGAACCCGGTGAGGTCCCGGTCGTGGCGGTAGGGCCAGCTCGACGCCTCCTCAGCCACCGTGGCCAGCCCGTCGAGGGACGCGACCACCCCACGCGCGACGTCGAAGACCACGTCGTAGGCGCTGCCGGACAGCCACAGCACGGCGTCGTGCTGGGTGGCCGGCATCACCAGGCCGTCCAGGCCGACGACGTCCTGGTTGAACCCGGTGACGTCCACGGCGGCGTCGCCGGGCGCCACCGCGCGCCACAGCTCGGGCCGGAACCCCGCGACCAGGTTCACCCCGCCCATCGTCGTCCTCGGCTCGCGGAGCGCCGAGATCTCCCGCACGAGGGTGACCCCGTCCCGCGCGCTCCGCAGGTCGAACTCGAGGTAGGCGTGCGACGCCGTTCCGAGGGCAAAGATCCCACCCTGAGGGGTGTCCATGCCGCCGATGGTGCACGAGGCCATTCAGGTCGTCCAATTGGGACGCTTGCCCACCGAGGTCGGTCCGCGGAGCGGTGGGCCGTCCAGCCCGCAGTGCGAGCCCGTCGGGACCAGGACCTCCGGCCGCCTGTCCTTTGGCGGGTTGCGGATCGTCGCCACGGCGAGCAGCCCCCCCGCGGCGCACAGCGCGGCGGCGATCAGGAGCGCGGTCGTGAAGCCGCGGTCGAGCCGGACGGGGTCGAGGTAGGCCGTGCCGGTGATGCCGGCCGCGACCGGCAGGACCGCGACCGCGATCAGGCCGGCGGTCCGCGCGACGTCGTTGTTGACCGCCGAGGCGATCCCCGCGTGCTCGGCAGGCGCGGCGGCCAGCACGGTGGAGGTCAACGGCGCGACGTTGATGGCCAGGCCCAACCCGTACACGACCACGCCCGGGAGCACGGTCGTCAGGTAGGTACCCGTCGGGCCGATCTGGGTGAGCATGACCATGCCGGCCGCGATGACCATCGGCCCGAGGCTCATCTGCAGGCGGGGACCGATCCGGGTCGCGAGGGCGCCCGAGCGCTCCGACAACGCCAGCATGATGAAGGTCACCGGCAGCAGCGCGGCGCCGGAGGCGATCGGGCTGTACCCGGCGACGACCTGGAGCTCGACCGGGAGCAGGAACAGGCCGCCGGCCAGCGCCGCGTACACGACGAAAGTTACGGCGTTGGCCGCGGAGAACTGCCGCGACCGGAACAGACCGAGCGGGAGCATCGGATGGGGGGTCCTGGCCTCGACGACGAGGAACAACCCCAACAGCACCACCCCTCCCGCCAGCGCCCCGAGCACGGCCGGCGCGGTCCAGCCTGCGGAGCCGGCCCTGATCAGGCCGAAGGTCAGCCCGGTCAGGCCGAGGGTGATCAGCGCCGCGCCCGGGTAGTCCAGGCGCCCAGAAACGGTCTCGTCGCGCGACTCGGGGACGTGGCGCACCGCGATCGCCACGACCGCGACGGCGAGCGGCAGGTTGATGAAGAACACCAGCCGCCAGGACACCGCCTCGATCAGCCACCCGCCCAGGAACGGCCCGATGGCCGAGGCGACGCCGCCGAACCCAGACCACGCCCCGATCGCCCTCGAGCGGTCCTCAGGGGCGAACGTCGCCTCCAGGATGGCGAGGCTCCCCGGGGTCAGCAGCGCCCCGCCGACCCCTTGCAGGATCCTCGCCGCGACCAGGACCCCGGACGACGGCGCGGTCCCGCACAGCAACGACGCGGCGGCGAACCAGACCACCCCGACGACGAACACCCGCCGCCGGCCGAAGTAGTCGCCCAGCGCGCCGCCCAGCAGCAGCAGCCCGGCCAGCGACAGGGTGTAGCCGGTCACCACCCACTGCAGGCTGGAGACGTCGGCGTGGAACTGCCGGCCGATCGTCGGCAGCGCGATGCCGACGACGGTGCCGTCCAACGCCGCGATCCCCGAGCCAAGGACCGTCGCCACGATCGTCCACCGGCCCGACGCCGTGCCGAACCGGAGCATCTCCCGGCCGTCGCGGGCGGACGCGGCAGCCGGGACCGCGCGGTTACGCCCTGCGCCTGTCGGTTGTGCCTCCTCGTCGTCGTGGCCGGCGTTCGTCATGTGGTCGCCTTCAGCCGCTGGCTCAGGCCGCCCAGGTGCTCGATAAGGTTACCGCGTCGTGACTGCGCATCCCGCGGACCTCCGGAACGGCGCGAAGAGCCACTCGACAAGGCCACAGAAAGGTTCTGGCTAGGAGCCCGCGGTCTTGGCGAGTTCGTCGGCGTAGGCGCGGGCGTCGATGGCGTCCAGCACGGCCAGCCGCGCGTTGTCGACGGTCCAGGCGGCGTAGTCGATCGCGTCGGCGGCGTCGTTCTCGGCCCAGTCCGCGTCGCTGGCGGCAACCTTGGCGTCGAACTGGTCGGCCCGCTTGTCCACCTTCGCCTGGAAGTTGTCCATCTTGGCGGCGGCGTCGGCCTTCATCTGCGCCCACTTGCTCCGGGCGCTGGCGGCGGCCTCGCCGGCCTTCTGCTGGGCGTCCTTGGCGGCCAGGTTCAGGTCGACCTGGGCCTGGTCGATCCGCTGGCGGAGCTGCTCGCGGGACTCGCGGGCGGCCCCCTCGGCGGCCGCCTTCGCGTTCGCGGCGTGCTGCTGGAGCTCGTCGAGCCGTGCGGAGAAGTCCATGGTCCCTCCTTGCTTGCCGGTTGCCGAGGAGCCGAGCCCTCGGCCGGTTCCTGTCCCAGTCGGTTCGGTGCCTTTCCAGCCGGCCCGGCGGGCGCTGGCTAGGTGAAGCGCTTGACGAAGGTGAGGGCCACCTCGGCGACCTCGCGCCAGCCGCTGTCGATGGTCAGGGCGTGCCCGCGGCCCTTGATCTCGACGATCTCGGTCACGCCCTGGTTGCCCTTCTGCTGCTGGTAGGAGGCGTTGGCGACCGCCCATGGGACGGTGTGGTCCTTCTCACCGGAGATGATCAGCAACGGGCGACGATCGGGGTTGTGAGTGTCGACCTTGGCCTCGGTCCAGGGGTTGAGGTTGGCCGCGGCGGCCTGGAACAGCGGCTTGCCGGAGCCCGGCACTGCGTAGGTCTCGTAGAGCTGGTCGGCTTCCTCCTGGCTGACCGCGTTGGCGAAGGCGTAGCGGAACTGCTCGAAGGTCAGCGGCACCGCGCGGTTGCGGTTGGCCGGGTTGCCCAGCACCGGCGAGGCCGACTTCAACGCCGAGATCGGCAGCGGCAGCACCCCGCGGAACGGCGCGGGGTCGATCGCCACCGACACCGCCGCCAGGCCGCGTCCGGCGAGGATCTGGGTCAGCAGCCCGCCGAAGGAGTGGCCGATGACCGCCGGCTTCTGGTCGAGCCCGCGGATGATCGTTTCGAAGTGGTCGGCGATCTGGCCGATCGACTTGCCGGCGAACACCTCGGGGTGGGCCTTGGCCTCCTCGACCGTCTCGGGGTCGTCCGGCCACCCCGGCGTCAACGCCGTGTACCCGGCCGCCTCGAACACCTCGGCCCACCGGTCCCAGCTGCTGGGCAGCAGCCACAGCCCGTGGACGAACACCACCGGCGTGCGCCCGGTCTGGTTGGCACGCTCGCACTGCTCCAGCTCGTGGTCGGTGATCGTCCGGGCACCCGTGCCCTCACTGGTCACGGTGGTTCCTCCTCAGGGAGATCGGCCCAACCATCGTCAGCCGACGAGCCGTTCGACCCGCTTGCCAGCCTCGCGCAGGGAGAACGCGGCGAAGATCTCGTTGACCCCATGGACGATGGCCCACACCCCGACCAGGGTTACCAGCGTCAGCAGTGACCGCTGATAGGAGCGGATCGCCCAGACGCCAAGGACCAGCTCCGCCCCCCCGAGCAGCAGCTGGGTCCACCACCACGCCACCTTGGGGCCGGCCAGCCCGGCGACCAGGTGCATGCCGCCGAAGAAGATCAGGTACCAGGCCACGAAGACCGACACGACGTACAGCGTGATGTCCGGCCACACGAAGGTCATGATCCCGGCGGCCACTCCCAGGATCCCGGCCACGATGAACAGCCAGCGCCAGCTCTGGACCCGGGTGGCCACCGCGAGCTGGGTGACGCCGCCGAACAGGAACGCCACCCCCACCAGCGCGGCCACCGCCACCAGGCTGCCCACCCGGTAGGACAGCACGAACATGCCGAACCAGGTCCACAGGACCCCCATGATCAGGAACCACCACCAGACCGCCCGCAGGTCCCGCACGCCCGCCCGGACCGTGTCCCGCAGTGGGCTCGACGGTGTCGCGTCGCTCGTCATGGCAACCTCCCTTACCGCTGGCCGCCAGGCGCGGGTCCGACCGCCATCCCGCGAGCCCGCGGCGGCTGGCTGATTCACCCTGTGCCGTGTTGCGTTCTGCCGCCTCGCGTGCGGCGTTGATGCTTGTCGGGTCCAGAGCTGCTTCTCCTCTGCCTCGTTGGCGTTCCCGCCCACCTTCGACATGACCAGCAACAGCGTCTGCTGCCCGGGTCGTGGTCAGGTGCCGGCGGCGATCGCGTCGGCGTCGGCGCGGGCCAAGGTGGCGTCCAGGACGGCGTACTCGGCCTCCTCCACGGCAGCGATTGCGAAGGAGATCGCCGCGTCGGACAAGCGAGCCATCGTGGATACCCCTTCCCTCGGGGCGACATCTCGTGCCGGACGCTCTCGACTCTCGCGGTAGAGCGGCGACCAGGAATCAGCGAGCCTGCGGAGCGCGTGCGGAAACTCCGCAATCGGCCTGCGTGAGCACTGGCGCCGGCCTTGGCGGACCAGAACCTCCGTGTCAGCTGCCGGATGGCTGCACGGCGGCTCGCTGGTCACGCCCTGGTAGGGCGAGGTGGAGCCGGGTGCGCGAGCTGACTCCGAGCTTGCGGAACACCTTGCGCAGGTGGTAGTCGACGGTGCTCGGGCTGATGAACAGCTGCGCGGCGATCTCGAGGTTGGAGAGGCCCTCGCTCGCCAGCTGGGCGATGCGCGCCTCCTGCGACGTCAGCTCCTCCCGGGTGTCGCTCCGGCGCGCACGGGCGCGGCCGCCGGTCGCCAGCAGCTCCACGCGGGCCCGTTCCGCGAAGGCCTCTGCGCCGATCGCGTCGAACAGCTCGTATGCGCTGCGCAGCTGTTGGCGGGCTTCGAGCCGGCGGCGGCGCCGGCGCAGCCATTCGCCGTAGAGGAGGTGAGCGCGAGCGAGCTCCGGGACGACGAGGGGTCCCTGCAACCACTCGATCGCCTCCGCGTAGAGCGGTCCGGCGTCGTCGTCTTCGGCCAGCAGCGCACGTGAGCGTGCGAGCAGCCCCCGCGCGCGCCGCGTTCCGCTGGCGTGAGCTCGTGCTGAGAGCCTGTCGAGGGCGGACGCGGCCACGCGAAGCTCGCCGCTCCGCGCTGCCGCCTCGACCAGATCCGCCAAGCTCAGGGTGCCGAGGTACGGGAGGTCCTCCTCGAATACGTCCAGCGCGCACGCCAGTGCCTCCTGGTAGCGGCCGAGGCCGAGCTCGAGCACGGCGAGCGCGGACAGCGCATGGGTGACGCCCGCTCCCTGTCCGCGCTCGATGCAGTCGCGCCTCATGGCCGCGGCGGCCGCGCGCGTCTCCGCCTCCCGACCGCGCCACGCGACCAGTAGGAGGTCCCCGGCACCGGCCAGCCCGACGACGCCGGCGTTTCCCATCGCCGCCGAGATCTCGCGCCTCTCGACCAGATGGATCTCGGCGGCGCCGAGCCGGCCGGCCTGCACCTCGTACCAGCCGAGATAGTTCAGTGCGACCGGGAGCGCGGTGAGCGCTCCCTGCTCGCGGGCGAGCTGCACCCACCTGTTCGCCAGGAGGTGCTCGGCTTCGTCGTCCAGGAGGACGCCCGCCGCGATGCAGCCCAGCATCAGCCAACGAAGGCGCTCCTCGGGACGAGCGTGATCGCTGGCGAGCAGCTCGATGGCCCGGCGAAACAGCGGTACCGCCGGGGTGTACCCGTCGACGAGCAGCGTGGAGAAGCCGGCCAGGAGGGCACCGGTCGCCGTCTCCCGCAGCGACGCGGCTCGGGTGGAGTGGGCCACGGACAGAGCATCCGCACCGGTCGCGAGTCGACCGGCGTAGAGTGCCGCCTGCATCGCCTCGAGGTGGGTGGCCCGCGCGAGGTCCGCGTCGAAGGGGTCGAACCTCTCGGCCGCGCGTAGCAGGATCGACGGCGTCCGTGCAAGCTGGCCCAGCGTGTAGTCGATCATTCCCTGCAGGCGCAGCGCCTGCGCGTGCAGGGACTGGTCCTCCCTCCGCGGTGCCACCTCCGAGAGCAGGACCCGCGCCCGGGCGGGGGCGCCGGCGTCCAGCTCGGCTTGGGAGGCGGCGAGCAGTCGTTCCGCGCGGCGGCCGTCGTCGGGTGTCAACTCGGCGGCGCGCGCCAGGAAGGCGGCCGCCGCCGAGTTGCCGCCGCGTTCCCGCGCACGACCTGCCGAGCGCTCCAGTTCCCTTGCGACCTGCTCGTCGGGAGCGATCGCGGCCATCGCGCCGTGCCACGCGCGCCGGTCGGGGTCCCGGGCTGGATCGCTTGCGGCGGCCAGGGCTTCGTGGACCCTCCGGCGCTCGGCCGCCTGCGCACCCGCGTAGATGGCAGAACGGATCAGAGGATGCCGGAAGGCGACCTGCGGAACGTAGGCAAGGAGCCGCTCCGTCTCGCCCACCGCCGCCTCTGGACCCAGCGCCAGACGGTTGGCGGCTCGCCAGAACAGTGCCGGGTCGCCGGAGGGCTCCGCCGCCGCCAGGAGGAGAAGGCGCTGGCTGGTCGCCGGCAGCGCCCGGACCTGGCGGAGGAAGTGGTGTTCCAGCCGGGTCCCGAGCGCGAGGGGGTCGGGCAGCAGCGACTGGCCGGTGAGCTGGGCGGGAGTCAGCTCGCCGGCGAACTCCAGGACGGCGAGTGGGTTCCCGCGGGCCTTGCCGAGGATCTGCTCGCCGACCAGGTCGTCCAACCGCCCCTGCACCACCGACCGGAGGAGTTTGCGCGCCGCCTCCTCCTGCAGCCCGCCGAGATCCAGCTCGGGCAGTCCCTCCAGCGCTTCACGTTGCTCGTCGGCGTCGCGGACGGCGAACAGGATGGCGATCCCGTCCGCCAGCAACCGCCGGGCGACGAACGCCAGGACGGCGGCCGACTCACGATCCAGCCACTGGGCGTCGTCGACGACCACGAGCAACGGCCGCTCCGCAGCGGCATCAGCCAGCAACGTCAGCGTGGCGAGCCCGACCAGGAACCGGTCAGGCGGCCCACCGACCACCAGCCCGAACGCTGCACCCAGTGCGTGCCGCTGCGGTACCGGCAGCCGGTCGAGCCGTGGCAGGAACGGGGAGAGCACCTGGTGAAGTCCTGCGAAGTCGAGCTCCATCTCCGACTCGACGGCGTCGACGCGGGCAACGCGAAATTCCGGCGCCGATTCGAGCAGACGGTTGAGCAACGCCGTCTTGCCGATTCCTGGCTCACCCCGCAGGACCACGGTAGCGCTCAGCCCTGCACGAGCCGCGTCGAGCAGGCGATCGAGCTCCTCGAACTCCCTGCGTCGATCAAGCAGCACGGGGACCCACGACCTTAGAACCCCTCGATTCGGACACCAAGCCTTGAGTTGGCCCCGACCGTGACGTTCAGATGACGCGCTCGGCTCGTCCACACTCGCAGGCTGCCTGCGGTGTGTCAAAGGTATCGACGCGTCCTCGCCGAGCAATCGCAATACCTCCTGCCGGGGCGAGGTCATGGCGCCGGTTCAACCCTTTTCCGCAGCGCGTCGGTGTCGCCACCGATGCCGGACGTCCGTATCCGAATGGATCATCCGAGCGGTGCCGATGGGCCGCGTGGTCGAGGCAGGTAAGGAGTGGGGAAATGTCGAACCACGAACTCCAGGGCTCGGTGAGCGAGGAGATTGGCTGGGATCCCAAGGTCGACGACTCCGCCATCGCCGTCTCGGCGGACAACGGCGAGGTCACCCTGCAGGGAACCGTGGGCAGCTTCCGGGAGAAGCGCGAGGCGCAGAACGCCGCCGAGCGCGTGCAAGGCGTCAAGTCCGTGCGCAACGAGCTCAAGGTGCGGATCCTGGCCGGGCACGGACAGGAGGACGCCGACCTGCGAGGCTCGGTGCTGCAGGCGCTCAGGCTGGACGGCCTCGTCCCCAGGACGATCGACGCGACGGTGGATGGCGGCTGGGTGACGCTCAGCGGCTCGGCGGCGTGGCACTACCAGCGCGAAGAGGCCGAGCTCGTCGCCGGCAACGTGCCGGGCGTGGTCGGCGTCGACGACGAGATCAGCCTGCTGGTGGACCTCGAGCCGAGAGCCGGCGACCTGGCGGAGTCGATCGAGAAGGCGCTGGCACGGATTGCGAAGCTCGACGCCGACAGCATCACCGTGGAGATCTACGACGGCACGGTCGTGCTGACCGGCAGGGTCAGCTCGTGGTTCGAGCACGACGCCGCGGTCGCGGCGGCGTGGGCGGCGCCGGGCGTCACCAGCGTCGACGACCGGATCCTGGTCGACTGACGAGGACTACGGGATTTCGGGATTCGATCCTCGTGCCTCTGCCCTAGCCTCGACCCGTGATCTCGCAGGCGAGGAAGGAGACCGGATGCGAGCCACGCCTCCCGCGCTCCGTTACCGCGCGGCCCACCCGCTCTCCCCCCCTCTCCCGGACCGCGTCATCACCGAATTCGCCACCGCCGACGACGTACGGTCCGGGATGATCCGCGCGGTCGCGATGCTGCGACGTGGCGGCGGCGCCGACCGAATCGAGTGGTGGGGTCCGGCGCTCGACGGAGGCGCACTCCAGCTCCAGGCGGCCGACGGACAGGATGGTGGTCGACGAGCCGCCTTTCCTGTCGGCCCCGCGGGGATCGTGGTCGTCGCCGGCGACCGCTGCGGCCCACAGCTGGGGCCGGCCGTGAAACTCCTCGGGCCGATCCTCCGGAGGCGATGGACCGAGGAGCGGCTGGCGCGGGCGGCGGCCCGGCTGGCACGGCGAAACGAAGCGCTCGACGACTTCGCGACGCTCGTGGCGCACGAGCTGAAGGCGCTGCTCCATGCGGCGCTGCTCCAGGATGACGGATCGGCCGGAGTGGAGAGGGCGCTCGACCTCGTCGACTCCCTCCTCGACGCCGCTCGGAGTGAACCCGCCGACCCCTCCGCCTCGGCGGGCGAATGCCTCGCCGAGGCACTGCGCGACCTCGGGCCTTTCGCGGCCGAGGTCTCCACGGACCTTCCGCCCCGGTTTCCGCTGCCGCCGGCGGCGTTGCGCGTCGTCCTCCGCAACCTGGTCGCGAACGCCGTCGACGCGGGCGCACGGCACGTCCACGTCGCCGCCGTGGCGACGCCCGATGCCTGGAGGCTGGTCGTCGACGACGACGGCGCCGGCGTCGCGGCGCCGGGTCGGTACGCGGTCGGCAGCCGCCTCGGCCTGAGCCTCTGCCGCCGCGTCGCCGGCCGCTTCGGCGGCGCCCTCAACCTGGAGCCCGGCCCAGGCGGCGGCACGCGCGCGACCTTGGCGCTCGACCGGAGCCGGCCGTGATCACCGTCCTCGTCGTCGACGACCACAACCTCTTCCGGGTGGGCCTGCGCCGCCATCTGGAGGACGACAGCGACGTCAGGCTCGTCGGTGAGGCCGCCACGGCCGAGCAGGCGGTGGTGAAGGCGCGTGCGCTCCAGCCCGACCTTGTCCTGCTGGACCTTCTCCTGCCGGGAAAGAGCGGCTACGACGCGATCCCCGAGCTCGCGAAGGTCTCGCCACGGTCCAAGGTGCTCGTCATCTCCTCCCAAGCGACGCCCACAGCGGTACGGCAGGCGCTCTCCGCAGGCGCCACCGGTTACCTCTCCAAGCGTGCCTCCGAAGGTGAGCTCGTCACCGCCATCCGCCGCGTGGCCGCCGGGGAGGGCTACGTCGAGCCGCAGCTCGGCGCCAAGCTCGTCGTGGCCGACAGGTCACCGGCGCTGGAGCCACTCTCGGACCGCGAGCGCGACGTCCTCCACCTGCTCGCGCTCGGCTACACGAACCACGAGATCGGGCAGAGGCTGTTCATCTCCGTTCGCACCGTGGACAGCCATCGCGCCCACATCTGGCGCAAGCTCCAGTTCGAGACCCGCGCTGAGCTGGTGTTGTTCGCCCTGGCAAACGGATTGATCGGACCGAGCTGACGGCCACGGCCAGGGGCGTTGCGAGATTGCCGCAGCCGCTCGGCAAGGCCGCCGACGCGGTGGCGACCACGTCCGGTTACCGTCGAAGTCCAGCGTGGGCAAAAAACCAAAGGAGGAGGCGTGAGCGCGCGGCCACTTCCCATCCCGATCAATCCAGCGCTGCTCCAGCACGCCGACCAGCGCAGGCAGAGCCTCGAGAACCGCATCGCCGACACCATCACCCGGTTCGCCGGCTCGATGCTGTTCGTCTACCTCCACGTGCTCTGGTTCGCCGCCTGGATCGGCTTCCGGGTCGAGCACTACCCCTTCGGGCTGCTCACCATGATCGTGTCGCTGGAGGCGATCTTCCTGTCGACCTTCGTGATGATCAGCCAGAACCGGGCCGACGAGAAGCGCCAGGTCCTGGCCGACCACCAGTGGCAGACGGTGCGGGAGGAGGAGCAGCAGAACGAGGAGCTGCTGCGGCTGTCCAACCAGATCTTCGAGCTCACCAAGGCGATCCACGCGATGGCCTCGGCGCGGGCGCCGGCCGGCCCGGACGGCACCTAGCCGCCGCGGCCAGAACGGCCAGGCCGGAGCAGCGGCACGGGCCAGGAAAGGGTTCCGATGAAGATCGAGGATTACGCACTGATCGGCGACCTGCAGACGTCCGCCCTGGTTGGACGCAACGGCTCGGTGGACTGGCTGTGCCTACCCCGCTTCGACTCCGCGGCGTGCTTTGCCGCGCTGCTGGGAGAGGAGGGTCACGGTCGCTGGCTGATCGCCCCCGCCGGCGAGGTCAGCGGCTCCTCGCGCCGCTACCGCGAGGGAACGCTCATCCTGGAGACCGACTTCGAGACCGCCGAGGGCGCGGTGCGGCTGGTCGACTTCATGCCGCTGCGCGACGGCGGCGCCCCCCAGCTCATGCGCGTCGTGCAGGGCCTGCGTGGCCGCGTCCCGATGCGCATGCAGCTGATCCTCCGGTTCGAGTACGGCCTGGTGGTGCCGTGGGTGCAGCGCGTCCCTGACGGCATCGTCGCCCAGGCCGGGCCGCACGCGGTGCACCTGACCACGCCGGTCGACCTGCGTGGCGAGCAGCTCACCACGGTGGCGGAGTTCACCCTCGCCGAGGGCGCGAGCGAAGGGTTCGCCCTCAGCTGGTTTCCCTCTTACGAGCGCCCTCCGCGAGCCGAGGACGCGCGGTCGGCGCTGGCCCGTACCGAGGCGTGGTGGCGCGACTGGTCTGGGCGTTGCAGCTACCAGGGCGACTACCGTGACGAGGTGGTGCGGTCGTTGATCGTCCTCAAGGGCCTCACCGACCAGGTCACCGGCGCGGTCGTGGCCGCGCCCACCACGTCGCTGCCGGAGGACCTCGGCGGCGAGCGCAACTGGGACTACCGCTACACCTGGCTGCGCGACTCGGTGCTGACCCTCAACGCGCTGCTGGGGGGCGGCTACACCGACGAGGCGCTGGCGTTCAGCGAGTGCGTGTTCCGAGCGACGGCCGGGCATCCCGAGCAGCTGCAGATCATGTACGGCGTCGCCGGCGAACGGCGGCTGGAGGAGTACGAGCTGGACTGGCTGCCCGGCTACGAGGGCTCCAGGCCGGTCCGGGTCGGCAACGCGGCCGCCGGCCAGTTCCAGCTCGACGTGTACGGCGAGGTCCTCGGCGTGGGCTGGGCGGTGGCGATGGCGGTCGGCCAGGTCTCCCCGCGCCGCTGGAGCCAGCTGCGCAGGTTGACGGACTACCTGGAGACCGTCTGGCGCGATCCTGACGACGGCATGTGGGAGGCCCGCGGGCCTCGGCGGCACTACACCCAGTCGAAGCTGATGGCCTGGGTCGCGTTCGACCGTGCCCTCGCACTGGCCGAGCACTTCAGGCTGGCGGGACCGCTGGAGCGCTGGCGCCAGGTCAGGGCCGAGATCCACGACGAGATCCTCGAGAAGGCCTACGACCCGCGGCGCAACACCTTCACGCAGTCGTACGGCTCCGAGGCCCTCGACGCCGGCGCGCTGATGGTCGGGCTCGTGGGCCTGCTGCCGCCGACCGACGACCGCTTCACGGGGACCATCGACGCCGTCCGCAGCGAGCTCGGCCACGACGGCTTCATATCGCGCTACTCGACCGACGCGACCGACGACGGCCTGTCGGGCAGCGAGGGCCAGTTCCTCGCGTGCTCGTTCTGGCTGGTCGACGCGCTCGCGCTCAACGGCCGTGAGGGCGAGGCGCGCGAGCTGTTCGAGCGGCTGCTCGCCCTGCGCAACGACCTCGGGTTGTACGCCGAGGAGTACGACGTGGCCCGCAAGCGGCAGGTCGGCAACTTCCCGCAGGCCTTCACCCACCTGGCCCTCATCGACGCCGCGAGGATCCTCAGCGGCGAGCGGATGTGACGCGCAGCAGTGGCTGAAGACCGCGGAGACGCGGCTGGTGGCCCGATCCTTCGGCCGGACCGAGCCGATCGCCGGTGGCGCGAAAGGGGGCGAGGATGAGCGGCGACGCGATCGAGGTCGTCGTCGAGATCCCGAAAGGCAGCCGTAACAAGTACGAGTTCGACCACGAGCGGCAGGTGATGCGCCTTGACCGGCGGCTGTTCTCGGCCACCGTCTACCCGGCCGACTATGGATTTCTGGAGGACACGCTCGCCGAGGACGGTGACCCGCTCGACGCGCTGGTCCTGCTGTCCGAGCCGACGTTCCCAGGCTGCCACGTGATGGCCCGGCCCCTCGGGGTGTTCTGGATGGAGGATGAGAAGGGCCCGGACGCCAAGATCATCGCGGTCCTGGACGGCGACCCGGACTACGAGCACTTCCGCCGGCTCGAGGACCTCCCGAGGCACCTGCTCGACGAGATCGAGCACTTCTTCAACATCTACAAGGACCTGGAACCCGGCAAGTCGTCCTCCACCGCCGGGTTCGAGGGGGTGGAGGCGGCCCGTCGAGAGATCGCGGAGGCGCGAGCGCGGGCCAGGTGACCGCCTCGGCACCGCGCAGTCGCCGACCGACTCCATCGAACTACGTGGGAGAGTCTCAGCGAACAGTCGTGCCGACGACGGTGATGCCTTTTTGCTGTGCCCACAAGGAGAGGTGTTCGAGGTCGCAGTCCTGGCTGCAGGCCCGTGCCCTACACCGGCGCCTTCCCGATCGAGGCGTCGCTGGACCACCTGGGCCCGATGGCCCGCAGCAGCCGCGACGTGGCGCTGCTGCTGTCGGTGCTGGCGGGCCCGGACGGCCTCGACCCGCGCCAGCACGCCGGGCTGCAGCCGGCCGACTACCTCGCCGCGCTCGGCGGCGACGTCGCCGGGCTGCGGCTGGGGA